>Ga0210110_1000287_pt1 | contig 17452 bp, 17 predicted proteins | sample China_Galinas_PW_2_FD_184865 | JGI IMG/M metagenome (GOLD analysis project Ga0210110, IMG submission 184865) | Wetland microbial communities from San Francisco Bay, California, USA, that impact long-term carbon sequestration - China_Galinas_PWB_D1... | ecosystem: Environmental > Aquatic > Marine... | reverse complement strand
GGTGGGCACGGAACGCAACTTCAGCACCTGCTGGGTGGGAACAGATGGATGATCTTTTTCTGCCGCTTGGGGTGCAGGGTCTTCAGGCGCACGCAACTGCTCGAGCATCCGCTGCAGGGTACCGGGTTCGCTGACATTGCCCGGAAAGATCCGGCGGCGCCGGGAAAAGCCACTGCCATCCAGTACCAGCACCAGCGTGACCAGGGGGCAATCGTTGCGTTTCTCTTTGCGATGACCGAAGGCCACGTGGTCATTGTATCGGCCGGTGCCCTCGAAAAAGGTATTGGTCAGATCGAACAGAGTAATGGTTTCCTCGACATCGAACAGCGCACAGTGCTGACGATACAGCTATTGCTCGATGGCATCGTGATGCGTCCAGAGTAGATCCGATGCACGATAAAGGGCCGATAGGCCCTGCTGTCCATAATCACACCCAAGCAACTCGCCCAGCGCGTTATTTCTTGCAGCCCCTGATGCGTGGACAACTCACTGCCGGGCTGAACCATACGGCCAATGATATTGCCGATCGCGGTACTGCATTGTTTGCGACTGAAACCCAGCGCCTGGAGCTTCTCATCCAACTTCACCTGCCGCAGCGCCACCGCTTCGCCACCAATACTGCGGCTGTTCATCAACTCGAGGCCCAAACATTGGGGGTGTGATGTCAATTCCTGAGGAGGAATTGCATAAAGGTATCGCCCGCGAGAGGTCTTTTTGTTAGCGCCGGCGTTCACACAATGTTGGTCACTCCGGTTGCCTTATTGTGTTAACGTCTAATGTGACTTGCCCGTTATCCCCAATTAATAGATTGCGACTTACTATTAGATATTTTATATCAGGATAAAGCTTTTTCTTTCTCTCAATCAAGATATCCGTTTGTTCTATTATAGTAGCAATATCTGCCGCATCAAACTCACCTGGCATCTTGTCGATAAATCTATTCTCTATGTCTTCTCTTTCCACCTCAGATGTTAGTGATGCATTCCAAGAAAAAATAGCCAAGTCGATTATTACGGCAATTCGCTCACGTTTACGGTATTTCCTTATCAATGGTTCTGCCACACGTAAAATGGCTTCAGAGATCTTTATTGGCGGAGAATTCTTGCTTCTATTTCTCATTGTGCAATGTTTCATCTTGCAACTTGAAGTACTTTCGTAACTGCCCAGGTACAACCTATAGGGGATCTTGGCACCTCAATCGCTATATACTGTGATTACGAGGTCGGCTAAGTCAGCAGTTTTGGGCTGTTGTGGACCTGCTTCGTTGCGTAATCCTTATGTATTGAAAAGGCGGTACCCGGGTAGTTACATACTTTCATTTTCCCTCCTAAACAGATGAGCATTTCTACGCCGCGCACCGTGGTCTCGCAGGAAAAGCTGCGAAGCCCATGGCGTAAAAATGTCTGTTGAGCTAAGCCGCTTCCACACTCCGAAGCCCGACACCGCAATTGAGAAGGAAACGCATCGCGGGCTCCGTGATCGGGACAGCTTGGCGCCGGCCGAATCGGCCAGTGATGGGGGCGTGCTGGCTGGCTGCGGCTTTATGAAGCTCCGTCTAGCCTCCAATCGGGTACCGGGTCACCCCGATTGTAGCCAAGATCCAGCGTTTGTTCGAGCGCGGCGCCGCGGGATGTCGCGCACCGAGGGCATGCGTCCACGCCGGCATACCGGACAGAACCAGCCGGGCTCGGGCTCGCTGCCTTGGACGGGCTCCGGTTCCGACTTAGGCGGCGGCGCGGCCAGGATCTTGCGGATCTGCGTCAAGCGCTGTACCCGGCAGCGATTGTCCAGCAGTCCGTAGTGGCGCTCCCGCATCAGGCCCTTGGGCAGCGCGTGCAGCAGGAAGCGGCGCACCAGCTTCGGGGCCCGCAACACCAGGGTCTTGTGCCCACCGTCGCGGTATTGGCGATAGCGCAGGTGGACGCGGTCGCGCGGTCTCGGGAGATGGGTCGGGGTGCAGAATCTGCTCGGGCGTGCGCTCGTACGGAGCCAATCCCCAAGACCGAGACCCCTCGGCGATGGCCCCGCGCTTGTCGTCGCGCACCTCCCGGGCGGTCCAGTTGATTAGGTCCAGGTAGTCGGCGAGGTGGAAGGGCCGCCCCTCGGGCTCGCCGTCGCGGACACCGCCCACGCAGGGGTGCGGCTCGGGTGGCTACGTGGGAGCCGGTGCGATGCCTGGCTCGGCGTTCTCGCCCTCAGCCGACGACTCGGAAGCACCTTGCAAGGTCGGAATGCGTCGCTGGATGGAGGTGTAGTCGGAGTCCTCGGACGTCTCCGCGATGGCGGCGCGCACGGGGTTGAGGTCCACGTAGGCGAGGCAGGCAAGCACCGCGCTGTCGTCGAGAAGTGCTCTGATTGATGCCTGTCCAGTCGTTGCAGTCGTTGTCTCCCAGTCGTTGAGCAGTCGTTGATGCGGGACCGACTGCCCGCTGCCCCGGCGTCCGACGTACAGGCCCACCAAGCGGGCCGCGACCAGGAGTAGCGCGGGGGGGCGGGACAGCGCTGGCGGGTGTCCACACTGTCCACGAAGAGGCTCCGAGCGCGGTGAGATCGTTCGCCGGTTCAGCCAATGCGTCGTCTAGCCATCCTACCCCTTCGTCATCGGAACATGTGCCTTGCGTCGATCTTAACGTCAGCGGGAGCGGAGGAAGGTCACTCGGGTGCTCGCGTTAATTCCGCGTTAATACCTACTTCTATCCCGTTACGCAATCCACGATCGGGAAGGAATGGTATATTGTAAGAATGTGGACTGGCGTCATACTCGGTATCGCAACCTTCAATGCGGCAGAACGCCCGCAGTCGGAAATAGGCCCGAACGGCCTATTTTCCCTCGCCTCGTCATTCACTTGCCCGCATCTACCTTTCGGCCGCACGTCTCCTGCGTCTACCCGCAAACCCAGCCGGACAGGAGAGTTGGCCTGCGCAATCGAATGAATTGGCGTAGGAGATCAACAGGGAAAAACCATACAGAAGAGGTCATTATGCCATGACGAAAAAGATTGCCGTGGTCGCCGCAGCCAACGTGGGATACACCAACACCGGCATGCTTTCGGTGGACCTGGCTGCGCACTCTTTGTTAAAGCGAGTGGCGCCGGACTGCGAGGTCAACTGGTTCACTCTGCACCCGCCAGAGACCACGGGAAAGATCCATTCCTCTGTCGACCCCGACGCCCTGCCGTTCAAGCACCACTCACTGGTGGACAAGCACGAGTTCCTGCGGGAGCACGACGCGATCGTCTTCTGGGGCGACTTTCTCCAGGCCAGGCAGTACTTCCTGGAAGACGCAGCCCATGGCCTGAAGAGATACAGGGACATGGACGAGAAGGAGAGCTACGATCTACTCCTCAAAATTCTGCTCTTGGAGGGGGCTCCGGACGAGGTACAGGAAAAGGCGATTATCTTCGGCAGCACGATTTTATTCAACCGAGGCGCTGACTACCTGGACACCCGTTACACGGGCGCTCTAAAAAAGCTGCTTCAAAACTGCGCGGGCGCCCTTTTCCGGGAGCCCATATCCGCCACAAAGGCGGCACACCTACGCGGCGATTTCCAGGCGGTTCATCTAGGCTGCGACGCGGCGTTTCTCCTGCAAGACCAAGATCTCGATTTTCTCCCTACCGGGGGTTGGTCGAGCGAGCTTTCGGATGGCGACAAGATAGGCGTCTTCTTTGGAGCTCGCTCCCGCCCTCCGCTGGGGCACAGGGATTTCGTCAGGGCGATCGCGACGCATCTCGGCTGCGAGGTGGAGTGGTTCCCTTGGTTCCCGCTACACGAGTGGCTCGTCGATCCTCCGCTCGAATTCGGACTAGGGAAGCTCGCAAAACTCCAAGCCCGCGTCGTGCGTAGGCGAATGGACCGGTTCTCGCCACGAGGATACGGCTACAAGTCGGGAGACCTTTTCAAGGCCATAAAGAAATACAGGCTGATAATCACCGACACCTACCACCTCTGTGTCAACGCCATTCGGGCCGGGACGCCGGTCATCTGCTACGACACAGCCGAAAAGAGCCTTTTGTCGGAATCGATAGGCGATTTCAAGAAGAAGATACTTTTGGAGATGTACGACGCATCGGATTTCTACTTCGACGTGTCGTCGTTTTCCGACCGAAAAAAGAGAGAGGCGGCGGTGCTGAACGCGCTTGAAGCATTGCGAGATCCCGCTCTCGCATACTCGGCAACCGCTCGGGCCCGCAATCACGCAGCAGATGTGGCGCAGCGGTTCACGGCCATGCTCACGCGATTGTTGAACTAACCAGAACGTGGTGCAAGCGACATTCAGCTTTGAGCCCTTGTGCACTGCCGACGAGTCTCGGGCTTTCATGGCCCGGGACTGGAGCGGGCAGGCGGGGGTCAGAAACTGGGCGGATCACTCCTTATCTCTGGTAGCCCCCGTGGAGAGGTTGATTCTGTCCGGTGCTGTGCCCGGGGAGACGGTGGTGATCTCCTTGGGCTGGATCTTGAGCGCGTATCGCTCGGGAGGTGCTGCCGATTTCTTCCAGAATTCCGTGGTCGCCGCCGAATCGCTCGGGCGCCGCGCCATCCTGCTCACACCCAACCTGGACCAAGTGCCCGCGAAGCTTCCACCGGGCATAGTGCACATGGGCTTCGTGTCCCATTGGCGGTTGCTGCCCCGCTCGGCGGCAGTAGTGCACCACGGCGGCACCGGCTCACTCGCGGCCGGGCTCGAAGCCGGTGCTCCCCAACTGATCTGTCGCGACGTGGGTGATGAGTCTTCCAATGCCCGACGGTTGCTGCGCCTAGGCGTGGCCGAGTCCATCGCTCCTAGAAACTACAGACCTGATGCCGCGCGCGCCGCTCTTGAGCGCCTACTGACCAGCCCCAGGGTTGCCGCCGCCTGCGCTCGCTTCTCCGAGGGATGCTGTAAGGTCAAGACGTTAAAGCGTATTGCCGACCAAGTGGAAATGCTATGGCAAGCGAGCGAGAATCCTGGCTATCGTGCCACTCCGACAGACCAGGTTCTCGATAATATAACAACTTTCTTATTTCATTAGATGCTAAGCAAATCGCAAAACCCCACGTCGCGAAAGCACATGTTCTATTGAAACCATGCTAAAATCATGTTTAATAAGAACAGTACATGAGGCGCGATGCCAAACTTCCTACCGTGACACTGGCTTATTTCAGGGGTATAGCCGTGATGGCAGACACTCATAACCGTCGCATAGACAAGACCATCCAACCCAATGTGTTCGTTGCCATTATCGGAACCTATGTTCCTCTTTCCAGGGAACAGAACTCAATACGCGGATATTGTCCATTTTGCCACAACAGAGCCCATAGCTATCAAGGCTTCGTGGTAAACCCCGATAAGCGAGAGTGGATCTGCGAGGGCTGCGGGCAACGCGGTGGAATTTCTCGGTTTTTTGAAAAGCTCCGACGTATCCCCGAAGATGAAGCAGCCACGTTCGCGGAGATGCTTGCTGCTGACCAAGATCTTCATCGTCCCATGTCGACAGCGCTACCCAAGCGACGCGGGTTCCAGTCTTTTTTTCCAAACTCGTTGCGGTCGAATGACTTTACTAGTCCACCGGCTGACAAATCGACGGACGTGGGCAAGCCGACCCCACTACAGGGTCGATCGCGTAAGGTTGGCGAAACCACAGCGCCTACTCCTCCCGCCGACATTTCCGATAGCTTTCAGGCGGGTCTGTTAAATTTGCTCGATGGGCGCCCTGGACTTCTCGGTGTTGCTATAAGGAGAAGACAGGGAAAATGTTTCCTGAACTCGAAATCGCTGGAATTTACGGAAGAATTTGTCGACGCCATAAACGAATGCATGCAACCGATAGCTGCACAAGTTCAAGCGACACTGGGTCCATATCAGATTCGCCCTGGCAACACGGTTGCGGCTCTGATGGCCAGGTCGGAGTCAAGAGAAACGAAGGTGGTATGGACCCCCCTTATCCGCGGAGACTACGCCTACGATGTCATCTTGCTCATGGAGCGACACGACCCTTGGACCACATACATCAGACGACTGGAGCATTATTGCGACACTGACTCTCAGGGCGTTTCGCAGAGTAACTCCGCGTGAATGATCGAAAGCGCTCTTTGTCAACCAGAGAAATGCAAGAAAGGGGGAGTTCTTTTCCCGCGGTGCAAATGTGGAACCGATAGCGCTGTACCGCGGGGTTCGAGCGCCCTGGCTGCTGCGGGAAGTCCTGAGGGACGAGGGCCTTCAGCCGGGCTCGGTCGACGGGCGGCTTGGTGAGAAGACCTTTGCTGTCGTGGCTCAGGCGCTGGCCAGGCGCGGAGGCGCCTCGCCGCCAGGCGGGGATGGTTGGTCCAACGACCGCTAGGCAGTTGCTTACGTGCAGTTGCTTTGTCGGGAAAAGGCCATCGAGGTCGGGCCGATCCACGGCTACTGGAGCGCGCAAACCGACTATGCGTTCGAGAGCCTCGCCTATCTGCGCCAGCACGGTGAGATGCCCCATCCGTGGCGCGAGCATGTCCCCCTAGATGCAAACCGCTGGGTTGGCCGCGTCAGGACGAGGCGGGGCTGCTCGCCTTCTACGAGGCGGTCGGTGAGCACCAGGTACGCATCGAACTGCCCTAACGCCACCGTCCGGTGGAGAATCTGAACAAGTCGATCAGCGCTTTTTCCTGCCACGAGAAGGTCCATGATAGTCTGAAGCGGGTCCTTCAGCGGGTACTCGATCACTAGGGGCCGGATCGGGTCCGTGAGCTGCGGTTGGATCGCTGGGGCGGTTGGCTGAACGTGCGCAGGATGCGTGGCGGCGCCCGATGGTTCAAGCACTCCTGGGGCATTGCGATCGATGCCATTGGAATACACCATGCATCCGGGGCTGAGGTCGGCTAGGGCCCACTCGGCAATCGCCTTGCGAGTGAAGCCAGGGACGGGAGCCATTTTGACGTGAGCGCCGGCCCCAAAATGGACCAAAACGGCCGGTTTGAGAATGGAGTGTCGGGGCAAGGGTGCAAGTCGGTGTAGGGGGAGGCAGCGGGTGTGGCTCAGGTGTCGATCTGATCGTTCATGCGGTAGCTCTTCGCTTCAATGAGCACCGTCTCGGCATGATGGAGCAGGCGGTCGAGCAGGGTGGCATCGTTGTTGAAGATCTCGGCCCACTTCCTGAACACCCTGTTGGAGGTGATGACGAGGGCGCCGCGCTCGCAGCGGCGGCAGATGATCTGGAACTGCGGGTCGGCGCCGCCCTTGTCGATGGGCAGGCAGCCGCGCTCGTCGAGGATCAGCGGGGTGGGCTTGATGTAACGCTCCAGCGCCGGCTTGAGCCGCCCGGCGCGCTGGGCCGCCGCCCAGGTATTGATCAGCAGGTCCACGGCGGGGGCAAACAGCGCCCAGTGGCCGCGCTGGCAGGCGGCATAGCCCAGGGCGGTGGCCAGGCGGGACTTGCCCAGGCCGACGCCGCCCAAGGTGTCGGTGCGCGGGGCAGCCGAGGGATGAGAGGCGCTCATATCGAGTGCTGCGGATCGGTGCCGACATCGGGCTGGCCGATGCCCGCGTCATAGACCGCCAGATTCGGCTTGGGCAGCTCCAGCTCGAGCAGATCCTGGCGGCGGGTCAGCTGAAAGGGGGCGGGCTCGGGGCGCAGGCGCTGACGGCTCTCCAGCACATTGGCGATGTACTGGCAGCTGAACGCCTGGAAGGCGAAGGCGTCGTCCAGAGCCCGAGCCACCGACTCGGCGCCGTAGATCTCGCTCAGGGCGAGGATCTTGTGCACGTGGTGGAGGCGTGCACCGCGCGCACGGTGCCCGCATCGAAGGGTGCGGCGGGCAGCGGATGCAGCAGGGTCCGCTCCTCGGCGAAGCGATCGAGCGGGCGCTGATGGGTCTTGCCGTGGATGCGCACGTTGGCGCCGGTATCCAGCCAGCTAATGAAGATTCCGCGGGCTCGATCCAGCATGCAACAGCTCCAGGCAGTCTTGCCAGACACCAAGCCAGCAGCTGGCGGCTGCACCTGGCCAGGAGCCCATCAGCCCGAGGAGATCCGCATTGGAGACGTGGGTGCCGAACGATCTCGAGTCCGGCGGGGCGAGGACGCGGTGTTGTAGCTCTCCGTAGAATCTCTGCAGGCCGGCGGTGACTATGATGCGGTCTACCGAGGCGCTCGCGGATGTATCCGCTACCACCGACGAGAGAGTGAGCAGCGCCTTGCGAAACAGCACCAGGTTCTCCGGGAATCCCATGCCGGTCGAGACGGCAACGCGGTCCAGCAACCGCTGCGACCATCCGAATCCGGGAAAACAGCCCATACGGATTTCCCTCAACGAGTCGGTCACACAGGCGCGAAGGCGCGACTCCTCCGGCTGCGTGCGACCGAGACCTTCCACCGCCTGGCAGATGCGCGATGCGTCGTGAGTTATGCCGCCCAAGACCATCTGCATGAGATCGATACGCTGCCCCTTATCCAGACGCCCCACTAGAGCCCAGTCGAGTATCGCGAGACTTTCGTCGGGGGTGCAGAACAGGTTGCCGGCATGGGGGTCAGCATGAAAGGGGGTCACCTCTTCCGGTTCCCAGAACGGTTTGGCGATCAAGGCTTGGATCAGGGTATCCGCGAGTCTCTCTCTCCGGCTGCTGGATATGGCTGCGTCCGTAACCTTTCCGCCTTCCACTCGTTCCATCGCCGTGACCCGCTCGGAGCAGAACGGCAACAGCCGTGGGATGACAACGTCCGGTTCGTCTTCATAGAAAGCTGCGGCTTCGACCAGGTGTTGCTGCTCCTTATCGAATCGAACCTCCTCTTTCAGTAGCCGACGGACGGTATCCAGTGTCTCCCGGTAATCCAGAAGCGGCAGGCCGTGGTATTCGCAACGCTCCTCGAGAAAGACACCGAGTTCCGCCCAGATCTCAAGCTCCTCGTATAGGCGTGCCTTCACGCCAGGCCTGAGTACCTTGAACACGCCTTGGCGAATCTGGTTCGATCTTCCGTCCTGCCAGGTAAACGGCAGGATGACCGACACGCTCGCTTCGGCCAGGGGGTAAGGGTTCAGCTCTATACCCTCTCTTTTTCGCAACTGGTCGCCGATCTCTTGCGAAATGTCGTCGAGCTTTGTCCGGGGCCTTACAGATTCCAGGTCCTGCAGGCAACGTCTAAGCCCGTGGGCAAGCCTGCGATCGCGGGAGACGATCTGACCCAGCTTGTGCAGCGTAGGGCACTGGTGGAGGAGGTTGAGGAGCCGACTCTCAAAGCCGGTCTCCGGAGGCAAAGCAAGCTGTTTTGATACGATCTCCGCCAGACGGCGTTTCGGTAAGCGATCGAGGAAAAAGCACAGACCGTCAAGCAGCAGGGGCCGATAGGCGGCATAATCCAGGGGCAAAATGTGCTCCACGTCGAGGGATTCGACCAGAACTCTGACGCTTGAATCTACGGATTGCATACAATGCCATCGCCCACGGGCGCGTAGCCGCACGTCAACAGTATACCTTGAGCGGCGTCACTCATGGTCAAGTCGAGATAGCCTTTGGTGGCCCCCCTTCTTGGGTTCCCGTTCGTCTCCACAAACAAGGGCCGAGCAGGTGATGGTGCGGTCCTTGGCCGATTTGACGCTGGGGCTCACACCTGCGAGGGCTAGGCGCTCCCGATAGTGCCTCGGGAGCTCAGAGTGCCCTGCGCGGGGCTATCCAACCTAGAAACCGCAGTCGACCGCCTCGTGTTCGAGCGGTCGCGTCGATTCACTGGATCGACAGGTCCGCTCTCACCTTGCCAGACACCACGCCGCACGCACCCTGCCGGCCGTCCAACTGCGGTGTCTAGGATCATGGATTCAATCTCGTCGCAGGCCATACGCAGACTCACTGCAAAGTCGACTCGCGCACTCTACCGGCGACAGGCGGCTCTCACCGCCTCTGCCTGCACAAGGCGAGCGAGGGATTCGGCAATCCGCGCACCCAGCACAAGGACGGACGAAAGGCGCGACTGCACGGGGCCTGCGCCAGCCTTACGGCTGCGGCGCGCTTGCGGCCCGGCGACTTGTGCGCCGAGGCGGACCTCGCGCGCCTATGCCAGCGCGGCTTGCGCGTGGCGAGCGACGACAACGGATTCGCTATCGAGTCGCAGCGATCAGGCGCCGAGCTCGTGGTCGTAGCGCGTGCCGCGGCGGGTCAGGTGCGCGTCGCGGCCGCTCTGGACGAGGACGCCCGTAGCGCCGCGCGACAGCTCGGCGGCGTTGCCTTCGTCGGTATCGATGTGCATCTCGAGCTTGTACGTGGGCGATACGCGCACGAGCACGTTGCCGAAGACGAGCGGCCGCTCTTCGTTCTCGATGGCGACGTCGACGGTGTCGCGGTCGGCGACACCGAAGTGCTCGGCGTCTTCGGGCGTCATGTGGATGTGGCGCCAAGCGCAGATCACGCCCTGCGCCAGCTCGACCTTGCCGGCGGGGCCGACCAGCGTGATGCCCGGCGAGTTGGCGACGTCGCCCGAGCCGCGTACCGGCGCGTCGATGCCCAGGTGAAACTCGTCGGTGCGCGAGATCTCGACCTGGCACTTCGAGCGTGCCGGGCCGAGCACGCGCACGTCCGTGATGGTGCGCTTGGGGCCGACGAGTGTGACGGCCTCCTCGGCGGCGAACTGCCCGGGCTGCGAGAGCGGCTTGAGCTCCCGGAGCTGGTGGCCCGCACCGAAGAGCTTCTCGATAACCTCCTCGGTGAGGTGCACGTGCCGCGCCGAGATCGCGACTGGGATCGCGCGCCGCGCGGCGGGCTCGGCGAGCACGTCGCGTTCCCTGGCGAGGCGCGCGGTCTCCTCGGCGATGGCGCGCTGCTCGTCGGTGGCGACGACGAGCAGATGACAGCGGCAGTTCGGCGGCGAGATCGGCGCGACGCGCCGCTCGCCGTCGACGTGCGCGTCGCGGTTCCTGTCCTCGTCGAGCCGCGCGCCGAGGAAGTCGAGCCGCTGCGCGACTCGGTGGCGGATAAGCGCGCTGTTCTCGCCGATGCCCCCGGTGAAGACGATCGCGTCGACGCCGCCCATTACCGCGGCGTAGGCGCCGATGTACTTGCGTACTCGGTGAGTGAAGACCTGGATCGCCATGCGGCAGCGCTCGTCGCCCTCGCCAGCGCGGACTTCGATGTCGCGCATGTCGCGCCCGACGCCGGAGAGGCCGGTGAGGCCAGAGCGCCGGTTCAGCAGCTGGTCGAGCCCGTCGGCGTCGAGGTTCTCGCCGCGCATGAGGACGAGCAGCGCGCCGGCGTCGACGTCGCCGCTGCGACTACCCATCACCAGGCCCTCGAGCGGTGTCATGCCCATACTCGTCTCCACCGAGCGGCCGTACTCGACCGCGGCGACCGAGGCGCCGTTGCCGAGGTGGCAGGTGATCAAGCGCACGTTGCGCGGATCGCTGTCGAGCCACTCGGCGGCACGGGCAGCGACAAAGGCGTGGCTCGGCCCGTGGAATCCGTAGCGCCGTACGCCGTGCTTCTCGGCGAGTTCGAGCGGCAGCGCATAGGTGCGGGCGCGCCGCGGCATCGTCGTGTGGAAAGCGGTGTCGAAGACGGCAACGTGGAGCGCCTCGGGCAACAGCGCGCGCGCGGCGAGGATGCCGGCGACGTTGGCGGGCTGGTGCAGCGGCGCGAGCGGCGCGAGCTCGGTGATTGCGCCGAGCGTCTCGTCGTCTATGCGCACCGGCGCTTCGAAGCGCTCGCCGCCGTGCACTACGCGGTGGCCGACCGCGTCGACCCCGGCGCCGGCGGGCAGCACGGCGTTGAGCTCGGGCAGCACAGCCTCAAGCGCGGCGGCGTGGTCTCGCGCGGCGGGCAACGCGCGCTGCTCGGCGCCAATACGCAGGCTCGGCCGGTCCTCGCCGATACGCTCGACGCGCAGGCTCGCCAGTTCCTTACCGCTCTTGTGGTCGAACATCGCCGCCTTGATCGATGAGCTCCCGCAATTGATCACGATGATGTGCATGGTCGCCTCCCCTGCCGGCGCGACGGATAGGCCATCCGATGGTGCTTGGGACCTGTGCCAGCCCTTTATCAAGGTGCCATCCATGAGGCGGTAGCCTCCGGTTTGGCAGCAGGCCAACCGCGCGGGTCCAGATGGCCGGACAAAGCCGTTGAAGCGAGTGAGAATAACCTGAGATGAGCTGACTTGTCTCGGGAACTCATGGGGTCCGGGCTTCGGGGATTTCCTGCGCCTGGCTCAAGCGCCGATATAGCCGTGTTTCTTGAGTATTCGAATCCAACGCGGAGCGTTGCGTTCAACACTCATCGCTGCGTAATCGATTGTGGCTGTTCGTGCAGATGCTCGGCCCAGAGGGGGACCGGGGGCAGCGTGCTGTTTTTGGGTGATTGCAGCACCACCTCGGCAAAACGTACACCGGGCAGGATAAGAAAGCGACTGTTGGCGACCACCCGAGGTAGATTCGCCCGGCGCGCCGTCTCATCCCAACCGACTTAGGCATCGCGATCACGCAAGGCCCAGCTCTGCCAACGCCTTTCGACATGCTTCCTCCTGCCAGCGCCCGCTGGCGTGCCGTACGTCGCAGACGGGTTACCAACCCTCCACGACGCCGGTATACTCGCCGGGCATGGATCCGCGCGCGCCGGACGACAGGCAAGGTTTGTTCGGACTTGACTTTGGCGTGAGGTCTAGTGCAGCTCAATCTTATCGTCGGCCCCGTGCAATCCGGAATGTGGAAGAGCCCAGCTTACCATGGCGGTAGTGCCCCTCTAGCCTTCGCGGTACCGCGAGCGCACGGCCGGCGTCTGTTCCGAGCGCAGACCGAGTCGCTTAGGACACCCTGCTACCCGGCGCTGCACCGCTAACGTCAGCATGTACGCTTACACCGGCGAGCGTCCACCGCAGCGGTTCAACATGGCGCGGTACTGCATCGGGGCCGCGGCCGCTGTACATCCCGACAAGACTGCCTTATTGGTGATCTCGGATCCCGAGGCACCGCCCGAGCGCTGGAGCTACGCGCAGATCGACGATGCTGTGCGCCGAGTTGCCGCCGGGTTGAAGCGTCTGGGCCTGCCGGCCGAGACGCGGATCGTCATTCGCATGGAGAACACCAGCGACTATGCGCTGATGTTCTTCGGCGCTATTGCGGCGGGCTTGGTGGCTTTGCCGTCCTCGTCACAGCTTACTCCGGGCGAGGCAGCCCTCCTGCTGTCGGATTCAAAGGCTGCGGTGCTGACCGTATCCGACGAGCTTCGGCTACGTGCGACCAGCGAGGTTGAGGTTCTGGGAGGCGCGGAGATAGCCCGCCTCAAGGCGACCCCCGAGCGGGCGGATTACTCTGACACAGCGGCAGACGCGCCCGCCTTCCTCGTCTATACGTCGGGCACGGGTGGCACGCCGAAGGGGGTCTTGCACGCTCATCGCAGTGCCTGGGGCCGACGTCCGATGTATCAAGGCTGGTATGGCATTCGGCCCTCCGACGTCATCCTCCACGCAGGGGCATTCAACTGGACCTATACGCTGGGGGTCGGCCTCACCGACCCCTGGGCCAACGGCGCGACCGCCGTGCTCTACAATGGCCCACGCGACGTGACCGTGTGGCCGCTCCTGATGGAAAGATATGGGGCTACCATCTTCGCTACGGTTCCCGGCCTATACCGGCGCATCCTGAAATACTGCGACTTGGCGCGGCACGATCTGTCCTGCTTGCGTCACGGTCTGACCGCGGGCGAGGCCTTGTCCCCAGCGCTGGCCGAGCAATGGCACCAGGCGACCGGGACGCTGCTCTACGAGGCCCTCGGTATGAGCGAATGCTCCACCTATATCTCGAGCTCCCCGACAGTGCCGCCAAAGCCCGGTAGCCCCGGTCGACCGCAGCCTGGGCGCAGCGTCGGTATCCTTCCGATCGATGGGCCGGATACGCCGCTCGAGCCGGGTGTACTTGGTTTATTGGCAGTACACCGTAGCGACCCCGGATTGATGCTCGGCTACTGGAATCGACCCGATGAACAAGCGCAGGTGTATCGTGGCGAATGGTTCGCGGGCGGGGATCTCGCAAGTATCGATGACGAGGGTTACGTGTGGCATCACGGTCGCAACGACGACGTCATGAATGCCATGGGTTATCGGGTCTCCCCCGGCGAAGTAGAGGCAGCTCTGGCCCGTCATCCGGCAATAGCTGAGGTTGCGGTGACGGAGCTAGCGGTGCGCGAGGGGGTGAAGATCATCGCAGCGTTCGTGGTGCCGAAAGACCCTCACGAGGCCGATGCCCAGCCCATCTTAGCCTTTGCAGCGGACCAGCTGGCGGCCTACAAACGGCCTCGGGAAGTGATTTTCGCCACCGAGCTTCCGCGCACGGCGAATGGCAAGGTGCAACGACGCCGACTCGCCGATTTGTGGAGAAACCAACAACCGTGCATAGGCGCAACCGAATACGAATGACCGGTATAAAACGAGAACCATTTTAAGCTCTGTCCTATCGGCGCATATTTGTCTGTATTGGCGGTCCGAGTTCGCTGTGCGCAAATCGCGACGACGAGAACAACGATGACAAGGGAGAACAGGTGATGCTCTACTCGCTCGCCGGGCGCACACCGATCACCGGCCCAGATCACTTCATCGCGCCTAACGCGATCGTGATCGGCTCTGTGGTGATCAAGCGCAACGCCAGTATCTGGTTCAACGTCGTGGTTCGCGGCGATAACGAGACGATTACCATTGGTGAGAATGCCAATGTGCAGGATGGATGCATCCTCCATACCGATCCGGGGATTCCGCTTACCATTGGCCGCGATGTGACTGTTGGGCACCAGGTGATGCTGCATGGTTGCACGATCGGTGATGGCAGCCTCATCGGAATCAACAGCGTCATCTTGAATCGGGCCGTCGTCGGGCGTCAGTGCCTGATCGGCGCTAACGCGCTCATCACCGAGGGAAAAGAGATCCCGGACGGCTCCGTCGTGATCGGATCGCCAGGCAAGATCGTGCGCGCGCTAGAAGAAGAGGAGATCGCCCGGCTGAGGCGCAGCGCTGAGATCTATGTCGCGAATGCTCGCCGCTATCGAGAAACGCTCAGCGCTCTGAACCCGTGAGCGAACCGTTCGGACTCGTGATTGGAGTGGGGTGCCTATACAGAAGCCCGCTCTACATGTTGGGGCTTGTCTTGTGTCTCAACCAGCCGGCAGAAGGCGTTGGTACCGATCAGGCTGGATGAAGCGGTTGCGGAATCCATGGCATCTCCCGGATCATGCCGGCTCGGTTCAGGTACCATGCTCGGCCCGGGTTTCAACGGGAATTGCGAGACCGCCACCAGCCGCGACACCGGGGTAATCGCCTCAATCCCCGGCGGCTCGAATGACGGTTCGGCCCCGAATATTGCCCTTGAGGATCTTCGGGCCTAGGGTGGGCAGATCTTCCAGCTCGGCCTCCTCCGTCATCAGGTCAAGCTTATCCAGAGGGATCTCTTTGGCCAATCTTTCCCAGGCAATACGACGCAACGAAACCGGGCCTAGGTTCGAGTCGATGCCGAGCAGGTTGACCCCCCGCAGGATAAAGGGCAATACATTTGAGCTGAAGGTTCCCCCGCCGGCGTTGCCACTAAGAGCAATACTGCCACCCCGTACCATTGCTCGTAGCAAGCCGGCCAAAGTATCTCCGCCAACGGCATCGACCGCGGCGGCCCAGCGTTCCGATTCCAAGAGACGTTTTGAGACGGCAGTCAGCACCTCGCGACCGATAAAACTGCCGGCTCCAAGTTGACGCAAGTACTCGTGGGCCGATTCGCGGCCACTCGAGGCCACGACGTTGTAGCCAAGGCCGGCCAGAATCGCCACGGCCATACTGCCAACCCCGCCGGCGGCGCCGGTCACCACAACCTCCCTTCGATCCTCTGGGGTCAGGCCGTGCGCCTCCAGGGCCATCACCGATAACATGGCGGTGAGGCCACCGGTGCCTATAGCCATCGATTGGCGCAGAGTCAGGCCTGGCGGCAAGTGTATCATTCCGGCAGAGCTTACCCGATTGCGCTCGGTGAAGCCGCCCCAATACTTCTCACCGTGTTGAAAGCCGGTCAGGATTACCCGATCTCCGGCATGAAAATCGGGGGACCCGGACTCGAGCACGGTACCAGCCATATCGACACCCGGCACCATAGGATAGCTGCGCAGCACTTTCGACTTACCGGTAATTGCGAGTCCATCCTTATAGTTCAGGCTTGAGTAAGCGACCGACAGCAACACATCGCCTTCGGGTAAGGCCTCTAAGCCAAGATTCTGCACGGCTGCCGTCGTCCGCTCATCCTGCTGATCCACCACCAACGCCCTAAATGTTTCACTCATGGTTTGTCTCCACCTAAGATTCCAGAAGACCCGCAAATGCTTTCGGCCTTGCTTTCGTTCCGGTTCGTCTTCTTCCTGCCCTTTAGAGGCGACCAAGCTCGTTGCGGGCGATGACTATCCGCTGGATTTCGCTGGTTCCCTCATAGATCTCGGTGATCTTTGCGTCGCGGAAGAAACGCTCGAGGGGCATCTCCTTGCTGTAACCCATCCCCCCGTGGATCTGGACTGCCTGATGGGTGCAGAACATCGCCGTTTCACTGGCGAACAGTTTTGCGATCGAGGCTTCGGTTGTATACCGTTCGCCGGTCGCCTTCTTGGCTTTCTTGGCCATCGCGGCCTGGTAGATTAGCATCCGGCTGGCCTCAATCCTGGTTTTCATATCGGCGATCTTGAATTGGATACCCTGGAATTGAGAGATTGGCCCGCCGAAGGCCTCACGTTCATTAGCGTAGCGCAAGCTCGCCTCATAGGCCCCTTCGGCAATTCCAAGGGACTGGGCAGCGATGCCTATGCGGCCGGCATCGAGCACCGTCATGGCAATCTTAAAGCCCTCTCCCTCTTCGCCGAGTCGATTCTCCACCGGACAACGATAATCCTCATAGTCGCACTCGCAGGTGGCGCTGGCGCGAATGCCGAGCTTGTCCTCTTTGCGACCAGGTCTGAATCCGGGTTTGTCGGTTTCGCTCAGAAACGCGGTAATGCCCCGATGACCGGCTTCGGGATCGGTCATGGTGAAGAGGACGATATAGCTGGCGGCCGGGCCGCTGGTCACCCAGCTCTTGGTGCCGTTGATGACATAGTGGTCACCGTCCCGCACCGCTCGGCTACGCATGGTCGCCGCGTCGGAGCCGGACATCGGTTCCGTCAAAGAGTAAGCTCCAATTTTCTCCCCCGTTGCGATTGGAAAAACGAACTTCTGCTTCTGCTCCTCCGTTCCGTAGGCCAAGATCCCGTGGCAAAAGAGGGAGTTATTGACCGACATAATTGTGCCGTGGGACGCGTCAACCTTGTTGATCTCCTCCATGGCGAGCACATAGGCGATCGTATCCATACCGGCCCCCCCATAACGTTCCGGCACCTCGATCCCCATAAAGCCGAGCTGCCCCATCTTCTTGATGGTCTCGTAAGGAAAGTCTCCCCGCTCGTCAAGTTCGGCGGCAATCGGAGCGATCTCTTTTTGGGCGAAATCGCGGGCCGTTTCCCGAATCATTTT
>Ga0210110_1000286_pt1 | contig 17502 bp, 7 predicted proteins | sample China_Galinas_PW_2_FD_184865 | JGI IMG/M metagenome (GOLD analysis project Ga0210110, IMG submission 184865) | Wetland microbial communities from San Francisco Bay, California, USA, that impact long-term carbon sequestration - China_Galinas_PWB_D1... | ecosystem: Environmental > Aquatic > Marine... | reverse complement strand
CGGTCTTCTATGCAACGGAACGGAAACCTGTGATTTGGACACGGGCGAGTGCATAGCCGGCACTCCATTGCGTTGTGATGACGGACTCTTTTGCAACGGATCTGAGACCTGTGTTGAGGGCAGAGGTTGTCAGGACGGCACCGCCCCATGCGGGCGCGACGAGTGCGACGAGCAAAACGATCGTTGCATCACCGGCTGTCAAAGCGACGCTGAGTGCGACGACGGCGTCTACTGCAACGGTGTCGAAACCTGCGACCTGCGTACCGGCCAGTGCCAAGCTGGCGCGCCGGCGGCCTGTGGAAACGACCTTGTCTGTAGTGAATCACGCGGGGCATGTGTTGAATGCAACAGTGACCTCGACTGCTACAGGAACAGTTCTGACGAATGCACGACATGGGCGTGTAGCGACCAGGGCACATGTGTGTCAACTCCAGCACACAATTGCTGTGGCGACGGCGTCTGTGACCGTGACCTCGGTGAAACTTGTGCCGAAGACTGCTCGGAACCAGCAAGCTGCAGCGCCTTCGAATGCGGCAACGCCATTTGCGAGATATGGGCCGGTGAGAACTGCAACAACTGCCCAGAGGACTGTGCTGGAAAAGCGAGCGGGCACAACGCATTCTGCTGTGGCGGAGAATACCTATTGGGCGTCGACTGCGCCGATGACCGATGTACACAGAATGGTCTTAGGTGCGAAATGATGCCACCGTCGCAGGAGATCCCGGGACTAACCTGTAACGACGGGCTGGACAACGATTGTGGCGGTCTGACGGACTGTTATGACCCTGACTGCCGCGACGACGTGCATTGTTGGACATGCAATTTCAACGGTGTTTGCGACTATGGCGAGAACTGCAAGAGTTGCTCAGCGGACTGTGCGGGCCAGTCAGCAACTCGTCGCAGTAGGGAATTCTGCTGCGGCAATGGACTTCTCGAGATTCCAGAAGTCCTAGACCCCGGCATCTGCGACGGTAACTACTGATTCTGCCCTACTGGACGCATCACGAACGACACGGGGACGCCGCATTGGCGCCCCCTTTTGCTACGCCCATCGCAAACGGACATTTCCTGGAGTAGAATCGCGGTCGATTGCGGATTTTGGTCGGTCACGCGAGACAGTCAGTTCAAGCAGGGATGTTTGCGCCATGCACTCCGCCGACGACCCGCGAAAACGCGCGTTCAATGGACGACACACGTATCAAAGTGTCCTTCCCTTTCTGGTCCTTTGCATGGCTAATCCAGCCAGCGAGACCAGCCTAGGAGTAGGCACTGCACAGCTTGAAGACGTTCCAGCGTTCGTGGCCTGTATGGCAGGACCGAGCATCGTCGTCGGCGATCCGTGCCTGCCATCAGACCTGGATGCCAACGGCACGGTCGACCTTGAGGATTTCAGCCAGTTCGCCAGGATTTTCACCAGATTGACGGGGACGCTTGCCGACAATTGTTCGACTGCTGGCATCGCCTCAGGTTTTGGTGTGCTTACGTTTGACAACACGGCTGCGACGACAGACGGCCCGCCCCACCCCGCTTGTGTACGCGACGGTCAGGATCAGATTGCGAACGACCTTTGGCTTTGTTGGACGGCCCCTGTTAGTTGTAACGAGCTCGTCGTCCTCGACACCTGCAACGAAGCAACGCAATTCGATACCAAAATGGCCGCTTACGAGGGCTGCACGTGCCCGGCTACGACAGACCGCCTGGTGGCCTGCAACGATGATGCGTGCGGCGCCCAATCCCGTATGGTCTTCCCTGCTCAGGCTGGACAGCAGTACCTCATACGCGTCGGCAACTTCCCTTTAAATCCGCCCGGGAGCGGAGCGATATCAATCGCCTGCGGCTTGGACGCTTGTGAAAACGCTGAAGGCGACTGCTTCCACGAGAACAGTACACCGGGCTGTAGCACACTGGACTGCTGTAACGCGGTGTGTGCCGTTGACTCGTTCTGCTGCGATCTCGCTTCCGGCGGTGTTTGGGATGCCGTTTGCGTCGCCGAAACCGAGGGGTTCTGCAATGGTGGCTTTGCCGTATGCGGTGATCCCGCTTCTGGGAGCTGCACGATGTCTCATGCCTCGCCCGGCTGCGGCGATGCGACGTGTTGTGATGCGGTGTGTGCCCAGGATCCGTCCTGCTGTGTGTTCGATTGGAACCCGGCGTGTGTAGAACTCGAAGCCGAGCTTTGCCGTTCCGCGTGCGTCGATTCGTCTGAGCCATGCGACCAGGCCCATGCTACACCTGGTTGTACTGATCCCGGCTGTTGCGCCGAGGTTTGCCCTCGGTCACCACTCTGCTGCCAGAACGTTTGGGACGCCAGTTGCGTCCAACTCGCGGCCGAATACTGCAATTAGCAGCGTGTAGTTATCGGAAGCACAAACAAATCCAGTTGGCGCCAGACGCCGTCGATACAATCGTATGTGTACGGTACGTCGATCGACGAACTGGCATACGCTGCTAATCATCTCCATTGTCATCTCGCTCGCGTCCGCCGCGTGCCAGCCTAACGGCGTCGTGCCCCAGCCCAACGACAATGGGACCAGCGAAGACTGCACTACGCCGCCGTGCGACGGTATCCCGGATGAATCCACCGGAGACATCGAGGCCGCCGGGGTTGTTGTGTCCAACGACAATTGCGCCGATGCAGAAGTTGTGTCGAACGACGTGATCGTCGGGTTTGACCTCACCACAGCAACGACCGATGGCCCGCCGCATGCGTCTTGTACCAGCCAGGGTTCGGATCAGCTTGTTCAGGACGTTTGGCTCTGTTGGACTTCCAATTGCTCCGGACTGGCAGTCGCCTCCACGTGCGGCCGAAGCGAGGTCGACACCCGAATCGCCATCTACGCTGGCTGCGCATGTCCCGTAGAGGACTCTCGCTTACTCAACTGTGTCGACGACAGCTGTGGCGTGCAAACCCGAGCAGTCTTCCCAGCGGAACCTGGGGCTCAGTTCCTAGTTCGGATCGGCATGTTCGCAGGATCAACGCCTGGCGTTGGGAGCGTCGAATTTCGGTGTGGACTTGCGGGGTGTCCTGGTGAGGAAAGCTGTGAATCTGCAAATGCATCGTCTGGATGCGATGACGCCGCGTGCTGCGACACAGTCTGTGCTGTCGACCCCGTGTGTTGCAGCGAGCGCTGGGATGAATACTGTGTCGCCGAGGCAGCCGGTCTGTGCGGGGGCGGGTTTCGATCCTGCACCGCCGCCAACAACAACTGCCTCTCTCTCTCGAGCGAACCCGGCTGCGAGAACAGCGATTGCTGCGAAACAGTATGCAGGGTCGACCCCTACTGCTGTATCGCGGAATGGGATGAAACTTGCCGAAACTTGGAGGCGACGCACTGCTTCGGCGCCTGCCAAGATTCGGCAGATGACTGTTCCGTTTCGCATGCTTTGCCTGGGTGCAGCGACATGGGATGCTGTGAGCAAGTCTGCCCGCGTGACCCTTTCTGCTGCACCACTTCATGGGACGCGGGCTGCACAGCGCTCGCATCCCAGTTCTGCACTGAACTGCACTGAAGAACGATGTCCTGCCGGTGGAGCACACACGAAGGTGTAGTCATTCTTCGCGGGATGGCCCTACGGGGCGAACGAATCCACTCGGCCAGTCAGGTAGGCACTGACTTGAAGGAGTCTTCGACGGCTGCTATTCTGGCTTTCGTGAAGACCGCACTGTCAATCCGGGCAGTGATCGACTTCGGTGAGTCTGGTGGGCCAATATTCCTTGATCTTGTAGAGGGCAATGCCTACCAATCCCAGCGTGCGAGTTCCGGCATACCTTGTGGTGTCTACCCAATCAACTACTTCGATGAGCATCCGGTGAATGAGGTCGATCATTCGATCGCGTGACTCCGCTTTTCCGGCCTACATATGAAGGATGTGCGGCTTGGACATTGCTGCCGCGTTGCCGCGCACCCAAAGCCGACTACCAGCCAGTGCAGTGGATCGTCGTCGTGGGCCGTGTCCTCCCGCCTTGAGAAAAAACCGTGTTGGTTCGCTGCGGGAATTCCCGGCCGCTGGGGTGCCGGCTCTTGTTCGACAGCGAGTTGTCCCCCGCGGAGGCCGCCGGTGAATTCGTGCTGTCTGCCATGGCTCGCGAAGTTGAAGAAGTGACACGGACCTAGGAGGCAACGGCTCATCCGATGCCCCTCTGCGTAGCATTGGGCCGGGCAGGGAAGGCCACGCTAGCGGAGATTCAGCGAGTGTGACAGATAGAATCGACGGTAGCTCGAGCCAGAGCAGACAGCGGATTGCCGCACTGCCGGAAGACAAACAGGATACTGTACGCCGCGCGGCAGGTTCCTGACGAGGCGTGGCGCTCATGCCTCACGTCACGCAGCGTCGCGCGTATCGGGTGGCGGGCTTCGTGCAGGGATCCTCCTCGCGAAACGCCAGCCTTGTGCGCGCCGGGCACACCGTAAGGCAATCTCGAGATGGACAGGATCAAACCCCGCTGTTATCCCAGGTTGCCCCAACGCCAGTTGTCGCTCGTAGCAGCGTGCTACGGTAGCTGATCCAAGTCAGTCGGCCAAGGGATTCGCCAGATGCCCCACTTGTACCCACGATTGGATACGAAGTATATCCACTTCTGACCATGGCCAACGACGACCTTGCTATCATCGGACCCGTTCGTGGTAAGCTGACGCTTATCCGTGCCATCAGCTCGAATGACCCAGATGTCATTGTTCGCAACACCGGTGTTGTCACGACCTTCGTTCGACACAAACAAAATGTATTTCCCATCTCGTGACCATGTCGGGTCAGACTCACACGTTGCTGGATTTGTCGTCAGTTGTATCTGGGTGTTTGTCCCAATGACCAACTTCCACAGCTTGTTATCAGGTCCAACATAGGCGATCTGTTGCCCGTCAGGCGAGAGTTCCGGATCGGACCCTTCCATGAGCTGCGTCGGGAATTTGTTGACGCCACCTAAAGTCCACACGTGCGTTGTTGAGGGCTTGCCAAAGTACTCCGGCGTGAATGAGAACGCCAGAAAGCCGTCTGCGGGCGTGCTGGGCGCTCGACTCCACCCCTCACCAGAATAGATCGAGGCAATCCCTCCACCGGCTTCCTCAGAGATGATACGAAATAGATCCAAGTATCGGGGCCGGTTTCGGTTGGATGCAAAATACAGGTGCTTTCCATTGAAGCTGTAGCTCGGATCCGTGTCGACGCGCTGCCCCTTGGTAAGCTGCACGATACCGCCCCCGGCGCCGTTGACGGATCGAATCGTTGAGAATTGGAACTCCTTCCCGCTACGGTCCTTGACTCTTTCCACCACCGAGAACGCAATGCGATCATCCACCGGAGACGCTGCCAGACCGCCGATCCACTGATTGTCTCCGAGCGATAGAATGCTGGACGCTGGAACTCCATCGCGCTCGATGTCTTCCTTGTACGCTCGCACCGTGCGAATCTTAATCTGTAGCCCTGCATGTGCGTCGACGACGACCTCGGCCGCCTCCGTCTCCCGGAATTCCTCTTCCTTCAGGGTTTCTCGAAGAATGTAGACGTTGTTCTCTTTGGGAAGCGACTCCACGTACTCGACGGTCAGGGGAAGTGTCTTCGTCTGATAGTCCTTCTTCTCAAAGACAGCGTTAAACCGCTTGGCCCGGCCAAAGTCGAGTGTATGACGCACCGGTGTATCGGAGGGGAGCACAACCGTCTGCGTACCTGAGGGACTCTCATACGACACCGACACGGTCGCCATTGAGGGCGTCGTTCTAAACTCAACGGTCCTCGTTGCACATCCGATGATCGCCCCAACGAGCAAAAATGTTGCCCACGTAAGCCTACAGCGATTCATGGTTTCTGTCCTCCTGATGATGTGAGTTGCCTGTCCTTTGGAGAAAGTCTCGCAAAGTGAGCGCGTCAGCAAGTGGGACTTTGTCCGACAAATATCTAGTGCCGAGAGCTGCAAGGCGCTGCTCACGGGCGCCCCAGTCTTCATAGGCATTCTACGCACAAGGTCCAGCTATCACAACCCTGAGATGTGCCCCAAGGTTGTGGATGGTGACGGGATAAAACAGCGGCGTACCCTGTATATTGTGAATGACGAACACCAACCGGCCCACGCGGGCCAAGGAGTACGCTCGATGAACTGTACCGCCGAATCGCTGGCCATGCTAGCCCGCAGTTCTTGCCTGCCGTCCCTGCCATACGTTTACTGGCAAGAGCCCGGAGAATCCACTCAGCCAGATCTCGTAACACTGTGAGGGATGGAGACCGATCGGACAAGTAGTGCCAATATGCCCACCGCCGCACGTTGTGCCTCCTTTGAGGAAGGCGTGCCGTCACAATCCAGCCGCAGACAGACAATGCAATTCGCCGGACAGTTTCGAAGCGCCCGCCGGATTGGAAGGAGCCGGAGCGACTCGAGCGTCGCGCCGGCTCCAGGACAATCCTCAAGCATCGAACAGCGGCATCACGGCCAGGTCCTGGGAGCGCGAACGGTGCTTCCGAACCCGTCCGTTGGCCGACTAACGCAGCGCGGCTCTGCTCACGTTTCCGGGCTTTCCGGGACCCTGCAGAACCTGTATCTGCGCGCGTGGCACTAGTCCGAAGCGGTATCGCGATACCGCCTCTCCCGCGCTCGGCTCAACTGAGATCTCCGGAGACGCGGTGTCGACGCGCGCCCGGAAATCTAGGGTTCCGACAACCGTCCAAGTGCCGACGCCGTGGTCGGGTTCCATCGTTGCGCCGCCGAGACCAACAACCTCCCCCGCATCGTTGCCCACAACTGGGTGAGAGAGAACGGTGTAGGTCTCACCTGAGTCTACCGACACGACTTCCAGCTGATCGGGATCGTAGTGAACGTCCGTGTAGACTGCGGTCAAGCCCTCACTACTTGCAAACATGTCCGCGGCGACGACCTCAACGCTAACGATGTCTCCAGGGTGAAGGACGCGGAACGGGCTCGTTCGAAACGACAACAGGACCGAGGAGTTCTGTGTGGTGTCAGTGGCAGACCGTGACATCGGGTGTTCCGTGGCAGTTCCGGCAACGGTTGCTGGACCATCCGAGCAGTACACCGGCGAGTCACACGTTCGACATGCCGGATAGTCAGACGTGGGATCGATTTCACCGCATGACTTTTGCCACGACCCGGCAAACCAACCCAGGTCTCCTCCGCTCACGCATCCGCTGCAGTCGAAGTCCTTGCGCCCGCAGTTATTGGTGTCCCACTCCGGATCGCCTTCACACAGAGACCAACACGGAGCGAAGAGCCCCAGATCGCCGGCCGCGATGTTGCAGTTGTCGTCGAGGTCGTAGACACATGGGCACACAACCTCGACCGAACTCGTGCCGTAGCTAATATCGCCAGGCAAGATCAGTCCTCGGCCGACGGCGGAGGACTCGGTATCGGCCGGCAAGGAGGAGAACTGGACCATTCCCGTCGTGTCGGCAAAGAACGGAACAACGGCTACTCTTACCCACTCAGGCTCAAGCCCCGTGCCGGCCGCCAACTGACAGCCTCCAAGCTCGTCTATCGTCGTGCTCGCGCACGTACCGCTTGGGAACTGATCGAACAGCGGCGTCACCTCGGGTTGACCACATGAGACTACGCCACCACTGAAAGCCAGATCCGCGTACGCGCACGTAACGCCTGTGTTCAGGACGCCGATGTCGGTAGCCCAGAGCTCAAGGTAAAACCACTGCCCCATTTCGACGGTGATCAATCCCTCTGGCAATGTAAGCGCATGGTCCTCGGCGCTTGGTCTGGCAAGGGCCACGCATCGATACTGAAAATCAGGCAGGGTGCATTCGGCCGAGCACCCGTCATAGTCGACATTGTTTCCATCGTCGCACTCCTCGGACGGACAGAGGAAGCCGTCTCCACACCCGGTCTCCACGGCGGAGCAGTCGCCTCGGCAGCCGTCGCAATTCACATTGTTGCCATCGTCACAGGCCTCGTTCGGATCCAAGACACCGTCTCCACATCTGCCAGGGCCGTTGCAGTTGATGTCGAACGCCATAACCTCACCGACGGAAGAGCGATGGGCGATATACATCTTCGTCCCATCGTTGTTAAACTCAATGTCGTGAGCTCCGGAGGAAAGCCCGTCGTATCTGGCGACAATACTCATGGATGCAACGTCGATTGCAACGACGGATCCGATGTCAGGCATGAGCACAAACAGGTAAGCGCCGCTTGGATGAATCTCCATCGCCCATGGGGCGCTTTCCAGCTGATAACCCACCTTCGTCCACGAAGTACGATTGACGACCCAGATTTTCATATTCTCAGGGTCGCTTACGTAGACGTAATCCCCCAAGCACCGCGTATACGCCAGTCCATAGGAAGTCTCCGGGAAATCCAAGGTGCGCGTGACGTCGATGGGCGCATCCAGTGACACCTCATAGAGCTTGGGACTGCTCGACTGACGCTTGCGCGTCGCGACGTAGGCGAACCGGCTGTCCTGGGAAATGCCAAAACTGTTGCCCCGTGGTTCATCTTGAAGCGGTACCGACTCAAGCGTTGCAAAGGCGCCGTCTGCGATATCGTATACCGAAATGCAGTCGTTGCCCATGTCATAGTCGCGTCCGTCCTGTCCTGCAGTGACGAGCAGTTTGGTCTTGTCCGGTGTCATGGCGATGCCTTCTGGCCAGGTATCACACGTGGGAAGGTCTGTTCGCGCGTCGCCGTCGGCCATGTCGATCTGGCTGGCGCTTGAATAGTAGTAATTCGTCGTGAAGAAGCGTGTCCCATCGCCCGACACAACGACATCGCCATGTGTGTGATAACCGCCGAATGTGAATGTATCCACCAGCGTCAGGTCGGGAAGGCTGAATACTTGCACGCGCGAGTTGTTCTCGTCTTCCCAGTAGGCTACGTACAGTTTGCTCCCGTCTGGCGAAAGCGCAAGACCACTGGCGTAGCCTTCAGTATCCACTTGATCGCTGTACGCGATGCCACATGTAGTAGCCTCTGAGAATGCGACATTGTCGATGGAGACTGTCGCCGAATTCGAGCACGCATAACCAGAGCAGCTGGGACAACAGTTGTTACCGCTGGGGTCACGCGCGAAACCCAAGTAATCGAGCTCGGGTTTGAGCTGGGAAACGTTTGGAATCAGCAGGTCCGCCACAACCACGTCGCTGGCGATATCCCGAAGGACGAGCGTAGCTTCTTTGGTTTCAGTGGAGTACTCGATTGTGCAGTGATACCACGTATCGTCGCTGGTCACATTCACGACCTGGTCGATCTGGCATCCGGTACCGCTATCGCAAACGTAGAGCGTAATGTACATACCGCCGTCAGCGCGGCCAAAACTTCCAAAGATGCTGTCTGCCTCCGGGGCGATCGTGCTTGGCCAAAGGTTCAGGTACTGGTCAAACAATCCGAACATTACGCCTGCAGACCAGTCGACACTGTCGAACCGGATGTCGAACTCCAATCGCATCGAGTGGCCGTCATAGTTGACTGGCACGTACGCGTAGCGTGTTGGAGTCGCGGTGCCTCCGGGATCGTTCATAGTAGTTGCGTGAAATGTCCCGCTTCCGGATTCCCAGTAGTAGTTTTCCGGTTGGTCCGTGATCCACCCGGGGTCCGAATCGAAGTGCTCAGAGTATTTCAGTGTCTCGGCTTGGACTATTGTGCCGGTCCCACCAAAGAGTAGCAGCATGACCGTGATGAATGTTGAGAACGTACCCTGCAAGCTCGACATAGTTACCTCCTTTTGAAACACGATCTAATCTTTTCGACGTGTACCGAGCTTCGGCTCGGCGGGGTGCCCTGGACATGAGGCGTACGCACGCCGCACCGTTACCCCGACTTCATGGTTCTGTTGTCACTCCTGCAATTGGCTGAAGTCCCTAGCGTTCTATACGCTTTTCCGACGAAAGCAGCGCAATCGCTGATGTCCATCGTGCGGCCTCGTGTATCTCCGGTTACCGACGACTAGCGCTTGTTGCGAAAGTGCTGTGACCGCCAACACGTCGACGGCCATACGCCTCGCGTCGGCATTCACGTTGCCACTGTTACTGCCAGCAAGCGCGCCATTGATACCGCAAACATCGATGAAGGCAGGGCCTAAGAGCGGGCGGTGCCTTTCTTCCATGCCATGACGTCGATGTCACTTCCAGCGATGCTGGTGGCTCCTTGCCCTGGTGAGCGGCGGAGGAACCTCCCATGCACTAATTCACATGAGTCAATGCTGATCCGGAAGCGCAAAAAAAGTTGCTGACGAGACGAATAACTGCAAAGGCAGCTCGGAGAGGGGAAACTGGTATACGTCAGGCTGACAGAATCACATAGATTCCGGGTCGAGTAATAGCTTTACAGCCCTCGGGGTGGTTGTTAACATGGGTAATCGCAGGTCAGAATGAACGCGTTCGTACAATTGGGGCTTTGCGTTGTCCGCGAACAAGCCACTTACTCAACTTCTCGATGCCGTCGCCCACGGCGACGACAACGCCCAGAACCGTTTGTGGTCGCTCGTGTACGACGAACTCCGGCTCATGGCACGGCAACAGATGGCCGGGGAGGCGCCGGGACACGTTCTTCAGCCCACGGCACTGGTTCACCAGGCCTACTTCCGGCTCTTCGGGAGTGGGAACGGCCACTTCGAGAACCGGCGACATTTCTTCGCGGCCGCGGCACGAGCGATGCGCCAAATCCTCATAGAAGACGCACGTAGTAGGGGAAGCCTCAAGCGCGGCGGTGGCGTCCGGCTCCGGGAGCTAGACGACGGCATCGACGTGCCCGGCCACGACCCGACCGAGCTGCTGGCCGTCCACGAGGCCCTGGAGCGGCTAGAAAAGGAGGACGCCCGAAAGGGCGACGTCGTGAACATGCGGTACTTCACCGGTCTGACGGTCAAGGAGACGGCCGAAGCGCTCGGCGTGTCGGAGCGCACCGTCAACTTCGAATGGCGGTTCGCCCGTGCGTGGCTCCATCGTGAGTTATCCAAGGGGGATACGGGAGTGACCCCGACGAACCCGCATGAGCAATGAATCACTCACCAAGGTTCAGGAGTTGTTCGAGCAGGCCCTCGAACGCAGCCCGGACGAGCGCGAGGCATTTCTGCGCCGTGTCTGCGGCGACGACTCAACCCAATTGACGGAAGTCCTCTCACTTCTCCACCACGATTCCGCGGCCACCGGTTTGTTTATGCGCCCTCCGGACCGGGATCGAAGTGCGCCAGTCGAAGACGATCCCCTCGTCGGCACCCGAGTCGGCCGCTATCGCATCCTCCGCTTGATCGCGAGTGGCGGCATGGGAGCGGTATACGAAGCCGAACAAGAGCAGCCCGTCCGGCGCGTCGCGATCAAGATGCTGGGCCCGTGGTGTCGATCGACCAGTGCCCACCGGAGGTTCGAACTTGAGGGGCAGACCCTTGCGCGGCTCAACCACCCCAATATCGCCAAGATTTACGAGGCCGGCCGGCACGAGCGACGGCCCTACTTCGCGATGGAATACGTCGAGGGTGCTGAGACCCTCACGGACCATGCGGCCCGAGCGCGGCTGAGCATCGGGAAGCGACTCTCGCTTTTCTTGGGTGTCTGCCAGGCCGTGCAGTACGGGCACGATCGTCAGATCATTCACCGCGACCTGAAGCCCGGAAACATCCTCGTCAACGGCGAGGGCGCGGTGAAGATCATCGACTTCGGCGTAGCACGAGCGACCGATTCCGACGTGGCCGCAACAACCGTTCGTACCAGTCTGGGCGAGCTGGTCGGTACGCTTCAGTACATGAGCCCGGAGCAGTGTGCGGCCGATACTCTGGACCTCGATGTGCGAACGGATGTCTACTCGCTTGGCGTCGTCTTGTACGAGCTGATCACGGGACGGCTTCCCTACGATGTGTCCCGGTCAAGCATTCAGCAGGCGGCTCGGACGATTAGTGACGAGCCGCCATTTCGGCCGCGATCGGTTTCTCATGACATCAGCACGGACCTGGAGACAATTGTTCTCAAGGCGCTTCAGAAGGGGCCGGATGACCGCTACCGGTCCGTGGCCGACCTAGCGGAGGACATCGATCACTATCTACGGCACAAGCCCATTCGAGCCCGCCGTCCAACCTGGTCACGGCAAGCGCAACTGTTTGCCCGCCGCAACACCGGGGTCACGATCGTCGGGCTGGCACTGCTCGGTTCCCTGATCGCCTTCGCTGTGAGCATGACGTTCATGGCGTGGAGGCTGACGGAGGAAGTTCACACGAGCCGGTGGAACGCATACCTTAGCAATGTGCGCCTGGCCGGTACGTCGCTGGCGAACAATGATTTGTACGCCGTCCGTCGAGCGATGAAGGCCGCGCCGGAGGAACTTCGCAATTGGGAATGGAATTACTTGGGCGCACAAAGCGACCAGAGCCTCTCCTGCGTGGGGCTGGAATCGTATCCTGCACGAAATATCTTCGCCATCAGCCACGATGGGAAGCTCGTGGCCGGCCTGACCACCGATGGGGAGGTTCGACTCTGGGACGCAGAATCCGGTGCACGTTTGGCGTCGCTCAAGCATGGCGTGGACGATGGAAGCTTGCTGTCACTCAGCGCCGATGGGAGCACCGTGGCGGTCGCGAGGCAAGATGGTGCATCAGTCGCGGCCTGGAACCTGAACCCGCCTCGTCAAATCGGTACATTTGCTAACCCGCCGGGTGTCGAGACGAGGTGCATTTCCTTGAGCGCGGATGGATCGCTGCTCGCCATCGCCTCACTTGACTCGGCCATTCGAGTGCGCGAGACGGCGACGGGGCATGTTGTCAAGACATTGCACGTTCACGGAACACCGGCCGAGCTGCGCTTTGGCGGGCACGAGGACATCCTGGCGTATTCGATCAGGGACGGTGCGGTCCACGTTGTTGACCTCAGGTCCGGCCGGGACCGGTTCTCCCAGGAGCGTGGTTCCAGCAACGCGTTCAATTCAGGCCTGGCTGTTTCGGATGACGGCAAGCATGTGATGTTTGGAAACGACGGTATGATTCAGGTTTGGAATGTACCTACAAAGACGCTCGAAACCGATTTTCCCACCGAGGGAACGGGGTCTCATGTCATGTTCATTTCCCCATCGGGACGCTGGGCCGCCCTAGCGTATATGGCGGTCTCCACGATCGTAGACTTTCAGCATCACAAGTCGTTCGAGCTGATGGGCGATCCGAAGACGAACGCCGGCACGTTCGACGTGGCGCACCATCGCCTCGTCACGGTATCGCGCGACGGGGTCCGGACTTGGGATTTGCGATCGCCCGCGCAGTATCAGGTCTTGACGGGCCACACCGACATGATGAGATCGGTGACGTTCAGCCCCGATGGACATCGCCTCGCTTCGGCGTCGTACGATGGAACGATACGGCTGTGGGACACATGCACCGGCGAGATGTTGGCCGTGTTGACAGAACACACGGACGCCGTCGTTGCGGTGGCGTTCAGCCCCAGCGGGCGGATTCTCGCGTCCGTCTCCGACGATCGCACCGCGCGCATCTGGAACGCAGACACCGGAGCACAACTACATCTTCTCCAAGGGCACAGGGCTGGAGTCTTGGGTGCGACCTTTTCGCCGGGCGGGAAGCGATTGCTAACCGCATCACGGGATGGAACGGCTCGGCTTTGGAGTGTGCAGGACGGTTTGGCGATTCGGTCTTGGGAACTTCCCGGAAAGGGCAAGACGGTCGCGTTCCTGCCAGGGGGCGACCGATTTATCACCGCAACAGAAACAGGTCAAATCACGCTCTGGGAAGTGAACTCCTCGAAGCCACTGCGAACGCTAACTCAGGGAAATGTGGTCTGGCAGGCGATGGAGTATCAAGAACCCACAGGCCTTCTCGGCGCCGTAGGCGATCAGTGCCTTCTGCTCGTTGATCTGACGAAGGGCGAGCAAGCGCTACGACGGATGCCGCTCTCCTCTTTTGCGACATCGGTCGCTTTCAGCCCCGATGGCTCCCGCGTGGCGTGCGGACTGATCAACAATTCCATCACCGTGTTGGATACGGCGACGGGCGAAGACCTGATCGCGTTGCACGGCACCGGCAGCGAAGTGTACACGGTAGCGTTCAGCCCGGCCGGCGACCGGCTCGCCTCAGGCGACGGCCGCGGTATCATCCGCCTTTGGGATACTATGCCGTTCCGTGACCGCCTTCCCGAAATCAAAGCTATGCAAGCGGCTGCGCCCGAAGCCAAGAACATCGTGCAAGCGCGCTACGGACAACTCAATAGCTGGTCGGCCGTCGCTCGGTCGCTCAGAGCGGACGCCTCGCTCGACGGTGTGCTTCGCCGTGCGGCGCTGAACGAGGTGCTTCGTCGGGCATCCACGTCGGACGACTAAGTGCCTGACAGATCGCGTGGGGCTCCGTCTCACGTGCCGAGGGGGTGCGTACGCCATCCCCGCAACCGAAAGCAGCGGTTTGCAAGACCGCGGCCATGCGATCGTAAACCGTTGGCGCGCAGACAGTTGGCGGCCTCCCGAACAACGTCTTGGGGGCGTGCTGCAATTTCAGGGGCTTCCCTCCGTCCCGAGGCATGGCACGACGGCGTAACGCATCGGCCACGGGCGGCGGGAACGGATCCCCCTGCCCGCTGAGGCTGGACCGAGGAAGCAGATGCTAAACTGGGAAGTTTCCGCGCCACACGAACTCATCGGGCATGGAACCCGAAGGTCGATTCAGCGGATTCAGTCGACCGAGGATCTTCAAGGCCTTCGTAACGCATCCCTACCGCCGATCACGCAGCTCTGTCCTGTGATATCCTCCGCAGAAAGGGCCTCGGTACCCTCAACGGCTCCTCGAAAAAGTGGGATGCTTCGCCATTCTGGTGGCCGCTCGACGTGTTTCCGATTCAAGCGCAGAATGGGAGCATGTGGCTCCGTTCTCGGCTACGGATGGACCGCCACGGTGCTTGTTCGGAATCGGGTGATTCCAGCATCGTTGCTACCACGAACATAGGCCGTCTCGCGGGGCGGCGGGATTCATCAGTGACGCCGTACCACTCCAAGTATTGGGCGAACGCCCTCATGCTCAAAAGTGCTACCGGGAGCATCGAGAACCTCACCCGGTCCCTCGCGAGCGCACGGGTCGATCTGAATCCACATCAGGTTGACGCGTCGCTGTTTGCCCTGCGATCGCCGCTATCGAACGGTGCGGTCCTGGCGGACGAAGTCGGCCTCGGCAAGACGATCGAGGCCGGCATCGTCATCGCGCAGCGATGGGCCGAGCGCCGACGTCGCGTCTTGTTGGTCGTTCCCGCCATCCTCCGGAAGCAATGGCACCAGGAGCTGGACGAAAAGTTCTACCTTCCGAGTGTGATCCTCGAATCACGGCTCTACAAGCGCCTTCAACAGAATGGGTCGCCTATACCGTTCGAGCAACCGGATCGGATCGTGATCTGTTCATATCACTTTGCGGCCGCCAAAGAACAGGAAATCCGAAGCGTTCGATGGGATGCAGTCGTTATTGACGAGGCCCACCGCTTGCGAAACGTCTACAAGGCATCAAGCAAACTGGCGCGACGTATCACCGATTCAGTCCGCCACGCTCCCAAGCTGCTGCTTACCGCCACACCGTTGCAGAACTCATTGATGGAACTGTTCGGCTTGGTCAGCGTCATCGATGAACACATCTTCGGTGACGCCCGTAGTTTTCGGGACCAGTTTGTACGCGCGTCGAGTGAACGCGATCGAAACGACGAACTGCGCGATCGGCTGCGGCCTATCTGTATCCGTACATTGCGCAAGCAGGTGACTGAATACATCATGTTCACACGGCGCGTGCCGATCACTCAGGATTTCCGGCCGAGCGATGAGGAACACCATCTCTACGGCCTGATCTCCGACTACCTGCAGCGTGAGAGTCTGTTCGCCCTACCCGCGAGCCAGCGCACGCTCATCACACTCGTCTTGCGAAAGCTTCTCGCTTCCTCGACGTTCGCTATTGCAGGCACTTTGCGCCGTCTCGTCCATCGCCTGGAGAATCTGAAGGACGAGCTTGGATTGCTAGACGACGAAGACCTCGAAGGCATCGACGAGCTTGAAGACGAGTGGAACGGAGATGAGCCGCGCACCGAAGAAGACAAGCCTGTCGATTCCAAGCTGCTTCAAAAAGAGCTCGCCGACCTCCGGCGGTTTGCGGACCTCGCCGAGACGATCAAGGTCAACGCCAAGGGCGAGGCGCTGGTTCCCGCCCTCCAAACGGCGTTCAATCAGGCCACGGAACTCGGCGCACAGCGTAAAGCCGTCATCTTTACCGAGTCACGGCGCACACAGCAGTATCTCTTCGATCTGCTTGCCGCAAACGGCTATGACGACCAGCTCGTGATGATGAACGGCACGAACACTGACCCCACTTCCAAGGCAATCTATGACGACTGGCGTCGGCGACACGAAGGGCAAGAGGTTGTCACCGGTTCACGGCCCGTCGATGTGAAGGCGGCAATCGTTGAGCATTTCCGCGAACGCGCAACGGTGCTTATCGCAACTGAGGCTGCTGCCGAGGGCATCAACCTCCAGTTCAGCTCACTGGTCGTCAACTTCGATCTTCCGTGGAATCCGCAGAGAATCGAACAACGGATCGGTCGCTGCCATCGTTACGGCCAGAAGCACGATGTCGTTGTCCTCAACTTCATCAACCGTCGCAACGAGGCGGACCAGCGCGTATATCAGTTGCTCAGCCAGAAGTTCCGGCTGTTCGACGGTGTGTTCGGTGCGAGTGATGAGATCCTGGGTGCCGTCGAGTCGGGCGTAGATGTCGAACGCCGCATCGCGAAGGTCTACCAGTCATGTCGAACACCGGAGGAGATCGCCGCCGCGTTTGACGGCCTTCAGGCGGAGCTCGATGACCAGATTCAGTCGCAGATGGCCAAGACACGGCAGGCGCTTCTCGAACACTTCGACGAGGATGTCAACGCCCGCCTGCGCGTGCATCGTGACAGGACCATGGAGACGCTGTCCGAGCGGGAGCGGTGGCTGCTCGAACTGACCCGCGCAGAACTGGACGGCCAAGCCGAATTTGATACGGACAAACCACGCTTTCGTTACGCCGGGCCGGACGCACAGCACGGATACTACGACCTCGACTGGAAGCGAGCCGAGAAGACGGGTGACACATTCTACCGGCAGAACCATCCGCTCGCGGTGCGCCTCATCGACCAAGCTATGGCGCGCAATCTCGGAATAGTGGAAGTCGTTTTGGACTATTCCGCATATGGGGCCGTGGTGAGCATTCTTAAGCCGCTGGTCGGTTCGGCGGGGTGGATAGAGCTTTCCAAGCTCACTGTCGAGTCTCTGGAATCGGAGGAGTTCCTTGTTTTTGCTGCCCGGGCCGATACTGGGGACCTTCTGGACGACGAAACCTGCCGCAAGCTGATGCTCCTGCCCGGCGAAATCTCCGAACAAGGCCTACAGGTGTCACCTCCAGACTTAGCGACAGTGCGAGAATCGGAGATTGCCAGTAGGATAGAGGAGGTGGAAAGTCGCAATGCGCAGTTCTTCGACGAAGAGGTCATCAAGCTGGATCGGTGGTCGGATGACCTCAAGCAAGGCCTGGAGCGCGAGATCAAGGACCTCGACAAGGGAATCCGCGA
>Ga0210110_1000284_pt1 | contig 17552 bp, 8 predicted proteins | sample China_Galinas_PW_2_FD_184865 | JGI IMG/M metagenome (GOLD analysis project Ga0210110, IMG submission 184865) | Wetland microbial communities from San Francisco Bay, California, USA, that impact long-term carbon sequestration - China_Galinas_PWB_D1... | ecosystem: Environmental > Aquatic > Marine... | reverse complement strand
GCTCGTCGGGCGCGTAGCGCTCGGGAGGGAAGGTGCGGTCGGGGTTGATCATCGCGGCGCGGTGCGCGAGGTAGGCGGGGTCGAGCAACGCCGCGACCGGCACCGCGACGAACGCCGGGTCGCCGAGCCAGCGGGCGCGGTCAGCGAAGGCGTGCTTGAGCGACTCGACGAGGATGTGCGCGCGCTCACCGGGCGTGAACGGGTCGAGGCGCTCGCTCGCGAGTTCGCGGATCGTCAGCGCCTGGGCCATGGTGATCCCGCCGCTCGATGGCGGGGGCATCGCCAGGAACGTGCGCCCGTCGATCTCGAAGCGCAGCGGCTCGACCTCGACCGGTTCGTAGTTCGCCAGATCGTCGAGCGAGAGGTCGCCGCCGTCGGCGCGCACCGCATCGATGATCGCCTCGGCGGTCTCGCCGGCGTAGAACCCGTCGCGTCCGAACTCGGCGATGCGTCGGAGCACCTCCGCCTGCTCGGGGTTGGTCGCGAGATCGCCTTCGTGCACGCCGTGAAGGAAACGCTGGGCGAGCGGAGCGAAGCGCGATTCCCACCCGTGCTTGTGCAGGCGTTCGGAGACCGCCTCGACCGCGCCCATCCGGTGCTCGTCGATCGTGTACCCGTGCTCGGCCAGGCGGATCGCCGGCGCGAGGACGGTCGCGCGGTCGAGCGTGCCGTAGCGGTCGAGCGCCGTGAGCAACCCGGCGACAGTGCCGGGAACGGCGACGGCGCGCCCGCCAAACTGCGAGGTGAGCGGGTCGTCGAGTTTCTCGTAGTAGTCTGACCCGACGGCGCCCGGGGCGGTCTCGCGGTAGTTGATCGCGGTCGAGACTGTGCCGTGCGTCGGGTCATCGGGCAGATAGATCACCATAAAGCCGCCCCCTCCGATGCCGCATGAGTAGGGGCGGACGACCGAGAGGGCGAAGCTGGTGGCGACCGCCGCGTCCACCGCGTTGCCACCCTGCGCGAGGATCTCGGCGCCGGCGCGCGAGGCGTCGGGGTGGTCGGCGGCGACAACCTGGGTGTAGACGGGTGTGTCGAGGGCGGGGCGCGATGCGCACCCGACCAGCGTCAGCACAGCGAAGAGCGCGAGCAGTCGTTTCATGCTCCGGACTCCTTCGGTGGGTCGAGGTCGAGGCGCCGGCGTGCGACGACCCAGTCCTCGGGGCGCAGCGTCGGCAGCGCGGCGGGCTCTCCGCCGCGGAACACCCCGCGCAGCATCCGTGTCACTGCCAGCAAGACCTGCCTGAGGGCGAGCACGGCGCGCTTCGCCGCCGGCTGGTGCACCTCCGCCCCGTGGATCCACACGCGGTACCCGAGCAGGTGGAAGACCTCGCGCTTGAGCACCACGGCGATCTCGGGGGCGACGAACAGGCGGGCGGGATCGCCGGGATCGCGCCGCACGCCGGGTAGCACGCGCGGGAGCAGCGCGTGGATCCAGCGTCTCCGCCGCAACCACGCGCTGGCGCCCAGCCAGCCCCGCCCTACGCGCCGGATGACGAAGAACCCGTCGTCTCCGGGGCGGCGTTCGCTCTGGCGGTTGGGCAGAAAGAGCATGCCGGTGATCGGGGTGACGACGGGGCGCCCGTGTTCGTGCGCGACGACGCTTCGCCCGCCCCACACGCGGGTGGTCGCGTCGAATCCATCCGCCATCGTGAAACTCGCGTCGGTGATCGACTCGCGGTACCGGATGTCGTAGAAGCGTCCCCGCCTGTGCCCGGCGGCGCCCGCGAGGCGGTACCAGTGGCGTTGCTCGTCGAGCGCGCCGGGAGGGACGACGCCCCCCGCCGCCAGCGCCGTGCGAAGCACCGCCTCGTGCCGGTCCACCGACTCCGGGTCGTCGTGCACACCCGCCTCGACCACCATCGCGACGTGCCCGTACGTCTGCCCGATGTAGTCGGTCAGCAGCCCGCGAAGGTGCTCCTCGAACCCGAGCACAATCGGCAGCGGGAACCGGCGTGCGAAGCGCCGCGCTGCCAGCGAGTCCTCTACCCCCGCAAACGGCGGCGACGGCGAACTGAACGTGTGCAGGTCGAGCACGTAGACCGGACCCTCGGCGGTGGTGAACTCGCCCTCGAGCGCCCCGAGCAGCTCGACCATCTCGCGCTGTTCCGGGCGTCGCTCGTCGGGTGCCGTTCGACGCGCCTTCTCGACCAGCTTCGGCGTGAACAGGCGGTTGAGGTCCTGCTCGCAGTACCGGCGCGGGCCTTCCGCACGTCTGATGGCGCAGAGATTGCCCCGCAGCGCGACGACGCGACCGCGTAGACCCTCGACGCGGTCGAGCGCGGAGAGCACGCGCCGGCATGCCTCGATCCCCGCCGGTTCGTTCCCGTGAACGGACGCGAGCAGGACGACCGTCGCCCCGGGCGCCGCCCCCGTCCGCGCGCCGATCAGGCGTTCGGCGGCGCCGGCCTGGACACACACGCTCACGGGGTCACCCTAGGTGTTCGCGGAGGCTCTTTTCGAGCAACGCCCCGGCCACACGCATGAAATCGTGCTCGGTCACGATCCCCACCAGTTGCCCGTTGTCGATCACGGGCAGGCAGCTGACCTTGTGCCGACGCATGAGCGTGATCGCGTCCAGCGTGGGCATCTGCGGATCGGCCGAGACCGGGGCGCGAGACATGATCTCGTGCACGGCGATCACCTCACCGTTCGGTCGGCGGTCGGCGAGCACCTTGATGAGCTGGCGGTACGACACGATGCCCACGAGGCGGTGGCGTGTGTCCTCGACCGGGATGTGCCGCACCTTCTCCCAGTCCATGATCGAGGCGACCAGGTCGATCGGCTCGTCCTCGCGGACCGTGTGCAGGTCGGTGGTCATGAACTGCCCGACGCGGGCGAAGTGCCCCGCGGTGTCCTCGTGCTCGTCCAGACGGGCCAGCTCCCACGTGTGGACCGGCGAGCCGGCGTTCTGCCGGTCGAGCAACGCCCCGGTCAGACAGGTCAGACGCTCAGCCCGGGTGCCCTGGTCTTTCATCCCGGCGTGCGACTTGAGCAGCCACGTCGAGCCGGTCTGCCCCGACTCGACGCGGCGTCGGACGATGCCGAGGTAGCGTTCGGCGTCCTCGGCATCCACCCCGAGTTCGTCGAGCCCCTGACGGGCCAGCGGGATCAGGTTCTCGAGCAGCAGCTCGCCCGCGGGGAGCGTCCGTCCGTCGAGCCAATCGAACTGGGCACGGAGCCCCTCGCGGGCGGCGGCGTTGAAATTGGCACGGGCCGAGTCGAAGTCGAGACGCTGGGGTACGTCCCTCCCGGTGCGGTGCGCGGTGCCCATCAGCCCGAACCAGAGGGCTGCGTTGGCGACCTCGTCGGCGACGGTCGGTCCGGCGGGGAACACGCGGTTCTCGATCCGGATGTGCGGGCGCCCCTCGCTGATCCCGTAGCACACGCGGTTCCAACGCCAGACGGTCGAGTTGTGCGTGGTCAGGGCGTGGAGCTTCGGCACCTCGCCGCGTTCGACCAGCTCGATCGGGTCCTCGTCCGAGTCGTCCCCGAAGAAGACGCGGAACCGCGCCACGTCGTTGCGGAAGATCTGGATCGGCGACCGCTCGACCCACGCCTCGCCGAAGCGGACCCGTGCCAGCAGGTCACGGTCGGGCGAGCCCTTGGCCCGGGTGTCCACCGCCTGCTGGAAGATCGCGATCCGCGTCTCGCGCCACAGACGCTTGCCGAACAGCACCGGCGAGTTCACCGCCGCGGCCAGCACCGGCGCGGCGATCGCCTGCGCCAGGTTGTACTGGGCTGCGAAGTGCTCCGGATCGGTCTGGAAGTGGAGCTGGAAGCTGGTGTTGGCCGCCTCGAGCATCACCGTGTCGTGGCGCAGGGTCAGCTCGTCGATGCCCTTGATGCGCAGCTCGTAGTCCTCGCCCCGCATCTCGCGGATCAGTTCGTCGAGCGCGTGGTAGCGCTCGACGGGGACGATGTTGGCCTTGCACAGGTCGCTGAGCTTGAGGGTGGGGAGAATCCCTGTGAGGACCGGCTCGCCGCCGAGTTGGTGGGCCGAGTCGCGGACGATGCCGACCCCTTCGTTCAGCTCGTCGTGCAGGTCGCGCAGGCACGAGCCGGTGAGCGCCTGAGGCGTCAGGTTGATCTCGAGGTTGAACCGTCCGATCTCGTGGGTCACGCGCGGGTCGTCGATCAGGTCGAGCACCTCCGGCGCGACCGGCGCGGGGTCGCGGGCGCCGTCAACCAGGACCAGCTCCTGCTCGGCCCCGTAGCGCCGAACCCCGCCCTCGACCATGCCCTTCTCGAGCATCAGCTCGAGGGCACGGAGGTCGCTGAGCAGACGCTGCATGAAGCGCCGGTGCCGTTCGCCGTCCGTCGCCCGGTTGACCTCGCTCGCACCCATCGGCCCGATTGTCCATAATCGGACGTAGGAGGGGCAAGCCCGGCGTTGAGATTGTGGGTAGGCACCGGAGTGCCGACTCGCCCGGAACCGAGCCCCCGGGTGGACCGAAACCCCTCATACCGGGCCGTTCGGCCCGCTTTGTCGATCGGAGGAGCCGGGATGCGTTATCGGACTATTTTCGCTGTCGCCGCTTGCATCGCCTCGTTCGGCGGAGGGGCGGCCGTCGGGCAACCCCTTGAACAGGGGGTTCGGGGTGAGCCCATCGGCGACCGGCAGCAACTCGTCCACATCGTCGTCCAGAACCAGACCCAGCTCGACAAGGTCATGCAGATCGGCGAGGTGTGGAACTGCCGAATCGGCGTCGGGCCGCTGGACGTGCAGGTGGACGACGCGGGGCTGGCGGTGCTGCGCGGGCTCGGGCTCCGTCCCGAGGTGCTCATCGATGATGTTCAGGCGTTCACCGAGGCGCAGCTGGCCGAGATCGAGGCACGCCGGCACCTCCGTGACATCACCTGGTTCCAGAACTACCACACGCTGAGCGAGATCGAGGCGTACGTGGACGGGCTGGTCGCCGCCTTCCCCAACCTCGTGACCAAGATCACGATCGGCAACTCGCTCGAGGGGCGGGCGATCTTCGGCATGCGGATCACGGGGCCCGGCGCCCCGCCCGATCGCCCGGAGATCCTCTATAACGGCTGCCAGCACGCCCGCGAGTGGATCAGCCCCGCGACGATGATGTACGTCGCCGATCAGCTCGCCAACGGGTACGGCTCGGACACGCGGATCACCACGCTGCTCGACAGCGTCGAGTTCGTGATCATCCCCGTCACCAACCCCGACGGGTACGAGTACACGTGGGTCAACAGCTCGACACGCCTGTGGCGCAAGAACCGGCGCAACAATGGCGACGGCACCTACGGCGTGGACCTCAACCGCAACTGGTCGGTCTACTGGGGCGGGACGGGCTCGTCGGGCATCACCAGCGACGAGACCTACCACGGCACGTCGGCGTTCAGCGAGCCGGAGTCCACCGCCCTGCGCGACTTCGCTCTCGCAGAGCCCAACCTCATCGCCCACATCGACTGGCACAGCTACTCGCAGTTGATCCTCTACCCGTACGGCGGCGACTACGTGCTCCCTCCCGAGCCCGACCTGTCGCTGTTCGTCGATCTCTCGGCCGGCATGCGCGACGAGATCTACGCCGTGCACGGCACGTCCTACCAGGACATCCCCTCGCACGAGCTCTACCTCGCCGCCGGCGACTCCTCCGACTGGTTCTACGACGTGCGGGGGGTGTACAGCTGGGGGATCGAGCTTCGCCCGACCACTTCGGTCCCGGGCTTCGAGCTCCCGCCCGACGAGATCATCCCCACCGGCGAGGAGGTCATGCCGGCGGTGCTGCTGATGGGCGAGACGCTGATCCTGCCTCTTCGGATGGACTGGCAGTCCGGCCCGCCATCACTGGTCGAGGCGGGGATGACCACGAGTGTTTTCGTCACGATCGACCCGGGGACAAGCACACTCGTGCCGGGCGGTGCGCGGCTGTACACACGCATCGGTTCGAGCGGGGCGTTCACCAGCCAGGTGCTGAGCAACCAGAGCGGCAACGAATACAGCGGCGTGCTACCGGCGACGCCGTGCGGTGAGACCGTGGAGTTCTACGCCGAGGCCGACGCGGTCGGCGGCGGGCTCGCCATGCTCGGCAGCGCCGCGTCCTCCTACTCGGCACTGGCGCAGGACATCACCGTGATCGTCAGCGACAACGCCGAGACCGACATCGGCTGGGGCGTCTCCGGCGACGCGGTTGACGGGCAGTGGGACCGCGGCGTTCCTGTCAACGCCGGACGCGGCGACCCACCGACCGACGGCGACGGCTCCGGGCAGGCGTGGCTCACCGACAACGACGCCTCGAACGGTGGCAATTCCGACGTGGACAACGGCACCACCTACCTTACCAGCCCGAGCTTCGATCTGACGGACGGCGCGATGCTCAGTTACCTCTACTGGTTCAACGACGTGCCCAACGGCACGATCGACGGCGACGCCTACCGCGTGGATATCTCCACCGACGACGGCGCCAACTGGACCAACGTGCGCACCTACACCACCACGACCGGCTCGTGGCGTTCCGACTCGATCGACGTCGGTGCCGAGACCGCAACCAGTTCGACCGTGCGCTTCCGCTTCAGTGCCGACGACCTCGGCAATCAGAACGTGATCGAGGGCGGGCTCGATGCGTTCCTGATCCAGCAGACCGGCTGCTCGGGTCCGGTCGCGTGCTCGCCGGGCGACCTGACAACTCAGGGCGCTGGCTCGGGCGATCCCGGGTACGGCGTGCCGGACGGGCAGGTCTCCGCGGCCGACCTCAACTACTACGTCAACGCGTACGTCGCCGCCGATCTCGCGATCGCCGACGTCACCACGCAGGGTGCTGGTTCGGGCGACCCGGGCTACGGCGTTCCCGACGGGCAGGTGACGGCCGCGGACATTAACTACTTCGTGAACCTCTGGATCGCCGGGTGTCCCTGACGGTCTTATGAGTGCGTTCAGGGGGGGTTCCTGACCGGCGCACAGTTCTCGGTCGGTGCGCACAATTCTCTGCAACCCGTCGGCGCGCCGTGCGAAGCTGGGGAATGAGTGCGTCGTTCGACGCCGATGTGAGCCGCGGGGTTCTCCGCGGCGGAGACCGAAGTCCACAGCGGGCCGGCCCGGTCTCGGGCGTGCCGACCCGAGTCTGGCGCGTGTCGAGTCCGGCCGAAAGGTCGGCGTGGGGTTTCATTGAGGCCGGCGTCCGTGTCGGTCGGCGTCCGCCCTGGGCACCCTGCCCACAGATGGGAACAGGTGGCCGCCGACCGACACGCGCGCCGGCCTAGTACTGGCTCTCTCCCGCCTCGTGCGGGTGCTCGTCGAGCGTGCGGCGCACCGCCTCGACCTCACCCTCTGGCAGCAGCGCGCCCTCCGTGTGCGCGACGACCGTTGCGACCATGCAGTCGCCGGTCACGTTGCAACTCGTCCGGCACATGTCGAGGATCCGGTCCACGCCGAGGATCACCGCGATCCCTCCCAGGGGGATACCCACGGCCTCGAGCACGATGACGAGCATGACGATGCCGACGCCCGGCACGGCGGCGGTACCGATCGACGCCAGCGTCGCGGTGAGCACGATGGTGAGCTGATCGCCGAGGCTCAGGTCGATCCCGTAGAACTGGGCGATGAACACCGCGGCGACGCCCTGGTACAGCGCCGTGCCGTCCATGTTCACCGTTGCGCCGATCGGCAGGACGAAGCTCGAGACCTCCTCTTTGATCCCGAGCCTCTGCTCGCAGCACTCCATCGTGACCGGGAGCGTCGCGCCGCTGCTCGACGAGCTGAACGCCAGCAGCTGGGCCGGGCTGATCGCCCGGTAGAAGCGCCCGAGCCTCATGCCGGTGAGCACCTTGAGCGCCGCGGGGTAGACGCCGAACATCATCACCGCCAGCCCCGCGATGACGGTCAGCACGTACCACGCGAGCGCCACGAGGATGTCCATCCCGAGATCGGCGATCTTGCTCACGATCAGCGCGAACACCGCGAAGGGCGCGATCAGCAGCACCAACTCGACGATCTTGATGACCACGTCGGTCATCCCGTCGCAGAACGCGATTATGGGCGCGGCTTTCTCCTTCGGGATCATCGTCAGCGCCACGCCGACAAGCAACGCCGCGACGACGACCTGAAGCGTGTTGCCCTCGGCCATCGATCCGAACGGGTTGGTCGGCACGACGTCGAGCAGCACGTCCCAGGTCGAGCGGTCACGCTGGAGGTTGGCGGCGCCGATACTCGTGTCCGCGTGCGTCTGCTCGCGCGCCGCAAGTTCGGCGCCCTTCTCTTCCGAGAATCCACGCCCCGGCCCGACGACGTTGGCAAGGACCAGCCCGATCGTGATCGCCAGCGCGGTGGTCGTGAGGTAGAGCCCGATCGTCTTGCCGCCGATGCGTCCGAGCTTCGCCGTGTCGTTGAGTGAGCTCACGCCGACGATGAGGCTGAACAGCACGATGGGAACCGCGATGAAGCGGAGCCCGCGCATGAACACGTCGCCGACAAACGTGTTGGTGTTGCGCGCGAAGCGTGCGGCGCCGGCACCGAATCCGGCCTCGGCGTTGGGAGCGCCTTCCGCGGCCGCTTCCCGCGCCGTCTCCCGACCTGCCAAGTAGCTCGGCACGTCCCCGACGCCCAGTGATCGCCACGTGTCTGCCGTCCAGAACGCGTTGATCGCCAGACCAACCACTACCCCCAGAGCCATGCCGATCAGGATCCGCCAGTGCAGGGCCATGGCGGCACCCTACGGGCGGGGCGGGCGTCGCACAAGCCGGGGCGTGGGGCGAGGTCCGTCGGGCTCGCCACGCCCGCTCAAGAGCCGCGCCGGGGGTTCCCGAACGGGGTGAAGAGGACGGCGAGCGGTTCGAGCGATCGGTATCTCGTCGATGCGCGTCGGGGTGACCTGTGTGCAGTTAGCTGCACGCGCAGACCACGGCGCATGTGCGCACGACAACCCGTGTGGTCGTGCGCCACACGAAGCCAGAAGTTGCGCCGCGGTGCAAGCACAAACAACAGATTCCGGACGCAGGTATCTAACTCTGGCGCCGGCGAAGCGAGCAACACGATCGGGCGACACGTGTCAATCCGGTGTGGCTAGGGGGAAGAGGCGATGCTGATCGTGCCGTACAGCCATTTCAGTGTTGTTCGTGAACACGGATTAGGTTACATTCGCTCCATTTTCCGCGCAAGCCCGTCCATGAGAAGCCGGAGCACCGGACGGGCATCGTGTGGTTCGAGGCCGGAGGGGTTTCGGCTCGGGGCGGTGCGATTTCGGGATCGCGTACGGAGATTGCAATGAAGCTGGAGCGTGTGTGTGCCGCGGTGCTCGCGGCGGCGATGGTGGCGGTGCCGGTCTCGGCCGCGCCGATCGATGGAACGTTCAGTTACCAGGGGCGCCTGACGAGCGGCGGAGCGCCGGTCACGGGCACGGCCGACGTGCGTTTCAGCCTGTGGGACGACCCGGTTGGCGGCGCGCAGGTTGGTGCGACGGTCGATGTGCTCGGCGCGTCGGTGAGCGACGGGCTGTTCAACGCCGACCTCGACTTCGGCGTGGACGCGCTGAACGGCGACGAGCGTTGGCTGCAGATCGAGGTGCGCAGCCCGGCGGGCTCGGGCGGCTACGTCAACCTCGGACGCCAGGCGGTCCTCGGCGCGCCGTACGCGATCCAGACCCGCGGCATCTTCGTGGACGACGCGCTCAACATCGGCGTCGGGACAACCACGCCCGGCGCGAGGCTTCACGTCGGGGGCAGCGAACCAACCCTTTTCGTCAAGGATGATGCGAGCAACGTCGGCACGACGATCCTCGGACCGGCGCCCGGAGAGGCGTACCCCACTCCGTTCCAGATCACGACGCAGTCGGGCGGTGATGTCGCCACGAGGATCATCCAGGACGACGAGATCGCGCAGCTCCAGTTTTTAGACACGGCAACCGGGGTCCGCGACGCGACGTTCGGCTCGGGCGGCGTAAACCGGGGCGGTTTCGTCGGGCTCGCGGCCGAAAGCTCGTTCCTCGACACCGTGACACTGCTGGCCGATGACGATCTCACACCGGGAAACGGGACCGCCAACGGTCTGCTCAGTGTCCGGAGCGTGGGCGGTGGCGTCGGCGGCAGGGTCTCGGTCAGCAACGACGACGGCAACGAGACGATCGAGCTTCTCGGCGGCGGATCCGGCGGTGCCGGCTCGGTCGCCTTGTTCGATTCGGGCGGCTCGGCGGTCGCGCGGCTGCGCAATGACATCAGCGGCGGGACGCTGTCGCTGTTTGACTCGAGCACCAGTTTCGGCTTCGCCGCCATCGGGCCCGACCTGAGCATCGATGGAGGTGGGTACCTGAGCATCGCCCGCAACAACTCAGGAACGCCGGGCTTCGTCGTCGATGGCAACTTCAACGGCAGCCAGTCAACGGTGGTGCATATCGACGGCGATTACTCGATGAGCTTCTACACCAACGTTGAGGGCGACCCTTCGGTCAACCTCCCGACCGACGCCATCGCGAGCGACGAGGTTCTCGACGAGCCGGGCGTCGCCGGTGCGACGGACGACCCGAGCTTTGGGGTCGCGCTCTCCACCGGCACCAACGTGCTGCTGGGCCGCACGATCTCGTGCCCGGGCAGCGGCTACTGCGTCGTGATCGGCACGTGCCAGCCGATCGTCAACCACACGAACGGATCGGCGAGCTTCGCCCAGTTCGGTGTCTCGGCGAGCAACTCATCGCTTCCTTCCAACCAGGATGTATCGATCCTGCTGCCCGCCGAGCTACCGACGAGCGGCTACAACCTCCCGGTCACCGTGCACGGGATGTTCAGCGTGAGCGCCGGGTCCAACTCGTTCTACCTGCTTGCCACCGGGATGCTCCCCGGGAACAGCATCGACGTCTATGACATGCAGCTGTCGATCATGTACTTCCCGACGGCCTACGGGGTGGTCACGCCGACGCTCTTCCGAACGGGGGGAGGCGATGATGATCAAACCGCGAGGCTTGTTCCGTCGATGTCACCCGCCGAGATCCGGGCCGAGCGGATCGAGTCGATCGCGTTCGAGCAGAATCGACGCGCCGCCGAGTCGGAAAGGTACGCGCAGAAACTCGCCGAACTCGAGTCGCGGATCCGTGAGCTCGAGGCGCGGCGAGGGATTGAGCAGGCGCCCGCACGCCGCGCCGAGTCACCGCCCGACATGAACGAGAACTCTTTGGGTGTAGCCCCGATCCAGAAGAGCATTCGGTCAAACTAGAGGTGGAGAATGAGACTTAGATATATCTGTCTTGTTGCGATTCTCATAACGGGCGCACGCGGCGCGCCGATCGACGGGACATTCAGCTACCAGGGTCGTCTGACCGACGGCGGCACGCCGGTGACCGGATCGATCGACGTCCTCTGTTCGCTGTGGGACGCCGGGGCGGGCGGCACGCAGATCGCCCCTTCGGTCACCAAGCTCGCGGTGCCGGTGAACGACGGTCTGTTCAGCTTTGATCTTGGTTTCCAGATCTACGCGTTCGACGGGAACGAGCGTTGGTTGCAGATCCAGGTTCGCAACCCGGCGGGTTCGGGGAGCTACGTGAACCTCGGTCGGCAGCAGATCTTCGGCACGCCGTACGCGATCCAGACGCGCGGCATCGACGTCAAGGACAACCTCGACGTGCACATGGGCACGTCGGGTCCGGGGCGGTTCCTGCGTTTCGAGAACGGGACCGACGAGGTGGTGCTGCTGGGTGCTTCGTCGGCCGACGACGCGGGTCGTATCGAGTTGCGCTCTGGCGCGGACCCGTCGATCAACATGGTCGTGATCGACGCCGACGCGGACGACGACGGGAGCAATGGGCAGGAAATCGGTGTGATCAAGCTGCGCAGCCGCGGCCTGTTCGGGCCCGGCGGACGCCTGAGTCTTCAGAACAACAATGGGACGGAGACGGTCCGGCTCGACGGCGGGAGTTCGGCCGACGGCTCCGGGTCGATCAACATGCTGACGCCGCTCGGCGTGCAGTACGCTGGGCTTGAGGCCAACAGCGACGGCGGCTATTTCTTCTTGGCGGATTCGACGATCGGCTACCCATTCTTCGGCGCGTCCGCGGATTCCTTCGGCGGCGGACGCCTCTCGGTGAGCCGACGCGCCAACGGCGCAAACGGATTCGTCGTCGACGGGAACTACGCAGGCACCGAGTCGACCTCGGTGAAGATCCTCGGCACCGACGCGATGATCACGTTCCGCACCGACACCACCGGGGGGCAGACCGTCGAGTTGCCGGCGGACGCGATCAGCAGCTCCGAGATTTCGAACGAGTCCGGCGTGGCGAGCAACAGCTCGAACACGCCGTTCAACCTGAGCGGCGGCGTGCAGAATGTGATCAGCCGCACCATCACGTGCCCCAATACCGGATACTGCGTCGTGATCGCGTCGGCGCAGCTCAATCTGTATCACTCGAACGGCACGCTCAGCCAGATGCGCATGGGTGTGTCGGACGTGTCCGGCGTGATCCCGGCGACCCAGGACTCGGTGTTCACGGTGCCGGTGGGCGAGACAACCGACGCGCACCAGATCCCCGCGACCGTGCACGGTGTGTTCAGTGTCAGCCCCGGCGCCCACACCTTCTACCTCGTCTCAGAGGAAGTCAGCGGCGCCGCCGGGATGAGCAACCCGCAGATCACGGTGTTGTACGTGCCGACGGCGTACGGGACGGTGACCTCGACGCTGCTCGCCCGCGGCGGTGTCCTCGGCGACGGGCCGGCTCGCACGGCGCCGCTGACGGCCGGCGAACTCGAGGCCGAGCGGGTGGGTTCGATCATGGCCGATCAAGCCCGCCGCGACGCCGAGTGGGCCGACATGCAGGCCCAGATGCGGGCGATGCGGGCCGAGATCGACGAGCTGAAGCAGGAGCGTGCGGGCGCCCGCCGACCTGCCGACCGAACAAGCAACAGCATCGGAGCCGGGGTCCTCGGGATCAACGGCGAGAATCACTAAGAAGGAGCGTGGGCATGCGATTGAAGTACTTGATCCCGGCCGTTCTCTTTGCCGCGGGCGCGGCGCATGCGCAGCCGATCAGCGGGCTGTTCAGCTACCAGGGGCGGATCACCAACGCCGGGACACCGGTCACCGGCACGGTCGACGTGCGGTTCAGCCTGTGGGACAGCTCGGCGGGCGGCGCCCAGGTCGGCTCGACGATCGACAAGATCGGCACCAGCATCCAGGACGGGCTGTACAACACCGACCTGAACTTCGGCGTTGACGCGTTCGACGGAACGGAGCGTTGGCTGCAAATCGAGGTGCGCACGCCCTCGGGTTCGGGGAGCTACGTGAACCTCGGTCGTCAGCAGATCCTCTGCACGCCGTACGCGATCCAGACTCGCGGGCTGTTCGTCGACGACGCGCGGAACGTGGGGATCGGGACCACGAACCCGCAGGCCGCCCTGCACATCTCGAACGGGGATCTGCGCGTCGACGGCGGGCTCGGCGTCTACACCAACAGCGGCACCGACCTCTTGATGGGGACGATCATCAACGCGTCGACCGGCGTGTACCTGGTCTTCCGGAACATCACCAACGGGTGGAACACGCTCGCGATCGGGACGTCCGAGTACGACGGCGCCGGGTTCGTGAACATGTTCGACAAGGTCAACCAGGAGACGCTCACGCTGGACTCCGACGCGGACGACACCGACAACGGCGTCGCTGAGGGCGAGATCACACTCCGCAGCCGCGGCGGCGGGTCCGGTGGGATCGTCTCGGTCCGCAACGACGCCGGCGACGAGACGATCAGCCTCCTGGGCGGGATCGCAGGTAACTCGGGCATGCTGTCGATGTACCACCCGTCCAGCCCGTTTCCCTACATCGAGCTGGCCGAGGACTTCGACGCGGGCGGCGGCGGTGTGCTCAGCATCGACTACGACAACGCCGGGAACGCCGGGTTCCTGGTCGACGGCAACTACGCCGGCACGTCATCGACGGCGCTGTCCGTGCTCGGCTCCGGGTCGTCGTTCGCGGTGTTCACCGACAAGACGGGGAACGACGCGGTGTTCTTGGCGAACGACGCCGTGCGGGACTGGGAGATCCTCAACGAGCCCGGCGTGGCGAGCGCAACGAGCAACTCGGCGGTGCTTCTCTCCGGCGGCGTGCAGACGGTGCTGAGCCGCACCATCACCGCGCCGACGAGCGGGTACTGCATCGTGATCGGCTCGTGCCAGCTCGGCGCGACCCACAGCACCGGCACGAACAGCGACGCGAACGTCGGTGTCTCCGATACCGCGGGCGCGCTGCCCGCGAACCAGGACGTGCTGTTCCGGGTCGCGTCGGGGGCCGCGTCCGGGAGCTACATCGTCCCGGCGACGGTGCACGGGACGTTCAGCGTGACGGCGGGATCGCACACGTTCTACCTGCTCGCGCAGGAGACGAGCGGCGCGATCGACGTGCTGGACAGCCAGCTGAGCGTGCTGTTCGTGCCGACGTCGTACGGCACGGTGTCGCCCACGGTGCTGGCGCGGGACGGCGGCGACGAGTACTCGCCGCGCGTGGCGCCGATGTCGCAGGCGGAGATCGAAGCCGAGCGGGCCCAATCGATCGCGGCCGAGTTCGCCCGACGTGATTCGGAGGCGGCCGAGTTACGGGCGATGATGGAGACCCTCCGCGACCAGGTCCACGATCTTCAGCAGCGGCTCGACGAGCGCGAGCGGCCACGCGCCGCCCCGTCGGCGGACCCGGTGGGCGTCGCGTACGACGGCACGAAACGGGAGTAACACGAGGAGGACGAGCATGCGATTCAGATACCTGATCCCTCTGGTACTGCTGGCTGTCGGCGCCGCGCACGCGGCGCCGATCGACGGAACATTCAACTACCAGGGTCGGCTGACGTCTGGCGGCGCGCCGATTACGGGCACGGCCGACGTGCGTTTCAGCCTGTGGGACGACCCGGTTGGCGGCGCGCAGGTTGGTGCGACGGTCGATGTGCTCGGCGCGTCGGTGAGCGACGGGCTGTTCAACGCCGACCTCGACTTCGGCGTGGACGCGCTGAACGGCGACGAGCGTTGGCTGCAGATCGAGGTGCGCAGCCCGGCGGGCTCGGGCGGCTACGTCAACCTCGGACGCCAGGCGGTCCTCGGCGCGCCGTACGCGATCCAGACCCGCGGCATCTTCGTTGACGACGCGCTCAACGTCGGCGTCGGAACGACGGCACCTGCGGCCGACCTGCACGTCGGCGACACCTCGCCGTCACTGCTGGTCCAGGACGCGTCGGGGGCGTCGCTCAGCGGGATTGCGCTGAGCGGCACGGGCGCCCCACTGCTCGAGGCGTACCACGACAGCGACGGAAACGTCTCGGCCCGCCTGGTCAACGGATCCCGCGGCGGGCTGTGGCAGGCGATGGACCCCCTCGGGGGCGGGGACGGCGGGACCGTGGGCACCTTCGGCACGGGGTCGGCCGGCGATGGATTCATCCAGCTGTACAGTGCCGAGTTCAGCACGCCGACGGTCCGGCTCTACGCCGACAAGAACAACAACAGCGGCGACGACAACGAGTCGGCCGTCCTCGAACTGAGCAGCCGGGGGTCGGCGGGCGAGGGCGGACGCCTGTCGGTCCGTGACAACAGCGGCAACGAGACGATCAGCCTGATCGGCGGCGGCACCGGCAGTGCCGGATCAATCACGATGTACGACAACAGCGGCGCGCCTATCGGCGACCTCGTCGAAACCGCCGGCGGAGGGCGAATCCGACTGTACGACTCCACGACAGGTATGTCGTATTTCGACATGCAGTTGGACACCAGCCCCGGCGGCGGCGGAGCGATGACCGTTGCTCGCAACAACGCCGGCGATGCCGGCTTTGAGATCAACGGGAACTACGGCGACACGCAATCGACGGCACTGCTCCTCCACGGCACGAGCTCCATGGGCTTCTACACCAGCCGCACCGGGAAGGACTCCGTGGTCCTGCCGGCCGATGCGATCGAGGCGGTCGAGGTGCTCGACGAGCCCGGCGTGGCGAGCGAGACGAGCAACGGATCCGTCCCGCTCACCGGTGCGGTGGACACCGTGCTGAGCCGCACGATCACCTGCCCGACCGACGGCTACTGCCTCGTGATCGGAACGGGTCAGTGCAACGTGGTCCACACGAACGGCACGACGACGTCCGCCAACTTCGGTGTCTCTAGCGTCTCGACCACCTTCGCCGCCAACCAGGACGTTCTGCTCCAGTACTCGAGTGTACTGCCGAGCGCCGTGTACTCGGTCCCCGTGACGGTGCACGGGCTGTTCAGCGTCGGCGCCGGCGACAACACCTTCTACTTCCTCGCCCAGAGAATGGGCGGGAGCATCGATGTCAGCGACATGCAGTTCACGGTCGTCTTCTTCCCAACGTCGTACGGAACGGTCACGCCGACCGTGCTCGCTCGCACGGGCGGCGGAGACGCCTCGGCGCCTCTGATGCTGCCGATGTCTCCGACGGAGATCAGGACCGAACAGCTCCAGGCCGTCGCATTCGACCGGAACCGACACGAAACAGAGCTGGGTGAAGTGCTGGCGACCATGCGGGGCATGCAGTCACAGATAGACGAGCTCAAGCGTCGGTTCGACGAGCCAACGCCGCCGACCGCAAGCCTCCCCCCGAACAGCCAGGGTGTGGGGGACGGCACCGAACCCGGGCACAACGTCACGAGACCGAAGTAAGGAGCGACCATGCACATGAAGGTTCTGATCCCGATCGTCGTTCTCGCCGCGGGAGTCGCGCACGCGGCCCCGATCGACGGCACGTTCAACTACCAGGGGCGCCTGACCAGCGGCGGGGCGCCGATCACCGGCAACGCCGACGTGCGCTTCAGCCTGTGGGACGCCGCGGCCGCGGGCTCGCAGGTCGGCGGGACCATCAACTACCTCTCCGCTCCCGTCACCGACGGGCTGTTCAACGCTGATCTCGACTTCGGCGTCAGCTCGCTCAACGGGGACATGCGCTGGCTCCAGATCGAGGTGCGAAGCCCGAGCGGCGTCGGTTCGTACGTCGACCTCGGGCGCCAGCAGATCCTCGGCACCCCCTACGCCGTCCAGACCCGCGGCATCTTCGTCAGCGACGATCTGAATGTCACCATCGGCACGAGCGGGACCGGCAAGGGGCTCACCGTGCAGGACGGCGACTCGTCGGTGCTCGTGCTCGGATCGTCGGGCTCCGACGGCGCCGGGTACCTCTCGATGGCAGAGGCCGCCGACTTCAGGAAGCTGACGGTCGAACTCGACGCGGACTACGACGACCTCGCCGACGGCGTCACGCAGGGCGGGCTGACGCTCCGCGGCTTCGGCGGCTCGTCCGGCGGAAGGGTGTCCATCCGGAACGACAGCGGCGTCGAGACGGTCCGCGTCCTCGGTGGGACGTCGGGGAACGGCAGTTTCATCACTCTCGGCAACGGCGCCGTCACCACCGTGAACATCCAGAGTGATTCCTTCGACGGCGGCTTGCTCACTGTCGGGAATGCCGACGGCAACCACAGGATCGACCTCGACGGCGACTCGGCCGGGGGTGGAGCGGGCGTGTTCTACGCGGGCGACGGCAGCACAACGGTCGTGCTCAGCGGCGAGTCGGAGAACTCCGGCGGGCTGGTCGCGGTCCGCAACGACACCTCGGAAGAGACCGTTCAGATCCTCGGCGATAACGGCG
>Ga0210110_1000280_pt1 | contig 17643 bp, 15 predicted proteins | sample China_Galinas_PW_2_FD_184865 | JGI IMG/M metagenome (GOLD analysis project Ga0210110, IMG submission 184865) | Wetland microbial communities from San Francisco Bay, California, USA, that impact long-term carbon sequestration - China_Galinas_PWB_D1... | ecosystem: Environmental > Aquatic > Marine... | reverse complement strand
CACCCGCGCCTGCCCAGATGACAGCGACTGAGTCGCACTAGGAGGCCTGAGCGCATGAAGAAGATAGAGGCATTTGTCCGCCACGAGGCGTTCGAGCCGATCAGGGCCGAGTTGCTCGACAAGGGATTTCCCTCCCTGTCGATCGTCGAGGCCAAGGGCTCCGGTCGTCAGGAGGGGATCGTCGAGCGGTACCGCGGTTCGACGCTCACCGTCAACGTCCGGCCGAAGCTGAAGCTCGAGGTCGTGGTCGAGGACAAGGACAAGTCACTGGTCGTCGAGACGATCCTCAAGCACGCTCGCACCGGGGAAGTCGGAGACGGCAAGATCTTCGTCCTGCCGGTGGAGGAAGCAATCCGCATTCGCACCGGCGAGGATGGAGAGGCAGTGCTCCAGGCGCACTCCGACGAGGAGATCCCCGCCTAGGGCCTGACCGCAACACGATTCGACGCGAACGGGGCGGCGTGATGCCGCCCCGTTCGTCGTCCAGCCGTCCGGCTAGCCTCGACCTCCATGAGTGCCCAGCGGGCAGGCGGCGGCATGTCGTCCCTCGTGCGCCGCGCGAGGGGCAAGGCGGTCTGATGGTGGCCGACGAGCGCATCTCGCTCAGCGAGGCCTCGCGGCGCTCCGGAGTGCCGGCGAGCACACTCAAGCGCTGGGCCAGCGAGCGGGTCGTGCCGGTGAGGCGGGGCCGCTGGACCGCGGCAGCGGCCGCGCAGGCCCGGGTCGTGGCGCGGATGCGCGAACGCGGCCATTCGCTCGAGGACCTGAAGCGCGCGGGGCGGGAGGGCAGGCTTTCGTTTGGCTTCGTCGAGGACCTCTTCCCCCAGTCGGAGGAGCGCATGAGTGTCAAGGAGGTGGCTCGGGAGACGGGCCTCGAGCCGGAGCTCGTCGAGCGCATTCTGGTCATCCTCGGCACCCCGCTCCGCCGCGAGCGGCTGCTCAACCCCGACGATGTCAGCGCCCTGCGGCACTGCGCCCGGGTGCTGGCCGCCGGTTTCCCGCTGGTTGCTTTCCTGCAACTGGTCCGTGTCTATGTGCAGTCGCTGCGGCGCATCGCCGACGCCGAGATGCGGCTCTTCCACCTCTACGTCCACGAACCGATGATTCGAGACGCCGTCCCCGAGCTGCAGATAGCCGAGGAGATGGGCGAGCTGGCAGCCGACGTCCTGCCGCTGGCGGCCCCGCTGACCGACTACCTGCACACGCGGTACCTGCGTTTCTTCCTGGAGCAGGACGTTGTCGGGCATATGGAGAGCGAGTTGGATACGGCGGCCCCCCACCTCGGCCAGGTCCCGGTGGCGCTTTGTTTCATCGACCTCACAGGCTTCACCCGCTACACGGAGGAGGAGGGTGATCTGGAGGCGCTCGACGTGGTGGAGAACTTCGTCGAAACCGTGGAGGCGACCCTGCCAACCGAAGCGACGATCGTGAAGACGATCGGCGACGAGGTGATGGTGGTCTCGCCCGACCCCGTCTCCCTTACAGAGTGGGCGGTCGAGCTCCTGGCCCGCTTCCCGAAGCGACCGCGGCCGCGCGTAGGCATTCACTGCGGGGAGGCGGTCTATCGCGACGGCGACTATTTCGGGGGCCAGGTGAACCTCGCCCACCGCGTGGTTGGACACGCGCAGGCCGGGGAGTTGCTGGTGACCGACCGGGTGGTAAGAGCGATCGACGGCCGGGAGGGCCTTGCGTTCGAGCCGATCGGTGGGGTCAACCTCAAGGGCTTTCCCGTGCCAACCCCCCTGTTTGTAGTCGGGATGGCGAGCTGATTCCGAGTTGCGCGGACCCGGTGCGGCGAGCGCCGGGCGGGCAAAGCGCGAAACTCTGCGGCATGGGTACCGAGGCGATGCTTGAAGAGGTTCGGGCGGGTGGCCTGCTGCCGCCCGGCGCGTCGCTTATCGCGATGCTCTCGGGTGGGCGGGATTCGGTCTGCATGCTCGATCTCGCCGTGCGGGCGCTCGGCGACGAGGTGGTGACCGCGCTTCACGTCAACTATGGGCTCCGCGAGGACTCGGGCGAGGACGAGGCGCACTGCGTCGCCCTCTGCGGGCGGCTCGGGGTGCGACTGGAGGTGGAGCGCCCGCGCCGGCCGGAGGGGCCCGGCAACGTTCAGGCATGGGCGCGGGACACCCGCTACGGGGCGGCCGAGAGGCTCGCGGGAACCGGCGGCTCGCTGATCGCCACCGGCCACACGGCGGACGACCAGGTTGAGACGATCCTCTACCGGCTTGCGTCCTCGCCGAGCCGCCGTGCCCTGCTTGGCATGCGCCCTCGCGACGGCAGGCTGGTTCGGCCACTGCTCGCGTTCACGCGGGCACAGACAACCGCCTACTGCGAAGCCCGGGGACTCGCCTGGCACGACGACCCGACGAACGCCGGGCTCTCATATGCGCGGAATCGCGTCCGCCATCGCCTGGCTCCGGCGCTGGCCGAGATTCACCCGGCCGCCGCGCAGAACGTGCTGCGGACTGCGGAGCTGTTGCGCGACGAGGCCGATGTGCTCGATGCGCTGGTCGCAGTCGAGATTGACGACCCGGACGGCTCGGGGCGGGGGTCGATCGAGCTCGACCGCCTCGCCGAGCTGCCGCCGGCGCTGCGGCGGCTGGTCGTCCAGCAGCTGGCGGATCGTGCCGCCGGGCGGCCGGTTGCCGGGGCCGCCCGGCACGCCGAGGAGGTCGCGGCGCTGCGTCGTACCGGCATCGCGATGCTCGATCTCGGCGGCGGCGTGCGGGCGATCGCCGAGCGAGGCGTGTTGCGCGCGGAGCTCCAGGGCGCCTGATGCGTCCAGATGGTTGCTTCCAAATAGAGTCGTCGTGAGTGCAGGATGGACGGGTGGCGGCGCCCGCCGGGCAAGCGAGTGAATAATGCGACGGGATGGATGCCATGACTGAGGCGGAGATCGGGGAGACCCTCATCTCCAGTGAGGATCTGAAGCGTCGCGTCGCCGAGCTCGGAGAGCAGGTCAGCCAGGACTACGAGGACCGCGATCTGTTCATGGTCGGCGTGCTGAAGGGCGCCGTCATCTTCCTGGCCGACCTGATGCGCAGCATCACGGTTCCCTGCGAGGTCGACTTCATGGCCCTGTCCAGCTATGGCTCGCGAACGGATAGCTCCGGGGTGGTGCGCATCCTCAAGGACCTCGACGCACCCATCGAGGGGCGCCATGTCCTGATCGTCGAGGACATCATCGATTCGGGCCTCACCCTCCAGTACCTGATGCGCAACCTGAATGCACGCCGCCCGGCCTCGCTGGAGGTCTGCGCGTTGCTGACCAAGCCGGAGCGTCTCCGTGTCGACCTCGAGCCCCGTTACGTCGGCTTCGAGATCCCCAACCGCTTCGCCATCGGCTACGGCCTCGACCACGCCCAGCGTCACCGCAACCTGGATTACGTGGCTGCGCTGAACGGCTAGGCGCAAAAACCGCCCTGGTACGCTGATTTTTCTGCCATGAGGCGTTTTTTCAAAAGCGCGGCATTCCCGATCCTGGTCGTGGTGATCCTTGCCTTCGCTGCCCAGAAGTGGATCAGCACCGGCCCTGAGACCAAGCCCCCCTCCTACAACGAGCTGGTTAAGCCCGAGAAGGGCCTGATCGCCAGTGGCCGGGTCGAAGAGGTCACGATCAACACGAAGGACAACACGCTCGACGTCAAGGAAACGAACGGCGACAGCTTCTCGACCGGCTACCCGCCCAACACCGAGCAGAGCCTGGTCAATCTTCTTGACCGCAACGAAGTAAAGACCGAAGTCAAGGGCAGTGGCAGCTCGAGCTGGCTCAATGTCCTCACCTTCGTCCTCCCGTTCCTCCTCTTCTTCGGCTTCTGGATCTTCCTGATGAACCAGATGCAAGGTGGCGGCTCACGGGTCATGAACTTCGGCAAGTCGAAAGCGAAGCGGATGTCGGTCGACGCGCCGAAAATCACCTTCCGCGACGTTGCCGGCGTCGATGAGGCGGTGCAGGAGCTGCACGAGATCAAAGAGTTCCTCGAGAACCCGAAGAAGTTCCAGTCGCTTGGAGCCCGCATCCCCAAGGGCGTCCTGTTATATGGACCGCCCGGCACCGGCAAGACCCTGCTGGCCCGTGCCGTCGCCGGTGAGGCCGGCGTCCCCTTCTTCTCGATCTCCGGCTCGGACTTCGTCGAGATGTTCGTCGGCGTCGGGGCAAGCCGGGTGCGCGACCTGTTCGAGCAGGCAAAGCAGAACTCACCCTGCATCATCTTCATGGACGAGATCGATGCCGTCGGTCGCCATCGTGGTGCCGGTATGGGCGGAGGCCACGACGAGCGCGAGCAGACGCTGAACCAGCTGCTGGTCGAGATGGACGGCTTCGAGATGAAAGACAACATCATCCTGATCGCCGCCACCAACCGGCCTGACATCCTCGACCCTGCGCTGCTGCGGCCGGGCCGCTTCGACCGTCAGGTGGTCGTCGACCGTCCCGACCGCAAAGGGCGCAAGCAGATCCTCGAAGTCCACACCCGAGGCAAGCCGCTCGGCAAGGAGATCGACCTCGATTCGCTGGCCGGGCAGACCCCAGGTTTCACCGGTGCCGACCTCGCCAACCTGATCAACGAGGCGGCGCTCCTAACTGCCCGCCAGAGCCGTCGCGAAATCTCCATGCAGGAGCTTGAGGAGGGGATCATGCGGGTGCTCGCCGGTCCCGAGAAGAAGACTCGGGTGATGAGCGAGAAGGAGCGCATGATCACCGCGTATCACGAGCTTGGCCACGCGATCGTCGGTCATCTGATGCCCAACTGCGATCCGATCCACAAGATCTCGATCATCAGCCGCGGCCAGGCGCTTGGGTTGACGACGGTGCTGCCCACCGAAGACCGGTTTCTCACCAGCCGTGCCGAGCTGGCCGACACGATGGCGATGCAGTTGGGCGGCCGGGCCGCCGAGGAGATCGTCTTCGGGGAGATCACCACGGGGGCCTCCAACGACCTGGAAAAGGTGACCGCAACGGCGAAGCAGATGGTGATGCGGTTTGGCATGTCGGAGCGCCTGGGGCCGCGCGTTTTCGGCCATGATCGCGGGCAGCCCTTCCTGGGGCGGGAGTTTTCCTCGGAGCCCGACTACTCGGACGAGATCGCCCGCGAGATCGACGACGAGATTCGCCGCATCGTCGAGGCGGCTCACCAGATCGCCAAGGACCTGCTCACGGAGCGACGCGAGGAGCTGGATCAGATCTCAAAGATCCTGCTGGAGCGTGAGACCATCGACGCCGATCAGTTCGTCGCGCTGCTGGAGGGGCGATCCGAGGACGAGGTGTTCGCGGACGAGGACGAGGAGGCAAAGCCGGTCGAGCCGGCGCCCGCCCCGCAACGCCCGCAGCGCGAGGGCGCTCGACCGGCCCCGCGTCCGCGGCCTGGGTTTGCCGGCGGCGACGCGAGCTAACCCGGGCCTTCTGTTCGCACGTCTCGTCGCATAGCGAGCGGAACTGCGAACGCATCTGTCGGAGACCGACGGGTCCGCCTTGCCGCACGCCTAGAGCCGGTTTCAGAATGAGGACGGACATGACTCCACGGTGCCGGCGGGCGCTGTCGAGGCCGACCCGACGACCTCTTCGTGAAGGCCGGTGATACTTCCCTCATGAAGCCGAAGCCGAAGCTGATGGGCGTCGTCAACGTGACACCGGACTCCTTCTCGGACGGGGGGCTGTACCTCGATGCGGATGCCGCGATCGAGCACGGGCGGGAGCTGGCTGCGCAGGGGGCGGATCTCCTCGACGTTGGTGGCGAGTCGACGAGGCCCGGCGCGGCCGGGGTGAGCGAGAAGGAGGAGCGGGCCCGGGTCGAGCCGGTCGTCTCGGCGCTTGCGGCAGACGGGCACGCCGTCTCGATCGACACCTCGAAGCTGCCGGTCGCCGAGGCGGCACTTGGCGAGGGAGCGTCGATCGTCAACGACGTCACGGCGCTCCGGGCGGAGCCCGATATCGGCTGCCTCTGCGCGGAGAGGGGGGCCGGGCTGGTGCTGATGCACATGCAGGGGACGCCGCGCACGATGCAGAAGGCCCCGGCCTATGACGATGTCGTCGATGACGTGAGGGCCTTCCTTTCAGAGCGGCTCGAGGTCGCCGTCTCCATGGGCGTCGAGGAGAGGAAGATCTGGCTCGATCCGGGGATCGGCTTTGGCAAGACGCTTGAGCACAACCTGGAGCTGCTGCGCCGCCTTGGCGAGCTGCGCGAGCTGGGCCGTCCGCTGGTCGTGGGCACCTCGCGCAAGAGTTTCATCGGCAAGGTCGATGGCTCCGAGGTGGGCGATCGGTTGGGCGGCACGATCGCCTCGTCGGTCCTCGCTCTCGCAGAGGGTGCCGACGTGCTTCGCATCCACGACGTCGCGGAGGTTCGTCAGGCGCTGAAGGTTTCGCTGGCGGTCCTCGAATAGCACCCCGCGGTGCCCTGGCGGGCGGCACGCGCCCGAACTTGGCGAAGCGCGAAACTGTGTCGATGGAGTCTCACGGCAACGGGATCGAATCGCGGGTCGAGGTCGACCTGCGCGGCCTGTCGATTTACACGCACCACGGCGTCAGCGACGCCGAGCAGGAGATCGGGCAGCGCCTCGAGTTCGACGTCTCGTTCGACGTGCCCGATTGCGACGCGGTGCTCACCGACCGGATCGACGACACCGTCGACTACGCGGAGGTGTGCGACATCGTCGCCCTTGCGGCCACGGAGCGCAGCTACCGAACGCTCGAGCGCCTGGCGCAGGTCGTCGGTCAGCGGTTGATGGAGCGCTATGGCTGTGAGTCCGTGAGGGTGCGGGCTGCGAAGCCCGAGCCACCGCTGCCGCTGGCCATCCAGGAGGTCGGGGTCGAGGTGACACAGGAGCGGGGCGAAGAGGAGGACGAGGAGAGCGCTGAGGAGGCGTGAGCTGAGCCTGAATCCACCGATCTCACTGCTCCCTCCACTCGGCATCCCTTCGCCGGGAGACAATTCCCTCCACCCAGGCAGCGCAACTACCTGGGTAAGCGGGAAACGTTCCCCAACTCGGCCAGCGAAGCGGGGGGCCTCGCCGATATCGGTGGATTCGGGCTGAGTGCATGCTGCGGGTTGGCTTCCTGGGACTTGGCTCAAACCTCGGCGACCGCGCGGAGCACCTGCGCGCGGCCGTCGCGATGCTGCCCGGTCGCGGGGTGGCGGTCGATGCGGTCTCCTCGGCCTATGAGACGGAGCCGGTTGGCGAGGTCCCCGACCAGCCCGACTTCCTGAATGCGGCGATCCGCATCCGAACCGAACTGGAGCCAGAGGCGCTGCTTGACGCCTGTAAGGCGATCGAGGTCGAGCGGGGGCGGGTCCTTGGCGGCCCGCACCACGGCCCGCGGCCGCTTGACATTGACCTCCTGCTGCTCGGCGACCTCGAGCTCTCGACCGCGCGCCTAGAGCTGCCTCACCCTGACGTTGCCGCCCGCCGCTTCGTGCTCGTCCCGCTGCTGGAGCTGGACTCCGACCTGACCCTTCCTGACGGCACCCGGCTGGCCGATGTGCTGGCCGTCCTTGGCTCGGGCCAGCGGGTCATCCGCGCCCTCGACCTCTATTCGTAGCCGACCAGGCCGCCGTGTTGCGGCTTAGGTCGTCGCGGCCGCCGAGCGCAGGGGCTCGAGCCAGGCGGCGGGGAGGATTGGCGGGAAGTCACCGGCGATCCGCGGCTGGACACGCTCGACCAGTTGTCCGGCGGGCCGGGCCTCGATGGCGGGGCGCAGGTCCTCGAGCGTCATCGCGAGGCGCAGGCTGGGAGCGATCTGGAAGTCGGCGGCGTTCAGCTTCTCGCCGTTCAGCGTCCCGGCGGCGATCAGGTCATCGACCCGCTGCAGCAGGTCCCCGAGGGCGGCGAGGTCGGCGCGCACGTTCTCGTCGGTTGCCGTGTTGATCCGTTTCTCCAGCGCGATGATCGGGGCCGCGGTTCGAACCGCCAGCCCGATCGGGATTCCCAGGCGGGCTCCCTCCGAGTAGCTTCGCAGCGGGGAGGAGTCCTGCTGAAAGGCCCACCAGATGATCTGGCGGATGGGGTGCTGGAGCTCCTCCTCCCCGAAGCGCTCGGCGTCCTCCACCGCGACGCGTCGCTCGGAGTCCGCCGGGAAGAGCGGAGGCTCGGGCTGCAGCCGGTCCAGCTCACGGGATATCTCCCGTGAGCCCTGGACGCGCCGCCCGTCGATCTTCAGCGCTGGCACCGTCGGCCCCGGGAAGCCGAGGCCGCGCACGATGACCCTCGAGATAGCCGGGAAGAGATCGGTGCGCTTGTAGGCGATGCCCTTGTGCCTCAGCATCAACTGCACGGCCTCCCCTGGATGGGAGCCGGGGATCGTGTAGACGCGGGCGTTCACCGGAAGGCGGATCCTATGCGCATTGTGCGGTTCGCGCCGGGGAATGGAGAATCTCGTGATAATCGCCACCGTGCTCCTCGCGATCGACGTTGGCAACACACAGACTCACCTCGGCGCCTTCGACGGCGAGCGCCTGGTCGAGCACTGGCGCTTTCAGACCCGGGCCGGGGCAACGGGCGACGAGCTGGCGGAGCGGATCGGGGGGATGCTCGCGCTGAGCGAGATCAGCCTCGGCGCCCTCGACGCTGTTTGCGTGTCCTCGGTCGTCCCGCCCCTTGGGGCGCAGTACGAACACCTCACCGAGCGGTACCTGAGCGCCCGCTGCCTGATGATCGGGCCGGGCGTGAAGACGGGCATGCCGATCAGGATCGACAACCCGCTCGAGGTCGGCGCCGACCGCCTCGTCAACGCGGTGGCGGCTTACGACCGGTTCGGGAGCGCCTGCGTCGTGGTCGACTTCGGCACCGGGATCAACTTCGACGCCGTCTCGGACGCTGGCGAATACCTGGGCGGCGCAATTGCCCCGGGGCTCGAGATCTCGCTCACCGCCCTTGCCGAGCGCGCGGCACGGATTCCCCGCATCGATCTGGCCGAGCCGGAGACCGCGATCGGTCGCTCCAGCCGCGCCGCGATCCAGTCCGGCGTTGTCTTCGGCTTTGCCGGGCTAATCGACGGCGTCGTTCGCAGGATCGAGGAGGAACTGGGCGAGGTTAGCCTGCTGGCGACTGGCGGACTGGCCGAGGCGATCGTCCCCTTCACCGAGACGATCGACAACGTCGACGAGATGCTTACCCTGAAGGGACTTCGGTTGATCTATGAGAGGAACTCGTAAACCGATTCCGCCGGCGGTAGAGCAGGCGCATCCCACGGAAGACCCGCTGGCGATGCCCTTCGAGATCGGCGGAGTGAGGATCGCCAACAGGGTCCTGCTGGCGCCGCTTGCCGGGATCGGCAACTGGTTCGTGCGCCTCCAGGCAAGACGGCATGGTGCCGGCCTTGCCGTCTCGGAGATGATCTCCAGCTTTGGCCTCCACCACCGCAACGAGCGCACGTTGCGGGAGCTGATGCGAATCCATCCCGACGAGCATCCGGTATCGGTTCAGCTCTTCGGCCACGATCCGGATGTGATGCGCTCGGGGGCGGAGACCGCCGCGGGCGCCGGGGCCGACCTGATCGACATCAACATGGGCTGCCCGGTTCGCAAGGTGCGCAAGACGGGCGCCGGCGTCGAGTTGCTGGGCGACCCGGACCTGGCGCTGGCACTGGTCCGCGCGGCCGCCGAGGGAGGCCGCCTTCCGGTGACGGTGAAGCTGCGTTCGGGTTTGCATCCCGGTGACAGATCCGGTTTCGAGCTGGCCATTCGCCTCGCCGAGGAGGGCGGGGTCGCGGCGATCGCGTTCCACCCCCGCGACGCAAGGACCGGGCACGCTGGCAGTCCCGACTACGCGCTGACCCGCGAGCTGGTGGAGCGGGTGGACGTGCCCGTGATCGTGTCCGGCGGGTTGAAGAGCGCCGCGGCCGCGCGCCGTGCGCATCGCGAGTCGGGGGCCGATGCCGTGATGATCGCTCGGGGCGCGCTGGGCAACCCTTGGGTGTTCGAAGAGCTGACGGGCAGGCGCGCGGCGCCGCCGGGGCGGGAGGAGATCGTCGGCGAGTTGCTGTGGACAATCGATCGCGCCGAGGAGCACCTGGGGACCGAGCGCGCCGGCCGCTACCTGCGGAAGTTCTATCCCTGGTACATGGACCGGCTCGACGCTCCGGCCGCCGTCGCCGATCAGCTGCAGCGAGGCGACCTAGCCCGGGCTCGGGAGCTGATCGTAGGTCTCGCGGACCCGGTGGCGACCACCTAGGCGCATCCGCTCGGGCTGCCGCCAAGGCCCAGGACCGGCGCTGTGCAGGCCCATTTTGCCCGCATTGAGCCCCCGCTATAATCCCGCGACTTCTGGCCCAGGTGCGGCGAGGCGCAAGCCGTCGCACCCGGGCGTTTTTGGGTCTTGGAGCCATTCCAGCCTTCAACAATTCAAAGCGAGGTCAGCACAGGTGACTCGGCAGGCCGTAATCACACCGGAAGGGCTCGAGAAGCTCAAAGAGGAGATCGAGTACCTCTCGACCGCCAAGCGGCGTGAGGTCGCAGAGCGGATCAAAGAAGCCCGCGAGTTCGGCGACATCTCCGAGAACGCCGAGTACGACGACGCCAAGAACGAGCAGGCGCTGCTTGAGCAGCGGATCTCCCAGCTCGAAGAGCGGTTGCGCCGCGCCACGGTGATCGACAAGAAGGACGTGAGCACCGACAAGGTGACGTTCGGGTCGATCGTTCACGTCAAAGACCAGAAAAGCGGGGACTCGCAGAAATTCCAGATCGTCGGGTCCACCGAGGCGAACCCGCTCGAGCAGAAGCTCTCCAACGAGTCGCCGATCGGCAAGGCGCTGATCGGCCACAAGCGGAACGACGTGGTTACGGTCGAGGTTCCGCGCGGGCCCAAGAAGAAACTCAAGATCACGAAAATCGAGTCCGCTTAGCGGTCGAATAGGCTCGCGTAGGCGATGAGCGAGCCCGAGGAGCAGTCACTCTCTGACGTCCTTCGCGACCGGCGCGAGAAGCTGGAGCGCATCCGCGAGACGGGGGTCGACCCGTTCCCGCACGAGTTCGCGGAGCGCGAGGAGATCGCCGAGGTGCGGGCCGCGCACGAGGGGCTCGCGGCCGGGATCGAGACGGATTCGAGGCACCGGGTTGCCGGCCGGATTGTCGCCCGCCGGGGCCACGGGAAAGCGGCCTTCATCGACCTCCGGGATGGTACGGGGCAGATCCAGCTGCACGCTCGCCGGGACCTGCTGGGCGCGGAGGCGTTCGGGATGCTCGTCGACCTCGATCTCGGCGACTTCATCGGCGTTGAGGGCACGGCGCTGGCGACCAACCGAGGCGGTGAGCTCTCGCTCGCGATCGACCACTGGCGCCTGCTGACAAAGAGCCTGCGGCCGCCGCCGGACAAGTTCCACGGCCTCGAGGACGTCGAGACGCGATACCGGCACCGCGAGCTCGACCTGCTCGCGAATGAGGAGAGCCGGCGCATCTTCTCGCTCCGCGCTCGCACGATCTCCGAGACGCGGCGATGGCTCGACGACCACGGCTTCGCGGAGGTCGAGACGCCGGTCTTGCAGCCGCTCTACGGGGGCGCCCTGGCCCGTCCCTTCGTCACCCACCACAACGCCCTCGACCGCGACCTCTACCTGCGGATCGCCACCGAGCTGTACCTGAAGCGACTGGTGGTGGGGGGCATAGATCGGGTCTATGAGATGGGCAAGGACTTCCGCAACGAGGGCGTCTCCCACAAGCACAACCCCGAGTTCACGATGCTCGAGTGGTACGAGGCGTACGCCGACTACGAGAAGACGGCGCACGACCTGGAGATGCTTGTCGCCGAGGTCGCCGAGCGGGTCCTGGGGACCACAGAGGTGGAGCGCGACGGGGTCAAGATCGACCTTGCGCCGCCGTGGCGGCGCGTGACGCTGCGCGACGCGGTCCGCGAGCGGACCGGCATCGACATTGCCGAGCATCCGACTCGCGAGGCGCTGGCCGCGGCCATGGGCACCGAGCCCGACCCGGCCGAGGGCTGGGGGAAGCTGGTCGACGGCCTGCTCTCGAGGTCGGTGGAGCCGGAGCTCGTCGAGCCGACATTCGTCCTCGACTACCCGGTGGAGCTGTCGCCGTTCGCCAAGGCGCACCGCTCCGAGCCGGGCCTGGTCGAGCGCTGGGAGGCGTTCGCCGGCGGGATCGAGATCGCCAACTCGTTCAGCGAGCTGAACGATCCCGACGAGCAGCGGCGCCGCTTCGAACAGCAGGCCAAGGAGCTGGCGCGGGGCGACGAGGAGGCGCAGCCATATGACGATGCGTTCCTCGAGGCGCTGGAGTACGGGATGCCGCCGACGGGCGGCGTCGGGCTTGGAATCGACCGTCTGGTGATGATCCTGACCGGGGCACGCAGCCTGCGGGAGGTGGTGCTGTTTCCCGCGATGCGGACATAGAGACCCCTCAAAAGCCCGCTACGAGCGGCATTTGGCTTGCCGGAGCGGGGTGGGCGCTCTCGGTATCGTTTAAAGGGCACACGGGCGCCTCCCGATACGCGAAGGGTGCCTCCGGTACTTCGGCCGGCAAAACGCGTTTTGACTAAGTGAGAAGCTGAGGAAGCTTTTGTTTGAGCGATTCACAGAGCGAGCACGACAGGTAGTGGTCCTGGCACAGGAAGAGGCGCGCACGCTCAAGCACAACTACATCGGCACCGAGCACATCCTGCTCGGGTTGCTGCGCGAGGAGGAGGGGCTCGCCGCCCGCGTCCTCGAGTCTCTCGACATCACCACCGAGCGGGTCCGCTCGCAGGTGGTGCGCATAGTCGGCTCCGGCGAGGAGGTCACGTCCGGCCAGATCCCATTTACACCGCGTGCCAAGAAGGTGCTCGAGCTGGCTCTGCGCGAGGCGCTCTCTCTCGGCCACAACTACATCGGCACCGAGCACATCCTGCTCGGCCTCGTCCGCGAGAACGAGGGCGTGGCGGCGCGCATCCTGCTCGACTTCGACGCCGACTCCGACAAGATCCGCAACGAGGTGATCCGGATGCTGTCGGGGCCGGGCGGGCGCCGCCAGGGCGCGGCCGCCGGTGCCGGTGGCCCCGGCGAGGGCAAGAAGTCCTCGAAGCTGCTCGACCAGTTTGGCCGCAACCTCACGAAGCTTGCCGAGGAGGGAAAGCTCGACCCGGTGATCGGCCGCGAAACGGAGATCGAGCGGATCATGCAGATCCTCTCCCGCCGCACCAAGAACAACCCGGTGCTTCTCGGCGAGCCGGGGGTTGGCAAGACCGCCGTCGTCGAGGGGCTGGCGGCGCGCATCAACAAAGGCGAGGTACCGGAGCTGCTCAAGAACAAGCAGATCTACACGCTCGACCTTGCGGCGCTGGTCGCCGGGTCCAAGTACCGGGGCGAGTTCGAGGAGCGCCTCAAGAAGGTGATGAAAGAGATCACCCAGCGCGGCGACATCATCCTCTTCATCGACGAGCTCCACAACCTTGTGGGAGCCGGCGCCGCCGAGGGCGCGATCGACGCCGCCTCGATTCTGAAGCCGGCGCTGGCCCGCGGCGAGCTGCAGACGATCGGCGCGACGACCCTTGACGAGTACCGGAAATACCTCGAGCGGGATTCCGCCCTCGAGCGCCGCTTCGCCCAGATCAAAGTCGACCAGCCATCGGTGGAGGACACGGTCAAGATCCTCGAGGGCCTGCGCGAGCGCTACGAACAGCACCACCGGGTGAACATCACTGACGATGCGCTGGGCGCCGCCGCCGAACTGGCGGACCGCTACATCTCCGACCGCTTCCTGCCGGACAAGGCGATCGACCTGATCGACGAGGCGGCATCGCGGATGCGGATCAAGTCGATGAGCGCGCCTCCTGTCTACCGCGATCTCGAGGACGAAATCGAGAAGACGCGGCGCGAGAAGGAGGCCGCGATCGACGCGCAGGAGTTTGAGAAGGCGGCTAGCCTGCGCGACACCGAGCGCCAGCTGACGACCCGCAAGCGGCAACTCGAAGACGAGTGGGCCGAGGGCGAGAACGGCGAGCGCCCCGACGTCGGCGAGGAGGAGATCGCCGACATCGTCTCGATGTGGACGGGGATCCCCGTCTTCAAACTCACCGAGGCCGAGACGAAGAAGCTGATCCGCATGGAGGAGGAGCTCCACAAGCGGGTGATCGGCCAGCAGGTGGCGATCACCGCCGTCTCCAAGGCGATCCGCCGCTCACGGGCCGGGATCAAGGACCCGAAACGGCCGGCCGGCTCATTCATCTTCCTCGGCCCCTCAGGGGTCGGCAAGACGGAGCTCGCCCGCACGCTCGCCGAGTTCCTGTTTGGCGACGAAGAGGCCCTGGTGCGGATCGACATGTCCGAGTACATGGAGAAGCACGCGGTCAGCCGCCTGGTCGGATCGCCGCCCGGCTATATCGGCTATGACGAGGGCGGGCAGCTGACCGAGGCCGTGCGGCGCAAGCCCTACAGCGTGCTGCTGCTCGACGAGATCGAGAAGGCCCACCCCGACGTCTTCAACATCCTCCTGCAGATCCTCGAGGATGGCCGGCTCACCGACGCCCAGGGGCGCACGGTCGACTTCCGCAACGCGATCGTGATCATGACGTCGAACATCGGGGCGTCCGAGATCGCCAAGAACACGTCGATCGGCTTCACCGTTGCGGACGAGACTGGGATGTCCTACGACGACATGAAAAACCGGATCATGGGAGACCTCAAAAAGGTCTTCCGCCCCGAGTTCCTCAACCGGATCGACGAGGTCATCGTCTTCCACAAGCTCTCGCGCGAGGAGGTGAAGGAGATCATCGACCTGATGATCAACCGGGTGCGAGTCCAGGTTGCCGAGCACGAGTTGCAGCTCGAGCTAACCGACGAGGCCAAGGGGCTCCTCGTGGAGAAAGGCTGGGACCCCTCGATGGGCGCCCGGCCGTTGCGCCGTGCGATCCAGCGCTACGTCGAGGACCCGCTCGCCGACGAGGTGTTGAGGCGGGGTGACATGACCCCCGGCTCGACGGTGATGGTCGAGCGCGATGCTTCTGGCGACGAGGACGATCGGCCCCTGAAGCTGAGCATCGTCGCGCCGAAGACGCTGCCGAAAGCGAAGCCCGAGCCTGAGAAGGTGGGTGTTGGCGCGAAGAAAGACGGCGACGATCGCGAGTCGCACGAGGGCGACGAGCCCTCCGGCGATGACGAGGCCTAAGCCCATACCGCGCCGCCAGTCGCGGTTGCTGGAGTTGGATGGATGGCCGAGCCCGGTCGCAGCGCGATAGGAACCTGGAGCGGCGGGAGGTTTCTGCGCTTCGGGGAAGAGATCCCCGAGGAGCGCCTCGAAGCGCTGCTTCGCCCCGGCGAGGGAATCGACACGGTTCTCAGCGCGGACGTCTACGGCGAGGGTGAGGCGGATCGGGTACTCGGCCGCGCGGTCGCCGGCGTTCCCCGTCAGGAGTACTCGCTGGTCGGCGCCATAGGCCACGATTTCTACGAGGGCGAGCGGGACGGCCCGCGAGGCTTCCCCCGCTTCACCGACCCGCGCCTGCGCGGGCCCGGCGAGTTCGCCGGGTACCTGCGGATGGCAACCGAGCGCAGCCTGGAGAGGCTCGGCGCCGAGCGCTTCGACCTGCTGCTCCTCCACAACCCGGACCGTACGGGCTATTCGAGCGAGTTGGTCTGGGACGGGATGGCGGCGCTGCGGGAGGCGGGACTGACCGCGCAAATCGGGGTCGCGCCAGGGCCCGCAAACGGCTTCACTCTCGACCTGATCTCCTGCATCGAGCGCTTCGGCGAGGAGATCGACTGGGCAATGATCATCCTCAACCCGCTTGAGCCCTGGCCCGGGGGGATGTGCCTTGACGCCGCCGCCCGTCACGGAGTCAAGGTGATCACGCGCGTTGTCGACTACGGCGGTCTTTTCTGGGGGGACCTGCGCCCAGGCATGGAGCTTGCGGTGGGAGACCATCGCGCGTTCCGCCCCGCAGGTTGGATCGAGGCGGGGTTGGAGAAGCTGGAGCGGCTGCTGCCAATTGCGCAACGAGCCGGCCTGACCCCGATCCAACTCGCCTGCCAGTGGAACCTTGCCCACCCGGCGGTCGGGTGCGTAGTGCCGACACTGATCCAGGAGATCGGTTCCGAAGCGTGTCCGATCGAGGCGAAGCGGGTGGAACTGGGGCGGATGCCGGCCGAGCAGCGTCTCTCTGACCAGGACGTGGCTGAGATCCGCGCGATTGGGGACAACGCTGGCTGCATGGCGTTGAAGGGAGCCAGTCCCGAGCACGAGGGCGAGGAGCGAGCCGACCGCTGGGCTCTCAGCGAGGATCTCGTTGCCGCCGGCGAGCGCTGGGGGATCGACCCCGGCCGCGACCTGGTCGCCACGGGCGCATAGCTATCCGCCCTTCGGGCTAGCGTCACCGCAATGCCCAGGATCGACGAGAGGACGCGGCCCTGGTGGACGCTGGCCGGCGCCTGCTTTGGGCTGTTCATCCTGATGCTCGACTCGACCGTGGTCGCGCTCGCGATCTCCTCGATCCGTGACGACGTCGGTGCCGACTCCGCGCAGCTGCAGTGGGTGATGAACGGCTACCTGCTGACGATCGCCGTGCTCGTCGTTACCGCCGGGCGGATCGGCGACATGTTCGGTCGCAGGCGGGTGTTCGTTGCCGGCCTGCTGCTGTTCGGTGCCGGCTCGGTCCTCTCCGGCGCATCACAGGACCCGCAGATGTTGATCGGCGGCCGGGTGCTTCAGGGCGTCGGCGCCGCGCCGATGCTGACCCTGTCGTTGGCGATCGTCTGTAATGTTTTTCCGACCGCCGAGCAGCCACGGGCCTTGGGGATCTGGGCTGGCGTCTCCGCCGTCGCGCTGGCGTTCGGCCCGATCGTCGGCGGTGCCCTGATCGCCGTCGACTGGCGGCTGATCTTTTGGATCAATCTGCCGATAGTTGCGCTCGGCGTTGCGCTGATCCTCGCCGCGGCACCGGAGTCGACCGACCCCGAAGCGGGCACGCGGATCGACTTGTCCGGCCTGATTGCGCTCACCCTTGCGCTCGCCGCCGCGGTCCTGGCGATGATCCAGGTGGATGCCTGGGCGACGGCGGCGGTCGTCGCGCTGGGCGTCCTCGGGCTTCTTGCGCTGATCGCCTTCTGGTGGATCGAGCACCGGGTGAGCGAGCCGATTGTGGAATTCGAGCTGTTCCGCAACGGCCCCTACTTCGGCGCAAGCGCCGCTGCCTTCTGCCTCGTCGGCGCCTACTGGTCGGTGATGTTCTTCCAGCCCCAGTACCTGCAGGACGTGCGCGGGTACTCGGCGATTGAGAGCGGCCTGTTGATCCTGCCGGTCACCGCCCCGATGGTCTTCATCTCGCCGTTCTCGGGCCGTCTGATCGCCGCCGTCGGCTCTCGTCTCTTGATGACCGCCGGCATGCTGTTCGGGGCGGCCGGCCTCGCTGTGCTGACCCAGATCGCCCCCGGCAGCTCCTACGGCCTGCTGCTTGCCGGCTATCTGCTGTTCGGCATCTCGCTCGGTCTGGTCTATGCCCCGATGTCCACCGCGGCAATGGCGGCAATGCCGCGCTCCAAGGTCGGTATCGCCGCCGGAGTGCTGGCGATGGACCGGATCGTCGCCGGGGCGCTGGCACTGGCGGCAACCGGGGCGGTCTTCCACACCCTCAGGGGCGACGGCAGCAGCTTCACGACAGCCGTCGCCGGCTCGACCTGGCTCCTGGTCGGCTTCGGTGTCGTCGGGGCGGTGCTCGCCTGGG
>Ga0210110_1000279_pt1 | contig 17646 bp, 8 predicted proteins | sample China_Galinas_PW_2_FD_184865 | JGI IMG/M metagenome (GOLD analysis project Ga0210110, IMG submission 184865) | Wetland microbial communities from San Francisco Bay, California, USA, that impact long-term carbon sequestration - China_Galinas_PWB_D1... | ecosystem: Environmental > Aquatic > Marine... | reverse complement strand
CCGCCGATGCTGAAGAACGCACCCTGCCCGGTGGAGACCTCGTCGTTGGAGGCGCCGCTGATGTTGTCGTAGTCGCCGTCGGGCCCGAGGTCGCCGCCGACGAGGATCGAGGTGTCGAAGACGTCGCCGGCGGTGGTGAAGGAGGTGAGGTAGTCGCGGACGCTGATGCGCGACTCGCGGACGGAATCGGCGGTGATGGTTCTGGCGGAGCTGCCGACGCGGAACAGGGCGTTGTCGATCATGCCGCCGATGTTGGTGGTCCCGACGATGCGCTCGACGTTGATGCGTCCGCGCACGTCGCCGGTAATGGTGAGGACCCCGCTGGAGAGGATGTCGATGCCCGAGTCGCCACGGGTGTCGAACGTGCTGGAGCCGAAGTCGCCGTCGATGGTCACGTAGGCCGCGTTCTTGGCCGTGAACTCGCTTGCGCGGAACGCGCCGGTGTTGATCGTGGTGGCGTGCTGCCCGATGTAAATCCCGCCGGTGCCGTCGAAGTCGCCGGTGTTAATCGTCTGGGCGTAGGCGTCGATCACGATCTTCGAGTCGCCGAACAGGTCGGCGAGGACGTTGAGTTGCCCCACCGACGCGTCGTTGGTCGTCGTGATGACGAAGTCGGTGAGCACGCCGGAGTCCGACGTCACCGTGAGGTTCGAGTAGGCGGATGTCTGGTCGAGGATGACGCGTCCGTTGGCGGCGTCCCAGTAGGCGGTCCCGGGTCCGGCGAAAGCGATCGTGCCGGTCTCCGACCCGTGGGTGAACGCCAGGGACGTGCCGGAGGCGATCGGGGTGCCCGCCGGGCCCGTCGCGGTGTCCGCCGAGTTCACGGGGAGGCGGTACTTGCCGACCAGGAAGAAGCGCAGGTCGGCCATCAGGTCGAGGCTGAACGCCTCGGAGAACCCGCTCACGTAGGCGACCGAGCCGGGCGCATCCACGGTGCGGACGAACGAGACGCCGGGCTCGAGCAGGTCGTCGCTGGTGTTGTAGTACCCGTCCGGGCCCGCGTTGGTGCCGGCCGAGATCACCACCGCGAACATGTCCGACGCGGTAACCGATTCGATGAAGCCGGAGCTGTTGGTGTCGGCGTTGGCGCCGGTGCCGCCGGGTGTCATGTCGGCGCCGAGGTCAACGATGCCCGCGATGATCCAGGCCCGTTCGATTGCCCCGGAGACGACGACGCGGTAGATCGAGTCGTTGGCGATGATCGCGCTGCCGAGCTTGGTCGTGGCGGTGTCGTTGCGGATATCGCCGTTGACGGTGATCGTTCCGATGGCGTGTTCGGCGAAGATGGTCGTCTCAAACACCGAGCCGTTCTCGACGGTGACGCGCCCGACGTTCCATCCGGCGCTGATCATCGGGCCCTGGCGTGCCGCCGACGGCGCGACGCCGGGCGGGAGCTGGTTGCGGTACGCGTCGGCGTTCACGAACGGGTCCATGTCGGGGTTGACGCCGATGTCGCCGAACACCCCGTCGGCCGAGGGCGCCACGTACACCGAGTAGAGGACGTAGTCGGCGTAGACGTCGCCGTAGAGATTGCCGGCGGTGATGAGAACCTGATTGATGTTGCCGTCGTAGGCGGCGATGAGGTTGCCGCCCAGGAACGAGCCGTCGGTGATCGAAACGAGCCCGATGCCGCCCGAGTAGCTGAGGATGCTGCCGTCGAAGTCGCCCTCGATCTGCACGAGCTGGATGGCGCCGAAGGCCTCGATGAGCCCGGTGCCGAGGTTGTTGTCGCCCGGGAGGTTGCGGACGCGACCGAGCGTGACCGTGCCGATCGTTTGCCCGACGCGCAGGTCGGAGTAGAGCTGCCCGCCGGCGTCAAGCGCCAGGAGCCCGGTGCGGATGAGGATCTCGCGCGGGGTTCCCCGCTCGCCCACGTGCCGCCCCGCGATCAACTCGGTGACCGTGCCGGAGATGTCGGTCTCGATGTTGAGATCGCGGGCGGCCTCGAGCGTCGTCACCGAGCCGCGCTTCGTGGTCGTCGTGATCCGGGCCTCCAGATCGCCCACGGTGGTGGTGACGATGTCGATCGGGCCCGAGGCGGTGATCGACGTGCCGATGATCTCGGGCGCCTCGATCGCGTCGATCCGCCCGTCCGGCCCGGTGACCACGACCTCGGTGTTGATGATCCGGGTCTCGGAGGTGAGCTCGGTGATCGGGCCGGAGACGCGCATCGTGGTCGCGGCGAGCACGCCGGCGATCAGCATCTCGTCGACCTGACCGGCGACGATGCCCGACCCGGACACGCCGCCGGTGGTCTCGATCGCCGCGATCAGGTTGTTCACGTCGATCTGGGTGCGGACGATGTGCCTCGCGCTGATCAGGTTCACGTCGCCGACCACGTTGAGCGTGAGGTCGCGGATGTCCCCCGCGTCCATCGTGGTCGTGAGCGAGCCGAGGTTCTGCCCCGCGCTGATGTACAGGCGGTGGAACTCGAACTCGGAGCCCCCGATGGTCGAGTTGCGGTACCCCCCGGCGTTGATCTCGGTGATGTTGTTGTTCGCGCGGATGCGCGTTGCGTCGATGAAGCCGTTGGTCAGATCGATACTGATGATGTTGAGCGCGGTGATGCGGGAGCGGAAGATGTTGCCGTCGAGCGAGGTGATCTGCTGGACCGGGCCGGTGTCAGCCGAAAACTCGTCGACGGCCGTCTCGGCGTTCCAGAACGAGTGGAGCAGCGTCCCCATGACCTGGGCCGAGGTGATGTCGCCGCCCCCGGTCATCTCGATCAGCCCGATCCCCTCCCTGACGAGCCGCCCCCCGACGACGACGCCGAACGCGGCGTTCGAAGCACCGATCACCCCGGAGATGAACGAGCCGGCGATGGTGGCGTGGACCGCATCGATATCGTCGGCCGCGATGATCCCGGAGGAAAGAATGGGCGACTGGACGTTCTGCATGAGCCCGTCGCCGACGTCCACGTCGAGGACGATGTTGGCGTAGATGACGCCGTCGATGCCGTGGAACTCGCCGAGCGGCGTGGACAGATCGGCGTTGACGGTGAGCGAGAGCAGGGCGGTGCCCGCCCCGCCCTGGAGGTAGACGTTCCTGACCCGCCCGGCGACCTGGATCGTCTGGACGTTGCCGGTGCGGATCACGGCGCCGGCCAGGTAGGGGTTCATCGCGACGCCATTGTCGTCGCCGTACCCCGCGCCGCCCGCCGGGACCTCGGTGATCGGGCGGTACAGCGTGCCGTTCCACACCGCGCCGTTGCCGGTGATGCCGACGGCCTCGCCGACGTTGGTGTTCTCGCCGGCCTGGACGCCGAGGAACGGCGCGAGTGCGTGCGAGCGGACCGCGTAGGTCTGGGTGTGCCCGAGGTTGCCGTCGAGCACGACGATCCGGTTGACGCCGATGACGTCGATCGCGAACAGGTCGCCGCCCGCCGTCAGGTTCTGGATCGAGTTGAAGGCGACGTTGTTGTCCCCCCCCTCCTGGATGATCCGCCAGACGTCGATCTCTGCGTCGCCGCTGAACGTGATGCCTGACTGCGCGGTGGCGCCGGTGAGTTGGATGGTCCCGATGGAGACGACGTCGCCGGGCTCGCTGGTGAAGCTCGAGATCTGGAGCGTCTCGCCGTTGGCGAGGTTGGCCTCGATCTCGCCGATCGCGACGCCCTCGGAGCCGTCAACGGGCAGGAAGCGGATGAGCCCGTAGTTGACACCCGGACGGGCGTTGAGGATCTGGACACGGACTCGTGCGCCGCCGTCGTCCACGATCTCGATCGGCATGCCCCCGATGATGCTGAGGAACGAGTTGTTGCTGCTCGGGGAGTCGATCTCGGGGAAGTCGACGAAGCGGACGTCGGAGCCGATGCCTGTGGTGAACGTCGGCTCTTCGCCGAAGATGCCGATGTCGCCGGTGACGCCGTCTTCGATCGCGATGTCCTGGCTGACGAGGAACGCGTCGATGTGCGAGCCCGGGCTGGTGAGCACGTCGAGCACGGTGCCGCGGACGTGCCCGCCGACGCGGAACAGCCCGATGTCGCCGACGCCTCCGTCGGTGCCGGTGCGGATGGTGACCGAGCTGATCCCGCCGACGAGTGCGCCGCTGTCGTTGTCGATGCCGATGCCGCCCCTCACGTCGAGCACGGCGATCGATCCGCCGACCTCGAGGTTGAGGAACGACAGGTCGCCCTCGGTGCCGGGGTCGCCGTCGGACGCGACAGCCGACAGACCGGTGATCAGCGACCCGAAGTTCTCGCCGACGAAGATATCCAGCCGCGCGGCCGTGACCCCGGAGACGTCCGATCCGGCGGTGATGTTCCAGAGATTGCCGGCCACCGAGTAGGTGCCGGAGCGCAGCTCGAAGAGCGCGTCGTCGTTCCCGTCGACCTGGTTGATCGACTCGCTGGGGCTGCCCTCGCCGCCCGTGCCCTGGTACAGCCCGGTGCCGATGCGCAGCGCCCCCATCGATCCGTGGAGGACGCTGACCGTGTTGGTGGCAGACCCGAACACACCGCCCGTGCCGGCGACGGAGCGGTACGAGCCGAGCGCCACGGGCGCCATCCCGCTGATCAGCATCTCGTAGCTGTGGATGGTGCCCCACCACCCCGTGTTGACCGGGTTATCGCCGGCGCTGTCGCCCGTGCTGTCGGCGCTGATGACGAGGTAGTAGACCCCGGCCGAATCGGGCGTGAAGGTGATCTGCTGCCGACCGGACAGATCGATCGTGTCGTCGCGGGGGCCCTCGACGGCGCGGAGTGTGCGCCCGTCGGCGTCCATGATCCGCACGTTGAGGAAGCCGGAGCCCTCGATCACGATCGTGCGCAGCCCGTCGGCCGCGAAGGCGTACACGTCCGCCACGTCCTCGGCCGTGCTGTACCCGTCGCCGAGCCCGAGGTCGCCGACGATGCGCACGGCGGTCGAGATGTTCGACACGAACTCGGCGGAGAGGATCGAGTCGTTGCGGTACATCGAGTCGGCCAGCACCGGCGCGCGGTAGTCCAGGAAAGCCATGCTCCTGACCGTCGCCGCCTGGGCGCCCGGCGCCTGGGGGTCGATGCCGTAAACCGTCTCGCGCTCGATGTAGTCCAGAACGTTCATCGGGGGGGCGACGGTGGGGTTGCTGAGCTCGCCGACCACGGTCATGTCGAGCAGCGACCGCCCGCCCGCGACGAACTGCCCGAGCGTCCGCCCGACGACGAGCTCGGCGCCGGTGCGGTGCAGGGCGGTCGAGCGGGGGAAGTCCGGGTCCGCGGCCCACCCGGCGGCATCGGAGCCGACGATCAGCGAGCCGAGGTCGCCCGCGACCGAGACCGAACCCAGGAGGTACCCGAAGTACATGCGCTCGACGTAGCCGGTGAACTGGCTTGACCCGTGCACCACGCCGTGCACGTACACCTCGCCCATGTTCGATCCGCCGAGGACGAACACGCCCTGGTCGGATCGGGTGAACGAGTTTGGGTTGGAGGCCGGCACGCTGCCGAAGATCGAGTCGATCGGCGTGCCAGCCGGCCTGTACGTGGACGGGCTCGAGGGGTCGCGCACGAACGGAGAGCCGACGATCACCGAGCCGGGCCCGGCCGGCAGCCCCGTCGCCGTCGGCTGCTGGTTGTCGATGATCATGTCGTACCCGAAGACCGCCTCCTCGAACGCGTCGTACAGCCCCGTGATGTTGTCCACGAGCGTGAACGCCAGCTGGTTGTTCTGCTCGTCGATCGTGCCGCCGAACAGCCCGAAGCTCGAGTTCTCGTCGGTCCCGGTCAGCTCGACACGAAGGATCCCGTCGTTGATCTCGGGCACGCCGTCCCCGTTCAGGTCCGACAGCGCGAAATCGACCCCGCCGGCGGTCCCGACCTGAAGCGTCAGCTTCATCAGGTCGCCCGCGAGGTCGAGCACGCGTACCCCGGCGCCGAACGGGCCGGTGAACACCATCTGGGCGCCGAACTTGCGTGTGTCGATCGTCTCGACGAACGTCGTCGGCGGGAGCACGCCCGTCAGGTTGTCCACGTCGAACTGGTTCGCCGAGCCCCCGGTCTTGCGGAAGCGGATCTGGTCGAACCCATCGCCGTCGGCCGTGAACGTGAACCTCCCCAAGCCGCTGTTGGTGTCGCTGAGCGCGCGCAGGGCGGCGCCTGTGAAGCTCGCGAAGACGTCCCCGCGGGCGAGCAGTTCAACCACGGTGTTGTCGGTGTCGATCCCGACGCCGGCGCTGACGTCCATGCTGAACGAGGTGACCCCGATGAATTCCTGGCGCTGCTCCTCGGTGAGGAACCCGAGCGTGAACTGATCGCCCACGTCCGCGAGCGTGAGGCGGAAGCGCTGCGACCCATCGATCGGGTTCCCGTCGATGTCCACATTCTGGATGACCGAGATCTGCGTCAGGTTGTGGTCCACGCGCATCGCCGAGTCGGCGTAGACCGTCCCGCTGAAGACGAACGGGGTGACGTCGCCCTCCTCGAAGTCCTCCAGGCGCGGGTCCGGGACATCGCCGCTCGGCGGGCTGGCCGGGAACAGGTACGGCGCGAGGTATCCCCACGTCACGGTCGCCGTGTAGGTCCCGTCGTGGTTGTTCTCCAGCGACGCGAGCCCCTGGGCCGCCGGATCGCTGGTCCTGAAGAACGGGTCGTTGGGATTGAGCGTGAAGTCGATGTTGGTCGAGAGGAGTGTGCGCTCCTCGAGTTGGTCGAACACAGGGCCGGCCTCTCCCGCGCGACGGGCGAGTCTCAAGGCCTCACGACGCTGACCACGTGTCATGGCAACTCCCCTGCTTCGGCGGTCCGACCGCGGCAAAGCCGTTCCTCTCCGCGGATCTCCCCGAGCGGTCTTCCCTTACCCGGCTCGGGCTTCCGGCCCCCGGGGGCGCCGTCGGACCCGTTGCAGGACCGACCCCCGGACGCCGCGACAAGCTACCCCAACGGGGCCGCCCGCTCAACTCCCCCACCCCGGCCGACATGCGGGGGTCGGTCCGGGCCGGGTGAGCGGGCCGGGCGGCTCCACACCGCCCGGCTTGCTTGCCTACGCAGTGTAGATCAGACCGGTTGCCCCGCCAAGCCTCTCCCGCGCTCTGCGGACCCCCCGCCGCGACCCCGGCCCGAGGGAGACCCCTCGGTTCGCCCGCGTGCTCTCCGTCCGCCTCTTCCCGAATGCCGAGTCGCGAACGCTGACCTACAGGATCCGCGCGCTGCGGGGGTAGCTGCCCAGCACGTCGAGGTGTTTGCAGTGGGCCTGTGCCCGGGCGATCGCCGCGGCCATCCCCTCGTCGTCGCGGTGTCCCAGCGCGTCGATGAAGAACGTGTACTCCCAGTTGGTCCGCCCGCTCGGGCGCTTGTCGATGTGGCTCAGGTTGATCCCCGCCGCCTCGAACACCGCCAGCACGCTCACCAGCGCCCCGGGCTTGTCGGCCGTCTGGAACATGATCGACGTCTTGTCGTCGCCGGTCCGCTCGGCCCGCTGCTTGCTGATCACGAAGAACCGCGTGATGTTGTCCGGCTCGTCCTCGATCCGCTCGAACAGCACCTTCAGCCCGTAGATCTGACCGGCCAGCACCGAGCCGATCGCCGCCGAACCCGGCTCGGCCCCGATCCCTTCCGCGATCTTGTTCTCCTCGATCGCCGTCTGCACCGCGCGGCTCGAACTCGGCGCGGGCACCAGGTCGGCCTGCGGGTACTGCGTCGCCAGCCACTTCCGGCACTGCGTGAAGATCTCCGGCTTCGAGTGGATCCGACGCACCTTCGCCGGCTCGCAGTTCGCCAGCAGCGCGTGGTGCACCGAGATCTGCACCTCGGCGTAGACGTTCACCTCGCCGTGCGCGTCGCGGAACGCGTCGAGCGTCTCCACGATCCCCCCGCCCAGCGAGTTCTCGATCGGCACCAGCCCGTAGTTCACGTGCCCGCGTCGCACCTCGGTGAACACGCCGGCGATCTCGTGCAGGTCGTCGTATTCGACGCTCGACCCGAACTGCCTGGTCGCGGCCTGGTGCGAATGCGAGCCGGGCGGTCCGAGGTACCCGATCCGCAGCGGCTGCTCGAGCGCGAACGAGCCGCTCATCAGCTCCTTGTACACCCCCTCGATCGTCCGGTCGGGCAACGGGCCGGCGTTGCGAGAGAGCACCCGCCCGAGCACCTCGGCCTCGCGGTGGGGCGCGTAGATCGGTGTTCCGTCGCGGCGCTTGAGCGCCCCCACCTCCACCACCAGCGACGCACGCTCGTTCAGCAGCTTGATCAGCCGCGCATCGATCCGGTTGATCCGCGTGCGCAGCTCGGTCAGAGCAGCCTCGCCCGGAGTCGGGCCCCGCTTCTTCACGGGCGGCTTCTTCCCCGCGGGCTTCTTCGCCGGGGCTTTCTTCTTCGCCGGGGTCTTTCTTGTCGAACGCTTGGGCATGCCGCCTCCGAGCCCCAAGCATCGGCCCGCTCCCGCCCCTATTCAAGCCCCAGCCCGCCTCAGCCCGCGCAACGTCCTGTAACCACGCAAGAAAGCTCGGGGAATGCGCCCCCAATCCGTATAGTCAGAAGCCGATATGGATCCCATCGCCGCCACGCCGCCAATCCCGGGGCTCCCCTTCGAGATCCACACGATGGCCGCCATCGCCCTCGTCGCGGGACTGGTGCTGTGGCTGATGGGCTCGCGCGTGGTCAAGCCGATCTTCGCGATCCTCGGGCTGGTGATCGGCTCGGCGATGGGGTTCATCGTGGTGCCGGTGTTCGGCCCCGACCAGCTCTGGGGCATCGCCTCGCCGTATATCGGGCTCGGCGCCGGCGCGGTCGTCGGGCTTGTCGGCGCGATCATCATGTTCCGGTTCACGATCGCGGTGGCGGCGGCCGGGGTCTTCGCCACCGCCTCGGTCTTCGGCGCCTCGATCTACCTGAGCCACGTGGACGCGCAGCAGACGGCCGAGGCGCTCGGTGTCGATCCGCAGCACGTCGAGACCGCGCGGACGCTCGCCGAGAGCGAACTGATGATGGAAGGCGTTCCGGTCGCGGGCGAGGACGCGGGCGAGCAGAGCGAGCCGCAAACGCCGCTGGCCGCGAGTGTCCGCGACCTGATCGGGACGGTGCGGACCGAGCTGGGTGAGGCGTGGGCGACGGTCCCGGCGCTCGACCGCCTCGTGCTCGTCGGCGCCGGCGCGGTCGGGGGGGTGCTGGGGCTGCTGTTCGGTCTGGCGATGCCGAAACGTTCGGCGGCGCTGGTTACGGCGCTGGCCGGGTCGGCCGTCGCGCTCGCCGGCGTCGGGTACTTCGCCGGGTATTTCTCGCTGCCCGGGGGCGAAGCCCTGCTCGCCAGCCCGACCCGCTGGGCCGTCATCTGGGGGATGCTGGCGATCGGCGGCTTCATGTTCCAGATCTACCGGCTGCACCGGGTCAAGGCGATCGCCTGACGCCGCGCACCGCCCGGTCGTGCATCAGTCGCGTGCGCTGATCTGTGTGTGCCCGGACGCCGGGCTGTCCGCGTGGGTCGCGTCCGTTTCGCTGTTGTACTGACCCGCGTGGGTTGACCATGCCATCGGCGCCGTAGCCGCGACCGCGAAGATCAGCACACCCGCCGCCGACGCGACACCAGCCCACCGGCGCGTGACGAAGGGTGTGAGCTGTGCGGGCTCGGCGTGCTCGTCGGGCTCGGCCAGCAGCGACGCGCTGACCAGCTTGAGGTAGTAGAACGCCGCGATCGCCGAGTTGATGCCCAGCACCAGCACCAGCGCGATCTCGCCCGCGCCGATCGCCGAGGTGAACAGCGGCACCTTCGCGAAGAACCCGAGCAGCGGCGGCAGCCCGAGCAGGCTCAGCGCGCATACCACCATCACCCAGCCGAGCAGCGGGCGGGTCTTGCACAGCCCGCGCAGGTCGTCGATCGCGGCGGCCTCCTCCGGCTCGCCGGCGCGCTGCCGCTCCAGGCTCGCCACCACCGCGAACGCGCCGAGGTTCATCACGCCGTAGCTGAACAGGTAGAACAGCACGGCGGCCAGCCCGTTGCGGGTGAAGCTCCCGTCGCCGGGTCCGGCGACGATGCCGACGAGCATATACCCCGAGTGGGCGATCGACGAGTAGGCGAGCAGCCGCTTGACCGAGCGCTGGAGCAGCGCGAGCACGTTGCCGAAGGTCATGGTCAACGCCGCGACGACCCAGAGCACGACGCGGACGACGTCCGGCAGAGACCCTCCCGCGCCGTAGTGCCACCCCATCGTCGAGACCAGCAGGATGATCGCGACGAACCCGGCAGCCTTGGGCACGAACGCGAGGAAGGCGCTGACCGGCGCCGCCGCGCCTTCGTACACGTCGGGCGTGTAGAAGTGCATGGGGACAGCGGCGATCTTGAACGAGACGCCGAGCAGGGCGAGGATCATGCCCGCCATGGCGATGCCGTTGATCCCGCCGTGCGCCGACTGGTCGGCAAGCGCGGCGCGGATCTCGGGAAAGTGTGCCGATCCGGTGCCTCCGTAGAGCAGGGCGAACCCGAAGAGGAAGACGGCCGCACCCATCGCCCCGAGGAAGAAGTACTTGACGCCGGCCTCCTGCGAGGCTGATCCGCGCGTCGAGAGCGTGACCATGACGTATGTCGGCAGGCTGGTCAGTTCGAGGGCGAGGAAGAGCCAGATGAGCGAGTCGGCCTGCGCGCACAGCATCAGCCCGGTCAGGCTGAAGAGCACGAAGGCGTAGAACTCGGCCCGCATGGAGCGCTGCGGGTCGAACGGCGCACCGCCGGCGACGCGCGCCTCCTCGCCGCGGTCAACCGTCCCGCTCATCAGCAGGACGAGCAGGATGCCGAGAAACGCGGTCAGCGCCTTGATGTAGGGCGCCATGTTGGGCAGGGCGGCGGCGGGGTCGCCCGGGGCGTTGACCGCCAGCAATCCCGCGATGAACAGCGCGAACGCCGAGACGCCGGCGCACGTCCGACGCACGTGCGCGCTCGGGCTCAGACCCAGCACCATGACCACGCACGTACCGATGAACAGGGTGATCTCGGGCCAGAGGTGGGCGACCTTGTCGATCACGGCTCGTCCCCCTCGTGACCTGCGGATGTGCCGTGCGCGTCGTGGAGTTCATCGACCGGCGCGACGTCCGCCTCGGCCACCGCCGGCAGCACACCGTCCTCGTAGATCGCCACCGTCTGGCGTACCGGGTCGTTGACCGCGTCGATCAGCGGGCGCGGGTAGAGCCCGAAGAACAGGCACCCGACCGCGATCGGCAGCAGCACGGCGATCTCGCGCCGGGTGAGGTCAACCGGCAGCGGCCCGTGCCCGTCCTCGTGCCCGTGCGGCTCGACCAGCGGGCCGAAGCACACCTTGCCGACCATGAACAGGATGTAGATGGCGGTGACGATGACGCCGGCGCCGGCGACCGCTGCGAACCACGGGCCGAGCACGCCCGGCGTGGCGCCCGGCATCGAGGTGCCGGCCGCCGCCGCCCACGACGAATCGGCCTGGAACGCCCCGAACGTGCACAGGAACTCGCTGACGAACCCGTTGAGCCCCGGCAGACCCACCGACGCCAGCGCGAAGAACATCATGAAGGTGCCCCATATGGGCATCTTGGCCGCCAGCCCGCCCAGCTCGTTCATGCTGCGCGTGTGGTAGCGCTCGTAGATCATGCCGATCATGAGGAACAGGGCGCCGGTCGAGAGCCCGTGGTTGAGCATGTAAAGAACGCCGCCGGTCAGCCCGGTCGTGTTGAGGGCGACCAGTCCGAGCACGCAGAAGCCGAGGTGCGAGACCGACGAGTACGCCACCAGCTTCTTGACATCGGTCTGCACCCAGCAGACGAGCCCAGCGTAGAGGATGCCGATGATGCAGAGCACGGCGATCGCCGGTGCGTAGGCCGCCACCGCGTCGGGCACGAACGGCAGCACGAAGCGGTAGATGCCGTACGTGCCGAGCTTGAGCAGGACGCCGGCCAGGATCACGCTCCCCGCCGTCGGCGCCTCGGTGTGCGCCAGGGGCAGCCACGTGTGCAGCGGGAACAGGGGCACCTTGACCGCGAACCCGCAGAGCAGCGCGCCGAGCACCCACGCCTGGGTCGAGGCGGGCATGAGCCGGGCCGAACGCTCCAGCGTCGCGATGTCGAACGTCCACGAGCCGACGTAGTGGGCGTGGTACCACGCGACGTAGACCAACCCGGCCAGCGTGATGATCGAACCGGTGAAGGTGTAGAGGAAGAACTTGGTCGCGGCCGCCCGCCGGTTGGTCGAGCCGTAGAGGTTGATCAGGATGTACATCGGCACGAGGGTGAACTCGAAGCAGATGTAGAAGAAGACGACGTCACGTGCACAGAACACGCCGGTCATCGCCGCCTGGAGCACAAGCAGCCACGTGTAGTACGTCTTGAGGCGGTGGGTGATCGCGGTCCACGACGCGCCGACGCAGATCGGACCGAGCAGCACGGTCAGCGCCACCAGCAGCAGCGCCACCGAGTCCACGCCGACGTTGAGCGACACGCCGAGCTGATCGATCCAGGATGTCGAGTGGGCGAACTGGAAGCCTGCGGCGTTGTCCCAGTCAAACCGCGTCAGCGCCACGACGCACGCGACCAGCGCCGCCAGCGTCCCGACCAGCGCGATCCCCCTGGCGTGCTCGGCGGGGCGGACCACAACCAGCGCGGCGAACACCAGCGGGATGACGATCAGCAGGTGCAGCAACCACTGGTCGGTCATGACGCCGCCCCCAGCAGAACCACCACCACGATCATGACGAACGCGATGCCAAGCGCCATCTGGGCGGCGTACCCGTGCAGCTCGCCGCTCTGGCTCGGGCGCAGCGTGCGTCCCGTCCACCGCGGCACGAAGCCGGCGAGGTTCACCAGCCCGTCAACCAGCAGCCGGTCGAGCAGATAGAACACGTGCCCGATCACCCACAGCGGCTTGACGAGCACGAAGTCGTACAGCTCGTCCACGTACCACTTGTGCTGGGCCCACCGCGCAACCGGCCCCATCGCGGGCAGCAGGGCGTCGGCCTTGGCCGTCGCCGCCGTCCTCCGACCCACGTAGTGCAGCCAGAACGCGGCGCCGATGCCGACGAGCCCGAAGACGGCCGAGACGTAGAACATGACGGCGTGCGGGTTCATGCCGAGGAACGACCCGTGGTGGGCCGCCTCGCCCGCCGCCTCGGCGTGCTCGGCGGCGTGAGCGCCATGTTCGGCAACGAACGCGGCCGCACCGATCGGCGCCGCCGTCGAATCGTCGAGCATGTGCCCGACCCACCCGCCCCGGCTCCTGTCCACGAAGTTCAACCCGACCGCGAGCAGGCTGGCGACCATCAGCGTCGCGAGCACCGTGTTGATCGCCCACCCCGGGGCGTGCGGGTGGAAACCGTGATCGGCGTGCTCGTCATCGTGCCCGTCTGCGTGGTGCTCGTCATCGTGGTATTCCTCGCCCGGCTCGTACTCGACCGGCCCGACGAACACCCGGAACCACACGCGGAACGTGTAGTACGCGGTCAGCCCCGCCGTGAACAGGAGGATCCACCCGATCGGCGCCATGCCCGGGGTGACGAAGCTCTCGGCAAGGATCATGTCCTTGCTGAAGTACCCGGACGTGAACGGGAAACCCGAGAGGTTCAGGCACCCGACGAGCATCGCCAGCGAGACGATCATCCACCCCTTCATCCTCATAAGCCCGCTGACCCTGCGCAGGTCGAGCTGCCCGGCGAACCCGTGCATCACCGCCCCGCAGCAGAGGAACAGGGATGCCTTGAAGAACGCGTGGGTAACGACGTGGAACACGCCGCCCGCGGGCGTCAGGACCGCGAGCCCGCAGAACATGTACCCGAGCTGGCTGACCGTCGAGTAGGCCATGATCCGCTTGATGTCGAACTGCGCCATGCCGATGGTGGCGCTGAGCAGGGCGGTGAGCGCCCCGACCCACGCGACGGCCGGCAGCGCCCACGCGCTGCAGCTGAACAGCGGGAAGAAACGCGCGACCAGGTAGACCCCGGCCGTCACCATCGTTGCGGCGTGGATCAGCGCGCTGACCGGCGTCGGGCCCTCCATCGCGTCGGGCAGCCACACGTACAGCGGCAGCTGCGCGCTCTTGCCGAACGCCCCGACCATCAGCAGCACCGGGATGAGCTGCACGACCAGCGGCACCTCGCCGGCGTGACCCGCCTTGACCAGCGCCACGTAGTGCGCCAGCTTCCCGCCCTCGGCGAACAGCTCGCGGTACTCGAGCGTCCCGAAGTGCGTGAACGTCAGGAAGATACCGATCAGCAGCCCCAGGTCGCCGATGCGGTTGACGATGAACGCCTTCTTGGCGGCCGCCACCGCGCTCGGCTTCTTGTAGAAGTACCCGATGAGCAGGTACGAGCAGAGCCCGACGCCCTCCCACCCCATGAAGAGCATGATCAGGTTGTCGCCCATCACCAGGCACGCCATGCTGAACACGAACAGGCAGAACGCCGCGAAGAACCGGCAGTACCCCAGCCCGAGGTCGTGCTCCATGTACTCGCTGGCGTAGAGCCCGATCAGCGCGCCCAGCCCGGTGACAAAGAGCATCCAGACCAGCGTGAGGTTGTCGATCAGCACCGAGAAGTTGCCGGTGATGTGCTGCCCCGGCGAGTCGCCCCACCCGAAGTCGATCCAGGTCCAGCCTTTCGTGATCTCGCCGGCCCCATCGGCGAACATCGCGTACGCGAGCACCGTCAGCACGAACGACGCGCCGATGCACCCGACGCTGAGCCACGCGGGGAGCTTGGTCTTCACGCCGGCGATCGCGCAGAACATGCAGAGGACCACGCGCGCCAGCGGCAGCAGCGGGATCAGGATCGTCCACCACGGGCCGGTGACGGTCTCGATGGTGCCGGCATCGCTCGCGAGCGCCGCCGCGCTCAGTGCAGTCTCCGCGATGCCGTGCAGCTCGATCACCCCCTGAGCTCCCGCCATTCCTCGGCACTGAGCGACTCACGACGACGGAACAGCAGCACGACGAGCGCCAGCGCCAGCGCTGCCTCGGCCGCCGCCACCGTGATCACGAACACCACGAACGTCTGCCCGGTGTAGTTCGCGTGGAAGCGGCTGAAGGCGATCAGCGCCAGCCCCGCGCCCTGGAACATCAGCTCGGTGCACAGGAACATGATGATCAGGTTGCGCCGGGTGAGGAACCCGACCAGCCCGATCGTGAACAGCGCCGACGCAACGAACAGGTAGTGCGCCAGTGTCACCGAACCGAAAGCCGCCGTCGCCAGGGTCATCCGGCACCCCCCAGCGCCCGCATCTGGGCCTGCTTGGCCTCCTCCTCGAGGATCACCTGGCGCCGGCTGAGGACCGTCGCCCCCAGCATCGCCATCAGCAGGATCACGCCCGCGATCTCGATCGTCGCCGGGTGGTTGTGCAGGAAGTCGTACGCCAGAGACTGGGTGTTGCTCACCGCCGCATCCGCGGGAAGCTCGACCTCCTCGACCGTCCCGTCCGCCCGCTCGACCTGCACCGCCCCGTACTCGATCGCCGCCCGGTCGTCCTCGATGACCACCTTGTCGCCGGCGCCGATCAGGTCGTCCTCGCGCAGCGCCGTCTCGATGGTGCCCGGCAGCGCGGCGAGGTCGAGCGACGCGGGGTTGCCGGTCGGCGCGAGCGTCCTCGCCCCGCTGAACAGCAGCGTCGTCAGCCCGGCCAGCAGCACGAACCCCGCCGCCGCCGCCCACACCGGCTCGCGCGCCGCGCGGTCGTACTCGGCCAGCACCGACGTGTCGCCACCCACCGGCGCCTGCGTCGCCAGCATGATCACGAACAGGTAGGTGATCAGGATCGCCCCGGCGTAGACGATCACCAGCGCGAATGCCATGAACTCGGCCGACAGGATCAGGTACAGCCCGGCCGACGAGAGGATCGTCAGGATGAAGTACAGCGCCGCGTACACCGGGCGCTTGTGCGTGATCACCCGCAGCGCCGCCGCCAGCGCGATCGCGCCGAACAGGTAGAAGTAGACACTGGGCAGTGCCTCACCCGCATCCGACGCGGCACCCCCGAGCAGCGCCAGCACCCCCACGCCGCCGAGCGCGGCCAACAGCGCACCGAGCACCTGCGGGCTGCCTCCACGTCGCGGCAGCGCGAGCGCCACCCCGACCCCCCCTAAGGCGATCGCGCCGTACAGCACGAATGGGTTGACCAACTGGTCCAACGCGGGAGTTCCTGACCCGACGGGCCGCCCCACCGGGCCGAATGAGAGACGCTTCGTGCCGGCCCGAAGCCCACCGTAGTGCGCACAAACCCGGGCCGGGTGTGAGGATAGATTCGCCCCGCGGAGCCTTCAACCGGACCGCGAAGTCCCCCGGTACCATCCCCGCGTGCCCGCCGAGCCCACCGCCCTCCGGCGATCGCTGCCCAACGCGCTGACGATCGCGCGGATCGTGCTCGCCGGCGTCTTCTTTGCTCTGCTCGCGCTGCACCGACCGGGAGAACCCACCGACACAACCCTGCTCATCGCCGCCGGGCTCTTTCTTGTCGCCGCACTTACCGACGCCCTCGACGGGCACCTCGCGCGTAAGTGGCGTGTGGTCAGCCGTTTCGGGCGCGTCATGGACCCCTTCGCCGACAAGGTCCTCGTCCTCGGGGCCTTTATCATGCTCGCCGGGCCGGGCTTCGCGGGAGCTCCACGAGCCGACGCGCCCCCGCTCCAGCTCACCGGCGTGGAGCCGTGGATGGTGGTGGTCATCCTCGCCCGCGAGCTGCTGGTGACCTCGCTGCGGGGGCTGGTCGAGGCCGAGGGAGGCGACTTCTCCGCCTCCTGGAGCGGCAAGTGGAAGATGATCCTCCAGTCGGTCGCGGTTCCCCTGATCCTCGTCCTCGTGGCGATCACGCCGGTCGGGCCCGGGTCGGTCTCACGCTGGGTCATCGATACCACTGTCTGGCTGACCGTCGCGGTCACCGCGCTGAGCGCGATCCCCTACCTCCGACGCGCATTCGCCCGGAAAGGGCAGTGAGCGGGGAGAGTCCTCACTCGGGGCTGAACTGTGCCTGCCCCTGCCCGACCTTGACCCCCTTGATCAGGAACGGGCGGTCCAGGTACCGCGTGATCGTGGTCGTCATGCGCGCGGCCGACGGGCTCGGCAGCAGCTCGATGTCGATCAGGTCGGCATCGAACTCCTCCGCCGGCGCGAGCTCGAAGGCGGTGTGATCCACGGGCGGGCGCATCTGGCGCCAAGTGCCGTCCGGCTTGGGCCAAGCGGCGCCGGCGAGCTGACAGTGATTGATGGGGCGGTCGGCCGACCAGGTCAGCGTGCCCATGTACCAGCGTCTGCCGTTCGCCAGTGCGAAGCACTCGAACGCCAGATCGCAGGCGGGCGGCTGGTCGAACCTCACGATCGCGTTCGGCCCGCGCCGACTGTCGAGCCGCACGCGCCCTCCCGTGACCCGCAGCGCCTCGGCGGCGTCCCAGTCCGGATCGTCGCCCGGCTCGACCGAGTCCTCGCCGGGTGGGAGCACGCGGAAGCGGGCCTTCAGCCGTTCGGTATAGACCAGCCGCCCGTCGGCGAACCCCTCATCGACAAGTGTCCAGGGCTCGGACGAGTTCCGCCCGTCTGCATCGAGCCGCGGAACGGACGTGGAGGAGACACCTTCGCCGAACTCGAGCAGGTACGCGATGAACACATCGACCGTGTGCTCGCCCGGATCAGGCGGGTTGGGTCCGAACCGACGTCCGTCGGGGCTCCACATATGCCACGTGGCCGACGAGCCGAAGCTCCCGGACATCCCCGCGACGCCGCTTCGCAGCGCGATCCCCGTGCTCA
>Ga0210110_1000276_pt1 | contig 17693 bp, 16 predicted proteins | sample China_Galinas_PW_2_FD_184865 | JGI IMG/M metagenome (GOLD analysis project Ga0210110, IMG submission 184865) | Wetland microbial communities from San Francisco Bay, California, USA, that impact long-term carbon sequestration - China_Galinas_PWB_D1... | ecosystem: Environmental > Aquatic > Marine... | reverse complement strand
GAGGGGTTCGGCATCGAGCGGGCGAGCGTGCCGTTGAGCCGGATCGACGCCGCGACGAACGCGGCCACCGCCAGCGTTTCGCCGCACCCGGGCAACCCCGCCGCTTCGGCGACGAGCGAGAGTGCGACCAGCGCCTCGCCGGTTGCGCCGAATGGCCCCCTCCAACGACGCCGAGAGACCGATCTCCACACGACGTCGCCACGCACGCACAGCGCCAGCCACGGCAGGGCGAACTGCGCCACCCGCAGGATCGGCAGCGGCATGGGCGGGTGCCTGAACCCGTGCTCGAGCGCGACCGCCGCCGCCGCCGCCGCACAGAGCAGCAGCGAGGCGACCGCGAGCTTCACCCCCGACGCCGACGGTGCCACGGCTCGGAATCGGGACGTCTCGTCGTTCACGCGCAGTCCTCAGTCGCCCCGGACGCTCGCCGCGGCGGTCGGGCAGCGGGTGAACCACCCTGCCCTCGCTTTTCCGAGCCCATACCCGGGTCCGGATGCTACACGGGGGCAGGCCGTCTCACCGCCCCCGCCCCGCCCAGGGTCCCGAAAGGGCCTTGACTTCGGTTGGTGAAATCAATAAGTTTGTATTGCAAACTATATTGCAGTGCAGATTGGCTGGCCCCCCGCCGATCCCGGGCCGGGGCGTCCGGGGGCACCGACGGGCCTTCACGAGGAGACACCCATGACCACTCAGACGGTCCTCACCAAGGCAGAGAGACGCCTCTTTCGCGCCTTCTGGCAGGACGGATTGCTCGACATCATCGCCGGCGCCACGGTCGCCCTCATCGGGGTGGGGTGGCTCCTCGGCGTGTTCGTGCCCGCCCTCGGGCTGCCCATCGTCGGTGTCTTCGCCTGGCAGGGCGCGCGACGCCGGATCACCGAGCCGAGGCTCGGCTCGGTCGAGTTCTCCGACGCCAGGGTCCACGACATCAGGCACGGGCTGATCGCCATCGTCTCGCTCGGGCTCGTCGTCGGCGGCAACCTGATCACCCGGGTCTGGCTCGCCGGTACGCCGACGCCGTTCACGCAGTGGTTCGCGCCCGCGATCCCGGCGACCATCATCGCGGCGATGTCGTTGTCGTGTGCGGCCGCCCTCGGGCTCTGGCGCTTCGTTGCCTACGGCGTCGTCTTCGGCGTCGCGGGTCTGGCGGTCGCCGAGTTCGACTCCGAGCCGTGGTGGGCGCTCATCACCGGCGGCGCGGTCGTGGCGCTGTGTGGGGTAGACATGCTGGTCCGGTTCCTGCGCCGCTTTCCAGAGCTCCCGAACGAGGCGGAATGGTGATGCCCAAGCCGACGCAGGGGATCAACGCGAAGGACATCGCATCGCTGGACAGGATCATGCACGAGCCGGCGCGCCTGAGCGTGGCCGCGTCACTCTCCCTCGTCCGCAGCGCCGACTTCGTCTTCCTCCAGAGCCAGACCGGCATGACCGGGGGAAACCTCTCCTCGCACCTCAAGAAGCTCGAGGAGGCCGGGTACCTCTCGATCACCAAGTCGTTCGACCGGGGGCGCCCGAAGACCACGCTCGCTCTCACCGACGCGGGGCGTGCCGCGTTCGAGTCGTACATCGGGACCATCTCGGCACTGCTCAGGGCGGTCGGGTAGCCCACGATCCGTACGCCGAGCGTCGTGCATGGTTGTGCCCCGAGGCTCGCACCGGCACAATGCCGGCATGGACCACGAGCGAGCGGCCGAGATCAACCGCGAGAACTGGGATCAGCGGGCACCGGTGCACCTGCGTTCGGAGCTGTATCAGCGCTGGGTCGAGGCGCTCCGAGCCGGCGGGGTCACGCTGGCGCCGCCGACGGACACCGAGATCGGCGAAGTTGCCGGCAAGCGGGTTCTGCACCTCCAGTGTCACATCGGGCTGGACACGTTGTCGCTCGCTCGGCTCGGGGGCGAGGCCACGGGGCTCGACTTCTCCCCGGCATCGATCGCGGTCGCACGCGAGCTGGCCCGTGACCTCGGGATCGATGCACGGTTCGTCGTCGGCGACGCGATGCGTGCGAGCGAGGCGCTGCCGGACGAACGCTTCGATGTGGTGTTCGCGTCGTTCGGGGTGTTCTGCTGGATACCGGATCTGCGCCGCTGGATGGGCTCGGCCGCCGGGATGCTCAGACCCGGCGGCGTCCTCTACGTTGCGGATGGGCACCCGATCGTGGACGTGTTCGAGGACGACGAGCAGAGCCCGGACCGCATCGCCTTCCGAAACAGCTACTTCCGGCGCGAGCCGTTGGAGTTCGGGGCGGGCCCGAGCTACGCCGACGACGGGACCGGGCGGACGTTCCCCCCAACGGTGGAGTACCCGCACCCGCTCGGCGAACTCGTCAGCGCCGCCGCCGACGCCGGACTGAAGATCGAGTACCTGCACGAGTTCCCCTACGGCTTCTTCCGGCGTTTCCGGTCGATGGTCGAGGGACCCGACGGTGCGTGGCATTTCGCGTCCCCGCTCGGGGACATCCTGCCGATGGTGTTTTCCATGCGCGCAACGAAGGTGTGATGCGCGTCCACGGCGGTCCTCCCCGGCGGCGTACGCCCCCCATGAAGCGTCCGCACGAAGCCCGAAGCAGCGTGCGAGGCGTCCGAAGAAAGAACCCCGCCGGGTATCCACGCGGCGGGGTTCTCGGTTTTCTCGATGATCAGAGGCGAATCATCGACGGCGTCGCTTCACCCCGAGGAAGCCGCCGACTGCGAGCAGTGAAAGAGCGCCCGGTGTGGGAACGGGCTTGATCGTGATGATCGTGGGGATGGAATCCTCGCCCAAACCGGCGAGCGGTCCGAACCCATCGGTCAGGAACGGTCCGAACGGCGCACCGGTGCCGGCGTCGTAGGCATCGACGCGGCTGACGGGGTAGATGTCCGCGACCAGCAGGCGTCCGAAGTTGTCGAACGCGAGCCCGTTATTGGGCAGCGCCGAGTCCGTGGGTACGAACATCCCGAGTGGCGCGCCAGTCACGCCGTCGAACTCGGCCACCCCTCCGACCGCGCCGAGCGCGACGAAGAGGTTGCCGTTCGGGCCGAACGTCAGATCCTGTGCCTGCTGGCTTCCCGAGGTTGTTGCGAAGGTCCCGAGGGGCTGGAGCCCTCCACCGGCCACGTTGTACTCCTCCACGGTATTGAAGCCGCCGCTGGCGACCAGCAGGTTCCCGTTCGGGGCGAACCGCATCCCGTTGGGCGTCCCGATCCCGCCCGCTTCGGTGGTGACCTTCGGAGCGAAGGTTGTTCCGTCGTACCGGGTGATGGTGCCGTAGTACCAATCGCCGACATAGAGGTCGCCGTCGGGTCCGAACGCGAGGCCCTTGCCGACCGAGAAGTCACTCGGACCGGAAGAGGAATGGATCACAACGTTCTGGATGAACGCGCCGGTCTGCCCGTCGTACTCCTGGATCCGCCAGTTGCCGAAGTTGCCGAAGAAGGTCGCGTAGAGATTCCCGTTGGGCCCCCAGGTCATGCCGTTGTACTGCCCGCCGTTTCGGGTCGCGAAGTTGCCGACCAGGTCGCCGGTCGCGCCGTCGTACTGGAGGATGGCGGGCGAGGCGAACCCCAGACCGAGGTCGGCGTTCCCGATGACATAGATGTCGCCCGCGGCGCCCACCGGACCGGCGATCGCGGGCCCGCTGAGCGTGACGAAGAGCGCTGCGGCCGCTCCCACGGCTCGTGTCGGGCGCCACGCACCCGTACAAAACTCGGATAGTCTCATCTGAAGCACCTCCTCAATGTGAATCCGCGTCGTGTCTCTCTGCCGAATCAAGCCTTTCAGAATGCCTGGCAATGCAACAAGGTGAAACTAACGGACCGCGAGGTAGGTGTCAATGGAGTTCTCAACAGATTCTCCATGCATTCTCAATGAGAATAACCCTTGATCGCAAACACCCCTTCGGCTAGCCTCAGCACATGAGAAACGCCCAGACATTTGCCGATCATGGCCGTGCAAGTGCTGAGCTGCACACGCGGATTGGTCACATCGGGCAGCAGCTCTCGGGGACGATGCGGAACGTCCTGGACGCGATCCCCGGGGGGCCGCACCGCCCCCAGGAATTGTCCCGTCTGCTCGGGGTTTCGAAGGATCTGTCCAGCCGAACGCTCAACGCCTCGTCGAAGAAGGACCCGCTGGCCGTCGCGTACCTGATGCCGGGTCCGGCGTCGCTTCGCCAGCTCCTCCGCGCTGCGGCGAAGAAGCAGGTTTCACCGAGCCTGATCGAGGAGGCCGAGGTTGCCGTCCGGCAGTTCGAGCGGCTCATCCAGATCGACGCGGGTGACCGGATCTCGCTCGACGGCATCATCAGCTCCTGGCTTCCCGATGCGCGTGAGCGGTTCGAGGCGTGCAACAAACAGGCCGTCTTTCGGGGCATGGCGCAGCTCAAGGGGGTCATGGCCGATGTCGGCGTCACCAGCGCCGTCATCCACCCCTCGGAGGACGGCGAGTCAGTCGACGGTGTCTGGATTCTCGGATCACTCGGTTTGCGGCGGATCCGTCCGGGCGCACCGATCCGTTTCTGGTCCGGGCAGGCCGGCCCCGATGCGCAGGGCACTCGGGCGTTCACGCTGGACCAGAAGCCCGCCGACGGGATCGAGGGGCTCATGCTCGAGCCGTATTGCTCGACGCCGACGCCGCGGCTGGAGGTCAAGCGGGAGGGAAACTCGATCCACTACGTTGTGCCGTGCGACTCGATCGGCCCGACTTCGGCGGTCGATCTGTTCGTCGCGGAGGTGACGCCGGGGTGCATGAGCCGGTACAAGCCGGAGCAGAGCCCGAGGGTGTGCGGGCCTACCTCCGCGATCGCGTTCCCGGTCAGGACACTTGTCTTCGACGTGCTCGTGCACGAGGCGGTGTTTCCGGGGCGGGAGCCTTCGCTGCGGGTGTACGACACCGCACGCGGAGGTATCGCGGATATCAACGACGCGTCGCGTGCGAGCGATCTCCTCGAGGTGAGCGAGTCGATCGAGTCGCTCGGGTGGAACGCCGCGACGTTCCGAGCCTCGGAGATCCCGCAGTACGCCGAGATCATCGACCATGTGTGCGAGCGGATGGGCTGGGACGGGCGGAAGTTCCGAGGATACCGGTGCCGGGCGCAGTACCCGGTCTACGCGTCGCAGTTCAGCATGGTGTTCGAGCCCCCGTCGAAGGCATGACGGGCGTGTGAGGTTCTTCAGATCCCGGCACGGCTCGCCCGGTCTCAGCCAACACCGTCTCGTGCACGGGTCCGGGTTTACCCGGCGGCGTATGCCCCGTGGGGCATCCGCACGAACGGCGCGGGCGTAGCCCGACCCGCGCCACTACCCTCCCGGCATGTCAAAGGCGTTCTGGGACGAACGGTACGCGGGCGACGAACTGGTCTACGGCGAGGCGCCGAACGCCTTCGTCGCGAGCATGCGCGACCGGCTGCCGACGCGCGGGCAGGCGCTCGACATCGCCGCCGGCGAGGGGCGCAATGCCCTGTTCCTCGCGTCGCTCGGGCTTGATGTGCTCGCCGTCGATCAGAGCGAGGTCGGCATGCGCAAGGCCCAGCGGCGCGCCCGCGAGCGGGGGCTGACGCTGCGCACGCGTGCCGTCGATCTCGCGGATTTCGACGCCGAGCCCGGGTCGTTCGACGCCATCACCTCGACCTTCGTGCACCTCCCGGCGCCGCTGCGCGCCGCGGTGCACCGCGGCGTGGTCTCGTGGCTCCGCCCGGGCGGTGTGTTCGTCCTCGAGGCGTACGCCCCCGACCAGATCGGACGCGGTACCGGTGGGCCCAGCGACCCCGCGCTCCTCGCGCCGCTCGAGACCATCCTCTCCGAACTCGACGGGATGACGGTCGAGCACTCGGCCGCCCTCGTCCGCGATGTCTCCGAGGGCACCTCCCACACCGGCGAGGCGTCGGTGGTGCAGGTCCTCGCGCGGAAGCCGTGAACGGGTTTTCTGTCCGGCGACCCGCTCATTTGCCGACCTTATTATCCGGATATAGTGCCTACGATGGCGGATTCGTACCCGCCGAACGCCGGGGCGATCAGTTGGTGTTGCCCGTCAGGCGCTCGGCGAAGAGAGCACCCTGCCTCAACACCCACCGAGCAGGTCCGCATCGGGTTCCCGATGGTGCTCGCGGGAGAGAAGCGGCTGAACAAGCGGGAGTCACCACATGCCGTTCAACACGGGAAGCACCGGATTCATGCTCGTCGCGACCAGCCTCGTCATGCTGATGACGCCGGGGCTGGCGTTCTTCTACGGCGGACTGGTGGGTCGGAAGAACGTGCTCACCATCATGACCCAGAGCTTCGTCTCGCTCGGGTGGACCACCATGATCTGGTTCGCGTGCGGGTACTCGCTCTGCTTCAGCGGCGACGGCGCGATCATCGGCAACTTCGACCTGGCGTTCCTGCGCGGCGTGGACCTGAACACGCCGTTCGGCGACGGTGACATCCCGCTGTTCCTGTTCGTGTCGTACCAGATGATGTTCGCGATCATCACGCCGGCTCTGATCACCGGCGCGTTCGCGAACCGGGTCCGCTTCTCGGCCTACATGTTCTTCCTGACGGCGTGGCTGTTCCTCGTTTACTTCCCGCTGGTCCACATGGTCTGGGGCGGAGGGATGCTCGCCGACTGGGGCTGCCTCGACTTCGCCGGTGGCATCGTGGTGCACGCTTCGGCGGGCATGGCGGCGCTGGCGTCTGTCTTCTTCGTCGGCAAGCAGCAGGTCGCCGACCGCGGGCCCCACAGCATCCCGCTGGTCGCCCTCGGCACCGGACTGCTCTGGTTCGGGTGGTACGGGTTCAACGCTGGCAGCGAGCTGAAGGTCGATTCGGTAACGGTGACGGCGTTCCTGAACACGGACATCGCGGCGTCGTTCGCGGCGGTGGCGTGGATGGTCATCGCCTGGGTGCAGGCCAAGAAGCCCAGCTTCGTCGGGCTGCTGACCGGTGCGGTGGCGGGACTTGCGACGATCACACCGGCCGCAGGGTTCGTCACGCCGGGCAGCGCGGCGATCATCGGCACACTCGCAGGGTGCGCCTGCTACCTCGCGGTGATGCTCAAGAACAAGCTCAAGTGGGACGACGCGCTCGACGTCTGGGGTGTCCACGGCGTGGGCGGCGTGCTCGGCATCATCATGCTCGGGCTCCTCGGATCGACCGCGGTCAACCCGGGTGGCGCCGACGGGCTCATCCACGGAGGTTCTGGGTTCTTCGTCAAGCAGCTCGTCGCGGTCCTCGGCGTCAGCGTCTACTGCTTCCTCTTCACCTACGTCATGCTCGCCCTGATCAACCTGATCACGCCCGTCCGCATCACCAAGGAAGAGCAGGAATCGGGCGTTGACATCTCGCTGCACGGCGAGGTGGCGTACGAGTCGGCCGACGTCGTCTGATCCGGCGGGGCAGAGCAGGAAACCTGAAGCAGTCCATCAGTACACGGAGATCATCCTGTGCAGTACCAGAACTTCGGCGTTGTTGGCGTGACCGTCGGGATATCGCTGATCGGAGGTGTGGCGCAGACATGCCCCGCACAGGACGACGTGGCGCCGATGAGCCCGAACTCCGGGGCACTGCACTTCGAGCTTGGCGGCGAGTGGACCAGTGCCTACTACTTCCGCGGGCTGCTTCAGGAGGACAACGGGTTCATCTTCCAGAACTGGCTCGACCTCACCGTGGACGCCGCCGAGATCGACGGCTCGAACCTCACCGCGAACTTTGGGATCTGGAACAGCGTGCACGGCGAGACCGACACCGCCGGCATCACCGACGACTTCCTCGAGCACATCTACGAGACCGACCTGTACGCCGGGCTCGGGCTCGAGGTCGAGTCGTGGAACTTCGGCGTGACCTACATCGTCTACACGAGCCCCTCGGACGCGTTCAGCACCATCGGCGAGATCGACCTGTCGGCCGGGTATGACGACTCCGACCTCTGGGACAACCGCTTCGCTCTCAACCCGAGCGCGACCCTCGCGATCGAGGTGGACGACACCGGCGGGTCCGAGGATTCGTACCTCGAGCTCGGGGTCGCGCCAGGGCTCTCGCAGGACTTCGGCGAGACCACGATCGACTTCGAGTTCCCCGTGACGGTCGGGCTCGGTGTCGACGACTACTACATCGACTCGGGCGGCGACGACGAGTTGTTCGGGTACCTGCGGGCGGGCGCGGATGCGTCGATGCCGCTCGGCGTGCCAGAGCGGTTCGGTGCGTGGACCCTGAACGCCGGCGTCGATCTCCTGTTCCTCGGCGACGCTGCCAAGGACGTGAACAACGGCGACGATTTCGAGGTTGTCGGGCGTCTGGGGGTATCGCTGAACTACTGAAGCAGTCAGGCTCGGGCACTCGCCCCCCGGTTCGAGTGCACCGAACCTACTCGGGCCGTGCGCCGAGCGCCGTGATACGCTCAGGCATGCTCTCGACCATCGCAACGGCGTATGGGTTCGTTTTCTGTATCGCGCAGGCTGCCCCCGGCGCCGCTCCGCGGTTCGTGGACGCAACCGACGCGAGTGGACTCGGCGGGGTCTCCACCGCCAAGGCGTGCTTCGTCGATGTCAACGCCGACGGACGCCCCGACGTGCTCCTCGACCGCACACAACTCTTCCTCAACGTGCCCGGCGACAAGCTCCGCTTCGAGCGGGTCGAGCACACGGGGCTCCCCGAGCCGGCGCGGGGCGACTCGATCTCCTTCGCCGACATCGACAACGACGGGCTCCCCGACGCGGTGCTCGTGCGGTATGAAGACGTGAACGCGAAGGGGTACGAGGCGCCCGAAGATCCCGCAACGCGGTTGAGCGGGTGGGCCAAAGGCAACGGCGACGGGACGTTCGGCGCGGTTCGCCCGCTGCCGCTCCAGCCGCGGACCGCGACGGCGGTCGCGATCGGCGACGCCGACCTCGACGGACGCCTCGACCTCTACTTCGGCAACTGGTACGTCAAGTACGGCGACACCTACGAGGGGTACCCCAACGACCTCGTGCTCCAGCGCGACGACGGGTGGGAGCGCGCACCGCTGCCCACCGACGGCGTCGCGTTCGACGACGAGCACGACCCCGGCGGGCGCCCGACCTACGGCGTCCGCATGATCGACCTGCTCGCCGACGGCAAGCCCGGGCTGCTCGACCTCAACTACGGCAGGCGCTGGAACCGCTACATGCGCCCGCGCGAGGCCGGGTACGAGGACGTCGCACCGCGGATCGGGCTCGACGGCGATGCCAACCGCGACGGCGTCTACCCCGACTGGGTCAAGGAAAAAGGACGCGAGGACGAGAGACCCTTCCGCGCCAACGGCAACACCTTCGACGCCTCGGTCGGCGACATCGACAACGACGGCGACCTCGACCTGTTCGTCGCGAACATCAGGCACGGGTGGGCCGGCGAGAGCTCGGACATCTCGCGGTTCCTCGTGCAGGACGACGGGCGGTTCACCTCGCCCGCGTCACTCGCGCTCCCGCGCGACCGCGAGCCGCCCGACCACTGGAACCTCGGTGACATCTTCTGCGCGCTCGGCGACCTGGACCTCGACGGGCGCCTCGACCTGATCCTCAGCAGCTCGGACTACCCCGACGACCAGCGCACGCGCATCTTCATGCAGCAGCCCGACGGCACGTTCGCCGACGAGACCGCCGCGACGGGCATCGACCACGACGGATCCCTCCAGCTCTCGCTCGCCGACGTTGACCTCGACGGCGACCTCGACGTACTCGTCGGGCAGGGGTTCAACCGCCTGACCAAGGAGCAGAAGGAAGGGCGCAAGCCGCTCGCGAGGCTCTACCTGAACCAGGCGATTGAGCAGGCGAAGGGCGGCCTTGGCAACGCGCTCGTGCTCGACCTGGTCGGCGACGCCGAGGGCATGAACCGCGACGCGATCGGCGCCGTGGTCCGCGTCACCGCTGACCTCGACGGTGACCCCGCGACGCCGAGCGTCACGCAGATGCGCGTCCTCGACCCCGTCGGCGGGCACGAAGGCAAGCAGGACTCATTCGCGGTCCATGTCGGTCTCGGTCGGGCGAGCGCCGCCGAAGACGTCGAGATCACCTGGCCCGACGCCGCACACTCACAGACGCTGCTCCGCGACGTCCCCGCGGGGCGTCACACCGTGCGGGCGTCCGAGCGCAAATGACAGCAACGCTCGGGTGGAAACGTGCGGCGAGACAACGGAATTGCTTCACATCACACCGGCGATCAGGCGGTGATCCAACGCCGGCTCAGGGGCACCCCTCAACAAAGAGGTTCACGTAGAACTGGATGTCGGCGGCGGTGACCGCGCCGTCCGGCACCCCGTACCCCGGATCGCCGATGGCAGCGCCGGTGGTCGTGAGGTCGGCGGCGGGGTCGAGCGCGACGTAGAGGTTGACGTAGTACTGGATATCGGCGGCGGTGAGTCTGCCGTCCGGCACGCCGTACCCGGGATCGCCGACCGCGGCGCCTAGCGTAGTGATGTCGGCCGCGTTGCACGGGCGGACCAGCAGGAACGCGCGCAGCCCGTCTGCTCCGTGGTCGCCCCACCCGACGATGTCGCCGTTGCTGTTGATCCCTGTCGCGCCGATCAGCGTCCAACCCAGCCCGGAACCGATCTCGCCATTGAGATCGACCTGCGACCCACCGGCGTAGAGGAACGCGTGCCCGTCGGACGTGCCGACGACATCACCCACGTCGTTGGTGTCGTAGGCGACGCTCCACCCGCCCGCGATCGTGCCGAGGTCCAGGCGCTGCGTGACCGAGGCATCGGGGGCGAGGGTGTAGCGGAACGCGTGCAACGGTGCCGAGTCGGTCGCGGACGAGCCGCCCACGAACCCGCCTGACGGAGAGATTGCGTTCGCCTGCGCGAACGGGCCGCCGAGTGTGCCCAGGTCGATCACGGCGCCGTTGCGCCAGAGCACGGCGGTCGGCGTCAGCGCGTCGAGCGCGAACGCCGACCCGACGACGTCGTTGTTGTCGGCGATGTCGAGCGCGGTGGCTGATGTGCCGGCGCCGAGCTGTGGCAGGGCCGAGAGCGAGCCCGGGCCCCAGCAGACCACCGCCTGGGTGACGACAAGCCCGTTGGCATTGACGGTGTCTCTCGCGCCAACGACGAGCCCGTTGTCCGCGATCGCCCGCGGCAGGAACGCGCCGAGCTCCGTGGTGGAGGCGCCGTCGATGAGCAAGGCGCGCGCACTGACTTCCCCCATCGAGTACGCGGCGCACACAGCCCGGGCCAGCGCATTGACGTCCGTCGCCTCGGTCTGCGTCTCGGGCGGCAGCGGCTCGATGCTCGCGAGCGACCCGTCCCAGACGAAACCGCGGTACTGAACCTCCGGCGTGAGACTCGAACCCACGACGATCCGATCGTCATTGACCGCGCTCGCCTGGGTCCACCCGGACAGCGAGCCGAGATCGACGACCGCGTACGTCTGAGCGTGCAGCGGGGCGGCGGACGCGAAGAGGACCATGCCGGCCGCGGCGGTGATGCGGGTCGTGTTCATGGTTCAATCCCCCTGGGTGTGGAAGAAGGGTTCGCTGGGTTGCTGGGTGTGACAGACGAGGCATGTGTCGATTGGTCCCGCGTGCCCCTGGAGGCGGACCGCCTGGAGGTTGTCGCGCTCGGTCACGGTCGGCGTGATCGCGTGCGGGCTGCCGTGGCAGGCGAAGCAGGCGACGCCGCCGTGCCCCTCGGCGTTGCGGAACAGCACGCCGGGCGGCTCGAACGCGAAACCCGCCCGGGTGTGGCAGTCGCCGCAGCGGGGCTCTGTGACCCACGGCGTGCGCGCCGGGTTCCCGACCGCGGCCATGTCCCCGTGACAGTCCATGCACGCCACGCCGTTCGCGGAGTGCACGTCACGCTGGCACTGCGCACGACGCCCCGGGTGGCACGCGTAGCACGAGTTGCCGAAGTCCGGCGGCAGCATCCCCATCCGCGTCGAGTGCGCCGTATGCATCGCGCTCGAGAAGGTCGACACGCCAGCCACACCCGGTGCGCCCAGCGCCGGGTCGGCGTGGCACGATGCGCAGAACACCGGCTGCGCCCCCTCGAGGTTCGTCCCGTGCAGCCGGTCGTGGTCGCGCAGGATGTCCACCTCGACCGGCACTCCCGGCTCGTCGTGGCACTGGTTGCAGCTGATCTCCCACGACGCGGGCACGACCGTCTGCGTCCGCGCCACCGCCGTCCCCTGGTTCCGCAGCACGAGCGTCGCGAGCGGGTACGGGTCGTCGATGCCCGCGTCGCTCACCGGCGTGACCGGGACGCCCGTGACCTCCCAACGCCCCGTCCCCGTGGGCTCCAGGTTCCCGGACATCCCGTTGCCAGTCACACCGACGTCCGGCGGCGAGTTCAAACCGAGCAGCGCGTTCTGGTAGGTCCACCAGTTGGTCTTGTCGGCCGAGTGTGTGTTGGACGGGATCGTGTACTCGAGCGTGAAGATGCCGCTCGTCTGCCCGATGATGTTCGGCTCGATTCCGCGTTGGATGACCACGGCCTGCACGTTGTTGTACGGTGGAAGGATCATGAAGTGCGAGAAGTCTCGCTGCATGCAGTGCATGCCCAGGTCGTTGTACGCGATGATCGTGTACGTACCGGTCTGGGCAGGCGCATAAGCAGCGGGCACTGTCCCGCATGCCGCCGCGGCGAGCATGCTGATGCGCCCGATACAGCCCGCCCGTGTAGCACGACCCCAAACGCGTGTGCGGAATGCGCAGTTCATGCACTCTCTCCTGATCTTGCAGTTGCTGTCAAACGCCGTTCTTCGGCCCGCGGGCCTGCGCAAGGCGTTGCAGTTTCGACGAACTCCTGCGCCGCGAGTGGCACCACAAGCCGCGTGGCTGTTCGTCTGTCGTTTCCGTCGGCACCACTGCGGGTGCGATTCTCGGACCTCCCCACTCCAGACGAGCCGAACCTAGTGGTTCCCATTCGGCGGTGCAAGACTCAGTCAACGAAAACGGGAGCGAACTCTCTTCGATGATGCCAAAAGGGGGTGGAAGCCCCCGGTGACTCCGACAAGATGACTGGTTCCTGCAACACAAAAGCCGCCACGGGTTCCCGTGGCGGCTCGAAGCTCAGTGATCGAGACGCCTGTGGAGAGGTCTTCAAGATCGATGACCGCGTCTTGGAGCTTGAGTAGCTGCGTGCGACGGTACTCCAGGTCGTTCATCTGGTTGCCCGACTGAGCCTCGATGAGGTTCTCTTCGCCGGTCGCGGAGACGTCGAGCAGGACCATCTTGCCGCTCAACCGCTGCTCGAGGTTGATGTACTCCTCCAGCTCCATGTTGGGCCAGAAGTTGATGAGCTGGATGCTGGTGTTCTGCGACCCGAGTCGGTCGATACGGCCGAACCGCTGGATGATCCGGACCGGGTTCCAGTGGATGTCGTAGTTGATGACGCAGTCACAGTCCTGGAGGTTTTGGCCCTCGGAGATGCAGTCGGTGCCGATGAGAAGGTCGAGCTCTCCCTCGTGGCCAGGTCTTCGGGGCGTTCCTTGGAGCGTGGCGAGAAGCAGGTCAGGATCGAGGTGAAGTCCTTGCGGATGTCCGCGCCGACATCCGGCAGAAGTTTGCGGGCAGGCAAACGGCCGCTCCGATACGAGAAGGGACGAGAATCGCGCCCCGACTTGACACGGCGTAATCGCGAGGTAATGTACCGACCAATGCAGATCGTCAGCACCACCAAAGCCACCAAAGCCAAAGGCGCCCCCGGCGTCCGGGCGGTGATGGTGGCCGAGGTCTGCACGGGCTAGATCCCGAAACAGACCGACGAACCCCAACCACCCCCGGGCCCGTGCCCGGGGTTGTTCGTTTTGCACCCACACACAGGAGTCACGAGATGACGACCGCACAGACCTTCGAGACCGCATGCCCCGAGTGCGACGGACCGGTCCGCTTCGACCGTCCGCCGCTGAACGGACAGGTCGCCCGCTGCGCCGACTGCGGGGCCGAGCTGGAGGTCACCTGCCGGCAGCCGCTCCGACTCGAACTCGCACCCGAGGTCGAAGAGGACTGGGGCGAATGAGCGGGCCAGGCCCACGCATCGCACTGATGTACACGCGCCTCCGCACCGAGGAGCGGCTGCTGCTCGACGCGCTCGAGGCCGAGGGTGCGCGCGTCATCCCGATCGACCTGCGCGAGGTTGTGTTCGACCCGGCCGACCCCGGCGACTGGGCCGGCTACGACGTCGTACTCGACCGCTCGGTGAGCCTGACCTGCTCGCTGGCGGCCGTGCGCATCCTCGAGGGGCTTGGCGTCCGCTGCGTCAACCCGGCGCGGGCGATCGAGACCTGCTCGGACAAGCTCGCGACGACGATCGCGCTGATCCGGGCCGGGGTGCCGACGCCGGTCGTCCGCGTTGGTGTGTCCGACCGCTCCGGGCTGGAAGCGGTCGAGGCGATCGGCTACCCGGCCGTCGTCAAGCCGACCGTCGGCTCATGGGGCCGCCTCGTCGCGCGGGTCAACGACCGCGACGCGGCCGAGGCGGTCATCGAGCACCGCGCGACGCTCGGCTCGCCCCAGCAGGGCGTCTTCTACGTTCAGGAGCACGTCGACAAGCCGGGGCGTGACATCCGCGTCTTCGTCGTCGGAGGGGAGGCGGTCGCGGCGATCGCCCGCTCGAGCGCGCACTGGGTGACCAACACCGCCCGCGGCGCGGCCGCGACCGGGCTCGATCTCACGCCCGAGCTGCGCGACCTGAGCGAGCGGGCGGTCGATGCCGTCGGCGCCGACGTCGCCGCGGTCGATCTGCTCGAGTGCCCCAGACGCGGGCCGCTGGTCAACGAGCTCAACCACTCGATGGAGTTCCGCAACAGCATCGACACGACCGGGGTGGACATCCCCGGCTTCGTCGCACGCCACACGCTCCGCATCGCCGAACGGGTGCGCGCGGTCGGGGGGGTGCCGGCGTGAGCGTACGGGCCTCGATCGTCGGCGCGAGCGGGTACGCGGGCGGCGAGTTGCTGCGCATCCTGCTTGGGCACCCCGCCGTCGAGATCGCGCAGGCGTCGTCGCGCCGGCTGGCCGGGCAGCCGCTGCACCGCCAGCACCCCAACCTGCGCGGGCACCTCGAGCACCTGTTCTGTGTGCCCGAGGAGATCGGGGCGTGCGACGTGCTGTTCCTGTGCATGCCGCACGGGCGAGCGGGGGCGGAGATCGAGCGGTGGCGTGGCGTCGCGCCGCTGGTGATCGACCTCTCGGCCGACTTCCGGCTACGCAACCCCGACGCGTACCGTGCATGGTACGGTGAGGATCACCCGGCCCCGGCGTTGCTCGAAAGGACCATCTACGGGCTGCCCGAAGTCTCACGCGAGCGATTGCACGGCGCAGCGCTGGTCTCGGGGGTCGGGTGCAACGCGACGGCGATGACGCTGGCGCTGCTGCCGCTCGCGCGGGCCGGGCTGATCCGCCGGGCGATCGCCGACGTCAAGGTCGGCTCGTCCGAGGCCGGGGCCGAGCCGGGCGCCGGCTCCCACCACCCCACCCGTGCGCGCACCGTTCGCACGTACAGCCCGTCGGGGCACCGGCACCTCGCCGAGGTCTTCCAGTCGCTCGGCGAGATCGACCTCGATGCGACGGTCACCGCGATCGACATGGTCCGCGGCGTGCTCTGCACCGCCCACGTCGAGGCCAGCCAGCCGCTCGCGATCAAGGATCTTTGGCGCCTGTACCGCGAGGCGTACGCAAACGAGCCGTTCGTTCGCATCGTCGCCGACCGCAACGGGGCGAACCGGCTGCCTGACCCGCGCGTGCTGGTCGGGTCGAACCACGCCGACGTCGGGTTCGCGGTGGATCAGCGCTCGGGGCGTGTGATCGCGTTGTGCGCGATCGACAACCTGATGAAGGGGGCGGCCGGCTCGGCCGTCCAGGCGATGAACAGCGCCCTCGGCCTCCCGGAGACCGACGGGCTCGGCTTCCCGGGTCTGCACCCGGCGTGAACGAGGAGGGAGCCGGAATGTCCACGATCGTGATCAAGCTCGGCGGCGCTGCGGGGATCGACCCGGCGGCGGCCGCGCCCGAGATCGCCGAACTCGTGCGCGCCGGCGAGCGCGTCGTCATCGTCCACGGCGCCTCCGACCAGACCGACCGCCTGGCCGGGGCGCTCGGGCACCCGTCACGGACAATCCACAGCCCGAGCGGCCGCCGCTCGCGACGCACCGACGCGCGCACCCTCGAGATCTTCCGGATGGCGTGCGCCGGCATCAACGGCGCGATCGTCGAGAGCCTGCGCGCCCACGGCGTCGATGCGGTCGGGCTCAGCGGGGTCGACGCCGGGGTCTGGATCGGGTCGCGCAAGACCGCGATCCGTTCCATCGAAGATGGACGAACGGTCATTATCCGCGACGACCTGTCCGGGCGGATCGAGTCGGTGAACCGCGGGTTTCTCGATGGGCTGCTCGGCGCGGGGCTCGTGCCGGTGCTGGGCCCGCCGGGGGTCACCGCGGAGGGCGTGGCGATCAACGTGGACGCCGACCGCGCGGCGGCGGCGACGGCCGCGACGCTCGGTGCCGGCGAGCTGCTGCTGCTCTCCAACGTCCGCGGGCTGCTGCGCGACCCCGACGACCCGGGCTCGGTGATCGACACGATCGGTGACGACGAGATCGACATCGCCCGGATGTCCGCGCTCGGACGGATGAAGAACAAGGTGCTGGCCGCGGAGGAGGCGCTCACGGGCGGCGTCGGGCGCGTCGTCATCGCGAGCGCCCGGGGCCCAGACTCGATCGCGCGTGCGCGGGCCGGCGGGGGGACCGTGTTCGGCCGGGCGGTGCCGGCGTGAGGGCTCGCGACCCCGAGATTGCGGAGCGTCTTCTGCTCGACCTGGTCTCGACGCCGAGCGTGTCCGCGAGCGAACGGGCGGCCGTCGACGTGTTCATCGATCGCGCGCACGGGCTCGGGCTCGACGCGGAGATCGACGGTGCCGGCAACGGCATCGCCGAGCGCGGCCCGCGCGACGCCTCGATCCACGTGGTGCTGCTCGGGCACATCGACACCGTGCCCGGCGCGATCCCGGTGCGGGTGTCCGACGGCGTGCTGCACGGGCGGGGGAGCGTGGACGCGAAGGGCCCGCTGGCGGCGATGCTCGTCGCGGCCGCACGGGCCGAACTCCCAGACAACGTGCGCGTCAGCGTCGCCGCGGCCGTCGGCGAGGAGACCCCGGATTCGCCGGGCGCGCACTACCTCGCGGAGCGTTGGCGACCCGATTCGTGCGTCATCGGCGAGCCGAGCGGGTGGGACGGCGTCACGCTCGGGTACAAGGGGCGGCTGCTTGTCGAGGCGCGGACGGAGCGCGCATGTGCGCACTCGGCCGGGGCGCACGCCTCGGCGTGCGACGCGGTCCTCCCGTGGTGGTCGGACGCGACCGAGGCGGTCGGACGGTTCAACAACGGGCGCAGGTCCGCGTTCGAGCGGCTGCAGATGAGCGTCCGCGGCCTGCACTCGGGGCGGGACGGGCTGCGCGAGAACGCCACGCTCAAGACCGGGTTCCGTTTGCCGCCAGGGCTGGAGCCGGAGACGCTCGGCGAGACGTTGCGTCAACTCGCGCCGCCGGGCATAACGCTGGGGTTTTCCGGGCAGACGCGCGCGCACGTCTCAGGGCGCAACGACGCGGTCGGGCGTGCCCTCTCGGGTTCGATTCGCGCGTGCGGGGGGCGACCCCGTCCGAAGCACAAGACCGGGACGTCGGACATGAACGTGGTTGGGCCGGCGTGGGGCTGTCCCATCGCGGCGTACGGGCCGGGCGACTCGGCCCTCGACCACACGCCGGACGAACGCCTGTCGCTCGACGAGTACCGCCGA
>Ga0210110_1000275_pt1 | contig 17703 bp, 6 predicted proteins | sample China_Galinas_PW_2_FD_184865 | JGI IMG/M metagenome (GOLD analysis project Ga0210110, IMG submission 184865) | Wetland microbial communities from San Francisco Bay, California, USA, that impact long-term carbon sequestration - China_Galinas_PWB_D1... | ecosystem: Environmental > Aquatic > Marine... | reverse complement strand
CGGGGGACACGATGATTCCGGTCCACCCGGTGCTTGGCGTTCCTCCGGGAACGCATGCGACGCAGCTTCAGTCGCTGGGTGCCAACATCTGGGGCGGCAAGAGTGGGATCGGTAACAGCGGCTGGGTTCCCTATCCGGGAACGCTTGGCAGTCGCTGGGGGACGGCCGCGGGCGTCGGCCCGGCGACCCGTCCGATGAACGCCATTCTCTACCCGAGCGGTTTCAAGGATGCGTTTGAAAACGGGCAGTTCAGTCGTACTCGCGCTGCTGCCGACACGAAGCTCCCGCTCGATGCCTATCGATGTCCGGCGGACGACGGGCCCCCGGGCGGCGCCCACTGCGCGGAATGGGTGGAGGGCGAGGGCCTCTCCTCCTTCGACCACTTCGGCAACAGCTACGCGGCCAACAACACGCTGAGTGCGGTTGCCTACAGCAGCCTGCCGGAGTTGGTGAGCATCTCCCCGTTTTTCCGTTCGGCCTCGCGCGTGCCGAATCCGACGCGAACGATCGCGTACGAGGAGAACATCGGTCACTTCGCCTGGGCCGCCAGGAACGAGATTCCAGATTGTACCTGGAACGGCGCCGGTGCGACGCTCGGGCCGACCAAAGCGGTCCGCGGTTGGCACGGCAAGAAGTGGCGATTCAACAATGCCTTCGTCGACGGCCGGGTGGATGAGGTGGCCGTCTACATCGAGGGCACCGAGGACGCTGAAGGCTACGCGCAGCACTACCGCAGTGAGCCGGCGTTCGATGATCCCCAACTGAACGCATCGTACAAGTGCGTGATCATTCGCGGCCCGGGCTGGCAGCGCGACACGTTGCCCGCGCCGGAGATCGGCACGGGCATCCTGCGAGATTACTACGGACGATCAGCGCTCGAGGGTTGCGTACGGACCGATTAGTCCTGCTCGTCGAAAGGCGGCGAGCGGTTGCGTCAAAAGGAGGAGAACAACGTGGGTTCATTGGCGTCGCTGAATCACTCCGCAGCTTCGCGGCGCCGCGCGCTGACGCTCACCGAGACGCTCGCGTTGATTCCGGTCATCGTCGTGGCTCTGGCCATGTCGTTCCCGTCACTCAGGCAAGCCCGAGCGAGGTCGCGCAACGACGTCTGTTTGGACCGCTTGCACGCCATCGCCGCGGCCGCCCGGCAGTATGCGTCGCGAGACGCGGCGGACATGATGATTCCGATTCCCCCCATCATGGGAGGGGAGCCTGGACGCCTGTTCAACGGCTTCCTGGGCGGTTTTGTCTGGGGCGGCAAAAGCGGGGTCGGCCTACCAGACTGGGTGCAATTTCCCGGCGACCTCGGCAGCAAGTATGGGACGGCAAGCGGGGTTGGGCCGGCGACGCGCCCACTGAACGCGATTCTCTATCCGAATGGACTGAAGGACGCTTGGTCTCGGGAGCAGTTCAATCGCGACTGGGCCACGCGCGACACCATTCTTCCGCTGGATTCCTACCGCTGTCCGGCGGATGACGGTCCGCCCGGCGGTGCACACTGTAACGACTGGGTGGAGCATCCGGGCAAATCATCCTTCGACTACTTCGGAAACAGCTATGCCGCGAACAATATGGTGTCGTCAGTCGACAGCTCGCAACATACGGAGATCCGGAGCATCTCCCCGCTGTTTCGTGCGGTCTCGCGCGTGCCGAATCCGGCGCGAACCGTCGCGTTCGAGGAGAACATCGGTCACTTCGCCTGGGCCGCCAAGTGGGAAATCGAGGGCTGCGAGTGGATCGGAGAAGGGCTTGACCCCGGCCCGACCAAGGCGATACGCGGGTGGCACGGCAAGAACTGGACGTTCAACACGGCGTTTATTGATGGTCATGGGGGCGTCGTTCAGACCTACATCGAGGGGACCGAACGATCGGACGGCTATGCCGAGCACTACCGCCGGGAACAGGTGTTTGACGACCCCCTTTATCAGCAGGCCTACAAGTGCGTGATCATTCGCGGCCCCGGATGGCAGAAAGACACGTTTCCGGCCCCGGATATTGGCACCGGGATTCTGCGCTGGTACTTCAGTGGGCGAACCTCTTTTCTCGGATGCACCGGGTGACGAATTACGGATTACCTCTAGTTGGCTTGATCAAGCGACTCATGCCGAGAGTGACATCAGACTCATTGGGCCGCGGGAAGTTCTACATTCGGGCGACATGTGTGTGGCTCGTCGCGCTGCTCGTGACGAGCTCGAACGCCTCCGGCCCGGTGGCTTCCGCGCCGAAGTCACAAGGCCGAATCGCCGGAACCTCGCTGGCGGTTTACGAGAGCTCCCTGGGGCGCGTTCCAATCAGCCCGGCCGCCGGCGTGGTGATCGCGGATGATATCAGCACGACGGCCGGGTCCGGCTGCCTGCTCGATCGATTCTCCTTCCGGGTGACGGGAAACGCCGACGGGTCATCGCCCGGCGCCGGCCCTTTCAGCGTGACCTACGGGCTCTACAGCGGTTGTCCCGAAGCCGGCGGCCTGCCGCTTACGGGCACGACGGGAACGGCCAACCTGCCGGACGCCGGTGAACACGATGTCACGGTGGAGATACCCGCTGAAACCAGCGTGCCGATCGCCGGGACGGTGTATTTCGGCGTGTATTTCGATCGCGGCAACGCGGGCATCATCGGTGGCGCGCCGCCGCTTGTCGGCCAGAGTGACGATGAGTACAGCGTCTCCACATCCGGTTGTGACGTCAACCTTGGCGGTTTTCCGGAGCACCCGCACGCGAGCTTCAACCTGACGATGTTCGCGCGCGAGGGCTGCGCCGCTCAGCACCTGGGCTACAAGGCGGCCAATCCGTCCGGGCAGATGTACCTCACGCCCGTGGCGAATCTCGCGGTTGCCGACGACATTCGATTCGGCCCCGGCGGCTGCACCATGACCCGGCTGGACGTGACGATGGCGAATGCCGGGATCTTCGACATCGAGTTTCGAACCGATCTTCGCCAGAATCAGCGAGGCGACCAACCGTCCATGAACGTCTGGGACATCCCAGGTACCTACAAGCGATTCCTGATCCCGACAGCCGGTGTCAACACGCGGTCGTTTACCTTCGATCCGCCCATCGAGCTGCCTGAGTCGGCTTGGTTCTTGACCGTGGCCAACAACACGAATGCCGGTACTGTCTTGAGTTGCGAGGAGCCGTCGATCGGTCACTCCGAAGACCTGACGATGCGCTGGGACGGCAACAACTGGGTTCCCGCGGTGCTGGGCGACGGCTGCTATGACGCGCTGAACCTCACCGTCTACTGCGAGGGTGACGCGCCGCTCGGTGCGTGTTGCGACATGGTCGTCACCGACGAGCAGGGCGACTCGGTGTGCCGCGAGGTGCCGCTGTCGAACTGCAACTCGCCGGCGCTTTGGCGCGAGGGGGCGAGCTGCGAATCCGTCTGTGTGGGCGGCACCAACGACGGCCAGCCCTGCACGCGGCTGGTCGATTGCCCCGGCGGGGACTGTCCGGGCCCGTTTCCCGCCGCCTGCGGAACCGGTGCCTGCTGCATTCCGGCCGTTGGCACCTGCGCGACGACCACCCAGGACCATTGTTACGACTTTCCCCAAGCGCCCGACGGCGTCATCTTCCGCCCCGGCGATATCTGCTTCGAGAGCGAAGACACCTGCCCATTGCCTGCCTGCTTCGGCGCGGAGGGAGATTGCCTTGTCGCGGCGGCCGGCACCTGCCAGGGTGGGTCAGAGGACGGCCTCGCCTGCGATGTGACGGAGTCCTGCGACGTGTCCGCCTGTTGCCAGGGCAGTGGCACCTGCATCGGCCGGCCTGCGTGCGGAGACGAGAGTTGCTGCTCCCGTGTCTGCCGCACGCCCGGCTTCGAGCAATGCTGCACGGATCATTGGGATGAACTCTGTGCGGCCGAGGCGGTTCGCCAGTGTACGCCGGACGGCCGCCGCGATGAGTGCCTTGCGGAGAATGCCGGCGGCGGTGCGGAGCTTCTTCCGATTCCCGGCCGGGCGACGGTGGCATTGTCGCGCGCCACGGCCAATGCTTCCGATCCAGGCTTTTGTTGCCTGACGGGCGACGTCGGCGCCCAGGCCGACGCGAGTGAGTGGTTCAAGTTCGTCGCACCGCCGGCGGACTCAGAGGACACATCCTTCAGCTCCGTGCGTTTCTCGACGTGCGCTCTGACCGCCTCGCCGGATGCGTCGGCCGACGATTCCTTGATCCAGGTGTTCGAGCCGCTCGATGCGGACCTTGGCGTCTGCGGTGACGGTAGCCCGTGCAGCGTGTCGGCCGGTGACTGCGCCGACGCCTCAACGTGCGTACCCGACCAGCAGCAGGCTTGTGCCTCGCCGGCCACCGTCGCGTGTAATGACGACGACTTCAACGCCTGCGCCGACAGCCCCGCGCCGCAACCGGGCAACGCGGCCGTGTGCGCCACCGGGCTCGTTCCGGGGCGGACCTACTACGTCCTCGTCGCCGCCAAGACAGCGGCCAGCGCCGGCGCGTATGACTTGATCGCTACGTCGCCCTGCCAGCCCACCGCCCACCCGACCGAGCCGGACTGCGACGCGGACGGCACGGCCGACGTGTGCGAACTCCCGCCATACAACCCGGCCGGCGACTGCGACGCCAACCTCGTGCCGGACGCCTGCGACCCGGACTGCAACGGGAACTACATCCCGGACGCGTGCGACGTGCCGCCGATCGGCGAAGGCATCGACTGCAACGCCAACCTCATTCCGGACGAATGCGAACCGGACTGCAACGAGGACGGCGTCCCCGACGAATGCCAGATGCCGCCGTATGCCGACGGCGATTGCGACGGGGACATGATGCTGGACGTGTGCCAACTGGATGACCCGTTGGTGCAGGCACTGACCAGTCCAAACGAGGTCGAGTCGGGGGCTTTTGGAAATTCCGTGGCGATCTACGAAGACCGTTTGCTGGTCGGTGCACCGGGAGAAGCGCAGCCCTTCGGAGTGAATGGACTCGCCTACCTCTATCGTCGCAACGGCCGCCAATGGGAGCTGGAAACCACGCTTCGTCCGTCCGGGCTCTGGCCGGATATCGCGCCATTCGGAATTACAGGTTTTGGTAGAAACGTCGCGCTGTCCCATGACTTGGCCGTTGTGGAGACGTACGACCGCCAGATCTACCTGTTCCGCGAGCACGAGGGACAATGGCAAGCGGAGGCCGGCTTTGGGGTAGCCTCGTCGGACGGCCTGCACCGCATGCTCGCCACGGACGGAGTTCGCGTGGCGGCTGGCGCGGAGAAAGACACGTCGGCTGAGCATCCTTACGGTTCGGTGACCGTGCTCCATCAGAACCAGAACGAATGGGAAGTCGAAGGGAAGCTTTCGCCACCGGACCTGACACCCGGTGCCCGGTTTGGAACCAGCGTGGCGCTAAGCGGCGATACGCTGCTTGCCACGGCACCTGGCGAGAACCGGGTGTACGCGTACGGTTACTCGGACGGCGGCTGGAGTCTCACGCAACCCATTGACATCAAAACCGAGTACGAGCCCAGCGCCAACGTGGGAGATATCTCGCTGAGCGGCGATCGATTCGCGATCGGCGTTCTCGGCGGCATCCAGATGTTTCGGCGCACCGGTGGTGTGTGGGTGCTCGAGACCACGTTGACTACCGGCAACGTGCCGGCGCTCTACGGCGACTTGCTTGTCGCCGGCCCGCCGTTCGGTCGACTTGTCGACCCCGGGACCGGTGCCCGTGAGTTCGGCATGGAGCGCTTCCGGTTTACCGAGGCCTTGTCGCAGTGGGAGCAGATTCCGTCCCTCCTGATGGACGAGAACACGTGGCATGGCCCGCCCTATTACCCCCCGGTGGTTGCGATCGCCCTATTTGGCAGTGACGTGGCTGTCGGAGGGCCGAATGTAGATGACGGGCTCAGGGCGGACGTCGGCCGGGTAGAAGTCTCCGACACGTCCATAAGCGACTGCAATCACAACCTGATTCACGACGCCTGCGAGCCCGACGCCGACGCCGACGGCGTGACGGACGCCTGCGACAACTGTGTGGACCGATCCAACTCGGCGCAAGAAGACTGCGATCACAACGGCGTCGGCGACGTGTGCGACATGGCGCTGTGCCCCGGGGACGATCCGACCTGCCGCGACTGCAACGCGAACGGCGAACTTGATCGGTGCGAGCCGTACAGTCCGTTGGTTTTTCTCGCCAAAGTCAAGCCTGACGTGCCGATTGAGGGATCACGATTCGGTACCCATGTCATTCTCGACCACGACCGAATGGCGGTGAGCGAACCGACTCGCGATCACGGTAGTGTGTATGTCTTTCGACGAGAGGGACGGAGTTGGGTGCAGGAGACGGGGGTACAGGATACGGAGTGGCCGTACGCGGAATACTTCGGATCGCGCCTGGGCTTCGCGGGCGATTGGCTCGTGGTTAGCGATTCCGGAAACCGTTCGCCGCTCATGGTGTATCATCGCGACGGCACTTCCTGGGTGCCGTACGGCGAACTGGTGCTTCCGACCCTTGGTGCCAATAGCATCTCGTACCCTTCGCCTAGTCGATGGAGCAACATTCTCGTTGAACGCGACCAGATTATCGTGGGCCACCCGGAACGCGACGAGGTTCTGTTCTACGTCTTCGACGGCGCGGCGTGGGTACTTAGAAATACCCTCGTACCCACCGATGTTCTACCGGAAGGCCATTTCGGTATCGCCCTGAGCCTTGATGGCGATCGGCTTGCGGTTGGTGCGAACGAGTGCATACCGGTCGGCACGCCCGAGGGCTATTATCCCGGCTGTGTGTTTCTCTATCGGCGTCTTGGAAACTCGTGGTCACCAGAAGGGCGCCTTGGCCCCGAGAACACATCCAACGTGCAGCAACAGTTCGGTGCCAACGTGCAACTGCGTGGGGATCTATTGGCAGTGACCGCGCCGGCCGAGTATTCGCGCCTGGCCGACGCGGGTGGCATCATATACCTGTTCCGTCGTACATCGGGCGAATGGTCGCTCGAACAGAAGCTCTCGTCGCTGAACTCCAGTCCGAACCCGATCGGCACCGCGATGTCGCTCGCGGCCGACGGCCTGTGGACGAACGCGCTATTCGCCTACAACGGCTCGTACTGGCAGCGCCAGGCGTCGCTCCCTGACGATCGAATCGATGTGACGTCCGTAAGCGTGGATGTCAACCTGGCCGCGTTCGGTGTTCCCGGTGACAACGAGGTCGCCGCGAATTCCGGGGCGGTCTACGTCTATGGCATCGATCGCTCGTGCCACGACAACGGCATTCCCGACGAATGCGAGGTCGACACCGACGGCGATACCATCAGCGATTCGTGCGACAACTGCCCCGCGGTCGCCAACCTGGTTCAACGCGACGCGGACGGCGACGGAGTCGGCGACGCCTGCGATACCTGCACGGACACCGACGGGGACGGCCTCGGCGATCCCGGCTTTGCGGCCAACACGTGTCCGAACGATCCATGTCCGACGTCGACCCACAACGAGGACCTTGACGGCGACCGAGTGCCCGACGGTTGCGACAACTGCCCGCTCAGACGAAATGCATCGCAGCGCGACAGCGACGGGGACGGCGTGGGCGACGTCTGTGACACGTGCGAGGGCGCGGACGACGCCTTGGATGCCGACGGGGACGGCGTCCCCGACGGCTGCGATCTGTGTGCCGGATTCGACGATGCGCTGGACGCCGACGGCGACGCGATTCCCGACGCCTGCGACAACTGCGCGCTGCCCAATCCGCAGCAGGGCGATTGCGACTTTGATGGGATCGGTGACGTCTGCGAAATCGCCGAGTGTGCGGTTGACGACACGACGTGCGCGGACTGCAACGGAAACGGCGTCCCCGACAACTGCGAGGCCGAGGTCAACGAACAGGTTTTGACGCTGGACAACCGTGCAACCGATCAGCAGTTTGGCGAGTTTATCTCCACCAATGGCGACCTGGTGGCCATTTCCAGCTTCGCTCTCGTAACCATCTACTGCCGAGAAAACGACAGGTTCGTCTACGACTCCGAGATCGCCCCCTTTCCGTACTCCTTTGCCGTTGGTTTTGCCGAGACCACCGCGCTCACGCAAGACCTTCTTGTGGTCGGCGCGCCATACGAAGGGACCGAGTCGGTGCACTTTGGCAATGCGTATTTTTACTACCGGGACAGGTATGGGGCGTGGCAGTACCAGTTCTCGCTTGACGAATTCAACGATTCCCGGCGAGCGGCAGGAAAAGCTCTAGCCACGGACGGCCTCCATACACTCGTCGGTGTGCCGGGTGACAGTTCGATCGACCCTTGGCATGGCGCGGTCTGGGCCTTTGAGGATGCGGTGCGCACACAGATCTTGCGCCCGAGCGATTCGGAGCCCATCGATCGCTTTGGCTCCGCCATTGCGATCGGCCGGGGGATCGCAGTGATCGCAGCCTCCGGAAAAACGAACGATGAGACAAGCGTGCGTGGTGCGGTCTACGTATATCGGAAGACCGATTCAGGGTGGGTCGAGGAGGACAAGCTCGTCTCGCCCGACGAGTTCTTCACTGACTATTTTGGCATTGCCGTCGCGACGGACGGCGAGACCATCGCCGTCGGCACAAACACCTTCCGGACCGATCTGCACGACGGTCCCGCGCCGGTGTATCTGTTTCATCATGTGGAAGGTTCGTGGACCTTCACGGGAAAACTTGTCCCGACTGACGTTGAAGTCGGCGAACAGTTCGGCTCGACGCTGGCCATTACGGACGGGCGGCTCGTCGTAGGCAGCGCCAATGACAACGAGCGAGGGGCTGCGGCCGGTGCCGCGTATGTCTACGAAGAAACAAACGCGGGTTGGAAACTGCTGCGCAAGCTCCGCCCGGCTGCCCTGACGAGCGGGGACAACTTCGGATCAGCGCTGATCGCTGATGGCCCCAGTGTGCTTGTCGGTGCTCCTGGCGACGACAACAACGCCGGTGCCGTCTACGCCTTCGACATCCGGGGGACCGACTGCCAAGGCGACGGCGTGCCCGACGACTGTCAGGTCGGCAACTTTGACGGGCTCGGCGGCGTCGATCTTCTCGACTACGCCGGCATGACGACCTGCCTGACCGGGCCGTGCGTGGGCGGCGCCTGCGGCGCGCCCGTGCCGTTTGCCGATTGCTGCCTGCTGGTCGATCTGGACGGCGACAACGACATTGATCTGGCGGACGTGGCTCGGTTCCAGCTCGACGCCAACTGACGGCACCGCGGCCGGCGACGGCGCGAAAACCATAGACGATTTCGGCGTCATCGTCTTGTGTTTCACCGGGCCGCACGCGGATCGGACCGGCACGACAAGCCCGATCGATCTATGCTGCAACCTGGCAGATCAGAACGCCGACGGCGCGGTCGACCTTCGTGACGCCGCGACCTGGATTCTCGAGGTCGGTCCGAAGTGATCCCGCCGTCGGCGCGGAAGGGCATGTGACGCCTTGGCCAACCCGCCCCTTCTTGGCACTCGAGTGACGCGCCCGCCAGAGAACCCAGCTCCAACGAGACCATGAGGTACGCCCTGGTATTGCTTCGACCGCGGCTTGGCGCTGGGTAGGACGGTCTCTGTCCGGCGGCTTGTGGAGGGCTCGGCTTCCATCATAATCTTCCCGTTCGGATGGCGTGTGTCAGCAGGAGCCGCTTTGTTGGATGAAGGAACGAGCCTCGGGCCGTACGACATCATCGCGCCGCTCGGGGCGGGAGGCATGGGGGAGGTCTACCGAGCCCGGGATACCCGACTCGACAGGGACGTCGCGATCAAGGTTCTGCCAGCGAGGGTGGCGCAAGATCAGGGTGCGCTGGCTCGATTCCGACGAGAAGCGAAGGCGATTGCGGCCATATCCCATCCCAACATCCTGGCAGTGTTCGATGTAGGGAGTGAAGGCGATGTGTCGTACGTGGTGACTGAGTTGTTGGAGGGCGAGACGCTCCGACAACGGCTTGGACGCGCGGCGATTTCCTGGTGACAGGCGCTCGAAATCACGATTGCGGTCGCGGATGGGCTATCGGCGGCCCATGCCAAGGGGATCATTCATCGAGACATCAAGCCTGAGAACATCTTCATCACAACGGCCGGACACACGAAAGTGCTCGACTTCGGCCTGGCGCGAATGGAGCCCGAGTCTCCCGACGCCACGTCGCTTGCCGCCGATGACCTGCCGACGGTGAGCCTCGCCACGCACCCGGGAATGGTTCTTGGAACACCGAGCTACATGTCGCCGGAACAAGTTCGTGGCCAGCAGATCGATGCTCGAACGGACATCTTCTCACTCGGTTGCGTGCTCTACGAGATGATCGCCGGATGCCGGGCATTCGCGGGCGACACACCGGCCGACACCCTGACTGCCATACTTCGGGAAGAACCGACCAGCGTGCTGGAGAAGCACACCGGAGTCGTGCCCGAGCTGGATCGTGCCGTTTCTCGTTGCCTCGAGAAGCAGCCCGATCAGCGTTTTCAATCGGCCGCAGACCTGGCGTTCACCCTCCGATCGATACTGGCGGATTCCACCGTGGTCGGCGCACGCCGACGGAAGCGTTCCTGGCATGTCGGCATTACGGCCGCCGGTATCGTGGCTGTGGTGGTGCTCGGCGGCGCGTTCATGGCTTGGTGGCGAACAGACGCAACGTCGCACGAGGCACGCGGGACGACTGATCCAGCTGCTAAGCTCCCGCTGTCGAATGAGACGCAACACGCCACGCCCTCGCCGAGCGCCACGACGCTTGCCATCCTGCCATTTGCCAACGATGCCGGCGACCCCGAACTGGACTATCTCAGTGACGGTATCACCGAGTCGCTGATCAACACGTTCTCCAGGGTGGCTGAGCTCCGCGTGATTCCGCGAAGCACGGTGTTTCGGCTCTATCGATCAGGTGACGATCCGATTGCCGTTGCCAAGGGCATGTCGGCGACGGTTCTGCTCACCGGGCGGGTTCGCAAGTGGGCGGATCGACTGGCCATACAAGTCGACCTGACCGACGTCGCCGAGAACCGCCAGCTTTGGGGCGAGCGCTACGAGCGCAACTTCACCGACCTGCTGGCGATCGAACGGGATATCACGCAGGAGATCGCCTCGGGGTTGCGGCTGCGTCTTGGGAGAGAAGACGAGAGCAGGCTCAATCGCGGCAGCACGAAAGACACCGAGGCCTATCGACTGTACCTGCAGGGTCGCTACTTCTGGAACAAGCGCACGGTGCCCGACCTTCGAAAGGCCATTACCTATTTCAAGGAAGCGATCGCACGGGACGCTGACTACGCGAGCGCCTGGGCGGGGCTTGCAGACGTTCACATGACGCTGCCCTTTTACAGCGATGCACCGACATCGGTGGAAATCCCCAAGGCACGGAAGGCCGCGGAAGAGGCGCTGCGTATCGACGTGAATCTTGCCGAAGCGCACACAACCCTGGCGTACGCCCTGGCTCTGTACGACTGGAGCTGGGCGGCGTCCGAGCAGGAGTTTCGGCGTGCACTGGAACTTGATCCCAAGTACACCACGGCGCTCAAGTGGTTCAGCGATGTGCTCTCGATCATGGGGCGTCAGGACGAGGCGTTGACCATGGCGAATCGTGCCGCCGAACTCGATCCGCTTTCGCCGAACAATCAGACGATCGTCGGCTTGCGGCTGTGGACCCGCGGCGCCGACCAGGAGGCCTTGGCCAGGTTCGACAAGGCCTTGGAGCTTGATGCGCGATTCCCTCTTGCCTTAAAGCACAAGTCGTGGCTGTGTTGGACGAACGGAGACATGGAGGAGTTCTTCGCGGCGCGCGCAGCCCTGGAGCAGGTCTCGGCCGATGTGGATGTTCCGGCGTCATCGCTGCGACAGGCCTATGCGACCGGCGGGCGAGCGGCCGTACTCAAGATGCTGTTGGCGTCGGATCAGGCAAAACGCTTCCCGGTGGATCGGGCCAGGTGGCATGTATCCCAGGGGAGTCTGGACGCGGCCTTCGTAGATTTGGAGCAAGCTTTTGACCAGCGCGTCGTCTGGTTGCCGTTCATCAGCCACTACCCCGACATGGCTCCATTACGAGCTGATCCACGATATTACAAACTGCGCGCGCGGCTGGGTCTTCCGGCTTCGCCCTGATTACGTTTGGCAGGCGACACGCTCCATTCGATGTCAGTCCCGGCCGGGGCATGTCTCGAAGCCTACAAGGCCGTGGCCCGGTCTTTGCAGGAGTTTGACGCACGCAATCGGTCAGGGCCCCAGGCCGCGCTGCTGCCTTTCGTACTCGATATTGCCTCGAATGTTCCGGTTATAGTAGTCAAGGTCCCACTCGCGAATGGTGTCGTCGGACGAGCCGGAGAGCAGCTTGGATCCGTCGGAGCTAAAGTCCAGATCGAAGACGGTGCTGGTATGTCCCTTGAGGGACGCAAGGTAGCGATTCGTCGTATCAAGGCGTGTGTGCCACAGCTTGATTTCACGGTCTCTGCCGGCGGAAGCGAGTATCTGCAGCGTGGGATGAAAGGCGAGCGCATAGATTGCGGAGTTGTGCGCCTTCCACTTGGCCAGCAGCGCTCCCGTATCGACGTTCCACAGTCGAATTCGCTGATCGTCGCCCCCCGAAGCGAGCACTTTCCCGTCTGGGCTGAAGGCCACTACGCGACACGGCCCTGGTACGTGCAGCTCGTGCAAGAGCCTCCGCGTCGCTACATCGCTGACATAGATCCAACCATCGCGGTCGCAGGAGGCGATCTTGGCGCCGTCCGGTCCGAACGCGAGCTTGGGGGCACGACTCCGGTGCTCGCGGAGTCGGCCCACGCAAGCCAGTGTGGCGGAATCCCAGAGCTTGACGGCCCCGTCGTCGCCCGCCGTGGCGATGAGGCTGCCATCTGGACTGTACGCGACGTCGTTGAGCTGCCCATCATGTGCTTGATTCACCCGCTTGCTCGTGCCCGCCTCAAGATCCCATACGATCAGCGTTGCGTCGTAACCGGCGGAGGCGACACACGGCTTGCGGGGGTGGAACGCGATTCCCGCCACGTCTTGTGTGTGGCCGGTATTCCTGAACAGTTCCTTGCCGCTCAACGCATCCCACACCGCCACAGCACAAACGTCTGTCCCGATTCCTGCGGCAAATCGCCGGTCGTCCGGTGCGAACGCTACGCTCAGCGGGGTGCTTCGCGTTGGATAATCCTGTGTGGCGCGCGTTTCCGCGAGGGCATCCCACAGTCGCACGGATCCATCGACGCTTCCCACGGCGAGCATCCCGTTGTCGGCCGAAAAGGCGAGCGCGTTCGGCAAGCTGGGATGGCCGAGCTTCTTCGCGACGTCGGCACGATCCCTACACCACACGTACACCGAGCTATCGACGGATGCGGCCGCGACGCAGGATGCGTCAAGACTGAGCGTGGCTTGCCGGAACAGATCGGACCCACAGAAGCTCTTCACCAGCGCCAGGCTGTCCGTATCGCGTACGTCACAACGCAATGAACTGGTGATAACCAGCGTCTTGCCGTCTGCACCGAATGCAAAGCGCGGTCGATCAGGAGGGAAACACCGGCTGTTTCGCAAAGGAGTGCGGGCGCTACGAGGCTCGGGACCGCCGCTACTGTCCCAGACCCGAAGTAGACCGCCCAGTGCCAGAGAGACCACCATCGATCCATCTGGCGAGCGAGCGACCCAGCGAGGCTGATGCTGGTCGCTGTCCACACTGTGTGTGTATCTTGCGTCGGGGATGGGCGACGCCATAAACTCGCCGGCTTCCGTGACGACGCCCCAGGTCGTGCTGATCGATGTCAGGATCGGGCTCACCTGCTCGACGCTCAGGTCGTTGCAGGGCCGGCTCGTGGACGCTGACCACGCCCATTGACGCGTCGCATCGTCCTTGCCGGACCAAACGACTTTGGTTCCGTCGCTTGTGAATGCAACGTGCTCGACGCTCGGCATTTCCGATCGGACGTGACCGACCAGTGCGCCGTCGGACATCCGCCAGACCTTGACGAGACCATCGTCGCCAACGGTAGCCAGCAACCGTCCGTCCGAGTTGAACGCCACACACTCGATCCGCCCCTCGTGGGCATGCCACGTTCGAAGGCAAGGCTGCCTTGCGTAGAGGTTCCACAGCGCCCAGTACGCCCGAAACGCGTTGCCGTTCGTGCGCCGGGCGTCCACACCGCTGGGAAGCCGTTCAGTCGCGGCTAGGTACTCATCCCAGAGCAGTTGTTCGGCGCCGACCGAATCCCCGGCTCGCACGGCCATCTGGCCGCTCAGTATTCCTGCTTGGCGCCGCGCGTTGATGGCCTTGTCGCGTTGGGATGCCAGGCGTCCGGCCAGAACGGTCATGGTGACGGCAAAGACGAGCAGTGTCAGACAGAACATCGCCAAAACGGCGACGGTTTTCCGGTGCCGACGGAATGCCTTGCGCAGCAAGTACATGGTACGGTCACGCTTCGCATCAATCGGATCTCCGTTCAAGTACCGAATGATGTCGCCGCGAAACGCATCGACCGAGTCATAGCGATGCTCGGGGTCCTTGCTCAAGGCTTTGAGAACAATAGTGTCGATTTCGTCGTTGATTTGGGCGAGATGCTTCGATGGCCTCTGCGGTTCCGTATGCAGAATACTGTCGATCGCCGACACGAGCGTACCGCTGACACAGTAAGGTGGCTTCCCCGTCAGCAGTTTGTATAGCAAGACACCCAGCGCATACACGTCGCAACGCGTGTCGATGAAAGCGGGATCGCCCTGTACCTGTTCGGGGGCCGCGTACGCGATCGTGCCCATGAACTCCCCGGCCTGTGTCGCGAGCACGGAGCCGACCATTTCGTTGTGGCCCAGTGCCTTGGCAAGACCGAAATCAAGTACATGCGGCTCACCCTCATCGTCCACCAGAATGTTGCCCGGCTTGATGTCGCGGTGGATGATCCCGTTACGGTGGGCGTGCGCTACGGCATCGCAGACCTTGCCGAACAGCCGCAGCGCGAATTCGACAGATCGCGAGCCGGCCTGGCGATATCTGTCGTTGACGTATTCGTCGATCGGCCGACCTGGCACGTAGGCCATCGCGTAGTAGAGCCGATGATCCGAGGTCAATCCGCTGTCGAAAAGCGTGACGATGTTGGGGTGCCGAAGCTGGCTGATCAACTCGATTTCACGCTCCAGGCGATAGCGCTCTCGCGGAGTGATGGACTTACGCGGAAGGTGCATTTTGAGCGCGACCTTGCGGCCGGTCGAATACTGAATCGCCAGATACACCACGCCCTGACCCCCGCGGTGGAGCTCGGAGACGAGCGTGTAGCCCGCGACGTGTGGGGCGGTCGGCAACGATGTCAGCCGCATCTCCTGCCGGCGTGCGTCCGCGAAGCTGCGAAGAAACTCGTCGTCTCTTCGTATCTGGTCCACGAGCGTTTGACACTGTGGACAGGTGCTGACATGACGCTGATGGGACGCGTCTGTCGAGTCGCCACGTGCAAGGCGCTCCAAGGCGTCCCATGGCAAGCACGATGGTTGTATGTCCTCAGGCATGACAGGCCGTCGTTCATGCACCGCTTGGACCGGACAGGCTCGAACTCGCGACGCCTGACGCCCCTCGGCTAATTGTCATCGAAGAGCGCCTCGAGCCGCTGCAGAATCTCGCGGAGCCGCGCGGCCACGTTGTGCTTGGCTACGTAGACGCTATGGGTACTCACGCCCAACTGCTGTGCGACCTCGGCGACGGGGCGCTCACAGATGGCGAAAAGCTCGAAGGCTTGGATGGTGCGTTCAGTCAGCCTCGATTCCCGCCGGAGGTCGACGAGCGCTTGCCGAAGCAGGATTTTGCGGCGCTCCTGATCCCAAACGGACCCGACGTCCTCCTCGGCCGGCATGCTGACAAGGGCTGAGTCGCCACGATCCTCTCGCCTCCCCTCACGCTTTCGGTACCAGTCGACGATACGGTGCCGTAGGATGCTAACCAGCCAGGAACGAAGCCGACCACGACTTCGATTGAATCTGCCGGCGCGATAGTCATGCAGGAAGCAGGTCAGCGTATCCTGAGCGACGTCGGCCGCATCGTTCGTATCGAGCCCGAATCTCGAGGCAACCGCCAGAATCATCGGGCGATACCGCGCATCGAATTCCCGCCAGTGATCGGCATTCGCCGAGTCGCTAATTCCGATGAGCAAGGTAGTCGCCGTGGACGACTTCAGTGAGTCCACCATGCGGTGATGCGCCGCGTTGCCCGACACTAGAACGAAAACAGACCCTCCAGCCCCCATTCCATCAGACGACGCAAAAAAACGCAACCGAAAGTTTGAGATTCGCCCCGCTCGCCACGGAGAGGCAGTAGAGGCACTGAACCCGATCACCGCTGATTGGCAACAAAAGCCGCGGGGCGGGTCAAGTCCCACACTAATTTTGTTGGAGAGGACTCAAATGAAATCGACCTATTTTCACATGCTGGCGCTTGGTACAATGTGTTTCGCGTGCCTGATGGCTCACGTGACCAACGCCGCCACCGTGGCCTACAGCAGCGGCGTCAGTCCGGTGGGAGACGATGCGGCGTTGCTGCCGGCCGTCACCACCGATCCGGCGAACGGTCCCACGGAGCTCGGCGACGACTACGTCCTGAATACATCGAACTTTCTGTCCCTTGAATCGTTGACCGTGCGAGGACTGGTGACCAGTCCCGGCGTGCACGTCATCTTCACCATTCGTGACGAGTCCGGTGGCTTTGTCGAGGACTTCGGCGCCTACCTGACGGGGACATTCGCGCACCAGGTCACCGTGAATCCGCCGGTCGTGATCCCGCCCAGTGGATTCTTGACGGTGAAAATCGATGGCGCGCTCGATCCCAACGGGCAGTTTCTGTGGTTTCTAACTCGTGCTGTGGACGTCGGAGGCAACGACGCGACGATTCTCTGGGAGAATAGCGGGACGGTGAGCGCCGACGAAAGTACCTGCAATGGTGGACCGAATGCCGGCGCTGCGTGTACCTCAGATGCGGACTGTGCCGGCGCCACGTGTGCTCCCGCGTTGCAGCTGAGCGGCATGTGTGATGGCGGACCGCTGGACGGACTTCCGTGTAGTACCGACGCCGATTGTGCCGGGTCCACCTGCGTGGTTCTCGGCGGAATCCTCGCCTTCCAGTTGGAAGGGACGGAAGTGTCGATCACGGACTGCAACGGCAACCAGGTCGACGACAGTGTGGACATCGCTAACGGGACGAGCCAGGACTGCAACGCCAACGGAGTGCCGGACGAATGCGAACTCACGGGCAACGACTGCAACAGCGACGGCATCCCCGACGACTGCCAGTTGGCCGGCAACGACTGTAACACGAACAGCGAACCGGACGAGTGTGACATCTCGTCCGGAACGAGTAACGACGCCAACGGCAACGGCATTCCCGACGAGTGCGAGGCGGACTGTAACGGGAACGACGTCCCCGACGACGTGGACATCGCCAACGGCACGAGCCAGGACTGCAACGCCAACGGCATCCCGGACGAGTGTGACATCGCCGGCGGCGCGTCGAATGACCTCAATGGGAATTCCATTCCCGACGACTGTGAGCAATTTGGCTTCTTCCGAGCAGGCGACGATGACAACTTTGCAAGCACCGGCGATCCTGACGACTACATCTACGTGCGTCCGGTTCTCGATACGTGGTTGAACGGCCCCGGCAGCCCGAATTACGCCAACCATGAGGCGCTGTCCCGTCCCTTCGACGACACCACGCCTCACTGGGATTTTGGGTACACGTTTGACGGAATGCCGCAAATCTGCACCGGTTCGCTCCGGATCCGCGTGAAATGCATTGATTCCGGTTGCGGCGACGACATGC
>Ga0210110_1000272_pt1 | contig 17821 bp, 16 predicted proteins | sample China_Galinas_PW_2_FD_184865 | JGI IMG/M metagenome (GOLD analysis project Ga0210110, IMG submission 184865) | Wetland microbial communities from San Francisco Bay, California, USA, that impact long-term carbon sequestration - China_Galinas_PWB_D1... | ecosystem: Environmental > Aquatic > Marine... | reverse complement strand
CCGAACCGCCAGTGGCGGCGCAACGTCGCCAATCTGCGGCGCCTGGACGACTATGTGCGCCGGATCAAGGAGCTCGAAGAGCGGCTCGGCAAAGGCGGGGGCGACGGCGCCGAGTGGGCAGAGCCTGTAGACTGCGTCTGAGTTTTCGGTGGTGGGCCGTGTCCCGCCGGATCGCCTGGGGATATCGCTTTGAGCACGATGGACATCAACAAGGTGCTGAGCCTGCTGCCGCACCGCTATCCGTTCCTGCTTGTCGACAGGGTGCTCGAGTGCGAGCCCGGCCAGCGGCTGGTCGGCATCAAGAACGTCACCTTCAACGAGCCCTATTTCACCGGCCATTTCCCGGTCAAGCCGGTTATGCCCGGGGTGCTCATCATCGAGGCGCTCGCCCAAGCCACGGGCCTGCTGGCCATGAGCACCGCCCCCGACGAGGTGGGCAACTCCCTCTACTACTTCGTCGGAATCGACAAGGCGCGATTCAAGCGCCCCGTGGAGCCGGGTGACCAGCTGCGACTCGAGGTGTTCTTCAAGAGCACCAAGCGGGGCATCTGGATGTTCACGGGCGAGGCCACGGTGGACGGGCGGATCGCGGCCACGGCCGAGATCATGTGCACCGCTCGGGACGCCTGAGATTGATCGACCCCCGTGCCGTCGTCGATCCCGCGTCAGAGCTGGACGAAGGCGTCAGTGTCGGCCCTTTCGCGATCGTCGGGGCCGGCGTATGCATAGGCAGGGGAACCCGGATCGGGCCCCACGCGTTGATCAAGGGACCGACGCGCATCGGCGTCGACAACCAGATCTTCCAGTTCGCCTCGGTCGGTGAAGACCCCCAGGACAAAAAATACGGAGGCGAGACCACACGTCTGGAGATCGGCGATCGCAATGTCATCCGGGAGTGCTCCACCGTGCATCGCGGAACGGTGCAGGACCGTGGCGTCACCCGCATCGGTGACGACAACCTGCTGATGGCCTACACCCATGTCGCCCACGACTGCGAGATTGCCGACCATTCGATTCTCGCGAACGCCGCTTCCCTGGGGGGGCACGTCCGGATCGAGGACTGGGCCATCCTCGGAGGCTTCTCCATCGTGCACCAGTTCTGCCGGATCGGCGCCCACAGCTTTTGCGGGATGGGCTCGGTGATCTCCAAGGACGTCCCCGCCTATGTGATGGTCAGCGGTCATCCCGCCCATGCCCATGGCATCAACGCCGAGGGGCTGCGTCGGCGGGGCTACTCCGTCGAGTCGATCCAGCAGATCCGACGCGCCTACAAGCTGATCTACAAATCGGGCTTCGCCCTGGCAGACGCCCTGGAGCGGATCAGGGACTTGGCCGCGGAGTCCCCGGAGCTGGCGCCACTCGTCGAGCTGTTGGAGACCAGCGAGCGCAGCATCATCCGTTGAACCTAGAAACGGCAGTTGACCGCTTCGTGGACCTGGCAGCTCATGGAGTTGCCGACAGTTTTGGAAGCCTATGAGACTCACCTGCTGGGTGAGGGCCGCTACGACCACCAGGGCACGCACGGCGTGGCGCCTGGCCGCGTTACAACTCGTTGGAATAGAGCGACTATTCCTCCTCGTTGTGCCTTGCCAGCCACCACGCCGCACGCACCCTGGCGGCCGTCCAACTGCCGCTTCTAGGTTGAACCCCCCCGGCCGGCCCGCGTGCTCCGTATCGCCATAGTTGCCGCCGAGCTCTCGGGCGACTTCCTGGGGGCCGCCTTGATGCGGACCCTCAAGGCCCGCCTGGGTCAGGTCCGCTTCGAGGGCGTCGGTGGGCAGGTCATGCAGGCCGAGGGGTGCCACAGCCTGGTGCCCATGGAGCGGCTCTCGGTGATGGGGCTGTTCGAGGTGCTCGGTCATCTGCCCGAGCTGCTGCGCATACGCAAGGGTCTGCGCGAGCGCTTCCTGGCCGATCCGCCGGACCTGTACATAGGTGTCGACGCGCCGGACTTCAATCTGGGCCTGGAGCGGGTGCTCCGGGGCGCCGGCATCCCCACGGTGCACTATGTGAGCCCTACCGTCTGGGCCTGGCGCCAGGGGAGGGTCAAGACCCTGCGGCGCGCCGTGGACCTGATGCTCAGCATCTTTCCCTTCGAGACAGACTTCCTGACCCGACGCGGGGTCAACGCCCGCTACGTGGGGCATCCCCTGGCCGACGAGATCCCCCTGGAGAGCGATCCGGGGGCTGCGCGCCGCCTGCTTGGCCTGGAGGCGGAGGCCCAGGTTATCGCCCTGCTGCCCGGCAGCCGTATGGGCGAGGTGCGGCGCCTGGGCCGGGTTTTCCTGGAGGCGGCCGATTGGCTGCTGCAGAGACGACCCGGGCTGTCCTTCGTGCTGCCCTGTGCGAGTGGCAGGATCAGGGTGCAGATCGAGGCGGAGCTGACCACGATGGACCGGGCGCTGCCGTTGCTGCTCACCGACGGTCGGGCGCGAGACGCCATGGCCGCGGCGGACCTGGTGCTCACCGCCTCTGGCACCGCCACGCTCGAAGCCTTGCTGGTCAAGCGCCCGATGGTGGTTGCCTATCGGCTCCAGCCCTTGACCTACTGGGTGGTCCGGCTGCTGCGCTTGGTCAAGGTTCCCCATGTGGCCATGGCTAATCTGCTCGCGGGACGGGAGCTGGCCCCGGAGCTGCTGCAGGGAGCGGCTACCCCAGAGGCATTGGGTCGTGCTCTGCTGGGCCTGCTGGAGGATCCCGCTCGCATGGCCGAGATCCGGTCGGCTTATGCCGAGATCCATCGGCGCCTGAGACAGGGCTCGGCCGGGAAGGCCGCCGAGGCGGTGATCGAGCTGCTGCGCGAGCGGGGCTGGGATGTCTGAGCTGACCGCGGGTGTCGACGAGGTCGGCCGCGGCCCCCTCGCGGGCCCCGTGGTGGCGGCTGCGGTCATCCTGGACCCGGGCCGGCCCATCGCCGGGCTGGCCGACTCCAAAAAGCTGAGCGAGAGACGACGGGAGGCGCTGGCCGCCGAAATCCGAGCCCACGCTCTCGCCTGGGCCCTGGGGCGGGCTGAAGTCGAAGAAATAGACCACCTCAATATCCTGCAGGCCAGCCTGCTGGCCATGCGCCGGGCGGTCGAAGCACTCGCGCCGCCTGCCCGCTTGGCCCTGGTGGACGGCAACCGTTGTCCGCAGCTGCCCTGTCCCGCCGAAGCGGTGGTGAGCGGCGACGCCAAGGTCGCCTGCATCGGCGCCGCCTCCATCCTCGCCAAGGTCGCCCGCGATGCCGAGATGGTGCAGCTCGACCAGCGCTACCCGGGCTACGGACTGGCCCGGCATAAGGGCTATCCCACCAAGGGCCATGTCGAGGCCCTCTGTGCGCTGGGCGTGAGCCCGATCCATCGCCGAAGCTTCGGCCCGGTGCGGGCACTGCTGGACACCTGAGCCAGACGGATAATCCCCCCGGCCCTGCCCGGAAAGAAAAAGCTGTTCGCCACAGGGGGCGCAGAGAACACAGAGAAAGGCATTTGGATCTCTTGCCTCTGTGTCCTCTAGGGAGGCTACGGCATCTCCCGTACCCGCCAGAAGGACGCGAATCGCGGGATGCCGTTGGTGGTGAAGCCTTGGTGGCGAAAGGTGATCACGGCACCGATGGGCGGAGGGTGCTTTCGGTCGTCGTCGCTGAGTCCGGAGCCGATGCGAAAGCGCTTGCCGCCGTCGATCCGGACCTCCAGTGCACCCACCATCCCCACGTATTTTCCCTTGCCCGGGGTGTAGCCGGTCACCACGCCCTCCATGTCGTCGAAGGTCTTCACCTTGAGTGCGCGGGGCGAGCGGCCGGCCTCGTAAGGCGCGGCGGGATTCCTCAGCACCAGGCCTTCGCCGCCTGCAGCGGTCACCTCGGCGAGGCGTGTCTGCAGCTGGCGGTCGTCCCGGCATGGGGTCTGGGGGATGATGCGGATCGACGTATCGGTGTGGACCGATAGATGGCGTTGCAGCCGGCCCAGTCGCTCGGCCAAGCCGCCGGGTGCGTGCGGGACCTCGAAGACGTTGTAGGTGATCTCGTGCCAGCGGTCGCCGGGCTTTGCGTGGGAGGTCACCGACTGGACCTCGGCGAATCGGTTGCGGCCGAGCCACAGCTCGCCGTCGAGCTCGAACGGGGGGAAATCTGCCAGGAACCAGTGGGGTGCGGCGAAGGCGTTGCCCTGGCGGGACAACAGCTCCTCGCCGTTCCAGTAGGCCCGAACCCCATCGAGCTTTTCGCTCATGTACCAGCCCGCGATGTCCATCCCGGGCCGGTACTTCTCCAGCAGCAACAGATCCGGTGCGGCGGCGCAGGTCGCCGAGACGACCAGCCAGACCCAGCCAAGGGTCTTCGCGGCTCCTTTCACCATCTCGATCCTCCTCTCCTTTTCCATGACGATCGCGCCAATCCGCTCGACAGGCGGTTTTGACCTCTGCCCCGCCCACCTTATTGGAGAGGCTGCGAGGTGTCAACCGCGTCGGGTCCAGCCCAGCTTGCGGGTGAAGAGCGCGTAGCGCGTGGTGCCGTAGGCGGTCGCGAGACTTCTCAGGTGGTATCGCCAGACACGGGCGCGCCGGTTCTCTCGCAGATAGTGCGCAGAGGCGAGGTGCAGCGCCTTTACGCGCCTGATTTTCAGATGGTCGGTCTGCTGTTCACCGGTGCCTGCGCCTCGTGAGCTGTCTGGAGAGGAAGTTTGCCAGGAGGGTTTCTGCCGCGTCAGGCCTCCCGGCTAGGTGCCAGCTGCCGAACAGAGTTGCCGTATAGCAGAGGGCACCCGCGGTGACCTCCACGATCAGTTTCCATAAGACGGGCCAATGCAGATGGGGGCCGAGGGTGAGCAGGATCGCGGCCATGCCCAGCACCGCGAGGAAGGGTCGCGCGAGTCCGGCGATGATGTCGGCGATCGAGACGGTGTTCAGAAACACCGCCTGGCCAAAGATCAGCGCGGCCAGTGCTGCGCCCAGCCCGAGCCGAAAACCGGCAATGTCTCTCAGGCCCGAGTCGGGGAAGAAGACCGCCACGAGCAGGACGAAGGCGATCAGCTGAAGCCAGACGAGCAGGGTGATGAAGCGTACATGGCCGAGTGCAGTCAGCATGACCGCAGGCACGTAGTAAACGGCCGCGGTCATTCCGGTGAGCGCGAGCATCTCCAGCGGGGCTACCGCCGGTCGCCAATTCTCGCCCAGGAATACCAGGACAATCGGCTCGGACACCAATGCCATGCCCGCTCCTGTGGGAATAACGACGGCAGCGACCACGCCGAAGGCCTTTCGGAATGCCTTACGGAGTCGCTCCCGGTCGTGCTGGATCATCGACAGGCCGGGCAGCAACGCTCGCCCCATGGGGGCGAGCAGCTCGGAGGTGGGCATCTCCGAGACCTCCGAGGCGATCGTGTAGATCCCCATTTCCGTGCTGCCGAAGCGCTCCCCGACGATGAAGCGATCCAGGCGTGTCTGCGCATACTGGCCGATGTTGCGGAGCAACAGCCAGCTGGAGAAGGACAGCATCGAGCGGACGCGCGTGAGTCGGAATCGAGGCCTGAACCCCTGCATGCGATAGCTCAAAAGCACACCGAACCCGGTCCCGCCCAGCGCGCCGGCGACCAGCGCCCAGTAGCTGCGCAGGGTGAAGGCCAGGGAGACGGTCAGGCAGAAGCCGGCCAGCTTCTTGTAGACGAAGAAGCGAAAATCTCTGTTGAGCTGGAGCTGCTTTCGGAAATGGACGACACCGATGTTCTCCAGCCCACGGAGCAGCGGCAGGAACGCCAGGCATGAGAGTACCGGGCCGAGCCGTGGCTCGGAGAAGTAGTCCACCGCCAAGGGTATCGACGTCAGCAGCAGAGCCGTGGAGGCGAGGCCTTGGAGAAGGCTCAGGCTCCAGGCGGTGTGGAAGTCGTCGTCATCGGCGTTCGGCTTTCGGATCAGGTAAGTGTTTACGCCGAAATCGAACAGGACGTCGCTGAGGCCCACGGCGATCATCCCCATGGCGACAATCCCGAAGTCGGCGGGCATCAGCAGGCGTGCCAGGATGATGGTGCTGACCAGCCCTATGCCCCGCACAGCCCAGCGCATGGCGATGGACCAGGTGGCCCCGCGCACTATGCGTCCCTGCAGGGATTGGTCGTCTTGAGTCATCGGAGCGCGGTCAATGCCATGGACGTTGGGAGGAGAGTTGCCCGGGGTCCGCTCCGAGGGATGCCGTAAACCGTTTCTTGGGAGCGTGGTGCCACGCGGTCGTTGTGGGAGTGCGGGTCCGCGGAGGATTGTAGCCCAGTGCGGCAGCCGGACGGCCGTCCAAACAAGGTGCTCGGCACTCTACTATACCCAAAAAGCGGGTTTTTCTATCGCCCGAGTTGGCGTAAGGTTTCTCGGCCCGAGCCGTCTTCGTTCGTCTGGAGTGAGCCCCATGCATCGCGTGCTGCCCTGGTCAGGTCTGCTTCCCCACGCCCTCTACCGGGCCGAGCAGGTGCGCGCGCTCGACCGAGTTGCGATCGAAGAGCTGGGCATTCCGGGCGGGGTGCTCATGGAGCGGGCCGGACGGGCGGCCTTGGAGATACTGCGCGAGACCTGGCCCGGGGCCCGCGACTTGACGGTACTCTGCGGCACGGGCAACAACGGTGGCGATGGCTACGTGATCGCGCGCCTGGCGTTGGCCGCCGGGCTGGCAGTGCGGGTGGTTCAGATGGGGGATCCCGCCCGCCTCAAGGGAGATGCCAAGGCGAGCCATGATGCCTATGTCGAGGCCGGGGGTGAGACAGGCCCGCCGCAAGCGCTGCCTCATCGGACCCATGTCCTGGTGGATGCGCTCCTGGGCACTGGCCTGGAGCGCGATGTCGAGGGCGACTGGGCGGCGTTGATCCACGCGGCCAACGGTCATGCCGCGCCCGTGCTGGCGGTCGACATCCCCTCGGGCTTGCACGCGAATACCGGCCGAGTGCTCGGCGTGGCCGCGCAGGCCGAGGTCACCGTGACCTTCATCGGGCTCAAGCAGGGGATGTTCACAGGGCGGGGCCCCGACTGCTGCGGAAGGGTCCTCTTCAACGGGCTGGAGGTGCCCGCACTGGTGTACGGCACTCAGATCCCCTCGGCGCGCCGTCTGGACTGGACCAAGCAGTCCCATCTGCTGCGTCCGCGGCGTCGCTCCGCCCATAAGGGTGAATTCGGCCACCTATTAGTGGTCGGCGGGTCACCGGGCTTCTCGGGTGCGGCGAGGATGGCCGGCGAGTCCGCTGCCCGCTCGGGTGCGGGCCTGGTGAGCTTGGCCACCGCGCCAGAGCATGCCGCCTTGCTGTCGGTCGCCAGGCCGGAGCTGATGTGCCACGGGGTGGCGAGTGCGGCGGACCTGGAGCCCTTGCTCGAGCGGGCCGACGTGGTAGCGGTCGGGCCGGGCCTGGGTCGCTCGCCCTGGGCCGCCGACCTGTGGGGTCGGGTGTTGGAGTCCGGTCTGCCTCTGGTGGTGGATGCCGACGCGCTCAACCTCCTGGCAGAGCAGCCCGGCTCTCGGGAGCAGTGGGTGCTCACTCCCCATCCGGGGGAGGCGGCCCGTCTTCTCGGCTCCACCGTGGCCGAGGTACAGCGCGACCGCTTTTCGGCGGTTGCCGCGCTCCGGCAACAATACGGCGGGATCGCGGTGCTCAAGGGGGCCGGGACCCTGGTCGCCGCTCCGGGCGCTACTCCCCCGGCAGTTTGCACCGACGGCAATCCCGGAATGGCCAGCGGGGGCATGGGCGACGTGCTGACCGGGCTGATCGGCGGGCTGATCGCCCAGGGGCTGGGGCTTCGCGACGCCGCGGAGACTGGGGTGTGCCTCCATAGTGCGGCGGCGGACCGGGTTGCACTCCAGGGCGAGCGGGGCCTGCTGGCCAGCGACCTGTTCTCAGAGATTCGCACCCTGGTCAATCCGTGACGACCTTCTTCGCCGCCGGCGAGAGCGAGCAGGGGCTTGCGCTGGCGGCGGTCCTGGCGGAGCGCACAGCGGGAACCCTGGGTGTTCCTTAGATGGTTGGGAAGAAAATCAGCTATGCAGTAGAAATATATAGAAAAAGATTTTTCTCATGCTATCCTTTGTGCTAAATGTCCGTGTGAATATCCTCGCGTGCCGGGAAGACCCATGAAAAAGCTCTTGGCGCTGATCTTGTTGCTGCTGCCCGTGCTGGCCTCGGCGCAGCAGGCTGTGGTCAAGGGCGTGCGGCTCTGGGTGGCCCCCGACTATACGAGGCTGGTGTTCGATACCAGCTCGCCGGTCGAGCACAGCATCTTCGCCCTTCCCGAGCCCGAGCGGCTGGTCATAGACGTCAAGAACACCCGGCTGGAAGGGCCCATGCCCCCGCTCCACGAGGGGGCTCAGCGGGTGAGGGCGATCCGTAGCGGAGTGCGTGAAGGCCAGGACCTGCGTGTGGTCCTGGATCTCAACAGACCCGTCAACCCCAAGAGCTTCGTGCTGCGCCCGAACCGTCAGTATGGTGACCGGTTGGTCGTGGATATCTACGACAAGTCCGAGGCAGGGGCGAGCACCGCCCAGCCGAAGAAGGTCATGGACCAAGAGGGTGAGCGTGATGTGGTGATCGCCGTCGATGCCGGACACGGTGGCGATGACCCGGGTGCGCTCGGACGCCACGGGACCCATGAGAAGAACGTGACCCTGGCGATCGCCCGCAAGCTCGCCGAGGTGATCGACGCGGAGCCCGGGATGAAGGCGGTGCTGGTGCGCAAGGGCGACTATTATGTGGGACTGCGCCAGCGCATGGCCATAGCCCGCCAGAACAGGGCGGACCTGTTCGTGTCCATCCATGCGGACGCCTTCCGTGACCCACGGGTGCGCGGGGCTTCAGTCTATACTCTCTCTCGCCGCGGGGCCTCCAGCGAGGCGGCCCGCTGGCTGGCCGAGAGCGAGAACGCCTCCGACCTGATCGGCGGGGTGTCCCTGGAGGACAAGGACGAGGTCCTTGCCTCGGTGCTGCTGGATCTCTCGCAAACAGCCGCACTGGAGGCCAGCGCCGATGTCGCGCAGCGGGTGTTCCGACAGCTCGGGCGGTTCGGCCCGGTGCACAGCAATCGGGTGCAGCAGGCGGGCTTCATGGTGCTCAAGTCTCCGGATATCCCGTCGATCCTGGTGGAAACAGCCTTCATCTCCAACGTGTCGGAGGAGCGCCATCTCAAGGACCCCAACCATCAAGCCGAGCTTGCGCAGGCCATCATGACGGGTATCCGCGGGTACTTCCGGGTCTCCCCGCCGCCAGGCACGCTCATGGCGAGCCACGCCGATCGCCGCTACGTTATCGAGCCGGGAGACACCCTCTCGGGCATAGCCCAGCAATACCGGGTGTCTCTCAATAGCCTGCGGGACCTCAACGGACTGAACTCCGACCAGATCCGCGTCGGCCAGACCCTGCTCATCCCGGCGGGCAGCTGAGCAAGGCCGTCGGATCTCGGCGGACCGCCGCGTCGCAAGAGACTCTCTCTGCCTCGGCCGGGCTCCGCGGCACATCCCGGAATCCTCTCAGTCCGTCCCGCCACGCGTAACGAGGCGGCAATCGCCTTATCCCTTGCAACCAACGTGTTGAAACTCCGGCGACACGCGCATATAACAATAACTGAGTAAAATACTATGAAAATAGCGAAGGTGAGATAATATGACTGCAGCGAAAGAGTCGGTAGAGGCGCTGGTCGCCCGTGGCTACCAGCACGGCTTCACCACGGATGTCCAGTCCGATACGGTCGCGCCGGGTCTGGACCAGGGCGTGATCCGTCTGATCTCGCAGAAGAAGGCCGAGCCGGAGTGGATGCTGGAGTGGCGCCTGAAGGCTTATGCCCATTGGCTTGGCCTACAGGAGCCCGACTGGGCCAAGGTGCGCCATCCTCCTATCGACTTTCAGTCCATCTCCTACTTCTCGGCGCCCAGGAAGAAGGATGGCCCCAAGAGCCTCGACGAGGTGGACCCGGAGCTGCTGCGCACCTACGAGCGGCTCGGCATCCCGATCGAGGAGCAGAAGGCACTGGCGGGGGTGGCGGTGGATGCGGTGTTCGACAGTGTGTCGGTGGCCACGACCTTCCGCGAGACCCTGGCAGAGGCGGGAGTGATCTTCTGCTCCATCTCAGAGGCGGTGCGTGAGCACCCGGAGCTGGTGCGCCAGTATCTGGGCTCGGTGGTGCCGCACACGGATAACTTCTTCGCCTGCATGAACTCGGCGGTGTTCACCGACGGCACCTTCGTCTACGTCCCCAAAGGGGTGCGCTGCCCCATGGAGCTGTCGACCTATTTCCGCATCAACGCCGCCAACACAGGGCAGTTCGAGCGCACGCTGATCGTGGCGGACGAGGGCAGCTATGTGAGCTATCTGGAGGGCTGCACCGCGCCCATGCGAGACGAGAACCAGCTCCACGCGGCGGTGGTCGAGCTGATCGCTTTGGAAGGCGCCTACATCAAGTACTCCACGGTGCAGAACTGGTATCCGGGCGACGACCAGGGCCGGGGCGGCATCTACAACTTCGTGACCAAGCGGGGCGACTGTCGCGGCGCTCGCGCGCACATCTCCTGGACCCAGGTGGAGACGGGCTCGGCGATCACCTGGAAGTACCCCAGCTGCATCCTGCGCGGCGACGACTCGGTGGGCGAGTTCCACTCGGTGGCCCTGACCAAGGGGTGCCAGCAGGCCGACACGGGGACCAAGATGATCCACATCGGCCGGAACACCCGCAGCACCATCGTCTCCAAGGGTATCTCAGCGGCCCGGGGGCTCAATGCCTACAGAGGATTGGTGCGAATGGCCCAGCGGGCCGAGAACGCCCGCAACCACACCCAGTGCGACTCGCTGCTGATCGGCGATCGCTGTGCCGCGCACACCTTTCCCTATATCGAGGTGAAGAACCCCACCGCCAAGGTGGAGCACGAGGCCACGACCTCCAAAGTCAGCGACGACCAGCTCTTCTACTGCCGGCAGCGCGGCCTGTCCGAGGAGAACGCGGTTTCGGTGATCGTCAACGGCTTCTGCAAGGAGGTGTTCAACGAGCTGCCGATGGAGTTTGCGGTGGAGGCCCAGAAGCTGCTGTCACTCAGTCTGGAAGGCGCGGTGGGCTGACCGAAGGCCATCGGCGGCACGTACACGGGCGTGTCGCCGCCCAAACGAATCAACCGGCCGGCACGTGTCGGCCCGAAGGTGGAAGTATGAAGATGTTGTCGATCGAGGACCTGCATGTGGCGGTGGACGGTAAGCCGATCCTCAAGGGTCTGGACCTGGAGGTGGGGGCCGGCGAGGTGCACGCCATCATGGGTCCGAACGGCTCTGGAAAGAGCACCCTGGCCCACGTGCTGGCCGGGCGCGACGGCTATGAGGTCACCGCCGGCGAGGTGCACTTCGACGGCGAGCCTTTGCTGGATCTCCCCGTGGAGGAGCGAGCCCGCCGAGGGCTGTTCCTGGCCATGCAGTACCCCGTCGAGCTCCCCGGGGTGAGCAACCTGAGCTTTCTGAAGGAGTCGCTGAACGCCATTCGGCGCGCCAGGGGTGAGCCGGAAATGGACGCGGTCGGCTTTCTCAAACGGGTGCGCGAGAAGGCCCGCCTGGTGGAGCTGGACGAGCGGCTGCTCAAGCGGTCGGTCAACGACGGCTTCTCGGGCGGCGAGAAGAAGCGCAACGAGATACTCCAGATGGTGCTCCTGGAGCCCAGGCTCGCCATCCTGGACGAGACCGATTCGGGGCTCGACATAGACGCCCTGCGGGTGGTGGCCGACGGCGTGAACACCCTGCGCGATCCCTCCCGGGCCATGATCGTGGTCACTCATTACCAGCGCCTGCTCGACTATATACAGCCCGACTGGGTGCATGTACTGGCGGGTGGGCGCATCCTGCGATCCGGCGACAAGGACCTTGCCCTGGAGCTGGAGCAGCGCGGCTACGGCTGGATAATGGAGGAGGCCGCGGCATGATGCGTCGAGATCCTGAGACTGCCCAGCGTTTCCGTTCGCTGGTCAAGCGCCAGATGGAGGCCGTTCCCGCTGGAGGCCCGGATTGGCTGATGTCACGACGCGACCAGGCGGCGCGGCGCCTGGAGACCTCGGAGCCCCCCGACGCCGTCCAGGAGGCCTGGCGCTATACTCGGCTGCAGCCCCTTCTCGAGGCAGATATGGCGCCCGGGCCGGCCGAGCCGATTTCGGACCCACGGGTCGGGGAGTCGCTGCCCCCCCGCAGCGAGGGTAGCCTGCTGGTGCTGGTCAATGGTCGATTCGCCCCCGAGTTCTCGCGCCTCCGGCCTGAGTCCGGGGTGACCCTGTGCGGACTCGGTCAGGCACTGAGCGCTCGGCCGGATGGACCCGTGCGGGCGCTCGGCAGCCTGTCGGAGGACGCGGGACAGGCCTTCAGCCTGCTGAGCAGTGCGCTCATGCAGGACGGCGTGATGGTGCATGTCGCCCCGGGGGTGGCGGTCAGGCATCCCGTCGAGATACTGCATCTGGCGGTCGCTGCCGAGCAGCCGCGGGTGGCCCAGCCTCGGCATCTGATCCTGCTGGAGCCGGGGGCGAGCGCTCGGGTGGTGGAGCGCTTCCAGGCCATCGATCAGCCCCTGTACTTCAACAATCTGGTGGTGGAGGCCTTGGTCGGGGAGGGGGCCGCCCTGGAGCACGAGCGTCTCCAGAACGAAAGTCCAAACGCCTTCCATATCACCAGCCTGTACCTGCAGCTGCAGGCGTCCGGCCGATATCGCGGTCTGACGGCGGCCATAGGTGCCGGCTGGTCGCGCACCGACCTGCGTGTCACCTTTGGCGGACCGGGCGGCGAGTGCGATCTGAGCGGACTCTACCTGGCCGGGGACCGCCAGCTCACCGACATGCATCTGGATGTGGACCACGCGGTCCCCGGCTGTACCAGCCGGGAGACCTTTCGGGGCATCCTGGACGGTCGGGGCCGGGCGGTGTTCGACGGTCGGGTGCTGGTGCGCGAGCAGGCCCAGAAGAGCGATGCCCAGATGGTCAACGCCAACCTCATGCTCTCGCGCAATGCCGAGATCGACACCAAGCCGCAGCTGGAGATCCTGGCCGACGACGTGCAGTGCAGCCACGGGACCACCGTGGGCCAGCTGGACGAGGATGGCGTCTTCTACCTTCGCACCCGCGGACTCAGTGCGGTCCAGGCGCGTCGGATGCTGTGCATGGGGTTCGCCCGGGAGATCATCGAGGGCGTTCATACACCGACCCTGCGTGAGCAGATGGAGGCCTTGCTGGAGGCCCGCCTGGGGGCGGCCTCGGAGGCCGGGGATCAAGAGGGCTGAGACTATGCTCGGAATGAATCGATTGTGGAAGCGCGAGGAGCAGCCGGAGACGGCGGACGAGGCGCAGCCGGCGGCGGGTCCGGCCGTGGAGGCTCTGCGTGCGCAGGTGCTGGAGGCGCTGCGCCAGGTCTACGACCCGGAGATCCCGGTCAATATCTACGATCTCGGGCTCATCTACCGCCTGGACGTGGACGACCAGGGCCGGGTCGATATCGACATGACGCTGACCGCCCCCGCCTGTCCCGTGGCCGGCACCATGCCCGGCCTGGTGGCCGAGGCGGCCAAGACCGTGGAGGGGGTGTCGGACGCGCGGGTGACCCTGGTGTGGGACCCGCCCTGGAGCCAGGACCAGATGTCCGAAGAGGCACTGCTGCAGCTCGGGCTGCTGTGACGACAGCTCGGAATCGAGGTGTGAAGTGAGCGACATCGAAGAAATCGAAGAGACCTTCGACCTGCTCGGTGACTGGGAGCAGCGCTTCCAGTACCTGATCGAGCTCGGCGAGCGGATGGCGCCCATGCCGGCGGCGGAGAAGACTGACGAGAGCCGGGTCAAGCCGTGCATGAGCACCGTACATGTCCTGGCGTTTCCGGACCCCGGCGAGGGAAACAGGATCGTATTTCACGGCGACTGCGACACCGCCGTGATCAAGGGCGTGGTCGCCTTGCTGGTGGACCTGCTCTCCGGGCGCACCGCTCGGGAGATCAGGGAGATGGATGTGGACGGGTTGTTCAAGCGACTCGGTCTTGCCGATGAGCTCAGCCCCAATCGCCACGTGGGTATCTACGCCATCGTCGACAAGATGAAGGCCCAGGCGGAAGCTGCCGCCCGATCGCGTGTCGCGGATACGGCCTGATCCCGCTCCGCCCAGGGCCTGATCGATAATCCTAGAGAGAGAGAGAGCATTTGAGCCGCCAGGGCACGAAGATCGCCAAGTTTTTCAAGAAGATTTGCTGGAAACGGGCATCACCCGTTGGGTGAAGCAGGTTCTTTCACTTTCGGTGCCTGCCTTTGTGTCCTTGGCGCCTTGGCGGCTCGAACGGCGGCTTTTTGGGATAATCGGTCGCCCCCAGACGGTCTTTCGCCAAGCGGCGCGGGCGGGCGTTGGAAGGCTTCCCGTCAACGCCCGACGCGAGTCCGGCTATTCGTCGGATATGGGTGCCGTCTCGGTGTCGTCTTCGGGGGCGCCGGCGAGCAACGATTGGGCGCACTCGGCCAGGTAATCGTCCATTTCCTCAGCAGGTACGCCGTCCTCGGTGGCGTACTGGCGGCACTGGGAGTCGATCTCCTCGTCGGTGAAGGCCAGCGCGCTGCCGGTGGCGAAAAGGCCCAGGAGCGCGGCGGAGCAGGCGATCAGGCGGATGTTCATATCGGTTCCTTATGTCTGTAGGGTGGACTGGACGGCGCTCGTGCGGGGCGGTCCATGGGGGGACAGCATCTTTCGGGCGGTGCGCCGCAAGTCGGCTTTATAGGGAGTTGATTGCCCGTTGACCAACGAAATGTCATGATCGAGTCGATCAACGTTATCGATTGATTCGCCGTGGACATTTCCCTGCTCAAGACGTTTCTGGAGGTCGCCAGGACCCGGCATTTCGGCAATGCCGCGGAGCATCTGTTCGTCACGCAATCGGCGGTCAGCGCAAGGGTCAAGCTGCTGGAGGCCACCCTGGGCCTGGCCTTGTTCACCCGCAAGCGCAACGATATCCGGCTCACCCCGGCCGGGCAGCGACTGCAGCGCCATGCCGAGACCATCGTGCGCGGCTGGGAGCGAGCCCGCCAGGAGCTGGCGCTGGAAGATCGCTTCGTCGAGAGCCTTGCCGCCGGCTGTACCTTCGATCTGTGGCCGCTGCTGGTCCGGGACTGGTCTCTGCGGGTGGCCGAGGTGCTTCCGGGGGTGGCCCTGCAGATCGAGCTGCAGGCCAACGATTTGCTCTCCCAGCGGCTGCTCAGCGGTGTACTCGACCTGGTCTTCATGTTCGATCCCCCGCAGATCTCCGAGCTGGTGGTCCGCCAGATCGCCGAAGTCCCCTTGATCATGGTGTCGACCAAGGCCGGGATCGGGGCCTCGGAGGCGGTTGGGAACGACTATGTCCTGGTCGACTGGGGCCCGGTGTTTGCGGTCCGTCACGCCAGCCATTTTCCGGACATGCCCGCCCCTGCGATGCGTGTCTCGCTCGGGGGCCTGGCCCTGGACCTGCTGCTGGCGCGCGGCGGCACCGCCTACCTGGCACAGCCGGCGGTCGAGCCGCTGGTGGAGCAGGGCAGACTGTTCAGGGTGTCGGATGCCCCCGTGATCGATCGCAGTGTCTACGCCGCGCTCAGGCCGGACGCAGGCGAGCGCGATGCGCTGGTGCACGCCTATCGTTTGGCGGCGGAGCAGCTGCACTCGAGACCAATCGCTGCCGGCGCAGCAGTACTAGGGTGACAGCTCGGCCTCTCTTAGGCGATTGCCGGAAACAAACATACCGGATTGGGCAGGATTTTCGTTCGTCTTCAAGGCGCGACGGTTGGCGCATAGCAGGGCTATGTAACGGCCGTCGCAACGCCGAAGACGGGCGAAAAGACAAGCAAGCCGGTATGTTTGTTGACAGAAATCGCCTTAGTCCCTCGAGGAATCTTTCCAGATCGCGTTGAGCTGCGTTCTCTGCGCCTCTGCGGTGCCTTTTTCCGGCTAGCTTTAACCCAGAAGCAAAGGGGGGGTTTATCCTTTGCAGCCGGGCTATCCCTCGGGCAGCTCTATCCAGAAGCGACTGCCGTTTCCCGCTTGGCTGTCGACCCCGATGCGCCCGCCCATCAGCTCCACCAGCTGCTTGCTCAGGGACAGGCCTATCCCCGCGCCTTCGACGGCGGTATCGATATGCCCCAGGCGCTCGAAGGGTTGGAACAGTCGCTCCTGGTACGCGGGAGGAATGCCCGGGCCTGTGTCCGACACGGTGATCCTCAATCGCCCTTCGGCTACGGGCTTGCACGATAGGCGCACCTCTCCGGATGGGCGGTTGAACTTGACGGCGTTGCTGAGCAGGTTGAGCAGCACCTGGCGCAGGCGCACTGGGTCCGCGTGCACCAAGCAGCTGCAGGACTCGCCGCTGTCGTCGACCAGGGCGATATCCTGCTCATCGGCCATGGCTCTCACCAGCTTGAGGCACTCCCGAAAGACGCTCTGGGCGGGCAGCCGTTCGGGATGTATCTCCAGCCTGCCGGACTCGATCCGCGAGAGGTCGAGGATCTCGTTGATCAGATCCAGCAGGTGGGCGCTGCCTTTGAGGATCTCTTGGACGCATTCGAGCTGCATGCCTTGCAGAGGCTGTGGGGAGTAGCTCTTGAGCAGCTGGGAGAAGCCCAGGATGGCATTGAGCGGCGTGCGCAGCTCGTGGCTCATTCGCGACAGGAACTCGGTCTTCGCGCCGTTTGCCAGCTCGGCCTGCTCTTTGGCCCTTGCCAGCTCGTCGGTGCGCACCGTCACCTGCTGCTCGAGGTGCTCTTCGATCTGCTCGGTGACATCGCTGCCGATGGCGACGGCCTGGGTTGGCTTGCCGTGTGCATCGCGCACCAGGCTGTTGGACCAGGCGATGAGCCTGCACTCTCCGCTACGGGTCAGCCAATGACCGGTGTACCGGCTGTCCTCGGCCCCTGCCAGCAGCGCGGCAAAGGCCTCCTCGAAGCCATTGCGCTCATCTGCCGGCACGAGATCCTGTAAGGGCCGCCCTTGCATCTCGGAGGCCGAATAGCCGGTCGCCTGCTCGCAGCGGCGGTTGAAGCCCTGGATGCGCGCCACAGGGTCCAGCACCAACACCAGCAAGGCGGTGTCGACGATCACCCCGAGCGGCAGAGTGTCAGCGCTGTCTGTCATGCGGATATTTCTGGGGTCCAGGTGGCATCCGGGTTTTCTACCACTGATCGAGGGCGAGTGCGAGTGCCGGGGGGAACCGGTGGATAGCCTGGGGCTTGCTCAGGGAGTCGTCGAAGCCGCTCTTGAGCCTGCGCGCCCTATCCTGGGGCATGGCGTTGGCGCTCAGCACCGTTGGTCGGCCAAAAACCCCGATAGCAGCCCGAAGTGTTTACCGGCGCACCAACCGGGCGTGGCGGCTGTCACATTTCCACATACCTTCAGGTGTTTTCGTGCACAGGTCGCTTTTCCCCCCCGTTTGCCTTGGCTAGGCTCCGCCCCGCTGGACGTAACAACAACAATGCCCGGGTTCCCCTGGGCACCGACTGTGAGGAGATGACCACTATCGCGACACTGCAGGGTGAAGGCGATCCAGTCCAACGGACAGACCGCGGAGCACGACGTCAGCGGGGCGCCGTCGAGCTGCTCGCCCAAGGGCCCGACCAGCAACCAGGCGCCGACCGCCCAGGCCAACGGCCCTTACAGCGGCATCGTGGGAGAGTCCATCAGCTTCGACAGCAACGGCTCCAACGATCCGGACGGCAGTATCGTCAGCTACGCATGGAGCTTCGGCGACGGCGGCAACAGCAGCCAGCCCCAGGTGAACCCCGCCGGGGTGAGCATCTTCTACTCGGCCGCGGCCAATCCGAACGACCCCATCCTCGGCAAGTCCGGCGTGGTCAACGGCCTGAAGAACGACGGCAGCACCTACA
>Ga0210110_1000271_pt1 | contig 17841 bp, 16 predicted proteins | sample China_Galinas_PW_2_FD_184865 | JGI IMG/M metagenome (GOLD analysis project Ga0210110, IMG submission 184865) | Wetland microbial communities from San Francisco Bay, California, USA, that impact long-term carbon sequestration - China_Galinas_PWB_D1... | ecosystem: Environmental > Aquatic > Marine... | reverse complement strand
CTCGGATGGTGTCGAGTTCCTCGCGAGCCTCCTCGAGAAAGATCTCCAAGATCTCGGTATCCACGTCCGGCTCACAGGTCTCAGCCGCCTGAGGAGCGTCCGCCTCATCGGCGCCCTCGGACACATCCACCGAGCCGACCTCTTCTCCGCTCGGTGACAGTGCCTCTGTGAGAACCTCTCCGGCGGCCTCCTCGATCTCGTGAATCGTTTCGCCCGCCTCTTCGCCGACCACCTCGACGGCGCCGATCTCGGCCTCCTCGCCGGCCTCCGCTTCGACGAAGGCGGCCTCGCCCACCGCCACCGTCGCACCCAGCTCCTCCGGAGGCTCTTCCTCGGACTCAGTAACCGGCTGCTCCTCGGCCTCGACCAGGCTCAGGCCCGCCGAGTCGGTGGCCACTGCCTCCGGCGCCTCTTCCGACAATACCGCTTCCACGGGCTCGGCCGGCAGCCGCTCCAGGCCGAGACGATCGAGGCCTGAACGAGCGATGTCCATCAGGGATTCACGTCCCCGTTCTCCGTGAGACAGGGCGTCCATATAGAACTCGACGCTCGTCACTATGTCTGCGAGGGCATCCTGAGCATTTGTATCCAGCACACCGGATGCCCTTAACACCTTCTCGTCGAAATAGCCACCGAGCGACGCCATCATCCCGGCGGGCTCGGAGACCCCGATGATCTGCAAGGCTCCGGCAACCGATCGGAAACGGCCTGGAACATCCTCAACCAGCTCATGGTCTCCGGGCCGCTCCAAGAAGCTGGTGATCGCCTCCTCCGCCTTGACCAGCTCGGTAGAGGCCTCGTGCAGTGTGCTGCGAACCAGGGAGCGATATTCCCCTTCCGGGATAGAGATGCCGGGGGCCGTCTCCGCGGCCACCTCCCCCGAGCCCAGATCTACCAGCGAAGACTCCACAAACAGGATCTCTCCGGCCATGTCCATCAGGCCTGCGTCTGTCTGCTCCTCGGCGCCTGAAGCGATCGCGTCGACCCGTTCGGCGAGCTTCTTCAGCCGGGCCCGCAGCCCCCCCTGCCCCACCATCCCGAGGGTATCGGCCACTTTCCCGATCGGTGCGACCAGGACCGCCACGCGGTCCAGATCTCTGCCGCCTCCACGCATGAACAGATCGAGGCCATCCTTGATGAGAGTGAGGTCGTCGGACAATGCGCCGCGCACGCTGTTCAGGAGCTCCTCGTTGAGACCAGACAGCTCACCGCTAGCTGCTGCGGACGCTGCGCTCCACAGCTTGCCGAGTGCAAATTGATCCTTGACGGCGGCTACCCGGGGATCGTCGGTCTCGGCCTTGGCGACATAGAACAAGAGCGTGCGGAACAGCTCCGACGGGGGATCCGAGGCAACCGCGGCCTCACCCCGATCGATGATGCGCTTGGTCTCACGGTCGAGTCGACTGAGGATCTGCTTGACGGCGCTGCCCGCCTCGATGGCCCGGACCTCGCAGGCCGACATCAGGCCGTGGGCCGCCTGGTACAGCCGTTGCACCATAGGGGTCCCAGCCGAGCGGGACAGCTCGGCGACGACCTGCTCGAGCTGGCTCAATCCCTCCTCGGGGTCAGGGCCGCGAAACACCTTGAGAAGCCCGAGATGGTAGCGCTGGCGCAGACGGCGAGCCAGCCCACCAAGCGCCGGATTCGGTAAGGCGCCTTCGACCGGCTCATGGAGCCACGCGTCCAGCTCGGCGCCGAACAGCGATGACTCGGAGAGCAGCGACGCATCGCGCACCGCCCGCAGATCATTGATCAGGGGCAAGAGAGCAACCGGCACATCCGCCGCACCGGCCTGGATCTGCTCAAGATAGTCCGGCAGCTTGACCAGGCCGAGCATGAGCGTCTCGGCGGCGTCCCCCTGCTTGGCCTTGGCCACCTTACCCTCGGCGATGGCCTGTGCGACCGCCTCCATCTCCTCGGCAAGCATTTCCGCACCGGCGATCTGCACCATTCGCAGCGTCCCGCACACCTGGTGCAGACGGTCAACACAGAGCGACATGGGATCATCGTCGGTCCGACCGTCGAGGTGCGCTTCGAGCGCGTCCCGCGCCACCGCCAGGGTCTCGTCGATCCCGCCCTTGATCCATCGCAAGAGGTTGTAACGGGCCTCAGTCATGCGGCTACCTCACGCTGTTGCAGCCAGGCAGAGCGCGCCACGCACGGCAAGCATACAGACCTCGCGGACACCGTCTACTCGGGCAGGCGGAAGCCGGACACCGATCGTTGGAGCTCATCGGCCAGCTCTGCGAGCTTGCCGATAGAGATAGCGGTCTGGTTGGTCCCTTCCGTGGTCTGCTTGGTGATCTCCTGGATAACACCCATGGTGTCATCGATACGCGCCGCCTCTGCCGACTGGCTCTGGGCGGAGTCGGCGATCTTGCGGGTCACGTCGGCGATGTGGCCCGACACGTTTTCGATCTCCATCAGAGCGTCGCCAGCATCCTCGGCCAGCTTGGCGCCCGCGACCACCCCAGAGGTACTGGTCTCCATGGAGTTCACCGCCTCGTTGGTGTCCGCCTGAATGGTCTTTACCAGGGCCTCGATCTGCTTGGTCGCATTGGAAGAGCGCTCCGCCAGTCTTTGCACCTCGTCCGCCACCACCGCAAAGCCTCGACCCGCCTCGCCCGCCATGGCCGCCTGCATAGCGGCGTTCAAGGCGAGGATGTTGGTCTGGTCGGCGATGTCGTCGATCAGCTCCACGATCTCGCCGATCTCCTGGGAGCTCTCACCCAGACGCTTGATGCGCTTTGCAGTCTCCTGGATCTGCTCGCGAATGGTGTCCATACCCTGGATACCCTTGCGCACCGTATCGGCACCCTTGCTGGCGATCTCCACTGATCGCTGGGCCACCTCGGCAGACTCCGTGGCGTCCTTGGACATCTGGTCGATGGCCCGGCTCATCTCGGCGATGGCCTCGGTCGCCGAGGTGATCTGCTCGGCCTGGTGCTCACTGGCCTCGGCTAGATGCATAGCGGTGGCCCGGGTCTCCTGGGCGGAAGAGGAGACCTTCTCCGAGGTCTCGTTGATCGTGGTAACCAGGCTCCGCAGGGCGTCGATGGCGTAGTTGATGGAGTCGGCGATGGCCCCCGTGATGTCCTCTGTCACAGTCGCGGTCACCGTCAAGTCACCATCAGCCAGATCGCCCATCTCGTCGAGCAATCGCAAGATGGCCTGCTGGTTCTTTTCGTTGCTGCTCTTGCTCTCGGTCTCCCGACGCCGTGCATCTCTCAGCAGCAGGGAACCAAGCACCAGGATGATGATCGCCGCTATGACACCGAGGATCGTGATGAACGCGGGGCCGACCTTGGCCGCCCCCAGATGCCAGCGTCCCGGGGACTGCCCATAGACATCGATCAGGCTGGCGGCGGTGTCGGCCACCTCGTCGGACACGCCCGGAATGCTAGAGGCGGCCTCCAGGGCCGGCAGCACCGAGGGCGTGATGTCGATGATCTCGGATGCGTGGTCGTTGACAGTCCCGAACAACATCGCCACTTCACGAAGCTTCTGCTCGGCTTCGGGATCGGTCACCTTGGCCACACCCAGGGCATCGTCACCCTTGAGCATGCCTTCCAGCACCCGCCCAAACAGGTCGGCGTCACGACTGAACTGGTCGATGGCCGCCGCCGTGTCGCGCCCGCCGGCCAGCACTTGACCCACGTTGCTCTCGATACGCTGGGCGAGCATCAGCTGGCGAGTGGCTATATAGACCTGGGTCTGCGGTGCGTTGCTCTTCACCAGTATCCTCACGATCTGATCGGAGAATTCCTGCAGCTGCGGGATGAATTCCGTGATGACTTTAACGAACTCACCCGCCGAGAGGATGACGTCCTTGTTGTCGAGGATCCGGTCTACATGACCTCGCAGCACCGACCAACGCTCATCCAGGGCCGATACCGGCCCTTGGGCCTCGCTCGGTGTGGGCGGAAGCCCAATGTCGGGTGCCCCGTCACGCAGCTGATCGATGGTCTGTTGAAAGTCGTCGCGCGATTCCTTGAGCAACCCGAACGAGCGCTCGTCGCCAGCGGCCGCAGCCAGGGCGTAGGTCGCGATACGCTGCGCCACCACACGCTCCTTGGCCGCTCGCAGTAGGTACTCCTCGTCATGGGCTTCCCAGTTGGAGACGTGGACGAAGGAGACCAAAGCCCCGACGATAACCGCCATGAGAAGGAACGAAAGAAAGGAAATCAACCGGTTGTTCCCGGGCCCACCTCTCGCGCTTGCCATTGTGTCGCCTCCCGATAATGACTTGGATCCGGCACCTCATTCCCGCCATCCGGCCAAGCCGGCACAGGGTCCGCTCTGTCCGAGCAGACCCCCTGGGTAAGCCGCTCCGCTCTGTCGTCGTGCAAGTCGATGTTAAGAATGCCGGCCCAGCTGCTCACCGACCCCGGCCGTCAGGCGGCGGCCACCGCGAATTCACGATCCCGCAACAGCGCGGAGACGCTAAACACGGGCCAGGATTCCCGATTCTCCTCGAAAACCGAACGCACAAAATCCTGCAATCGATTCTCGTAAACCGGCGCTCGGCCACGGTTCTCTTCGAGGAAGTGGCGCATGCCGAAGACCTCCCCGACCAGCAGCCCCACCCGTGTACCTTCTTGACGGGCCACCAGCACCCGGCTTCGCCGGCCGGTCACGGTCGTCGCGCCACCGAGGAATTGCTGGAGATCTACGATGGGAAGGAGAACCCCACGCACATTGGCCACGCCACACACCCAGGCCTGGGTACCCGGGACCGGGGTCACGGAAGACGGATAGGTGAGGATCTCCACCAGCTCGCCGAGCGGCGCGACGAGTCGCAGGCCCGAGACCGAGAACATGATCCCTTCCCAGGATTCGCGCACCTCGTCCTGCCGAGGCAGCCCCACGGCATTCCTTCGGCTGCGCTCTTCCAGATCCTGCAGCAGGAACAAGAGTTCGCGGGCGTTTGCTCCAGTCATTCGAGTACGGCCCTCAGCTCCCGAGAACCGCTTGAATCTTGCTGACCAGCTCGGCTACACGGACAGGCTTGACCAGATACTCTTTGGCCCCCTGGCGCAGCCCCCAAGCCCGATCTGTCTCCTGGCCCTTGGTGCTTACGATGATCACGGGGATATTCGACGTCGCCAGGTCTCGACTGAGCTGGCGGGTAGCCTGGAAGCCATTGAGTCCCGGCATGACGACATCCATCAGAATGACGTCGGGACTAGCTGTCTTGGCCTGCTCTATCCCAAGCTCCCCGCTTTCCGCGGTGAGAACGCCGTAACCCTCCTTCTCGAGCATGGTCTTGAGCACGTGCACTTCGGTCGGCGAATCATCGACAATCAATACGGTCGTCATAGCCTTCGACTCCTCCCCCCAGTTCTACCCCATTCACGGAGTGCTTCGGGCCGGCAAGCCCGCCTGCCGACCCCGCCGCGGAGGTCAGGTCGCTTTCGGTGCGTATTGCCGAACCGCACTCAGCAACTCTTCTCTTGTAAAAGGCTTAGAAAGATATTGCTCGGACCCGACGATACGCCCGCGAGCCCGGTCGAACAAGCCGTCCTTGCTCGACAACATGATCACAGGTGTGTGCCTGAACGCCGCGTTGTGCTTGATAAGCGCGCAGGTCTGGTACCCGTCCAGGCGGGGCATCATGATGTCGACGAAGATGAGATCCGGGTGATTGTCCGCGACCATCGCCAATGCCTCGAACCCATCGGTGGCCGTCAGCACTTCACACCCCGCCTTCTTCAAAAGCGTCTCGGCTGTGCGCCGAATCGTCTTGCTGTCGTCGATCACCATGATCTTCAGCCCAGCGATGTCAGCTTCTGCATCGCTCATCTGGAATCGTTCCTCCCCCTCCCGGCCGTAGATCGGCCCTTCGGGATCATTGCACCAACCGGCTCGAACCAACACCGACCCGCGACATAGCCAAGCACCAAGCCCTGACCGACAGCAGCCTCCCGGCAGCCCATAGGAAGCCGGACCTGCTCATTTCAATAGTATGACACTTCCTGAGCCAAGCCACACCATGACCCTCGGTTGCTCCCGACGAAAACACCTACCTCGGTGCCAACGCCGCACTCCGCGACGCCGTGGAACCGGTCGGCATCGCAATCGACGCCCGACGTGTGTTGTTTTATCGTTAGTTAAAAACAGCCGGCCTTGCGGAAACATAGCAAGCGCCAGGCCAGACTGCAAGGATTGAGTTCGCGGCATAACTCCGTTACGAAAACAGATGGTTGCGGATCTTGTCTCGGATTCGACTCAAGTGCGTTGCCGGCGCGGGGACCACAGGCGGAAGTCCGGGGCGACATCTTGCCCATTCCCGCACAATTGCACGCTCTTTGCCCGCAACAGACGGAAAAATTAGAGATGAACCTGCGACACATGGGGTGGTGGGCCAGCCACCGGGCGCGCGCAGGTGCCGCGTTAGCAGGTTTTCGCCCACCGACCCTTGTGGTGCTCCCGAGATGGTCGGACAATCCTTGGCTGGCTTGGGCTGGCGAGTGGAGGCAAGACACTGTGAGCATCAACCTGGGTGTGGTCATGGACCCCATCGGCGGCATCAAGATTGCCAAAGACAGCACCTTCGCGATGCTCCTCGAGGCTCAGTCGCGGGGCTGGGCACTCTGGTACTTGGAGCAGTCGGATCTGTGGCTCGACAACGAACGAGCAATGGGGCGGATGCGTCGGCTGGAGGTCGAGGAACATCCGCAGGCGTGGTACCGGTTTACGGCCGAGCGCACTGCCGCCCTGGGTGACCTGGATGTGATCCTGATGCGCAAGGACCCACCCTTCGACATGGAGTATATCTACACCACCTACATCCTCGAGCGGGCCGAGACCTCGGGCACCTTGGTGGTGAATCGGCCTCGGAGCCTGCGCGACGCGAACGAGAAGGTGTTCACGGCCTGGTTCCCCCAGTGCTGCGCGCCGACCCTGGTGACCCGCAGCCGCGATCTCATCCTCGGGTTTCTCGCCGAGCACGGAGATATGATCCTCAAACCGCTGGCCGGCATGGGCGGCGCCTCGGTGTTTCGAGTCGCGAGCAGCGATCCCAACGTCAACGTCATCATAGAAACGCTGACTGATCACGGGAGCCGCTACGCCATGGCACAGCGATTCCTCCCTCAGATTGCCCAGGAGGGAGACAAGCGCATTCTTATGGTCGATGGCGAGCCCATAGACTATGCCCTGGCGCGAGTTCCCCGGCCGGGGGAGAGCCGTGGGAATCTTGCGGCAGGGGGAACCGGCCACGGTGTGCCACTGTCGGAGAGAGACCGTTGGATCGCTGGCCAAATCGGAGCCGACCTGCGGGCACGAGGCATCCTGTTCGCGGGACTCGACGTGATCGGGGACTATCTCACCGAGATCAACGTGACCAGTCCGACCTGCATTCGTGAGCTGGACAGACGGTTCGACCTGAATATCAGCGCCCGCCTGATGGACCGAATCCAAGAGGCGCTCGCCCGATGATCTCCAGAGCCAGCCCCGCCTGTGCGGCCCTGATCGCCACGACACTCGTCTGTCTGGGCTTGCTCGGCTGTACCCGTGCGGACCCAGTGTACAACTCACGGGTCCCCGCCTTCGGGACCGTGATCGATGTCAGCATTCTCGGGGTGCCCAAGAAGACCGCAGAATGGGCGGCCGGCGAGATCGACGCGGATTTCAGCTACATGCAACGGGCCTGGCATGCCTGGCACCCGGGCCCACTCGGGCGCACCAACCGGCTTCTTGCCACCGGCGAGACCTTTGCTGCCCCACCTTCGGTACTGCCGCTGATCGAGAAGTCCATGCGGCTGTCGAGCTTGAGCGACGACCTGTTCAACCCGGCGCTCGGCAAGCTGATCGCGCGCTGGGGCTTCCACAGCGACGTCCCGCAATGCGTGGATTTACCCACATCGGAGGAGGTGGCGCGTCTGGTCGCGCTGAATCCGCGCATGAGCGACATTACGCTCGATGGCATCACCTTGCGATCGAGCAATCCGTCGGTGCAGCTGGACTTCCGCGGAATCGCGAAGGGCTATGCGATCGACAAGGCCATAGAGCACTTGCGCCAGATGGACATACAGAACGCCATCGTGAACGCCGGCGGTGACCTGAGGGCGATCGGATCGCGCGACGGTCAACCCTGGCGAGTCGCCATTCGCCGCCCTTCCGGCACGGGGGTGTTCGCAACGGTCGACGTGGAGGGCGATGAGAGTGTGTTCACCTTGGGAGACTACGAGCGCCACTCCGCCTGCGACGGAACCAACTACCACCGTGTCATCGACCCGAGGACCGGCTATCCGGCAAAGGGCACCCGCTCGGTCACCGTCTTGCACACCGACGCCGCCACGGCCGACGCCGCAGCCACCGCGCTGTTCGTCGCCGGACCCGGGCGTTGGTACGAGATCGCTCAACGGATGGGCATCCGCTACGTTCTACTGGTGGACAGTCACGGGACCCTGCACATGAACCCGGCAATGCAAGAACGCCTGACCTTTCTCGATCCGGCACCCGATATCAGTGTGAGCCCACCGCTAACTGGCCCAGGCGACCCCCGTTCTTGAGTGTTTCCGCCGTCCACCCAATCATAAACGACCGTCTCGCTCTGGCCTTGCTGCTCGCCACGGGGCTCCACGGCCTGCTGATCTTGGGCGTCAGTTTCGACATCCTGCCCGACAAGAGCAAACACACCGAGAATACTCTGGAGATCACTATCCTCAGGCACCCTCGCGACAGCGAAACACCGGAGAAGGCCGATTTCTTGTCTCAGGTGAGCCAACAAGGGGGTGGACAGTCGGACTCCGTCGTCAAGCCCACCACAGCCCTGAGCCCCTCTCCCGCACCATTGGCGGAGACTGCGGTGTGGGACGTCCCGCGATCCGCCGCAAGGAAACCCGAGCCCGCCGCGAAGAAGGTCATCACCGTGACCGCGGCGCCTCACAAGACCAACAGTGACGCCGCCGTCCCTCCCAAGACCAAGCCGCACAAACCGACCGCCGCAGAGCTGCTGGCCCAGCGCAGCCGCGAGATCCAGCGCATCACCGCCGAGCTGGGCCGCAAGACCCAGGCCTACGCGAAGCGCCCCCGCCGCAAGTTCGTCAACGCTAGCACCCAAGAGTACCAGTACGCCTTCTACCAGGAGGCCTGGCGCAGTAAGGTCAAACGCATCGGCGAGCTGAATTATCCTGAAGAGGCCACCCGCCGGCGCCTCTACGGCAAGGTCGTGGTGCACACCGCCATTCGCGCCGACGGTACGCTGGAAGGCGTGGGGGTCGTACGCTCCTCGGGAATGAAGGTCCTGGACGACGCAGCGATCCGCGCGGTACGGCTGTCGGCCCCCTTCGCACCCTTCCCCGAGGATATCGCCGCGGAGACCGATATACTCGATATCACCCGGACCTTCAGCTATCAGAAGCACGGTCTGATCGCCACCGACTGACGACGTCCGTCGCCCGTTACCGAATTGCTCGGCCTGTCCCTTGCGGGTCCTCGCCCAGGGCTGGATACTAGGGGCCATGAGCGACACAGCGAACCTCACCGATCACTTTCTGATCGCGATGCCGGCACTCGAGGATCCCAACTTCTCGCGCACCGTGACCTACATCTGCGAGCACAACGAGCGCGGGGCCATGGGAATCGTCGTGAATCGTCCCCTGGGACTGGAGCTGGGCGACATCCTCGACCAGATGGAGATCGCCGGCGCATCGAGCCAAGTTCGGACATTGCCGGTATTCATGGGTGGCCCGGTCCAGACAGAGCGGGGGTTCGTACTGCACAGCCACGACCGCGCATGGGACTCGACCATGCAGATCACCGGCGAGATTAGTGTCACCACCTCGCGCGACATCCTGGAGGCGATGGCCAAGGGCCGGGGGCCCAGATACAGCCTGGTAGCCCTGGGCTATGCCGGATGGGGCGAAGGCCAGCTCGAGAGCGAACTCACGGCCAATGCCTGGCTGAGCGGACCCGCCAGCTCCCAGATCATCTTTGCGCTGCCGACCGAGCAGCGCTGGCAGGCGGCGGCGAGCCTGCTCGGCGTGGACCTGAACCTGATCTCGGGCGAAGCCGGCCACGCCTGATCCCCATGGCGACATGGATAGGGCTGGATTTCGGGGTCCGGCGCATCGGCGTGGCAGTGGGCCAGAGCCTGACCAGCTCGGCGTCCCCCTTGACCACTCTTTCAGCCCGAGATGGCCGCCCCGACTGGGAGGTGCTCAGCCGCTTGATCCAGCAATGGGCGGCCCAGGGGCTGATCGTGGGACTGCCGTTGAACATGGACGACACCGAAGCGGAGCTGGTACCGCGGGTGAGGCGTTTCGCCCGTCAGCTGGAGGGCCGCTTCCACTTGCCCGTCCACCTGGTCGATGAGCGATTGACTTCCCTGGAGGCGGAGCGATATCTGGATGCCCGCAGGCGCAGGCAGGGCGATGTCGATGCCTACGCCGCAAAGCTGATCCTGGAAACCTGGCTGAGTGAGCACCCAACCCAAGCTTCTGATTGATGAGATCGCCATCGACGGCCTGATCGGCTCCATGGCCGAGGCCGTGCGAGTCCGGCTCGCCGAGCGTGCGATCCAAAACCCCGTCATGATCGGCATCCATACCGGAGGGGTCTGGGTCGCCGAGCGCCTGCATTCCCTGCTCCGCATCGGCGAGCCCATGGGGACCCTGGACATCAGCTTCTACCGCGACGACTTCACGCGCATTGGAATCAACCCCCAGGTTCGCCCCTCGGACATCCCTTTCGCAATAGACGACCGCCACATCATCCTGGTGGACGACGTGCTGCAGACCGGACGCACGGTGCGGGCCGCACTCAACGAGATCTTCGATTACGGTAGACCGGCCTCGGTGCTGCTCGCGACCCTGGTGGAGCGAGCCGGCCGCGAGCTACCCATCGAGCCGGACGCCACCGGACTGCACCCCTCGCTCGGGCTCCATGAGCACATTACTTTGATCGGACCCCGTCCCCTGGCGCTGGTAGTGAGCCCATCCAAGCGCGGGGCGCGCGCCCAGAGCAGCGGTGGCCGCACGGAGGAAGATACGGCTTGACCCATCCCGCCGAACTCCAGCTCGACGAAAGGGGACGTCTGAAGCACTTTCTCACCATCGACGGCCTGAGCCGCGAGCTGCTGACAGAGATCCTGGACAAGGCCGAATCCTTCGCCGGAGTGACCGAGCGTACGGTCAAGAAGGTCCCCCTGCTGCGAGGCAAGGTGATCGCCAACCTCTTCTTCGAACCCAGCACCCGCACCCGCACCACCTTCGAGCTGGCCGCCAAGCGCCTCTCAGCGGATGTGCTCAACATCCACATCAGCACCTCGGCCACCACCAAGGGCGAGACCCTGCTTGACACCCTGCGCAACCTCGAAGCCATGCACGTGGACATGTTCGTGGTGCGGCATGCCGACAGCGGTGCCGCCCATTTCATCGCCCGGCACGCCGCACCTCACGTCAGCGTCATCAATGCCGGTGACGGTCGCCATGCCCACCCCACCCAGGCGATGCTCGACATGTTCACCATCCGACGCAAGATCGGCCACATCGCCGACCTGCGCGTGGCCATAGTCGGGGACATACTTCACTCGCGAGTGGCCCGTTCCCAGATCCTTGCCCTGAATACCCTTGGCGCCGCCGAGGTACGGGTTATCGCACCACGCACCCTCCTGCCGGCCGGCGTACGCACCCTCGGCGTCCACCCCTTCAACGATCTGACCGAGGGCATCCGGGACGTGGACGTGATCATCATGCTGCGTCTACAGAAAGAGCGGATGCGGGGGGCCTTCCTGCCCAGCGAGCATGAGTATTTCCGGCTGTTCGGGCTCACCGAGGAGCGTCTGGCCGCCGCCCACGCAGACACCATCGTGATGCACCCGGGCCCGATGAACCGGGGGGTGGAGGTAAGCTCCGAGGTCGCCGACGGGCCTCGCTCTGTCATCCTCGCCCAGGTCACCTTCGGCATCGCAGTGCGCATGGCGGTGATGTCCATGGCCATGCACACGGGAGACGGGGTGCGCGCGGGATGACCCGGATCAGCATCATCAACGGCCGGCTGGTCGATCCGGCCAACGGGATCGACAAGACCCTGGACCTGCACCTGGGACAGGGGGTCGTGCAGGGACTGGGGCCCACGCCGAAGGGCCACACGCCCGATCGCACCATCGACGCCCGAGGTCTGATCGTCTGCCCCGGCCTGGTAGACCTGAGCGCCCACCTGCGCGAGCCCGGGGCCGAGCACAAGGCCACCATCGCCAGCGAGACGGCCGCGGCAGCCGCGGCGGGGATCACCACCCTGTGCTGCTCACCCGAGACCGACCCGGTGGTAGATACTCCCGCGGTGGTGGAGCTGATCCGCCGCAAGGCCAAGCACAGCGGCCGCTGCATGGTGCTGCCGGTGGGCGCGCTCACGCGCGGGCTGTACGGCGAAGAGCTGGCGGAGATGGCCGCCCTCAAGGCCGCCGGCTGCCAGGTGGTGAGCAACGGATCGCACCCGCTGAAGTCCACCCTGGTTCAGCGGCGTGCCCTGGAGTACGCGGGGACCTACGGCCTTACCGTCTTTCTGCGCGCGGAAGACTCCGCCCTGCGCGACGGGGGCTGTGCCCATGAGGGACCGGTCAGCGTCCGCCTCGGGCTGGCCGGCATTCCCGAGGCCGCCGAGACGGTGGCTGTGGCCCGCGACATCGCCCTGTGCGAGCAGACCAGCGTGCACGTCCACTTTCGCGGACTGTCCACCGCCAAGGCGGTGCGGATGCTCGAGCGTGCCCGCAAAGATCGGGTGGCCGTCTCCGCCGACGTGGCCGCCCACCAGCTGTTTCTGACCGAGCTGGACGTCGATGGGTTCGACAGCCGCTGTCACCTGGACCCGCCCCTGCGCAACCTAGCCGATCGCGACGGACTGCGAGCCGGGGTGGCCAAGGGGACCATCGGGGCCATCTGCTCGGACCATCAACCCCACGAGCCCGATGCCAAGGAGGCCCCGTTCCCGGCCACCGCTTCGGGCATGTCCGGCTTGGAGACCCTGCTACCCCTGGCCCTGCGCCTGGTCGACGAAGGCGTCATGGCGCTGCCTCAAGCCATCGCTCGTGTCACCTGCGGCCCCGCCCACGTGCTGGGGATGCCAATCGGCCGGCTCAGCCTCGGCGCGCGAGCCGACGTCTGCGTCTTCGACCCTGAGGCCCACTGGATACTCGACCCCCAGGCCCTGAGGAGCCGCGGACACAACACCCCCTTTGCAGGCTGGGAGCTGAGGGGGCGGGTCCGCTATTCCCTGTTCGAGGGTCGCCTCGTTCACGAGGCTTGAAGTATTCCGTGCTCAAACCTCACCACGCCACCCTGTTCCTGGAAGAGTCCGAGCTGCTGGCGCGCGAGGCCTTCCCGAGCGACCAATACGTGATACGCCTGAAGGCACCCAGGTGCGCCTCCACGGCCCGGCCCGGGCAGTTCGTGCACCTGCAGTGCCACCCGTTGCGTCCCATGCGCCGGCCCATCTCGATCATGCGCGCCTTGCCCCGCGAGGGCTGGGTGGATCTGCTCTACAAGGTGGTGGGAGAAGGCACCGCCCTACTGGCCGCTCGACAGCCCGGTGAGACCTTGAGCCTGCTGGGACCCATTGGCAAGGGCTTCGAGCCCCACCCCGAGCACCCCCGTCCGCTGCTGCTGGGCGGCGGAGTGGGCATGCCGCCGATGATCTGTCTGGCCGAATCCCTGCGCCGCTCCGCTTGTAGTCCCCTGGTGATCCTAGGCTCCGAGGTCCCTTTCCCCTTCCACCCCCGGCCCTCGGGCATCCTCGTCGAGGGGATTCGCGAGGGCACCATCGGGGCCATGCCCCTGCTCGACGACTGGGGCGTGGCCAGCCGCCTGGCCAGCCTGTCCGGCTTTCCCGGGTGTCACCAGGGTTATGTCACGGACCTCGCACGCATCTGGCTGGAGTCCCTGGCGCCCGAGTCTCTCGCTCAAGTGGAGGTCTTCGCCTGCGGCCCCCACCCCATGCTGGAGGCGACCACCCGGCTGGCCCGGCACTTCGGTCTGCCCTGCCAGGTCTCCCTGGAGGAGCTGATGGCCTGCGGGGTCGGCGGCTGCGCAGGCTGCACCCTGCCCGTATCCACCCCCCAGGGCACCGCCATGAAGCGGGTGTGCGTGGACGGCCCGGTATTCGACGGCTACGCGGTCTTCGATTAGCCCCGGCGAGGAACCGGAACGCGAGGTCCGGTGGCCGGGATCGAGACCGAGGGCCGGACGCGGGCTCCCTCGCCCCGCGATCGGCAGCCCCCGACCCCGTCAGAACTGGTCGCCCTGCTCTACCAGGGAGATCTCGTCCAGCCCCTGGGCCATCTTCTCGGTGGCTGCGCTGTCGCCCAGCTTGACCATCAGCCGGACCTCGTTGGCCGAGTCTGCGTGCATGACCGCATCCTCGTAAGTGATCTCGCCGTCCTTGTAAAGCTTGTAGAGGGCCTGGTCGAAGGTGACCATGCCCTGCTCGTTGGAGCGCTTCATCAGGTCCTTCATCTTGTGCACCTCGCCCTTGCGGATCAGGTCCGAGGCAAGCGGCGTGTTGAGCAACACCTCCACCACCGCCCGGCGCCCCTTGCCATCGGGCTTGCGGATCAGCTGCTGGGCGACGATCGCCTTGAGGTTCAGGGACAGGTCCATGAACAGCTGGCTGCGCCGCTCCTCGGCGAAGAAGTTGATGATGCGGTCCAATGCCTGGTTGGCGTTGTTGGCGTGCAAGGTCGAGAGCACCAGATGCCCGGTCTCGGCGAAGGCGATGGCGTGCTCCATGGTCTCGCGGGTCCGGATCTCGCCGACCAGGATCACGTCCGGGGCCTGACGCAGGGTGTTCTTGAGCGCCACATCGTAGGAGTCGGTGTCGATTCCGACCTCCCGCTGGGTCACGATACAGCCCTTGTGGGAATGGATGAACTCGATGGGGTCCTCGATGGTGATGATATGGCCGGTACCGTGGATGTTCCGATACTCGATCAGGGCCGCCAAAGAGGTGGACTTGCCCGTACCCGTAGCGCCCACGAAGATCACCAGTCCACGTTTCGTCATGCCCAGGTCCTTGATGATGGCGGGCAGACCAAGATCATCCAGATCGGGGATGCGGGTCTCGATGCGTCGCAGCACCATGCCCACCGCATCGCGCTGCACGAAGGCACTGACGCGGAAACGCCCGATCCCTTTCGAGCTGACGGCGAAATTGCACTCCTTGGTGCGGACGAACTGCTCGCGTTGATCCGGCGACATCAGCCCCGTGGTCAGCTCTCGCGCCTGCTCGGGACTCAAGGGATTCTTGGCAGCCGGCGCGATGCGCCCGTGCACCTTGATGCAAGGGGGCATACCCGCCGTGATGAACAGGTCGGACGCCTGCTTCTGGACCAAAAGGGACAACAAGGCGTTGAAGTCCATCGTCGATATCGCTCCGGCTGTGTTCGCAAGTGACCTCAGGCGCCGCCGCTGAAGGCATCCTTGTTCTGGGCCCTGGAGCGGGCGTCCAGACGACTGACGATACCTCTCTTGACCAGCTCCATCATGTGCTGATCCAGGGTCTGCATCCCATGGGCCTGGCCGGTCTGTATGGATGAATACATCTGCGCGACCTTGTCCTCGCGGATCAGGTTGCGAATGGCCGGTGTCCCGATCATGATCTCCCAGGCCGCAGTTCGTCCGCCACCCACCTTCTTCAGCAGTGTCTGGGCAATAACCGCCCGCAAGGACTCAGACAGCATCGATCGCACCATATCCTTTTCCCCTGCCGGGAAGACGTCCACGATACGGTCGATGGTCTTGGCTGCCGAGCTGGTGTGCAGGGTGCCGAACACCAGGTGCCCGGTCTCCGCCGCTGTGAGCGCGAGGCGGATGGTCTCCAGGTCGCGCAGCTCACCGACCAGGATCACGTCGGGGTCCTCACGCAGGGCCGAGCGCAACGCCTCGGCGAAGCCCAGGGTATCACGATGGACCTCGCGCTGGTTGATCAGGCACTTCTTGCTCTCGTGGACGAACTCGATGGGGTCCTCGATAGTCAGGATATGGCCGTATTCATTGTCATTCTTGTAGTCGATCATCGCTGCCAGGGTGGTCGACTTGCCCGAGCCGGTAGGACCGGTGACCAGCACCAGACCACGCGGTTGGTTCACGACGTCGCGGAAAGTCGCCGGGCACTTCAGGTCCTCGAGGGTCAGGACCTTCGAGGGGATGGTCCGAAACACCGCCGCGGCCCCCCGATCCTGGTTGAAGGCGTTGACTCGGAAACGTGCCAGGCCCGGGATATCGAACGAGAAGTCCGTTTCGAAGAACTCCTCGAAATCCTTGCGTTGCTTGTCGTTCATAATGTCGTACACGAGTCCGTGCACGACCTTGTGGTCCAACGGCGGGATATTGATGCGTCGGATGTCGCCATCGACCCGGATCATCGGCGGCAGACCTGCAGAGAGATGCAGATCCGAGGCCTCGTGCTTGACGCTGAATGCCAATAGCTCGGCAATATCCATCGACTCACCCCAACTTAAAGAGATCCCGCGGTTCGTACGGCAGCGATGCGCCATCGGCCCGACAAGCGGTCGGCGGGCCCAGGCCCGGGACTCGAACGACATTGACGGCGAGTCCGAGCCCATGGGATGGGAAGACCCGCCTTGGAAAAATGGGATTGAGCCAGATCTTGGGCGATAGCACAATCCTGACTATACCGGCCGACCGCAGTGGACCTCTCGATGAGCCCGATCTGCCACAAACTCGACACTGTACGCCAACGCATCCACGGGGCGGAAACCCGCTTCGGGCGCACATCCGGCTCGGTCGCCCTGCTGGCGGTAAGCAAGACTCGCTCCCCCGAGGACCTGCGCACGGCCTTTGGCTGCGGCCAGCGCCTGTTCGGCGAAAGCTACCTGCAGGACGCCCTGACCAAGATCCGGGCCCTCGACGACCTGGCCATCGAATGGCATTTCATCGGGCGCGTTCAAGGCAACAAGACCCGTGCTATCGCCGAGCATTTCGACTGGGTTCACAGTATAGACAATCCCACGCACGCGCGACGACTGAGCGAGCAGCGCCCCGAGGATCTGCCCCCGCTCAACGTCTGCCTGCAGGTGAACCTGGACGCCGAGGCCTCCAAAGGCGGTCTCGACGAGCAACAGCTGGGGCCGGCGCTAGCCGAGGTCCGGACACTCCCGCGACTGCAAATCCGCGGCTTGATGGCATTGCCGTCGCCTCGGACCGATGTCGCAGCACAGCACCTGCCCTTCCGCCGACTGCATGACCTGCGTGACCGCTTGGCTACCGATGGCCTGCCCCTGGACACCCTTTCAATGGGCATGTCCGCAGACCTCGAAGCGGCCATCGCCGAGGGGGCCAGCCTGGTGCGGGTGGGCACGGCCATCTTCGGCCCGAGAAACTGATGAAGCTTCGGGATCAACCCCCACTGAGAGGAAAGATGCAAAGACTGACCAGACAACCCAAGATCGCCTTCATCGGCGGCGGAAACATGGGCTGCGCCTTGATCGGCGGCCTGCTGGCGGATGGCGTGGGCACCGGGCAGATCCTTGTCGCGGAGCCCGACGAAACCAAGCGCGCGGGACTGGCGGCACGCTTCGGCGTACGCTCCACTCCCCGGGGCGAAGAGGCAGTACGCGGGGCCGACGTGGTCGTCATCGCCGTCAAGCCCCAGAGCGTCGAGGCGGTCGCACGCAGCTTGGCGGAAGCCGTCCGAAGCGCCGCGCCGCTGGTGATCTCGGTGGCTGCAGGCATTCGCGAGCACGACTTGCGCCTGTGGCTGGGCGAAGACGTGGCACTGGTGCGCAGCATGCCCAACACCCCGGCGATGATCCAGGCCGGGGCCACCGTGCTGCATGCCGGGCCCAGTGTCACTGCAGCCCAGCGCGATCTGGCAGAGTCC
>Ga0210110_1000270_pt1 | contig 17866 bp, 10 predicted proteins | sample China_Galinas_PW_2_FD_184865 | JGI IMG/M metagenome (GOLD analysis project Ga0210110, IMG submission 184865) | Wetland microbial communities from San Francisco Bay, California, USA, that impact long-term carbon sequestration - China_Galinas_PWB_D1... | ecosystem: Environmental > Aquatic > Marine... | reverse complement strand
GACGACGGCCCGCCGATCGAGGCGTCTGAGCACCGCAAGGTGGACATCATCGCCCCCGGCATCGCGCAGCGCCAGCCCGTGAAGGAGCCCCTGCAGACGGGAGTCAAGGCGATCGACTCGATGATCCCGATCGGGCGCGGGCAGCGCGAGCTGATCATCGGCGACCGCAAGACGGGCAAGACCGCGGTTGCCCTCGACACGATCATCAACCAGAAGCAGTACTGGGGCACCGACGCGGCAGTGGTGTGCATCTACGTCGCGGTCGGGCAGAAGGAATCGACCGTCGCGGGTGTGGTCGAGACGCTGCGCAAGCACGGGGCGATGGACTACACGATCGTGGTCTCGGCGGGCAGCTCCGACCCGGCCCCGATGCAGTACGTCGCGCCCTACTCGGGGTGCGCGATGGGCGAGTACTTCATGTGGCAGGGCGTCGACGGCAAGACGCCCAAGCACGCCCTGTGCATCTACGACGACCTGAGCAAGCAGGCGGTGGCCTACCGCCAGCTCTCGCTGCTGCTCCGGCGCCCGCCGGGGCGCGAGGCCTACCCCGGCGACGTGTTCTACCTCCACTCCCGCCTGCTCGAACGCGCCACCAAGCTCTCCGACGACAACGGCGGGGGCTCGCTCACCGCCCTGCCGGTCATCGAGACCCAGGAAGGCGACGTCTCGGCCTACATCCCCACCAACGTCATCTCCATCACCGACGGGCAGATCTACCTCGAGCCCGAGCTGTTCTTCTCCGGCGTGCGCCCGGCGATCAACGTCGGCATCTCGGTGTCGCGCGTGGGCGGGAACGCGCAGGTCAAGGCGATGAAGAAGATCGCCGGCTCGCTCCGCCTCGACCTGGCGGCCTACCGCGAGCTCGAGGCCTTCGCCCAGCTCGGCACCGAGCTCGACAAGGCGACACAGGCCCAGCTCGATCGCGGGGCGCGCATGGTCGAGCTGCTCAAGCAGCCGCAGTACGTCCCGCAGACCGTGACCGATCAGGTGCTCTCGATCTACGCCGGCACGAAGGGCTACCTCGACGATGTGGCGCTGAACAAGGTCGCCGCGTTCGAGAAGGCCATGCTCGCGTACTTCCAGTCGTCGGGCAAGGCGGTGTGGGACGAGCTGAACGAGAAGCGTGCGATCGACGACGCGCTCGAATCAAAGATCCGCGACGCGCTCGGCACGTTCAAGAGCGGGTGGAAGCCGGGCTGATACCCGCGATCCTGGATCGACGATGAGACGAACCGCACGAGACGGCCGGACTGAAGCGATCGAAGCTGTCGGCGTGACGGGCGAGTGGTCGCCGACGGCACCCGGCGGGTGGCTCAGGGGTCTATTGGGGAATCGGGCCCAGGCATGCCGCCGCCCACGCAGAGCGTGGCCGGTCTGAGCGATACCGTGCCGAACGGCACGGGTTCATCGCTCGGGACGCGTAGCGCGTTGAGAGTGACGCCTCGGCTGACCGATCGTCTGCGATCGAGATCAGGGAGAAGACGGGCGTTCGGGGAGATCAAAGCGGATCATCACCGATGAGAGCATGATTGGGAATGCAACGCGACACCGATAAACCTCAAACTGCTCGGGCGCCCAACTCAGTTTCTCAAATACAGCCGAGTACATTTCTGCATGGCGGTGAATGTCAGATGAACGCAGTACGGGCAACCCTCTCCCGAGGTAGACCATCGACTCCTTCAGTGGAAGCCGATCGCACGACTCCATTTCTTCCGGGAGACGACTGCCGCTTAGCATACTGCTGTAGCATCCCACAAGAGGGTTGAGGTGCCCGAGCGCATCTTCATGCACGACCAGATCAACCACAAGAACCTCGCATGGGATGGGCACCCAAACGAGCATTCCACCGTATTTGTTGGTTCCATCCCTGTAACCAGGGACCGCGGCGCGAGCGATATACCCGTCGATGTGGGTAATGGCAGATTGCTTGCCGATCCCGCCGCCGACCAGTTCACCCATCACAAAATCGTCAACGGTCCTCACCTCGCGAAACGGCGGTAGATCCGGACTACAGAACTCCCCGAGAAGTGATGTGTCGCCGCGATGATCGGTCCCCGATCCGAGTGGCTCCCAACTCGTTCGCCTGACATGTCGATCATCGTCCGAGATCCTCACGCATGAGACAACCAACGGGCAGTCGTAGCGAAGACGGCTCAGTTCCTGGTATCCCTGAATGGCCACCATATCGAGTAGGCAACGACCCTCTTGTGAGGGGGCGAGTATGAGGGTCTTGAGCTGTGATTTGGCATGCACGCCTCGCAGGTTCCTGTTCACCCGGAATGCCGAGCGTTTCTGCGACAGCGCCAGCGTCTCGCCCTGATCATCAGACCCGCGAGCGCTGATCATGGAGTCGAATATGGAGCGCTCCCCGGCGTGGATCGAAACGAGTCGATCGAATTCGTCCATAGACCGCGTGATCTTCTCGATGATGCCCGGGTCGATGCCGCGCTCCGTCGCCACCCTGACTATTTCCCGAACATTCTGCTGCCCCGGCATGAGCATGCCCGCGTCCAGCGAGTCGTCGTTGGCGATCCTGTAGATCTTCCATGCGAGTTTCATGTTGATCTGCAACGCCCGCTGAAGGTCCGAGGCGGACCGGATTCTCCCGGGCACGGCCTCGACAAGCTCTGAGAAGGCCAAATGGCACTCCCGGATCACTCGCTGGGATTCGCCATCGAAGACATCTACGGATTCGAGCAAGTTCGAGCCTGCGGGCATATCCGGAGTCTAGTTGGGTTGCCCAGAGCCAGCAAGACTGCCCGGTAATTTCGTGGCATTTTCATGAAAAGACAAAGAAATCACTACTCCCGCCGGTGCCTCTCGATTATTGTGGACGTCAAGGGGCGGTCTTTGCACGGACCGTCGTCACCCGAGATTCACCAAGAGGAGCGAAGAATGAAACTCAACCGCGTCATCTGGATCATCGCACCGCTGGCATGTGCCGCGACAGCACAGGGAGCTTCGTTTGGTGGACTTGCGCCCGCACAGGTCTACGCGGTAGGAGACGGGCCGCGCGAAGGGCGGGCAGCGGACCTGAACGGCGACGGATTGCCGGATGTTGCCGTGGCCAACTCCCTGAGCGATGATCTCACCGTGTTCATGAACAACGGTGATGGAACATTGGGCACGCCCGTGTTCTACCCCGTTGGAGATCTTCCGCAATCCGTCATCGCGGCGGATATCGATGGCGACGGCGACATCGACCTCACCGTGGCCAACGCGAACGTCCCGAGTATCTCAGTCCTCAAGAACGACGGGACCGGGGCATTCACGACGTATCAGACCCTGGTCCTGCCGTTCCAGAATGGCTATGGCAATATCCGGGTTCACACGATGGCAGACTTCGACGGCGATGGCGATATCGACATCGCGATGGCGATGCTCACTCCCAACAAGTACGTCATCGTAACGAACGACGGCAGCGGGACGTTTGGCTCACCCCAGGTCTTCGACGAGACGGGGGAGTTCCTCTTTCCGAATGATCTCGAGCCGGCAGACTTCGATGGCGACGGGGACATCGACCTCATAACCATATACGGCACAACCACCGTACGAGTGTACCTGAACAACGGCGATGCAACATGGACGATTCTCCCGGACTTTGATTCCGTGGCCTTTGCCAACCGCGTTGCGCCGGGGGATCTGAACAACGACGGCATCGTTGATATCGCGATAGCAAACAACCAGTTGCCGGGCGCTATCATCGTCGCACTGGGCAATGGCGACGGGACCTTTGGCAGTCAGGCCACACTTCCTAGTGTTCGGCCCTTTACTCTCGCGTTAGCAGATCTGAACGACGACGGCAACCTCGACCTCATCGTGTCGGATATCCCCACAGCCAACACGGTCTCGGTGTGGCTTGGCAACGGAGACGGCACTTTCGAGTTGCCACTGACCTATGCCTCCGGAGGGAATGTCCCGATGGAGATTTCCATCGCTGACATGAACGGCGATTCCTGGCTCGATGTTGTCAATGTGAACTTCCAGGGTGACAACCTCAATGTGTTCCTGAATCTCACCGTCGCGTGCCTCGCCGACGTCACCACCGAAGGTGCCGGCGTCGGAGATCCGGGCTACGGCGTGCCGGACGGCGCGGTGACCTCGGCCGACATCCAATACTACGTCAACCTCTACATCTCAGGCGATCTCGCGGCCGATCTGACCACCACCGGAACGCCGATCGGCGATCCCAACTACGGCGTGCCGGACGGGATGGTTACGGCGGCCGACATCCAGTTCTACGCCAACCTCTACGTCGCCGGGTGTCCGTAAGCCCCACGCGCGTCTCGCTCCCGAGCGAGCGGAGGGCGGGCTGAATCCGTCCGCATCCCGAACGATCCCCACGGCCCGCCGAGTGCGGGCCGTTTTCTTTGGGGACCAACGCCACGCTCTGCGTGTTCAGATTGGAGGGGCGCCGTCCGCCGCCGCCCACCTCCGCGGCGGCGGGGTTTGATCGTGGTGAGCGAAATCAGTTCTTCGAGAGGCCGAGTTATGCGTATTGCGAGTGTTGGAGCGGTGTGCGTGGTTTCGTGCGCGGCATCGGCGGGCCCGCTGTCCCCGCCCGCCGGCCCAATAGCCGAGACGTACAAGACGCTCGACGAGGTCGAGCCGCGGATCCCCGTCGGACCCGACACCACGCCGGGTGATTCCGGCGCGACGTACATCATCGCCGCACCGGGTTCGTATTACCTGACCGGAAACGTCACTGGCGCGTCCGGCAAGATCGGCATCGAGATCAATGCCGAGAACGTCCACCTGGACCTGAGCGGCTACACCCTCCAGGGCGTGCCCGGATCGCTGCAGGGCGTTCTGGTCTCGGTCGATGGCGCGCACGTCAAGAACGGGATCGTCACGGATTGGGGTGACACCGGCGTCGATATCAGTGCGTTCAACTCCACGGTTGAGGGGGTTCTTTCGTCCGGCAACGGCGTTCACGGCTTCGATCTCTCCGCCAACGTGCGTGTGACCGACTGTAAGGCTGTGGGCAACTCGCTGTCGGGGTTCTACTCGAACTCCAACGGTGTGCAGTACACGAACTGCCAGGCGACCAGCAACAGTGGCGGGGCGGGATTTAGCCAGGGCACACGCTGTGTGTACATCGGCTGCGTGGCGCAGGGCAACCGTGACGGCGGGTTCAATGTTGGCGAGGAGAACGTGTTCACACGGTGTGTCGCGACCGACAACGCGTTCTACAGCGGCGCTACCGGGGCAGGGTTCACCGCGATCGGGTCGTCCAGCTCGTTCGACTCGTGTATCGCCGCCAACAATAACGGCGACGGGTTCAGCGCGGGCGGCACGTTCACCGGCTGCTCGGCCGAGGACAACGCCGAGTTCGGATACCAGCTCGGCCCCAACTCCACCGTGACCACCAGCAAGTCGTTCTCGAACGACCAGGGCGGCATCTCCATTTCCAACTACAGCACGATCAACGGATCGGCCTCGCGTTCGGACGCGTTCTTCGGCATCGACGCCGAGGTCGGCTGTGTGGTCGAGAACTGCGTCGTCTACGCCAGCACCGGACGGGGCATCGACGTGAGCACCGGCACCGTCGTCCGGGGCTGCAGCGCGAGCACCAACGGGGATCACGGGATCTTCGCGTCGAACGAGTGCCTGATCACCGATTGCGCCGTGAACGGCAACGCGCAGAGCGGTGTGTACGGCTCCGATAACTGTATCGTTCGCAACACAACAGCGTCGAACAACACCAGCATCGGCATCCGCATCGGGGCCGGCTCGATGGTCTCTGGCTGCAGCGCTGCAGGGAACGCAACGGGGATCTCCACGGGCGACCGCTGCTTCGTTGACTCCTGCAACGTGCGTTCGAACAGCGCCAACGGCATCTATGCCAATCACTACTGCCGCATCACCAACAACACCTGCACGCTCAACAGCAACGGTGGCGCCGGCGCCAACATCCGCACGAACTTCGGCGGGCGTGTCGAGGGCAACACGTGCACGGAGGGCGGCATCGGCATCCAGGTCGACGGCGCACGCAACGCCGTTGTCCGTAACGATCTGATCCTGAACGGCTCCAACATCGCCAACCCCGGCGGGAGCACGCTGCCGCCCTCATCGGGCCCCGGAACGGCCGTGGATAACGACAATATCGCGCACTAAGCCTTTGAGCGCAGGTGGGCAGTCGATAAACTAACCATCTGACGGACATGGAGAGCCGAAATGACGCACAAGATCATCATCGGGATCTCAACGCTCGCGCTTCTCGCGCCCGGCGCGATCGCTCAATCGAACATCTCCGCCAACCAGAAGTATGCTTGGTGCGAGAACCTCGGCTGGACCAACTGGGCCGACGCGAACGGGCGCGCGCAGGGCGTCGCCGTCAGAGGCTCGTACCTCGCCGGGCACATCTGGTCGGAGAACGGGGGATGGATCGACGTCGGCTCGATCCCCGCCAACGGCATCGCGTACGCCAATATCGACAACACCGACTTCGGCGTCAACATCGACCCCGCGACCGGCGAGCTCTTCGGCTACGCCTGGGCCGAGAACCTCGGCTGGATCAACTTCGACACGCGCGTCGAGCTCGGCCCGTTCAACCAGCAGGCACGCTTCGACTGGGTTGCCGGGCGGTTCTTTGGGTACGCCTGGCTCGAGAACGGCGGGTGGATGAACCTCGACGACCCGAACCACTACGTCGCCTACTGCCCGGCCGACGTCACCACCCAGGGCGCCGGCATCGGCGACCCGAACTACGGCGTGCCCGATGGGCAGGTCACCGCGGCCGACCTGAACTACTACGTCAACGCCTGGATCGCCGGCACCCTCTCCATCGCCGACCTCACCACGCAAGGCGCCGCCATGGGCACCGCCGGCTTCGGCACGCCGGACGGGCAGGTCACCGCGGCCGACCTCAACTTCTTCGTCAACGAGTGGGTGGCGGGCTGCCCGTAAAGGGTGTGGGTGCCGGCTCGAAACTGAGCACCCTGTGTCGTCGAGGTGGTGCCGATCGCCAGTGTTCGCGCCGGTTTCTCCTGTGCCGGGTGTCAAACTCGGACAGATGGGCAGGCAGGGCGCTCTTGACGGGGCGGAATTCAAGAAACACAATCGTTCGCAATGCCGCCCTTGCATTACAGTCGCGGTCTGTCGCCGGCCGCTCCGCCGCCGGCATCGAGCGGGCGCGGCGTGTGTCCCCGCCGGAGCGGATCCGCCGGTACTGAGAGTGCGCGGCTCGGGATAGCGTACGGAGGTTGACGTGAACAAGGTGTGTATTCGCAGCGCGATGATCGCGACCATGGTGCTCTGCGCGCAGGCTTCGGCCGCGCCCGCGGGCGGGACGTTCAGCTACCAGGGGCGGCTCACGGACGCCGGTGTGCCGATCACGGGAACCGCCGACGTGCGGTTCAACCTGTGGGACGCCGATGCGGGCGGCACGCTGGTCGGGGGGCCGATCGAGAAGCTCGGCCAGACCGTCACCGACGGGCTGTTCAACACCGAGCTCAACTTCGGCACCTACGCGTTTGCCGACGGCGCCGAGCGCTGGCTCGAGATCGAGGTGCGCAGCCCGGCGGGCGTGGGCTCGTACGTCAACCTCGGTCGCCAGGCGATCCATGGGGCGCCGTACGCGACTCAGGTGCGAGGAATGTGGGTGGACGACGTGGGTGGTGTCACCATGGGATTGAGCAAGCCGCGCGTTTCACTGAGCATCAAGAGCGCCGGGGCTCAGGCCGTCCGGCTCGGTGCATCAAGTTCCGACGAGGCCGGGTATCTCACGCTGTTCGAAGCCGGGAGTGCCCGCGCGACCGTCGAGCTCGACGCCGACGAGGACAACACCGGAGGCGGCCCGGCGCAGGGCAGCATCCGGCTGCGCAGCTTCGACGGGGAGAACGGCGGGCTGTTGTCGATCGCCAACGACGACGGCCAGGAGACGATGTCGCTGCTCGGGGGGTTGGCAGGCCACGGCGGCTCGCTCGCCGTCTTCAACGAGTCCGGACAAACGGTCGCCGAACTCGCATCACAGTCGGGTGCCGGCCTTTTCGTGCTGCGTGATCCGAACTTCTTCGGCTACGAGATCTTCGAGGCCGGGCCGGATTCGAGCGGAGGCGGCGACCTGTATGTCGCCCGCAACGAGTTCGGGGTCATCGGGTTCCAGGTCGACGGCAACTACTCGGGTTCGGATTCGACCCGCGTGTCCATTTCGGGGGCCACGAGCTCCATGTCGTTCCGAACCGACCAGTCCGGGAACGACTCGGTTGTGCTGCCCACCGGGGCGATCAACAGCGCCGAGATCGAGAATGAGCCGGGCGTGGCCAGCGCGCTGGAGGGCACGACCAGTGTGTCGCTCACCGGCGGCGGAGTGGCTGACACCATTCTCAGCCGCACGATTACGTGCCCTGCGTCGGGGTACTGCGTCGTCATCGGCAGCTTCCAGGCCGGGGTGAGCCACTCGAGCGGGACGCAGAGCTACGCCGAGTTCGGCGTCTCGGACGTCGCCGGCACGTTCCCGGGCAACCAGGATGTCGCCTCGATCCTGCCGAGTGGGGCAGCGTCGGGGTCGTACATCATGCCGGCGTCCGTGCACGGCACGTTCCAGGTCACCGCGGGCAGCCACACGTTCTACCTGGTGGGGGAGGAGTACAGCGGGTCGTGGGGCGCGGTCGATTCGCAGCTCACCATCATGTACTTCCCGACGAACTACGGCACGGTCACGCCGACGCTCATGGGTTTCGGCGGCGACGAGTCGTTCGCGCCGACGGCGGCGCCGATGTCGCCCGTGGACATTGAGCGGGAGTACCGGCAATCAGTCGCCGACGATATGGCGCGTCGCGACGCCGAAGCAGGCGAGACCGCGCGCAGGCTCATCGAACTCGAAGCACGCATCCGTGAACTGGAGGCGCAGCAGGACAACACGGAAAGGGAACTCCCGGTGAAGGAGTAACGTCCCGACGGGTGCAAGCTGATGCGCGCGGCAAGCCCGATGGCAGGGTCACCACCGCCGACATCCAGCTCTATGTCAACCTATGGATCGCCGGTTGCCCGTAGCTACGGCAACTGGATCTGCTTGAGTGCCTCGACGATCGGCTTGAAGCTGTCGTTCTGCGACAGCCGCTCGATCTCTGCGTCCAGTTTCCCCTTCAGACCATCGAGTTGCGTCTGGTAGAGATCCTTGAGCTTCGTCATCGTCTCCGGGGAGAGCTGCTCGAGCTGGTCGGCGTACCCCTTGATCCGGTCCACCAGCGCCGTGATCTGCGGCGTCGCGGTCGCCACGCTCAGCTCGTTGGTGACGCCCTTCGCCTTGCCGATCGCGTCGTCGAGCGTGCCGATGTACGACTCCATCATGGTCTTGGCCTGAGTCATCAGCTCCGCCGAGGCGGGCGCCTGATCGGGCGCGGCTGGCGGAGACTTCGCGTCCGTGCCGGCCGCGGGCGAGTCCTCCGCCGGCGCGCCCGGCTTCTCGCCCCCCGAGTTGTCGCACGCTACCAGTGATCCGGACACAACCAAGATCCCCACAATCAACCCCGCACGCGTCATAGGTCACCTCCTGCGCGGGGGATGGTATGGCTTCGGGCCGATCCGCGGGCACATCGCCTGGGTCTGCGGGCGGTTTCCCCCTTCGCCGACGCAATCCGCCCGTCCCCGGGCTGTTCCCGGCCTCCGAACCCGCGGAGAACCCGATCGCCGATGGCAGGCGTCCGTGACGCCGCGGGCATCGAGCGGGCACGGCGCGTATCCCCGCCGGAGCAGGTCCGTCCGAGAAGACAGTGCCCGGCTCGGGACAGCGTACGGAGGGTGACGTGAACAAGGTGTGTATTCGAAGCGGGAGAATCGCGACGGTGGTCTTTGTCGCGCAGGCGGCGTGCTCGAGGGCGGACCTATTGAGGTGCTCGGCGCAGCACGGTATCGACCGCACACCACCGCGACACGCCAGCCCGCTGCCCGACGCCGGCGGGGCGGCACTCGGCGCGGCGATCATCAACAACGACGCGCGGTCGCGGTAGGGAGGAATCATGCGTACCAGACTTGTCACACCGCTCGCCCTGTTGGCCGCGGCGCCCCGCGCCTCGGCCCGGCGCAAGTATTGATTACAGCTATTGGGATCAGCAAGTCTCTCTAAACGGCGCGCCCGCCCACCGCGGCGCATGATCGCGATCCGCGCGCATTGTTGCAATGCTCCGCTTGGAGTTCGCCACGGATTCTCGTAGACTCCGCGGACCGACAATCCGAGCTCTGCGGGCGCGCCGATCAGGCGTCGTGTTGTGGGGAGGAGAATGTTGAGTGCTTAGGCAACCCATCCTGAAGCGGATCGGCATTGTGTGCGCGCCGGCTGGCAGAGTGCCTTTCCCTGCTACCCACAGAGGAGATGCAGCAATGAGAAGGACAATGGTCAGTCTGCTCGCCGCGGTGGCGTTGGCTGCCGGCACCGCTCACGCGGCGCCGATCGACGGCACGTTCAACTACCAGGGGCGTCTCACGAGCGGCGGGGCGCCGATCACCGGCAGCGCCGACGTGCGGTTCAGCCTGTGGGATAGCTCGGGCGGGGGCGCGCAGGTGGGCTCGACCATTGATGTACTCGGCGTTTCGGTAACCGACGGTCTGTTCAACACCGATCTTGATTTCGGCGTTGACGCGCTCAACGGCGACGAGCGGTGGCTGCAGGTCGAGGTGCGCAGCCCGGCGGGCAGCGGTGGCTACGTCAACCTCGGGCGACAGGAGGTCCTCGGCGCGCCCTACGCGATCCAGACCCGCGGCATCTTCGTGGACAGTTCGCTCAATGTCGGCATCGGCACGACGAACCCGCAGGCCGACCTGCACGTCGGTGGGCCCGACGCCTCGCTGCTTGCGTGGGACGAATCACAGGACGTGCGAGTCTTCGTGGACGGGAGCGGCGAGCCGAACCAGGCGCCGATCTCCGCCCCGGGGCCCTCCCCGTTCCGCCAGCTCGTCGGGGCGGACTACGCGCAGGAGCTTCTCTCATACACCTACGGCGGGCAGTACCACTCGTATGACCTGGCCACGGGCGACCTGACCTCGGGCATCGGCACCAGCTTCGAGGATCCCGGTGGGTTCATGATCCTCCTGTCCGAGCTGAACGCGACCGTTCTCTCGGTGGCCGACAAGGGCGGGACCTCCGATCCCGAGCACGAGGGGCTGCTCTTTGTGAGCAGCTCCGGGGGCGGCGAGGGCGGCGAGATCTCGGTCGCCAACGACGACGGGCTCGAGACGATCGAGCTGCTCGGCGGGGTCAGCGGCGGCGCCGGGTCGTTCACCATGTACAACAGCAGCGGCTCGGCGATCGGTGATCTCGTCGAGGCCGCCGACGGGGGGCGGATCCGCCTGTTCGACTCCACGACAGGCATGTCGTACTTCGACATGCAGGTGGACACCAGCCCCGGCGGCGGCGGCGCGCTGACAATCGCCCGCAACAACGCCGGCGACACCGGCCTCGAGGTCAACGGGAACTACGGCGACTCGCAATCGACGGCGCTGCTCCTCTACGGCACGAGCCCCATTCGCTTCTACACCCACCAGACCGGGAAGGACACCGTGATCCTGCCGAGCGACGCGATCGACGCCGTCGAGGTGCTCGACGAGCCGGGCGTCGCGAGCGCCACGGCGGACGCGACGGTCACCCTCGGGGGCGGAACGAACGTCCTCCTCAGCCGCACGATCACCTGCCCGACCGCGGGCTACTGCGTCGTCATCGGCACCTGCGACACCAAGGCCTCTCACAGCGCGGGCACGGGCTCTCAGTGCGACTTCGGCGTGTCGGACAACGGGGGCTTCCCGACCAACCAGAACGTGTCGGTGTTCTATTCCTCGAACGTCGCGAGCGGACTGTTCAATACACCGGTCACCGTACACGGGACGTTCAGCGTCGGCGCCGGCGCCCACACGTTCGAACTCGTCGCCCTCGAGTTCTCCGGGAACTTCACCGCGAGAGACATGCAGCTGACGGTGATGTTCTTCCCGACGGCGTACGGGACCGTCACACCGGTTGCGCTGACGCGGGGCGGCGGCACCCGGGCGCCGATGTCGCCTGTAGACATCAAGACCGAGCAGGTCGAGGCGGCGGCGTTCGACCGGAACCGGCGCGACGCCGAGCTGGCTGAGGTGCGTGCGGAACTGGAGGCGATGCGTTCGAGACTCGACGAACTCGAGCAGCAGCGCGACGATCACCCCCCGCGCCGCGCGACACCACCGCCGGAGGAGAATCTCACCGGCGCCGTCCTCGGACACAACGACTCACACTCACGGTAAGGAGAGATCATGCGATTGAAGTATCTGATCCCTATCGCACTTTTCGCCGCGGGCCCGGCCTCGGGCACGCCGATCGACGGCACGTTCAACTACCAGGGGCGCCTGACGAGTGGCGGTGCCCCGATCACCGGGAACGCCGACGTGCGGTTCAGCCTGTGGGACGCTGCGGGCGGCGGGTCGCAGATCGGCGGGTTCATCGGTTTTCTCGGCTCACCCGTCACCGACGGGCTGTTCAACGCCGACCTTAACTTCGGCGTGGACGCGCTGAATGGCGAGGAGCGGTGGCTGCAGATCGAGGTCCGCAGCCCGGCGGGCGTGGGGAGCTACGTCGATCTCGGACGCCAGGAGGTCCTCGGTGCGCCGTACGCGATCCAGACACGCGGGATCTTCGTGGACAGCCTGCTCGGCGTGCACATCGGCACGCACGGCCCGGGCAACTTCCTCTTCGCCGAGGACGGCGACTCGACGGTGGCCAACATCGGCTCCTCTGGTTCGGACGGCGGGGGGTTCATCTTCATGTCGCCCGCCGATCCCACGATCGGCACGATCGTGCTCGACGCGGATACGGACGATTTCCTTGACGCCGACGCCCAGGGCTCGATCACCCTGCGAAGCTACGGCGGCGGCCCCGGCGGGCTCCTCTCGATCGAGGACGACGACGGCAACGAGACGGTCGGTCTCACCGGCGGCGGGTCCGGCGGGGGCGGAACGCTGACGCTGCGCAACTCGCTAACCAACTACGAGACCGTTGCGCTATACGGAAAACAGTTCCTCGATGGGGGCGCGATCGTCACGTGGAGCGAAGACGGGTACATCCAGACCTCCGCTACGCCCGACATCAGCGGAGAGGGTGTGTTTGTGAGTTTCCGGCGCACCAACTCGGAGAGCGGCTTCACCTTCGACGGCAACTACATGGGCACGGGAAACCCGCTCGTGCGTATCGACGGCGCAAGCCGCAGCATGCTCTTCAATACGAACAACTCGGGCGATCTGTCGGTCGTGCTGCCCACCGACGCGATCCGGGACACCGAGATCATCGACGAGCCGGGCGTCGCCTCTGCGCTCGAGGGACTGAACCAGGTCCAGCTGACCGGCGCCGTGGACACCATCCTCAGCCGCACGATCACCTGCCCGGCCTCGGGGTACTGCGTGGTCATCGGGACCTGCCAGGGGCAGGTGTCCCACTCGACCGGAACCACCAGCTACGCGAACTTCGGCGTCAGCGATACCGCAAGCTCGCTCCCGGTCAACCAGGACGTGCTGCTGGAGTACGCCAGCGGCGCCGCGTCCGGCACATACACCGCACCCGTGACCGTGCACGGAACCTTCTCGGTCAGCGCGGGCGTCAACACGTTCTATCTGCTCGGGAACAAGCTCGGCGGAACATGGACGACGTTCGACAGCCAGCTGACGGTCATGTATTTCCCGACCGCGTACGGGACGGTCACGTCAACCCTCCTTGCACGCAACGCCGGCGGTGACGCCTCGGCGCCGATCGTGGCGCCGATGTCGGCGAGCGAGGTCAAGGCCGAGCAACTCGAGGGCGTCGCCTTTGATCAGAACCGGCGCGCCGCCGAGGCCGCCGACTACCAGGCGCAGATCGCCGACCTGCGGGCGCAGCTCCAGCAGGTCCTGCGCGAGCAGGACGTGATGCGCCAGGATCTCCAGCGCGTGGCCCCGCACGCACCCGACGATCCGACCGATTCGCGTGCCGTCCTCGGGCACGGCGAAACGAGTTCACAGTAAGGAAACTCATGCGGATGAAGCATCTGATTCCGGTTGCCCTCCTTCTTGCGGGTGCGGCCTCGGCGGCGTCGATCGACGGCACGTTCAACTACCAGGGACGCCTCACGAGTGGCGGGGCCCCGATTACCGGCAACGCCGACGTTCGGTTCAGCCTGTGGGACGACGCCGTCGCGGGTGTCCAGAAAGGCCCCACGGTCGATGTGCTCGGCGCGTCGGTGACCGACGGGCTGTTCAACGCCGACCTCGACTTCGGCGTCGCGGCGCTGAATGGGCAGCAACGTTGGCTGCAGGTCGAGGTGCGCAGCCCGGCGGGCGTGGGCTCGTACGTCAACCTCGGGCGCCAGTCGATCCTCGGCGCGCCGTACGCGATCCAGACGCGCGGCATCTTCGTGGACGACTTGCTCAACGTCGGCATCGGCACGACCAACCCCCAGGCCGATCTGCACATCGGCGGGGCGAACCCCTCGCTGTTGATTCAGGACGACACCGGCGCGTCGCTCAGCGGCATGCTCCTGAATGTTTCGGAACAGATCACCTACGAGTCATATCACTACGCCGACGGGAACATCTCGTCGCGGCTGATCAACAGCACGTACGGGCCGCAGTGGCTCGCGCTCGATCGTGAGGGCGGCGGGTTGTCCGGGCTGATCGGCGCGTTCGGGAGCCTCGGCGGGTCGGGCGACGGCATACTCGCCCTCTACGGCAAGCAGTTCGGCGGCCCCGGCGTGTGGCTCACGGCCGACGGCGGGTCGGGGTACGACACCAACGAGTACGGGCTGCTTGAGCTCGGCAGCGCCGGCGCCACCGGTCAGGGCGGCACGATCTCGCTGCTCAATAACTCCGGCGATGAGACCGTCAGCCTCGTCGGGGGCGGGTCGAGCGAGGCCGGGACGTTCACCATGTACAACTCGACCGGCGGCTCCATCGTCGAGATGTACGAGACCTACGGCGGCGGGCAACTGCGGCTCGTCGATTCGACGAACGGCGTTCCGTTCTTCATGGCGTTCCGGCATACTGAGGGCGGCGGGTACCTCAATATCAATCGCAACGCCGCCGCCAACCCGGGGTTCATTGTCGACGGTAACCACGACGGGACGGAGTCGACGCTGGTCTACGTCGGCGGTGTCAATCCCGGCAACGACATTGTATTCAACGCCGGTGGTTCGGGGGACAGCACGGTCATGATCCCGAACGACGCGATCCGCGACTTGGAGATTCGCGACGAGTCCGGCGTGGCGAGCGCCACGGGAAACTCTTCGGTGATCCTCTCCGGCGGCGTGGACACCATCCTCAGCCGAACGATCACGGTGCCCGAGACCGGATATTGCGTCGTGATCGGCTCGTGCCAACTCGGCGCGACTCACACCACCGGCACGAACAGCGACGCGAACATCGGCGTCTCCGATGCGCCGGGCGCGCTGCCCGCGAACCAAGACGTCTTGTTCCGGGTCGCGTCGGGTGCCGCGACGGGGAGCTACATCATCCCCGCGACAGTGCACGGGACGTTCCTGGTTCAGCCGGGCGCCAGGACCTTCTACCTGCTGGCGCAGGAGACCAGCGGCGGGCTCGACGTCGTGGACAGCCAGCTCACGGTGCTCTACGTGCCAACGGCCTACGGGGCGGTGTCGTCGACACTGCTGGCCCGAAGCGACGGGAGCGACGCGTCGTCCCCGCGGGTGACGCCGATGTCACCCGACGAAATCCGAGCCGAGCAGATCGAGGCCGCGATATTTGACCAGAACCGACGCGACGCGGAACTCGCCGAGGTAAGGGCGCAGATGCAGGCGATGCAGGACCGGATCGAGATGCTCGAGCGGGAGCAAGACCCGCGTCCGAACACCCAGCACAACGACACAACCCGCGTCGTCTACAGACGTGATGGCGTGAGCAGGAAGTAAGGAGCACGAATATGCAACTGAAGCATCTGATTCCGGTTGCCCTCCTTCTTGCGGGTGCGGCCTCGGCGGCGTCGATCGACGGCACGTTCAACTACCAGGGACGCCTCACGAGTGGCGGGGCCCCGATTACCGGCAACGCCGACGTTCGGTTCAGCCTGTGGGACGACGCCGTCGCGGGTGTCCAGAAAGGCCCCACGGTCGATGTGCTCGGCGCGTCGGTGACCGACGGGCTGTTCAACGCCGACCTCGACTTCGGCGTCGCGGCGCTGAATGGGCAGCAACGTTGGCTGCAGGTCGAGGTGCGCAGCCCGGCGGGCGTGGGCTCGTACGTCAACCTCGGGCGCCAGTCGATCCTCGGCGCACCCTACGCGATCCAGACGCGCGGGATCTTCGTGGACGACGCGCTCAACGTCGGTGTGGGCACGATATCGCCGCGCGGCGTGTTCGAGGCACGCCACGACGACAGCCAGCAGGCGCTGATCTTCGGCCCGACCGGGCCCGAGACCCCGGACCTCCAGCTCTACTCGCACGACGACCAGCTCGTCGCGTACCACGTGCCGTTCTACTCCAACGAGGGGACGGCCTCGCAGCTGGTCTTCACCGGCGGCGATGGCACGACCAACGCGATCGTCGGGACCAGCGCGCTGGGGGCGCAGGGATTCCTCTCCGTGCTCGGCGAGGACAGCGCGTTCAACTTCACGGTTCTGGGCGATCCGGGAGGTGCCCTGGACGGCGTGTCCAACACCAGGATGTCCGTCCGCAGCTCCGGCGTCGGCGGCGTCGGCGGCGAGGTCGAGGTCCGCAACAACGACGGCATCGCGACGGTCAGCCTGCTCGGCGGCGGCAGCGGGGCGTCGGGCTCGATCACGATGCTCGACCCCGCGACCGGGATCCCGTTCTTCCAGGCGATCGAGGACGACACGCCCGGCGACCCCGGCGGCGGGCTGCTCAGGATCACCCGGAACAACGCCGGCGATATCGGGTTCGAGGTCAACGGGAACTTCGTCGGGACCGACTCGACGGCCGTGCTGATCGACGGCGACAACCCGATCAGCTTCACGACCAGCGCGACCGGCAGCGGGACAGTCTCGCTCCCGACCGACGCGATCGCCGCGTACGAGATGCTCGACGAGCCGGGCGTCGCGAGCTATGCCTTCGACGGCGGGGGGCTCCTGGCGGGCTCCTCGACCATCGAGACCCTCGCCTCGAGGACGATCACGGCGCCGGCCGCCGGCTACGTGATTGTCATCGGAACGTGCTCGGTGAATGCCAGTCACAACTCCGGCACGGTCGGGCTGGCCGACTTCGGCGTCTCTGATAGTTCGACGGCGTTCCCGTCGGGTGAGTACGTCGAGGCGTACACCTCGGCCGACACACCCACCTCCAGTTTCACGTGGCCGGTGACATCGCACGGGGTCTTCCCCGTTTCCGCCGGGGCGCACACGTTCTACTTCCTCGGCGTGGAGCACAGCGGGAACTACGGTGTCTACAACCCTTCGTTGGCGCTGCTCTACGTACCGACCGCGTACGGCACCGTCACGCCGATCGCGCTCTCGCGCGGGAGCGGGGGGGACGGCTCGACGCCGATGTCCGCGGCCGCCATTCGGGCCGAGCAGCTCGAAGCCGCGGCGTTCGACCGTGCCCGGCGAGACGCCGACGCGGCGGAGTACGAGCGGCGGCTGGCCGAGCTGGAGGCCCGCATGCGCGAGTTCGAATCCCGATTGACGAACGGCCCGGCGGGACGCGCCGATCCGGCGCTGGGGGATGAAAACCACGCCGCCCTGGGACACGATAAGCGCGATAGCGCGGAGGGACACTCATGAGAATCCGACACCTGATTCCGATCGCACTTCTGGCCATCGGCACGGCGCAGGCCGCGCCCATCGACGGCACGTTCAACTACCAGGGGCGCCTGACGAGTGGCGGTGCCCCGATCACCGGGAACGCCGACGTGCGCTTCAGCCTGTGGGACGCCGCGGCCGCGGGCGCGCAGGTCGGCGGGACCATCA
>Ga0210110_1000268_pt1 | contig 17986 bp, 11 predicted proteins | sample China_Galinas_PW_2_FD_184865 | JGI IMG/M metagenome (GOLD analysis project Ga0210110, IMG submission 184865) | Wetland microbial communities from San Francisco Bay, California, USA, that impact long-term carbon sequestration - China_Galinas_PWB_D1... | ecosystem: Environmental > Aquatic > Marine... | reverse complement strand
CGATAGCGCGTAGCCGCCATGAAGATCTCGTGCAATGTCCTACCGGTATTCCGCCAGGGTCGGTTGATCTTGTCGGCATGATCCTTGAGCGCGGTCTTGAGCTCTTCGCAGCGCGCAATATCCGCCGCAATATCTGCGGGTCTGCGATAACGGCCGTGCCTTTTCAGCCTCTCGTCAACCTCGTCGAGCACCCTGCGCTTTTGGGACTTGTGACTGTGCAGCTCCAGGCAAAACGTCCCCAGTCCGGCCGCATCCAGGCGCCGGCGCACCACCTCGAGTGCGGCGAGCTTCTCTGCGACGAACAGCACCTTCTTGCCCTGTGCGATCGCGGCCGCGATCAGGTTGGTAATGGTCTGCGACTTGCCCGTGCCCGGCGGCCCCTCGATGACCAGATTCCTGCCGTCGATCGCATCGATCAAGGCGCTGTGTTGGGAGCTGTCGGCATCATCGATCAACGGATACTTGGCATGGATCTCGTCCATCTCGTCGATCGGATACTCTTCGCCGAAGCCCGGGTTACTGCCTGAATCGTCGTCCCTGTCTCGTCCGTAACCGGATAGAAAACGCGACACGACCGGGTGATCGACGATGTTGGCGTCGACCGGCCAGCGCTTCGGGTCCAGATCCAGATACATCAGCAGCTTGCTGAAATTCAGAAGCGCCAGCGAGATATACCGGCGCAGCCGCCAGCGCGGCTGACGTTCCTGGATCAGCGCCTGCACCTGTGCGAAGTAATCCTCCGGGGCCGTCGTCTCATCCAGCTCCAGCAGGGCCATTGCAAAGTCCGCGCGCAGCTTCTCGCGCAGCGACAGGTTCGGGATGATGTCTTCGCCGGAATAGCTGAGCGTGTACTCGTAGGTGCGGGTATCCGGATTCAGCCGCCCCTTGTGCAGCCGCACCGGCACCAAGACCAAAGGTGCAATTCGTGGGTTGTCGCTGTCGGCATTCTCGAGCCATTCGAGAAACCCGAAAGACAGGTACAGGATGTTGGCCCCCATCTCCTCGATGGCCGACTCGGAGGTCTGCAATAAGCCCTTCAGCCTCGCCTCCAGCTCGTACGGGTACAACAGAGTCTGAATAGCCCTGTCCGAGTGCTTGGCCAAGGGATCGTCGGGCGACGACTCGGGCACCTCGTAGCTGGTCTCAAGGCCCAGCTCCCTGGCCCACTCCTGCGCACCGGGATCGCCCCGCCGCCGCACCAGCTGCTGCGTCTCCTCATCGAATTCGAGATAGCCGGCCTCGATCAACTGCGCTTCGGTCGGCTCCGGGACCGACTCGAAACGCATCTCGGTGTCCGCCAGCAGGGTCTCCGCGAGCTGATTCGGTAGCTCGTCGATCACCCGCAGGCTCGCGTTCTTGCTGTGCCGGAAATTGATCAGGCGGTTGCGCGCGGTCAGATCCAGCAGCCGCATACGCAGGTTTTCCAGCGAACGTAGCGCCGGGGATTGGTCGATGTTCGACTGGCCGTAATCGGTCATGGCGTGATGGTAGCGTTCTCGAGCGGCTGGAGTTAATTGACCAAGTGCCTCGGCCTGGCGGATGCTCACCGTCAGCGTCCTGGGTGTGCTCGAAGGTTGCAGGCGCGGCGCATGCTCTCTGGCTCCCCATACCCACTGCGCTCCCGGCAGCTCGGCTTCCGATGAATGCTCATTGCCGCATTTCTTGTCGATGTTATCAGACACTTAGGGACCCGGAACCGTCTACCGATCCCGGTTCCAGCGCGTTACGCGCCACTTCAGGTTTCTTTCGGCAACCGAGACTGGGCCGGCACAATCGTGCAAAATCACGAGGGTCTTCTGGACCCGAGCAGCCATGGAGTCCAGCGCGGTCACAAAGGAGCACGCCATGACCAAACCACCACCCAACCGCCTGGAGCAGCTGCGACGCGCCTTCGAAGCGGGGCTGATCGATCGGGATACCTACGACGCCGCCAAAACGGCCATGAGCGCTCAGGCCGGCGGCGTCGCCATTGCCGAGGGGGCCGAGGCGGTCGCAGTGGGCCCGGGGGGCGTCGCGGTCCAGGGCGGCAACGATGGGACGATCAACCTCGGCGTCATGATCCAGCAGGGGACGCGGGCCGGGGCGAGCGAGCGGGATCTGACGCGAGCCTATCTGGCCCGCATACTGACCCAGGCCGATCAGCTGCCGCTGTTCATCGGCGACGGCTCGAAGGCCCATATCCGGCTCTCCTCGGTCTACACCGCCCTGCTGACCCAGCGCGGCGAGGCGGAGATCGCTTTCGAAGACGGAGACGTTCGCGGCAAGGTGCAAATCTCTACGGACCGGGACAAGCGGCTGTCTGCGCTGGAGGTGCTCGATGCCGAGGCCAGGCTGGTGCTCCTCGGCGGGCCGGGCAGCGGCAAGAGCACCTTCGTGAGCTTCGTAGCGCTCTCCATGGCCGGGGAGCTGCTGGGACTCCCCGAGCTGAATCTCGAGACCCTCACCGCGCCCCTGCCCAAGGAAGAGGACGATGAGGAGGACCCGCCACCCCAGCGCTGGGAGCAAGGCCCCCTGCTGCCGGTGTCCGTGGTGCTGCGCGATTTCGCCAGCCAGCTGCCGGCGCCCGGCACGCCGGCCAACGCGGAAACCCTGTGGGCCTTCATCGAAGGGCAGCTGAGGCAGGCGGCGCTGGGGGATTTTGCGCCGCTGCTCAAGCGACGGTTGCACGAGAGCGGCGGTCTGGTGCTGCTCGATGGCCTGGACGAGGTGCCGGACGCCCGTGACCGCCGGGTGCAGATCAGGCAGGCGGTGCAGGACTTCGCCGCCACCTTCCACCGCTGTCGCTTCCTGGTCACCAGCCGCACCTACGCCTATCAGCGCCAGGACTGGCAGCTGGACCGCTTCGCCCAGACCCACCTCCTGCCCTTCACCCGGGGCCAGATCCGCGCCTTTGTACACGCCTGGTACGGGCACATGGTGGAGCTGGAGCGCCTGTCCGCAACCGCTGCCGAAGACCGCGGCCGGCTGCTGACGCACACCATCGACCGCAACGAGCGCATCCGCGAGCTGGCCGAGCGCCCGCTGCTGCTGACCCTGATCGCCCGGCTGCAGACCGAGGGCGGCGGTAGCTTGCCTGAGCGACGGGAAGAGCTGTATCACAAGGCGGTGGAGATGCTGCTGACCGAGTGGGAGCGGCTGAAGGTGCGCGAGCGCTCCGACGGGACCAAGGAGATCGAGCCCAGCCTGGCCGAATGGCTCAGTGCGGAGCGCGACGACATCCGCAAGGCGCTCAACCGGCTGGCCTTCGAGGCCCACAAGGGCCAGCCGGACCTGACCGGCACCGCCGACATCCGCCAGGAGACGCTGATTGCCGCCCTGCTCGAGGCCAGCGCCCGCCGGGAAGACCTGAACGTGGGGCTGCTGGAGCGCTATCTGCGCGACCGCGCCGGACTGCTGGCGGCCCACGGCGTGGGCATGTATCAGTTTCCCCACCGCTCCTTCCAGGAATACCTGGCCGCCTGCCACCTGACCGACGACGAGTTCCCCGACAAGCTGGCGCAGCTGGCACGCAGCGATCCCGACCGCTGGCGCGAGGTGGCGCTGCTGGCGGGTGCCAAGGCCGCACGCGGCTCCTCGCTCAACGCCTGGGCCCTGGCCGAGACCCTGTGCCCGCCATCACCGCCGCAAGACTCCGCCTCGCACGCCGATCACTGGGGCGGCCTGCTGGCGGCACAGGTGCTCCTGGAATGCGCCGACCTCGCCAAGGTGGCACCGCGCGACCAGGGCAAGCTCGAACGGGTGCGGGGCTGGCAGCTCGCCATCCTGCGCGGCGCGCTCCTGCCCGCCACCGAGCGCGCCATGGCCGGACGCGCCCTGGCGGTGCTGGGCGACCCGAGACCCGAGGTGATTCAGCTCGATGCCATGCACTTCTGTCTGGTGCCGCCCGGGGCTTTCGTGATGGGCAGCGAAACAGGCTTCGACGTCGAGAAGCCGGAGCACCGAGTCGACCTGAGCTATCCCTATTGCATCGCCCGTTACCCGGTGACCGTGGCACAGTGGCGCGAGTACGTGCAGCGTAGCGGGCGACCGGTGGAAGACGAGCACAGTCTGCGCAGGCGCGCGAACGATCCGGTCGCCTACCTCAGCTGGCACGATGCCCGAGGATTCTGTGACTTCCTCACCCAGGCCTGGCGCGACGCGTTGCCGCCGGGCTGGGTCGCCACGCTCCCCTCCGAGGCCGAGTGGGAGAAGGCCGCACGCGGCGGCGATCGTGTCCCGGCCAGCCCCGTCTGGGTGAGCCATGAGCAGGTCAACAAACAGTTGCAGGCAATGCCGGGCTGGGCGCAGACGCCGAACCCGATCTCGGCCCGCGCCTACCCCTGGGGCGAGGCGTTCGACACCGATCTGGCGAACGCCGAGGCGGTTATCGGTGAGACCAGTGCAGTCGGCTGTTTTTCCGGCGGTATCAGTCCCTATCACTGCGAGGAGATGAGCGGCAATGTCATCGAGTGGACACGCAGCCTATGGGGGAAGGACTTCTTGGAAGACGAGTTTGGATATCCTTACGATCCGAACGATGCCCGCCGGGAAGCGATGGATGCCGGGAATGAGATCGCGCGGGTCGTGCGCGGCGGCGCGTGGGGCAGTCCTCGAGTCGTCGCCCGCTGTGCCTTTCGCCTCAGGCTTCGCCCCGGCAGTCGGGACCGCAATCTGGGTTTTCGGGTGGTGTTGCGTTGTGCCCCTGTTCGCTAGCTCCGTCCTCTGTTGTCTCCGATCTCTGGATCTCCGGCTCCCGGACTCCAGAGGGGGTGCGGGGGAGACTTCCCCCGCCGCGCGAAGCGCGACGCGGCCGGAAAATTTCTCACAGAACGCCATCACACCCGCCGCGGGATCGGGTGGCCGGCGAACAGGTGCTCACGCAGCCCCCAGGTGTCGGCGTAACAAACATGGTTGATCCAGCCCTGCACGCTGGCATCCAGCTCCGCGAAGGAGATTCGCCAGGCCTGGTACGCGTTCAGGTTTCGGCGCAAGCGACGGGTGAAGTGAACCGCATTGCGCCGCTTGAGCAATCGGTGGCTGGGGTACACGACAAAGCCCAGCCAGGGGACGCCGCAGCGCGTCGGCACCACCTGGGCCGGTCCCTGGTGGATGGTCAGCCGATCGCACGCCAGGCGGGCGATGATCGCCTGCTTCCAGGTGTAGAGCTGGGACCTGCTGTCGCTGAACAGCGCGAAGTCGTCCACGTAGCGCAGATAGGCGCTGCACCCCAGGCCGCGCTGCACGAACCAGTCGAAGTCGTTCAGGTAGACATTGGACCAGAACTGCGAGGTCAGATTGCCGATGGGCAGGCCGCGGGGGCGACAGGCCGCCAGCAGGTCGTCGCCCGGAAAATGGACCATCGCATACTCGTTCGCGAGCACGCCCGCGCCGCTGTCGAGTATGCCATCGATCAGCCACAGCACGTCTTGATCCCGGATCACGTGTGCGAGCTTGGCCCGCAGGAGCTGGTGATCGAGGGAGGGAAAGTGTTGGACAACGTCTGCGCGCAGCACGTAACGGTGGCGTCGGGCCAGGTCCTGGAAGCGGTCCAATGCCCGATGCGTACCCTTGCCCTTGCGGTTAGCGTAGCTGTGCTCGATGAACTTGGCGTCGAAGACCGGCTCGATGAGGTTGCACAGGGCGTGATGCACCACGCGGTCGCGGAATGGTGAGGCGCTGATCTTGCGCCGCTTCGGCTCGTGGATAAAGAAATGACAATAGGCGCCGGGGGCGTAGGCCTTGGCGCGTAGCTCGTCCTGAAGCCGTATCAGCCGGTCGGCGATCTGGTGCTCGAAGGCCGTAGCGCTACCGCGGCGCCGCTTACCTCGCGCCGCCCGACAATAGGCCAGCCAGAGGTTGTCCCACGACGAAGGGACACCCACCATTGCAGGAGCCGTGCTCCGCAGGAATCTTTCGCTCTATGGCAACGGCGGCTCGCAAGGCGCCTCATGCCCGGGCGAGTTGGGTGGAGGGGACGGCGATGGACCGCGACCCCCTACTCACCGCCGCGGGGTGGAAGGCCTAGAGGTGGGTGTCCCGGTAGCGCGCTGCCGCCCAGAGGCGCACACCCTAGATCCCCTCTACACCGGCAACCGTTGAAGTGGACCGGAGGTGTAGCGATACTCCGTTAGGCTGCGCGAAGGTCGCCGGGCCAGCGCAGGAACGCAGACGTCGTTCCTGATGAACAGCGCGGACAGCCCGTCGTGCAGCATAAAGAGATCTGTACATGGCAGACATGCCCTGTTTCGCGGCCAACAAGAGCCGCGTATAACGCGGCGAGGCGGTATCGAAGCGCGGCATTTCTCCGCGCGTTATGCTCGGCCTATCCCCGAGCTATGGGTCTAAGCATCTATCTAATAAGCAATAAGCAACAAGAAGTCGATGTGTAATGTGCAGAAAGATTCTGCACACAAAATCAGCCTTAGTCTGCCTATTCAATGTCAGCGGCATAGAGGTCGTAGCGTCACCATTCGAGGTGTGAACTATGAAGCGGCGCAGTCTGAAGTCTTGGAAGCCGAACATGCGACAGGAAGTACTACGACGGTGAAAGTCTCGACAAAGAGCTATCGGGCTGACCTTTGGAAGTTGCGCGGTGGCCCTGCGGGGCTCCACGTATTCGACCGCACCACCGGTCTGAACGTCCTTCTCGACGAGATCCGTGTTCCCGCGTCGCTGCATTCGCGATCTCCTCGGCAGGTCTCCATCGCGCTTACGAACCGCTGCGATCTGAGCTGCTCTCATTGCTACGCGCCGAAGTCCCGCGACGAGCTTCGGTTCGACGTCGTAACCCAATGGTTGGCTGAACTCGATTCGCATGGCACCCTAGGCGTCGGTTTCGGCGGCGGCGAACCGACGCTCTACACAGAATTCGAGAGGCTCTGTCAGCATGTAGCGCGCGAGACTAGGCTCTCCGTTTCGTTCACGACCCACGGGCACCATATCGATGAAATTCTCGCTGAGGGTCTCCGCGGCAGCGTCAACTTCGTCCGCGTAAGCATGGATGGCGTCGGTACGACCTACGAGTCAATTCGCCGCCGCCCCTTCCCCGAGCTTGTCGCTCGCCTGAAGCACATCCGGTCCATCTCCCGTTTCGGCGTCAACGTCGTGATCAACGAGCGCACGTTGCCCGACCTCGATGAGGCCGCCATCGTTGCCGCGGATGCTGGCGCCTGCGAGCTGTTGTTGCTCCCGCAGGTGCCGATACGCGGCGTCCCGGCGATTCCCCCGGATACCTTGCAGCACCTCCGCCGCTGGGTCGACTCCTACAGGGGACCTCTGAAGCTCTGCATCAATGAGGCGAGCGCCGACGGTTTTCCTATCTGCGATCCGCTGGCGGAAGAACGTGGCCTCCAAGCTTACGCGCACTTTGACGCGATGGGTGTGCTCAAGCCTTCCTCCTATGCGGAGACCGGCGTTCTACTTGGTGATGGCGGTGTGCTGCGGGCGCTCGACCAACTCGCCCACGACCTGGCGGAGAAGGACATATGAAGATCTGGTACCAACACGGCTCCGAGCACTCCGCGAACCTCGTAATGATTGGGCACTTCGAGAAGGCTGCCGATGCGACGAAGGCCAAGGAAATCATCGAAGCGCTGACGGACCAAGTTGCCGAGGACCAGTACAACGAAACGCTTACCGTTGGCGACCCTTCAAATCGGTACGGCGATGAGATGCTCGATTTGCTCGGACGTTTGAACGTCTCCTCCATTGCGCCGCAGGAGATCGAGCAGTTCGCATACGACGTCAGCATCAAGGTCGATGGGAGTGACCTCGTCCTGACAACGGAAGAACTCGACATCTCAGCATTCCTCAAGGTAATGGTTCTGAAGGGCGCGCGGATCGAGGTCTATTCGGCTCACGACTACCCCGACGCGGCTTACGGGAGAGACCGATGAACGTGGAGCCGCGATGCCAGCGCTGAACTGGGACGTCTTCACCGGCTTGCCAGGGAGTGCCGAGAAGAACTTCGAGCTGCTCTGCCGTGGCATCGTGCGCCAGAACTTCGGCAGCTTCGGTGTCTTTCGCGCTCTCGCGAACCAGCCGGGCGTCGAGTTCCATCTCAAGCTCGACAAGCGATGCGATCCGTTCGGCGACCCGGGCCGTTGGTGGGGTTGGCAGTGCAAGTGGTACGAGCTCGCTGCCAACCGCGCGTTGGGGGCGACAAGGCGAGCGAAGATCGAGGAAGGCCTCCGAAAGACCGAGGCCCATCTGCCCGACCTCACGGATTGGGTCCTGTGGACGCGCCGCACGCTAACCAAGGACGACCAAGAGTGGTTCAGCGGGCTCTCGTCGTCGATGACGCTCCACCTGTGGACCGGGGACGAGGTCGACAACCTCCTCAGCGGGCAGGCTACCGTTCTCCGTAACACCTACTTCGGCGAGCTGGTGCTGACGCCGGACATTCTGCGTGAACGCCACGAGCAGGCCGTCGCTCCGATTCGAGCAAGGTGGCAGCCCGACGTGCACCACGTTCGCGAAGCCGAGAGGGAGCTGTGTCGAATGCTCGGTGACTCGGAGTCGTGGGACGTGCTGCGTACGCTGTCGGCCGATCTGCGCGCGACCGCACAGGTTGTAGAGACCTCGCCACCTGTGCCTTCTCTGCTTTCACCTTTCGTGGCCGATGTCGTCGCAACGTCAAGGCAAGCAGCAGACACCCTGGATAGGGTCGCTGAAGGCATCCGAAGCGGCGATCTCGACCTGCTTCGCGATGAGGTAACCGCGCATCTACGCGCGCTTCCCGTCGACGTAACAACAGCCCCTCGAAGGCTTCGGTCCGGGAACCACCGAGCCGGCCTCTACGCGACGAACGCGGTCGCGGCTTGCCATGACGCAGTACGTGTACTCGATGATGTCGAAACAGGTTTCTCTTCGCGCATGGTTGCGGTCCTTGCACCAGCAGGCTGCGGGAAGACCCACCTCGCGGCTCAGCTCACATCGGGGACGACTGCGCGTCCCCACGGAGTGCTCCTGCATGGCCGCGAGCTGCACGCGACTCACAGCCTCGACGATCTGGCTCGCCGCGTGTCGATCTCGGCTCAGCCTGTGCCGAGCATGGAGGGCTTGCTCGCAGCAGTGGATGCCGCGGGGCAGCGCGCTCGGCACCGTCTTCCCGTGTTCATCGACGGTCTCAATGAGTCTGAAGATCCTCGGACGTGGAAGCCCCTGCTCACATCGTTGGAGACGACGCTCGGGAAGTACCCCTACGTGCTTCTGGTCTGTACATTGCGCCCCGAGTTTGTGGACGATGCTGTCCCTGATGGAACACGTCGCATAGAGATCGAGGACTACGGCGAAGAGACCATTGAGGCGGTTCATGAGCATTTCCGCTACTGGAAGATCGACGCCACCGATGCCTTGTTGCCTGAATTTCTGGGCCACCCGCTCACGCTACGGCTCTTCTGCGAGGTGACGAACCCGACCCGGCAGCAGGTCCTCGGCGTCAACGCAATGCCGGGTTCGCTGACAACGCTCTTCGAGCGCTACCTGGAACAAGTACGCGTTCGGGTCGTCGACTTGGCCTCTCGTGCACACCGGTTCTACCCGCAGGACGTAAACGCGGCTATCTCGACAATCGCCAACAAGATGTGGGAGTCGCGAAGCCGCGCCATTGAGTTCGGCGAGTTGCGGAACCTCCTCGGTGACGCACAGCGCCCGTGGGACCAGAGCCTCGTGCGAGCGCTGGAGCATGAAGGCGTCCTGCTCCGCATGCCTTCGAACGGAAACGGCGCGTTCGTACCCGTGTACGACCTTCTGGGCGGCCACGTCATCGCCAATGCTCTGCTCGCGAAGCATGGACAGCTCTCCTTCGAAAGCTGGATCAAAGACCCCGCGACAACGACCTTGTTGGCTGGCGACTACAACATCCGTCACCCGCTCGCGGAGGATGTCGTCCTCTCGTTGGTTGGGCAGGTTCCTCGACGTTTTTTCGCGAAGCAGCTCTGGCAGATGGTGGACGAGCCTCTGCGTGGGCATGCTTTGCGGTTGGCGGCAGGCCTCGACCCGGCGTCTCTTGACGCGGCAACGGTCGACGCCTTGCTTGAGCTCGTGCGCGAGGGTGAAGCTGGGCTCCTTCAGCGCCTCTGGGAAGTACGGGGCTCGCCAGACAACCCGTTGAACGCCGAGGCGCTGGACCGAGCACTGCGAACGATGACGGTCGCGGATCGGGACCTTCGGTGGTCCGAGTGGCTTCGAAGGAACCAAGACGACATCCTTACTCGGGGTCGCAGTGTGCTCCGCGACTTCGAGCACCTGGAGCAGCGTTGGAGGTCCGGACGACTGAGAGCAGGCGATCGGCTGCGCGCTCGCTGGGTCATGTGGACACTCACGAGCACAGTCCGACGGCTGCGGGACCAGGCGACGCGCGCTCTCTACTGGTTCGGACACGTCGATTCCGAAGGGCTCTTCGCGCTGACCATCGATTCTCTGGCCGTGAACGACGCCTACGTAGGTGAGCGCATGCTCGCAGCCTCGTACGGCGTCGTGATGAGCCACCAGCGCGCCGACGCGGAGTTTGCGGTCATCCTGAAGCCGTTTCTCGAACAGCTCGCATCCGCACTCGTGGGGGCGTCAGCAAGCGCGCCCACGCACCACTACCTCGCGCGACTCTACGTGCGGGGCATCGTCGCCTTCGCGGCGAAGTTCTACACATCAAGTCTTCCGCCCCCCCTGAGCGTCACATGGTCGTTCGCAGCGCCTGCACCGGTTCAACCCCTCGTCAAAGGCGCTCCGGGGGCCGACGAAGCAGGGCGGACGCTCCACATGGACTTCGAGAACTACACGCTGGGAAGACTCTTCGACGCCCGCCGCAACTACGACATGGACCACACGGGGCACCAAGCTGCGGTGGCTCATGTACGCGGAGTCGTGTGGGCGCTCGGATGGCGTAGGGCGACCTTCGACGAGCTGGAACGTAGAATCGGGGAGAGCGCCTATCGGTATGGCCGCGGAAACCGACCGCCTGAAGAGCGCTACGGGAAGAAGTATGGCCGGATCGGCTTCTTCACGTACGCCGGGGTCTTGGAGGAACGCGGGCAGTTCCCGCGCGAGAATACCCCGTTCTCCGATGTCGATATCGATCCGTCGTTCCCGGAGAAGCCACCCACCGATGGGGACCCCTCGGTTCCCGAGGTATGGTTGGCGCCAAGCATGGAACGCCACGAAAGCTGGGTACGTGAGGGCACTACGTCGATGCCACGTAGGCTCCTTCGACGGGAGACGATCGGTGAGCACCGCGGTCCGTGGCTTGCCGTACACGGTTTCGTCAAGGCCGCCGATCGCATCCTCGGGCGCGAGGCGTGGGCTTTCATCTCAGCCTTCGCGACGGAGAAGACGAGTGGGCCGCTACTGTGCTCTGCTCTCAGAGCTGGGACGCGGCCGTGGGCCGCTGGGCACGTTCCAAGCGACCCCTATATCTTCGCAGGCGAAATCCCTTGGCACCCAAACTTCGCCTCCGTAGCCCTCGACGAGGATGCGTACCGCGACAAGGTCAGCATCGGCACCGGCACGGTGAGCATCGAGGTGCTCGCACACGACTACGCGTGGGAGAGCTACCACAGCGAGATGAACCGCGCGGGCAGCGTCCGAGTGCCATCGCATCCCTTCTCGACTCGCTTTGATCTCCGCAGCGCCCCGCAGTCCTTCGACCAGTTCCTCCCAGATGGAACCCGAGCCACGATCACTCTTGGCTGCGTCGATGGGCTCGATACTGACATTCTCTACGTTCGAGAGGACCTGCTCCGGCAGTACGCAGGCAAGCGCGCGATCGTGTGGTTCGCGTTCGGCGAGCGAGAGCTACGACCCTATCCATCATCACCGCCGCAATGGCTGGTGGATGCTTATCGGCAAAGGGCGAACTCGTGGTGCGAGGTACTGACGGAGGCAGACATCAAGCAGCATGCGAAACAAGCCGGTAGGAAGCCGTGACCGAAACATCGGGTCAACACTTAGCCGATCCGCGTTTCGAGTAGGCAGAGCACTCCCCGAACGGTAGGGCGAAGTTTCTATTCTCTGTTTGCCGCCTGGTTTCCCGGTGGTGCCGCACGATCTCGCCCATGGCACGAGTTCCCGTGAGGACACCCATCGGAGGAGGCGCGCTCCGCAGGAACCTTTCGCTCCGTAGCACCGGATGGTAGCAAGACGCCTCGTGTCCGAGCTGCCCCGTGGCGGGGCACCCATTGTATGGGCCAAATGGCTCCCAAGGCAGAGCCTCCCGAACGCTGTCTCCGCAGGTTCACGAAGGCCCGGCCCAGGTGGTGCCAATACGCTGCGGCGTGCCCTGGCTGAGCTTTGTTGTGTACCCGAGCCACCGGCTGCTCAAGCGCCGCAATGCGGCGCACTTCACCCGTCGGCTGCGTCGCAACCTGGACGCCTACCAGGCCTGGGAGATCTCCTTCGCGGAGTTCGATGCCAGCGTGTAGGGCTGGATCAACCACGTCCGCTACGCCGATACCTGGAGACTGCGCGAGCACCTGTCCGCCAGCCATCCGATCCCGCTGCGGCGGCGATGAGGCCCTCGGGCGAGCTTTCCCTGGGCGCGTCGCGCTTCGCGCGGCGGGGGAAGGCTCCCCCGCACCCCCTCCCGAGTCCGGGAGCCGGAGATCAGAGGCAACAGAGAACGGAGCTAGCGAACAGGGGCACGACGCAACACCACCCGGAAACCCAGGTAGTCGAGCCGGTAGTCAGGGAGATCCCCGTAGCGGCAGGCACAGCGGGCGAAGCCTCCAAGACCGCCCCACGCGCCGCCGCGACCGACCCGTGCTATCTCGTCTCCGGCATCCAGCGCCTCGCGCCGGGCGTCGTTCGGATCGTAAGGATATCCAAACTCGGCTTTAAAGGGGTCCTTCCCCCATAGGCTGCGAGTCCACTCCCAGACATTGCCGATCGTGTCATACAGGCCCAGCCCATTGGCTGGGAAGCAGCCCACCACCGAGGTATCCCCGATACCCGTGTCGCCATGGCTCGCCCGCTCCGGATCCGGGTTGTCGCCCCAGGAGAAGACGGCATCGCTCAGCCCGCCTCGCGCCGCCTTCTCCCACTCCAGCTCGCTGGGCAGGGTGGCAGACCAGCGTCCGGTGCAGACCAAGCGCCCTATGGCCGTATCCCGAAGCTGGGGAGAATGGGCGAGCATCTCGTTCAGCCAGTCGAATTAGGCCAGTGCCTCGTGCCAGCTCACCCAGCGAGCCGGGCGGCTGTCGGGGTCTCGCAAGGAAAGGTCAACCCAGAGCCCAAAGCTGGTCGCCTGCACGAATGCGCGGAGCTGGGCGACCGTGACCGGATAGCGGGCGATGTAGAACCCCGGCGAGGGCGAGGGCGAGGGCGCGTCGTTGATCTCGTCGTCGGGTACCTCGCGGCCCATGACCTCCGCCAGCCGCTTGGCGTCCGACGCCCGCGTACCGATCCTGAAATCGGGATCTGCGGGGACGTGGACGAAGCCGAGCATGTCGTCGACCGGCAGGTGGAGGCGCGCCGGATCGAAGCGCGGGTCCCCGAGCCCCGCCAGCACGTCACCCGCATAGGCCCGCTCGCGGGCCGGCAGGCCACCCTGATCCGGGTGCAACGGCAGGGCGGCCGCGATCCAGTCGGCCACCCGTGCCGCGATCGCCCGGGTGCGCACCCGCTGCCGCACCGCACCCAGGCCGATCTCCTGCAGCTGGGTGCCCGCCAGCAGCGCACAGGCCCAGTCGGCGGAGGCGGGCTCCCGACGGCTGCGAAATTCCCCAATCGAGATGCCGCCGATCAGCTCGTCGGCCGCGCTGGCACCGCGCTCGGGCTTGGCCAGCCGCGCCGCAAGGGCCAAGACCAGCTGCCAATGTCCCGGCGCCGCCCTGCCCAGACGCGCGCAGGCGACCGGAAAATCGTCCTGGGCCGCCAGATGGCAGGCGGCCAGAAACTCCTGGAAGGTCCGATGGGGGAAGGCGAATTGGCGCTCGCCGCCCCGCTCGCCCTGGGCGATCAGGAGGCCCGCTCGCTCTTCGATATAGCGCACCACGATCGCCGCCTTGTCGCGGCTGCCGTCCAGCAGCGGCCGGAAGGCGCGCACCAGGCGGTCTTCGCCGATGTCGGCGGCACCGCCGGCGGCCGGTTCGTCGCCTTCGCCGACCGCCCACCCCAGCCCCGCGCTCCCGGTGGCGCTGTCCTCATGCACCCGGAAGGCCAGCTCCTCCAGCACGCCGCGCAGGTCCGACAGCTTGAGGCCCGGGATGTCCAGTGCATCGAGCAGCGCCTTGTCCGCGCCGACCGAGCGGTTCCAACGCAGCATCAGCAGGCTTACCGACTCGTCGTACAGGTCGGCGCGGTCGTCCGGCAGGGTGCCCCGGTTGGCATGCAAGGTGGCCATCAGCGTGAGCAGCAGCGGATTGGCCGCCAGGTGCCGCAGATCCGAGCGCCGCCAGGCGCCCAGCAGGTCGTTCCTGCGGCGCTCGGCGTCTCCGGGGCCGAGCCATCCGCGGGTGGCCAGGGCGGAGTACCAGCCCTGGATGAACTGCTCGACCCGTTCGTCGCTCAGATCCGCCAGGGCATACACCCCCTGGCCCGGATCGGGACCGCCCCTCCAGGCGTAGGGTCTGGCGGTCAGCAGGAAGCGGCATTTGTCTCCGGCCGTGCGCATCAGCTCCGACACTGCGGCCAGCACTCGCTCGCGCGTCACGCTGCCGCCGCATTCGTCCAGGCCGTCGAGCAGGATCAGCGCGCCGTGGGTGCGGGCGATGCGCTGTACGAAGGTGGGCGTCTTGTCCGACAGGCCATAGCCGGCGGCCTCCAGGTCGTCGGCGATGAAGCGCCAGAGATCGCCGGCCCGGACCGGACGGTCGTCTCCGGGGATGCGCTCGGCGAAGCGGCGCAGGACCACCCGAACCGGCAGCAGCGCGTCGTAGGTCCAGGTCTCGCCCAGCTCGGCAAGCTGATCCCGGTGGCCCTGCCAGACCTGGGCCAGGGTCAGCAGCACGCTGGCACCGAAGGTGCTCTTGCCGCTGCCGGGCTTGCCGATCAGGGTGAGCTCCCGGTGCTCTGCCAGCGCCTCCAGGACCGGGACCGGACGGGTCTCGCGCTGTGGGTCCATCTCGCGACCTTCGCGGCTCGGCCCACGCGCCAGCGCCGCCTTCAGGGAGCTGTCCGCCGGGATACGCAAGTGGGTATCGAGGGGGACATAGACATCGGCCAGACGCAGCGGCTCGCGCCGGGCCTCCTGGGCACCGACATCGATCTCCCCGAGCTTCAGGCCGGCCAGATCGGCGACCAGCGCCTCCAGGTAGTGGGCGATCACCGAGCCGGCCTCGTCCGGGTCGACACCTTGAAAGACATGGCCGAGGATCTGGATGAAGTCCCGGCCGATGAAGTGCCCACCGGCGTTGACCGAGCCCTGCACGGACGCGCCACCGTGAGTGACCACGCCAGTGTCGGCGCCCGCGACAGCGGACTGCTCCGCGGCGCTGAGCTTGGCCTGCAGGTCGGCGAGCTGGCGCCTCAGCGCCTCCAGGTCTGACGGATCGGTTCCCATGGTTGACTCAACCTCCCTTCAACTTTTCCAGCACGTATCGCGTCACCGGACCGACGATGCCATCGAGCAGCGGGGTGGCGAACGTCTTGACCACCGCACCGACCGCACCGGGCACCAGGTCCGCCAGGCCGTCGATGAGTCTGCCCAGACGATGGTCTTCGGCCCGCGTGCCCTTGGCAACCTCGGTCTGTACGTCATTCAGCTGCCGTATCGCCTCATCCTGCTTTTCGGCCGCAGCATGCTGGGCCACCGCCGCCAGCAGAGGGGCGAACAGCCTATCCAGCATCTGTGCGTCCACGCCCTGGGTGATCTTGTCACGTCCAATAAAGTCACCGCCCGCATTGACGTTACCGCCGACGTACGGGCCTCCGCCTGTGTCGACGAGTGTCCCCGTGTTGATGGTCCCGCTGTTGCCACCCTTGACAACGACAGCGCCTGATCCTGCCGCAGTCGCGCCGGCTCCCTGGGCAATGACACCCCCGCCCGCGAGATGCGCCTCGTAGCGCGAGCCAGGGGGCTCGGCCCTTTCCGGCTGGAATTCGATGAACCCGTTGGCGACCAGCTTGTCGAGCTGTCGATTGAAGTGCAGCTGCAAACCCTCGACGTTCGGGTAGCGCGTGTAGAAATGGCCGAGGGCATCCAGCCGGGCCTGGAACGCCTGAAGACTCGCGAAATCCGCGGGATCGACGCTCCCGGGCGCATCCCGCGTATCCTTGAAATAGGTGAAGATGAAAGGCTTGTCGGTCGCCCGAAACTGGCCGAAGGCGGTCTCGAACTCCTCGCGGGTGTAACGGCCCACCTTGTGCCAGAACAGCAAGACGAACAGGTCGCAACCGCGAATCGCCTTGTTGTACTCGTCCTGTAGCCGCGTCCGTGACATGGCATCGAGGAAATCCTCCCAGACCACGAGGTCGACGAAGACGCCCTTGTCGATCCATTCCCGGTTCTTGCGGTTGACGAAGATCTCGAACGCCGTGCGGTCTTCGCTCAATTCCGCGGACGAAGCAAGGAACAGCTTCTTCTTGGCGATCTCGGACATTCCCGTCTCCCGTGACCTTGGCTTACGAAAAAGAAATGGACAGTTACCCGCTATAAGACCGTTTCCAGAAGGCTTGCGACACCTTGACGATAGCCCGTCCCGTCGCCGCGCCCTCCGGGAGACCAAGCAGCCAACCACGCATCTTCCAAGCCAACGCCCGTTCGATCCGATCGACATCGCCGCTGCTCGAGGCGAGTGACCTGGCTATGAACAGGGCGCGCTCGGTGTCTCTGCTATTGAAACGGTATTTCTTATGAAACTCACAGGGACGCGTCGATGATCTCGAACACCCGATCCGAATAGGGTGCCGTACCTCGCTGGAAATCTCCAAGGCCCTGTGCCAGAGATGGTTGGCAGGAACGGTATGGGAAATCAAGGCGTCTGCGTCATCGAGGACAGATCGACCAATCTCCAGCGACAGGTCACGGTGAGTGCACCATTGCCACACCACATTTGCCAGTTCTGCACGCAGCGAATCCGGCACAGCTATCCTCGTAGCCGCTTCGAGAACCGCCGCTGCGTCATCGCAAAGACCGTCCACACGGACCAACGCGCGTATGCGAAGATCATCGTGTCCACCACGATCAATGCCGCCCCTCCTCCCTCCATGCGGCTACTTCTTGCGCATCTGTCCGTGGGAGGTCCTTCCACCGGGAACGTATCCGTTGCAGCACTTCGCCCCTGGGGGCATAGCGGGTTTGCAGCAGATCGCGCAGCTCCTGTTCCATGGAACGGCCGTGACTGGCGGCGCTCTCTTTCACGCGGTCGATCGAATCGTCCGGAAGGTTTCGGATCTTCAGGATAGCCATCAGCCGACTCGGATAAGAGTACTCAAACAACTCGTGCTAGCATAATGCTCGCACGAAGGACAAGCAAGGATGTCCAAGCGATAATGACCAAGAAGTGGGCATCCAGTGCGCCGGGACGAAGCCGGCGTCCGATCCGAGGCGAGAGTCCGCCAGGAAGACGACGATCTTGGCGCAGGGCTGCTGCAGCCGGATCTCCGCGATCGGGAGCCGGCTCGGGGCGAGGGTGAGCGCGATGTTCTAGACCTGCAAGCCCTCCCATTCGAGCGGGCGGTCGGCGGAGTCGGCCTCGTCGATCGGCAGGTCGGCCAGGCTCAGGGTGCCGCCGTCCTTCAGGCGGGGCTGGCCGTGGGCGGAGTACGGCACTCACACCGGACGAGCCGCAAGTACTGGGGCGGCTGGCGGTGTCGGAAGACGAGCGTTGGTCGGAAAGCTCGAGCCAAGTTCGTACGCTTGGCTGACCCAAGGATACTGGTCTCGCTGGAGCCTGTCCTGTTAGTGTTTCTTTGTTCGGCCGGCACACGTTGAGAGTTGGGCTACGTTTATGCGTGAGGAGGTAAGCATTGAATCGTCGAAGTCGCAAGCAGAGTGACAATTCACCCTGTGATAGCAACGTCGCAACATACACAAACCGTATGGGTGACACATATTTTCTGCACGAGGGTCGGA
>Ga0210110_1000264_pt1 | contig 18105 bp, 22 predicted proteins | sample China_Galinas_PW_2_FD_184865 | JGI IMG/M metagenome (GOLD analysis project Ga0210110, IMG submission 184865) | Wetland microbial communities from San Francisco Bay, California, USA, that impact long-term carbon sequestration - China_Galinas_PWB_D1... | ecosystem: Environmental > Aquatic > Marine... | reverse complement strand
CGGACGTCCATCCAACGTCACCCAGTTGCGGAAGCGGGATTCCGAGCGGATGAAGTCTCCGGCTGTGTTCGTCTTGACGTTGTCCTCCGCCCCGATGGCGTTGCGTTGCTCGATCCGCTCAGGCGGTCGCCGCGAGGGGCTCGGCGGACGGGATCAAACGATCGATCTGCGCGTGGGCTTCGTGCATTGCCTCTCCCTCGCCTCTCGCCGTCAGTCGATCGGCCGCAACGATCCGTACATCGTCGATCCCCAAGAATCCCAGCACATGGCGCAGGTAGCCGGTGGCGAAGTCGAACTCACTACCGACCGCCGTACCGCCCGATGCGACGGCGAGGTAGGCCCGCTTGCCTTTCAGAAGTCCCACGGGGCCGTTCTCCGTATAGCGGAAGGTGAGCCGTGCCCGGGCGACCATGTCGATCCAGGCCTTGAGCTTGGCCGGGATGCCGAAATTGTAAATCGGCACGCCGATGACCAGGACGTCGGCAGCCTTGAGCTCGGACACCAGGGCATGGGACTCCGCGAGGGCGGCCCTTTGCTCCTCGTTGCGCTGTTCGGGGGGCGTGAAGTTTGCGCCCACCCAGGCCGCGTCGACGAAGGACGGGGCTGTTACCGCGAGATCCCGTACCCTTACCTCAAGCGTGCCTTCGCTTTCCCCCAGTTGCTCGATCAATTCGTCGGCTACCCAGCGGCTCATTGAACCCTTCGAGCGGGCGCTGCTGTCCACGCGCAGCACCTTCAGGTTGCCGAAATGCTGATTGCGGTCATTCATCGTCTGCATCCGATACCTCCGGTCATTGTCTGCCGAATTGCCTGGGCGGACCTTTGCGCGCCGTTGGGACACAGTTTAGGTATTGCGCGGAGGCGTATAAAGGATACGATAGGGGAAACACTTTTCCGAGATCGAGAACAATGGACCGATTGGAAGAGATGCGCACCTTTGTCGGTGTCGTGGAGGCAGGCAGCATCACAGGGGCGTCGGAGCGCCTGGAAATCGCCAAGTCCGCCGTCAGCCGCCGGCTGGCGGACCTGGAGGAGCGCCTGTCCGTCCAGCTGTTTCGCCGCACCACTCGCCGACTGAACCTGACGGATACGGGGCAAGGCTTCTACGAGCGTTGCCTGCGCATCCTCGCCGATGTCGAGGAGGCCGAGCTGGCGGTCTCCCAAGAACACGCAGACCTGCGCGGGCGGCTGCGGGTGGCCGTCCCGCTCTCGTTCGGTCTGAACCATCTGGGGCCTTCCATCGACACCTTCCTGCGAACTCATCCGGCGATCGAATTCGACCTGGATCTCAACGACCGGCAGATAGACCTGCTCGCCGAAGGGTTCGACCTTGCGGTACGTATCGCGGAGCTTGAGGATTCCACGCTGATCGCCCGACGGCTCGCACCCGTGCGCCATGTGGTCTGCGCGAGTCCTGCCTACCTGGACGAGCACGGTACCCCCCACAGTCCCCCCGACCTCGCCGAGCACGACTGCCTGATCTACGCCAATGCGCCTAACCCCGGTCTCTGGGCGTACACCGATCCGGACGGCCGAAAGGACAGCGTGCAGGTCCGAGCGCGGTTGCGGGCCAACAACGGCGACTGCCTGCGCCAGGCCGCGGAGGACGGCCACGGCATCGTCCTCGAGCCGAGCTTCATCGTCTACCGGTCAATCGAGGAACGGAAGCTGCGCCCGATCCTCACCGAGTTCAAATGGCCGATCATTTACGCCCATGCGGTCTATCCCCGCACCAGACACCTCTCTCGGCGCGTGCGGGCCTTCGTCGACTTTCTGGCTGAGCGCTTCGCCGGTGTTCCCTATTGGGACCGCTGCCTGCAGGAAGACAATCGCAGGGCGCCCGCAGCGAAATGAATTCGACATCCACGGCATTGGGTTCAAGACCGCCGATGCTATCGCCGAGCGGTTGGGAATCGCTCGTGACGCCTTGATCCGCGCCCAGGCCGGCGTGCGTCACGTCCTGCAAGAGATCGCCGGCGGCGGGCACTGCGCCGCCCATTGAGAAGAAACCCGCCTTGTTCCTCGCCGCCCTGCACCGCGCCGAGCGCGGCGTCGCCGAGCACATCGCCCGCCTGGGCGGCGAGCCCTCCTGGCGACCCATCGATACCGACCCCGCCATCCCCCTCAGTCGTGCCGATTAGCTCGCTTTGGCCGCTATTTCTCCGCGTTCGTGTCACTGAAAGTCCCAGATAGGGGCGCAAGCACGCACGAGCGGCTTCCGCTTTTCGGGAAGCTCTCACAAAGTGGATGTCCTGTTCTTTCTGTTCTTTAGTGATATCCGTGAAGGCGACAAGATCGACGAGGAGGCGTTCAAGGCTCTCGTCCGTGACGCCGTGGTCCTTAACATGACTCGAGTTGGCCGGTGAGGGCGCACAACGGGTTCCAGCCGACGCTCCTTGCGCTGCGCGCTCGGCCTGCTGCTAACCCCGAGCGTTGACTATCCCAATTTTCTTAACCCCGCGGCTTGCGGGTGTACTATAGACGTCGACATTCACCCGACGGAACAGCCGCTTGGAGAAACTCGACCCCGGATTCAAACGCCTCTTGCGGAGCCACAAGATCGAGGACCTGCGTGCCCACGCAGGAGCGATCTATGGAATCTGGCCCGATTTCCGGCTGGCCTATCTAAACCCGGGCTGGTTTCGCTTCGCGGCGGACAACAACGGTGAGCCCGAGATCTCGCGCCGATGGGACCTCGGCGTATCGATGCTCGATGCCCTCCCACCCGAGACCCAGGCTTTCTACAAGGCGAGGTACCGCGACTGTCTGGAAAGCGGCAACACCTGGAGCTACGAATATGAATGCTCCAGTGCCCAGATCTTTCGGTTGTTGGCACAGATCGTCTATCCCCTCGGCGCGGGAGAAGGCCTGCTCATCGCCAACTCCTTGAGGGTCGAGCAGGCGCACGACCCGAAAGGGCGCCCAGTCAACCCCCCGCTGGACAGCGTCTACCGTGACCAGGAAGGGCTCATCCATCAGTGCGCGGGCTGCCGTCGGGTCAAGAACCCCTTGGAGCCCGAGCGGTGGGATTGGGTGCCTGCGTGGGTCGATCGGATCCCCGTCGCCACCACCCACACCTTCTGCCCGTCCTGCTTCGGCCATTTTTTCCGGCTTCCGAAAGACAGGTAGAATGGCAAACAATCAAACAATTGCAAACAATCGGACACCCGGCATTGCCCCGCTTGTCCTGTGGGCCCTTGGTCGTCGGCTTGGGGTTACCGTCCTTGTCCCATCCCGGCTGCTTGGAGGTCGGTTGGTTGACGTGCGTGTTGATGTCCTTGATCTTCTGCCCGACCCGCTCCGGGTCAAGCTCTCCTTGCAGCTTGGCGAGTTTCTCGCTCAGCTCGGCGATGCTCTGGCGGTCGGTGAAGCTCTTTCCGGCGTAGCTGACCCAGTGTGCGCGCTCGATCTGGTAGCTTTACCAGAGCTTCTCCGTACGCGGGCCGCCCCAGGTCATAGCCTGGAGCTGCACGCAGTGCCACCCTTCCAGCAGCCTGTCATACAGGGCGGACGGGTAGCCGGAGAGGATCGCCCGGCACGGCAGCGACTTGGCAGCTCAAGCAGCTCCACGTGGTCCTGGTGGCTGTAGTCATGGCGGTAGCGCCGCTTCGAGGTGCGTGTCTCGATCAGCTAGGGCGGGTCGCAATAGATCAGCTCCGAGCCTGCGAAGTCATAGTCGGCGCAGGTAGCGGTGGGCGCACTCGTTGATCTTTTGGACCGGATAGGCGCAGTCGAATGCCGCCAGGGGCTCCGGGTCGATGTCGATCGCGATGTAGTGGCGGGCGGGCGGCTTCTTGCGCAGGACCGCCCCGCCGCCCAGATGGGTCTCGATGTAGGTGTCGTGGAGCGGTATCATCGCGATGATGTTGTGGTACAACCCCAATGCGGCTTTGGAGCCGTTTTCTTACCAGTGGCGGGATCAAAAATCTCGAAGGCGTAACACCGTTCGCTTAATTGTTGTGCTGAAAATTGCTTGAAATCAATTTGAACTCACGGCCGGATGAAGCCAAGCGCATCGGGCAAGTTCTTGTGATCGACAACCACTCCGGTCCGTGCAACAGGATCTGGAACCGGCGTGTGGTCAACTTGGTCGGGCTGCCTCTTGACCTGCTCGAAGTGGCGTGCCTGAAGATCCGGTGGCGCAGCCGCACGTCGGCGGAGCCATTTCTCTGCAGGTAGGCGTTGGCAAAGGGCTGCGACCCCTGTTCCGCTAGTTGCTCCGTTGATCCCTGACGTATCGACCATTCTCGAAACGAGAGAAAAAATGGCGCAACATCGGATGCTTGATCGGATCGCGGCTTGTATCAGGCTCCAGGTTTCTTTCCGCGACGTAGGTGGTGTGGAGCGCATCGTGAACCAACACATGATACCAAGGCTTGTCCTTGGGCGGGCGCGATCTTGCGACAGTCTCGTACCATGCTTCTGTTCCCTGGAAACTCGGGTCTACGTCGACGATCACGCCGCGATAGTCGAACAGCCGATGATGGACCAACTGGCCCACCGAGTATCCTGCCTTGCTAATATTCGTTACCGTTCCCATTGTTGTGTCGCCTCGCCACGCGCGTTTTCACCGACCACGAACCGCTTGCCACATCCGTCCGCTTTTAAGCGTAGCAGCAATCTCGTGCACGAGCGCCCGATCGGAATGAAATGAACGATGCTCAAGCGATCCAGTTGAGAGCGGCCGCTACGCCGGATCAGCGACCGTCACGAGATTCTACCCCTATTCCGCTTCGGGCGACCTCGCCTTGCCGGCCCGACCTTCGCTTTCAGCATCCGTTCCACCCCTCCCAAAGCGTGCCACTTCGTCCATACGTATGGTTGGAATAAGGTACGTAGCGCCTGCCCACACACTGCAGCAGGCGACTGATCGAGCCGCTGGTCCGGGGGGTGGCCAATAGATGCAAATGGTTGGTCATCAGCACGTAGGGATGAATTGCGCAACCATAGCGCTTCAGTGCCCTGGCGCCCATTTGCGGATCGAAGGCCTGATCGCTGAGTCGGTCGAGTGCATCTGGTTCGAGATTGAGGATGGTGTAGCGGCATACGACGCCGTCCCGCTGGACCAGCTTGCCCAGGTGGAGAGATGCCAACTGCTTCCATGTGCTCGCGTTGCAGCGGCCCGACAGCGACCTGTTTGTTGATTCTGTGGAGGAATTCCGGGCGGAAGAAATCCTCCACCGCTTGCCGGTAGGCTTCCGCCCGATCATTCTCGCCACGGCTGAAGTCGCGCTGTCTTGCCGCTGCCCGGGCGCCGAGGTTGGACGTCATGACGACGACCGTCTGACTGAAATCGGTGGTCCTGCCTAAGGCGTCGGTCAGGCGGCCATCGTCTAATTGTTGCAGCAGCAGATCGTGGACCTTGGGGTGCGCCTTCTCCAGCTCGTCCAGCAATAGCGCGCAGGAGAAGCTGATAACGTACCCGTTCGGTGAGTATGCCGTTGGCGTTGTCGCCGATCAAGCGGACCACACCACGGCCCTCTTCGGCATATTCGTTGAGATCGATGCGCACCGGGCACTCTTCGCGCTCGAACAGATACTCGGTCAACAGCTTAGCCGATTCGGTCTTGCCCACCCCTGTGGGGCCGATCAGCAGCAGCGAGCTCAGCGGTTTGCCCGGCGGCGTCAGCCCCGACTTGATCTTCAGCACCACTTCGCACAAGGCGTCGTGAGCCGCTGGCTGCCCGACTAGTCGGTGGTGGAAGAAACGGTCGATCTCCTGGCCCCTCGCGGCGGTATTGGATTCGACGATGCTCCGTCGAAAATGAAAGTCGGTATGGAAGAGATCGTTGACGGCCCCACGTTCATCGGTGTTTATCCGGCCACATCGGCTCAGTCGCTGGGTGCGGCCGGATCCCGAGGAGATGTGGCGCGCGTGGTGTCAGGGTACGGCTTGGCCAGAGCGGGACCATTGACTGCGGGCGGCGCCTGGCCTGAACGTAGGTGGGGGTCTCTGGATTCGCCGTTATCACCCGGACGGAGTACTCCGTCCCAGGCACTGCCCGACGAGCAAGCAGTGCTCGCCTGTCTGGCTTATCTCGACCTCAATCCCGTGCGCGCCGCCATCGCCGAAACCCGCAAGGACTCCGACTACACCTCCATCCAGCGGCGCATACGGACGTTGCACGGTGCTTCCGAGTGTTCGGCTGATGGCGAGACCGCCGAGCGAGACATCGCCCCAGCCTCCACGCAGCCCCCGAGCTGTACCCCTTCGTCGGCGGTGTCCGCGAGGGCGGGCCCGTGGGGCTGCCCTTCCACTTGGCCGACTACCTGGAGCTGGTCAACTGGACCGGACGGGCGGTGCGCGACGACAAGCGCGGGGCCATCGCCAGCAGGTGCTCCTCCTTTCAGCTTAGGCAGTGCTCGAAAGAGCGGGTGGTGTCAGCTTTTTGCTGCGCTGATGCCCAGCCCGCCGTTCAGAAGGGCCAGAGGTCCGTGCGGCTGACGGGCCCGCCGCGCAGGACACCAAACGGGCCGGGGCCTGGGCCTCGTGAGTGATTGGTCGATTCTCTTACGCATGCTGTGGTCGGCTTCGCCAAAGTGGGACGGCATTGACTTGGGTCAACATTATTGGCCTGGGGGGAATGCCTTTGCAACTAGACTTTGCAATGATGGCCAACGTGTCAGGGCTCTGTCGGCTCAAGCTCGGCAATCCCGACCAAGAGACCGAGCGCCGGGGACGGACCAGACGCGGTGTGGTGTAGCTTTGATCTGCAGTATGGGGGGGGGTCATGAAACGCCTATCGTTAATCTGTTTGATTTCATCCGGACTTGTGGTAGGGGGAACCTTCCTTACCGGCTGCCGGGAAGTGGACAAGATCGACGGCGCAAAAGTCGTCAAATGCGAAACCTTGCCGACCCCTTCGGGAGACGCCGTTTGCAGCTACGAGGCAGGGGCCTCTACCAGTGTGCTCGTCAAAGGAATTGTCCTCGGCGTCGATACCATTTATCGTGGAGGAGAGGTGTTGGTGGGAGAAGACGGCTTCATTCTGCATGCGGGCTGTAGCGCCGATCGCCCGGCGGAGTTCGATGAGGTGGCCGAACAGGCCGTCAAGGTTACCTGCGCCAAGGGAGTGATCTCACCGGGGAAGATCAACGCCCACACCCACACGGGCTATGACTCGAACTTTCCGGTACAGCTGGCGCAGCGTTTCGATCACCGCAACGACTGGCGGCCTGACTATCATTGGCCAGTGAATTTTCTTCCGCAGGAGATCTATTCCGAGGTCCGACATCTGTTGGCCGGCACCACGTCGTCCGTGTCCGGCTCCTACATCCCGGGGCCGGTGTTGAATCTGGGCATCCTCGGGAACCCAGCCACCGGCAATGCGCTGGTACAGTGGAATACCTTTCCCTTGGAATCGGGTGGCGACTTTGTGCAAAACGAAGGGGCCTGCGAGCTGTTTCCGAAATTCGGTTGGTATCCAGGCTATGTTTACGGAGACGAGTACGTTCCCCACGTGGCCGAGGGGATCAACGAAGCGGCCCACAATGAGTTCCGCTGCCTGTCCCAGTTCATGAATGAGGGATGGACCTTGTTGCACGGGATCGCGACCACGCCGGACGACGGGAGGCTGATGGCCGAAAGGGGGGTTGGGCTGGTCTGGTCGCCGCGCTCCAATGTCAGCCTCTATGGGAACACCGCCTAGGTGCGGATGCTGAAGAATCAGGGTGTGCTCTTGTCCCTCGGCAGCGACTGGACGCCGACCGGCTCCATGGACTTGCAGCGCGAGCTGCAGTGCGCCGATCTGTGGAACACGCGCTACCTGGCTCGGGCGTTCACCGACAGGGATCTGTGGCTAATGACTACTTACAATCCGGCGGTTTCACTCGGGGTCGACTGGGCCGTCGGCAGCCTGTCTCCGGGTAACCTCGCCCAGATCACCGTGTATGACGGTCGCGGTATTCTCAATCCGTATCGAGCGGTGATCAATGGTACTCCTGGCCGAGCGCAGCTGGTGCTGGTCGGCGATCTGATCAACGGGCCCGAACCGCATACCTCGGCCCTTTACGGCGATCTGGCCTTTCTGACTACGCTGGCGGCAGCGGACTCACCTATCGTCGAAGGTTGTGAGCCATACGCCGAGCCTATGTACGACCGCACTGGTGTTTGCGGTCACTCCAAGTTCGTCTGCACCAACCGTGCCGAGGTTCAAGCTGCCTTCAATGAGTTGGTCGACAATCCGTTCGATCCCGACGGACCTCAGATTCCATGGGTCGACGCCTTCTCCTACTACATGGAGAACGTGGTCGGGATTCCGGGAACGACTGCCGAAGAGCTCTCCCACTTCCAGACACTCTCTTTCTACAACTGGGTGTTGGGCTCCTACCCGCTGGTTTTCTGCGGCGAGCCAGAAGGCGAGCCAAGCTGCGTGCCCTTCAGGCCCGGCGAGTACGACGGCTCGGTGGCCAAGGGGCTGCCACGGCGCGGCGACTTCGACGGCGACGGCATTGTCGACATCCACGACAATTGCTTGAAAGTGTTCAACCCGGTTCGGCCTATGGACGGAGGCGTGCAAGCGGATGCAGACGGCGACGGCATTGGAGACGCCTGCGACAGGTGCCCGCTGGATACGCGTGCGGAATGCGCATTTCTCGACCCGTACACGAGAACGGCCGTTTCTATCGACGACGGCGAGTAAATGCAGCCGAGAATCACAGGGATAGGAATTTGCTTTCAGCGGCGGAAGTGGGAAAGGAGGCCAGCGGCCCGGAAAAGGGGGCCAGCGCCTGGCTGCCACGACTTTTGGTGCATGAAACGCACGAACCCATTTTCAAACCCCCCTGATGCGGCCGTCGCGAGCCGGATAGCTCCGTTCGTGACGGCTGCGTCAGCGATATCCTTCGATTATAGCCCGATAGAGTCACGGGAAGGCACAAGGTCGATCAGGCGATGGGCGGCAGGGGCTCGTGGACCACGGGGACCGAACGGCGGTCATCGTTTTCGGGTGCGTGTCCGGTCTTGGGCGTTTTATGCTGACAGGTCGCCCTGTACGAGCGGTGCTCTCAGAGATTATTGACTGGGGAGACACTACTGAATATGCATAACGAACACTTCCAGCCGACCTCTCCAGTCGCTTCGCTCCTTGCGCGATCGGCTGAAGTGGCATGTTAAACCTCTAGGTGATTCAAAGGATGGAGCAATTTTTCATACATAGCGACGAACCATCGAGCACCGATCTATTAAACAGAGAAAGATATGCCGTTGCGTTCGCCAAACTTGCATTGTCATGTGACACTCCATTAGTAGTGGGTCTGTTTGGTACATGGGGATCTGGAAAATCTACTTTAATGCGGCTTATTCAAGACCAACTTGACCTGGAACGCATGATACCTGTTTGGTTTGATCCTTGGCAGCATCAGTTCGATGAAAACCCAATACTTGCACTCCTACATACGGTTGCTGATCAATGTAATATAAACGATAAGAAAAAACTTCTTGTTACTATTGGATCTGCGCTAGGGGTTTCTTTATTGAAAGCCGTGTCTAATCTAAGCGTCGGAGATATCAGCGAGATCGCTGAGAAATATGAAGAAGAGCGTTTCAATATAAGAGAAAAGAGAGTCAAACTAAAGGAGTATTTTCTTGATCTAATAGAAACAATAAGAGGAAAAGACAAAAAAAGAGTTGTGTTTTTCATCGATGACCTTGACCGATGCATGCCCCCACAAATACTAAAGCTCTTAGAGGCTTTAAAGCTCGATAATTGCGATAATTGGGGTCAGATGAAAATTTCCTTTTGGGGCGATCCTGTGCTAGCCTGAGCACCGCTTTTCTACATCGGATTCAAGGAAGGAATAGTGGGCAGAGTGCCTCGGTTGTGTCTCCCGGGAGTTCCGCAGCACGTCGTCCAGCGCGGCAATAGCCGTCAAGCCTGCTTTGGCGCGGAAGCCAAGAAAGAAGGTTGCAGAGCACGAAGATTAATTTTCATCTGACCCCAATTATCGCGTGACCCCAATTATCGCGAGCTCGAAACAGGTTAAAACGTCGATTTTGGTACCGAAACGGTTTAAGGCAAAGGTACGGGCCTTCTTGGAGCGATTTTCGCATAACATCAATGCGTTAGCTTGGTCCGACCCCGATCGGGGGGCGGGCGCTATCCCTTGCGGGCTGAGGCGGTGCACGTACATGGGGCCCATCCTGGCGGATGAACCAAACGGAAACGCCTTGACGGGGGTCAGGGCGTCAAGCGATGGGCTATCTTTTCAGGGTGAGCCGGTTCGAGTGCAACCGCAAGTGATGGAGGAAAGGAGATGCCAATGGGTCGGTTTATGGTCGCCACTGCATCGTTGTTATGGGTTTTTGGAGCTGTCGGCGGGCAGTCGGCCGTGGCAAGATTGTTCTCTGACGCCCAGATCTGCCGAGCCGGGATCGCTGCCATGAACGGCAATGACCCGGTCGACCTCAAGGTGCGGGCGGCGGCTGGTAACGTGGTCACCCTGCGCTACCGGCGCCCCAGTGATGGCAAGACATTCCTATACAACTGCCGCCTTGAGAGAGAGCAAATTCGGTGGCACGATCAATCCATGCCGTATTGGAACAGCAATTTGCGGCTCGCTTATCGGCTTCTTGAGCCCGATGGAAAGCGGATCGAGATCCACTCTTGGGTGCGCAAGTTCGACGATACTCGCGAATACACGACTTTCACGCTCGAGCAGCTGAAGAACAGCCGATAATCTCGCAGCCCGAAGTCGGCGAGCTTTGGCCCTTAAGCGGTGGCCCATTCGACGGCCCGGTCCACGCTGTGCCTGTCGCGGAAAAACGGGGTCACCGTTCTCGCAGTGTAACACTATATCCGGTAAGATGTTGCCTATGGCCAGACCGCTACGAATCGAGTTTTCCGGTGCCCTCTATCACGTGACCTCTCGGGGCGATCGGCGCGAGGCGATCTTCGAGGACGATGAGGACCGTGACATGTTCCTCAGCACCCTGGCGGAGGTGGTGGAGCGATTCAATTGGGTCTGCCACGCGTATTGTCTGATGACCAACCATTACCATCTGGTGATCGAGACCCCTGATGCAAATCTTTCCAGGGGGATGCGTCAGCTCAACGGGGTGTTTACGCAGGCGAGCAATCGGCGGCACAGTCGCACCGGTCATCTGTTGCAGGGCCGGTTCAAGGGCATTCTGGTGGACAAAGGCGACTACCTGCTGGAGTTGACTCGCTACGTGGTGTTGAATCCTGTGAGAGCGAGGATGGTGAAGCAACCGGGCGACTGGCCGTGGAGCAGTTTTCGTGCGATGGTGGGGGAAGTTCCTGCGCCGAAATGGTTGGCTACGGATGGGCTGTTGGTGCGGAAAACTGGACACCCACCCCCTTGACACCGCTCTCCCTTTGTCTACAGTAAGAGAACGAGTAAGGAACTCAGGCCAGAAAGGAGCCCCCATGCCCAAGCCACGGAAATCGCTGATCAGCCTGGAAGCCACCGCCTACTACCACTGCGTCTCGCGCTGCGTGCGCCGTGCCTTCTTGTGCGGTGAAGATCACCAGACCGGCCGCTCGTTCGAGCACCGCCGGGGCTGGATCGAGGACCGGCTGCTGGAGCTGGGCCAGGTCTTTGCCATCGAGGTCTGCGGTTACGCAGTGATGCAGAATCACACTCACGGGGTTTTGCATATAGATCAGGACCTTGCCGATTCGTGGTCGACGCGCGAGGTGATCGAGCGCTGGCACCACCTGTTTGCCGGGACCGCGCTGTCGCAGCGCCACTTGCGCGGCGACGAGTTGCTGGAAGCCGAGCACCAGCGGTTGGCCGAAGAGGCCGAGACCTGGCGCGAGCGCCTGAGCTCGGTGAGCTGGTTCATGCGCTGTCTCAACGAGCGCATCGCCCGCCTGGCCAATGAGGAGGACGCGTGCACCGGGCGCTTCTGGGAGGGCCGGTTCAAATCCCAAGCCTTGCTTGATGACCAGGCCGTCATTGCCTGCATGGCCTATGTGGACCTCAATCCGGTGCGCGCCGGCATCGCTGAAACGCCCGAGGACTCGGACCATACCTCGATCCAGCGGCGGATTCGCGCCCTGCAAGCGGCCGTCGAGCCTGAAGGAGCCCGTGCTCAGCAAACCCCTGAGCCCGAAGCGCCGCTCCAGCCACTAGAGCTGCTTCCGTTCGCGGGCGGCGAGCGCCAGGATGGGCCCAAGGGGTTGCCCTTCCACCTGCCCGATTACCTGGAGTTGGTGAACTGGACCGGCCAAGCGGTACGCGATGACAAGCGTGGAGCCATCTCTCAGGACCTTCCGCCGATTCTGGAGCGATTGGGCATAGACGGACAGGCCTGGCTACGCCTGGCCACCCAATTCGAGTCCAGCTTCAGCACCTGGGTCGGCAAGGCCGAGCATGTGCACAGCACCTGTCGGCGTCTCGGTCACCGCCAGGCCCGGGGCATCAGCGCCTGCCGGCTGCTGTTTCCCAGCTGATTTCTCTTTCGATGTCGCTCTGAACGCTCCAGACGCACCCGAGAACAGGGGTGCGGTGGAAGCCCTTGGCCTGACGACCATTTGACAGCCTGAATCGGCTGGGTCCGCGGAGCTTTGACGCCCAATTCGGCGCCATCCCGACCAGATTCTCCCGAAACCCACATGCTCTACGCGCCTCCCGGCGCTGCTTGTCGCCGGATTCGAGCGATACAAAACGGTACAAAAAGGGTGGGTGTCTATGTTCTCATGACAGGGGTCAGAGCCCTTTTTGTTTCCGCTATATTCTAAAAAGGGCTCTGACCCGAATGGCACTGACTTAATCGGTAACCCTCTATAATTCATAGCGTTACGATGACGAATCAGCACCAGCACCAGAATTAGGACAGATTCAGCGCTGCTTTTTCGGGTGACCATTTTTCTGAATCTCCTCCCTCGCGACCGGCCTCGGTTGGGTGAGTAATGGAAATGGCTTTTGGCGCTGTTTTAAAGCGCGCGGCTCCACCCGCCCGGGACGCAGGCCAACCCGCGGTTCGGCGATCAGCACCAGCAATGCGTTGATGGCAACCGCATCATGGGTTGCTCCGCCGCGTTGTTGCCAGGCGATCCAAATCTGCACCGTATGTTTGAAGCTCAGTTGCCGCGGGATCTGATCGGCCAACAAGGCTGCCTGCGCCATTAGGAGGCGGATCAGGTTATAGGCCAGCAGATAGACCCACAGCTCTTTGATGGCCATCTCCGGGGTCCTGCAACGCAGCCTCTCCATGCCGAGCGTCGTCTTGATATTTCTCAGATCCAGCTCCACGTTCCAGCGGCTGCGATACAATGCCTTGAGCACCGCCTTGGGCGCCTCCTTGGGGCACAGAAACGTCGTGACCATGATCTTTCCGCCGGCTTTAAACTCACGAACCTTCAGCGTGGCCGGTGCCTGATCGTACTCGTCTTGGCTCATCCAGTCCGGCTTCTTTTTGGGCTTGGTAAGGGTGATGAGGTGATCCCGCACACCGAGCTTCTCGCCGTTGGCGAAGTCGGTGCTGCGCTTGCGAGAGCCATACTGTTCGAACAGGCCATCGACGCCACGGCGAATCAGGTCCCAGAGTAGGAAAAACGTTGGAAAATAGGCGTCTCCGAGCAAAATGTCATCGTCCTGGAGCGTATCGAGCATTGAGCGCAGCAGCGACTGTTCGTCGCTGCCCTTGCCTTCGCAGGGGCCCGTTGCGGCATTGAGCAACGCGCCGCTTCCCAGGCACAGCAGCGCGACCAAACGACACATTGGAAAGCCCAGGCCTGCCTTTTGACTGCTCGGCTGTGGATAGGCGGCCTGATTGTCTGGCGTGTCGGGTAGTGTCACCGTGGCACCGTCGACCAGACGCACCTGCCGGCCCCGCCAGTGCCACCAGCAGGCGGCGCCCTGCGCGACAATTGTTCCGGCTTGCAGGGCCAGTGTCGAGACCATCGTCAGCGGCAGACGCCCCCGCGCCTTGCAGTATCCCCCCGTGTTGGTCTTGCCCGGCTCCAGGCCGCCGATCACGCGTTTGACCATGGCATCGTTGACCGCCTGTTGGCAACTGCCGTCCGCCGACAGTGCTTGGGCAAGAAACATCGACAGCGTCTCGGTCGGCGGAAACAGCCTTTCGCGGTGCTCCGGCAGCGACGCCTCGACATGATCGAATAGTTGCGGACCGGTCAGTAGATTGAACATCGCGTAGGAATCTGTGTGGCCCGCATAATGGCAAACACGTTGCTGTTGCGGTGCGGTAGGGCGTTGGCTAGGATGCATGTGGGCTGGCTCCTCGGATGGTTGCTGCGGTGTCGCAACCTCCAGCCTATCATCCGGGTTAGCCAGCCCCAAAAAAAACCCTTGCTGGATCAGTCGGTTGGGGCTTAAGTCAGTGCCATTCGGCTCTGACCCGTGCACACCGCCCACGAAGGGGTACAGCTCGGGAGGCTGGGTCGGTAGCCTGGTGCCCTCGCCCTCGATGGCCTGCGCTGCGTCGATGCTGGGCTTGGAGGCGGCCTGCAGAGCGCGAATTCGGCGCCGAATGGAGGTGTAGTCGGAGTCCTCGGGCGTCTCGGCAATCGCCGCGCGTACCGGGTTGAGGTCCACGTAGGCCAGGCAGGCGAGCACCGCTTGCTCGTCGAGCAGGGCCTGGGACTTGAAGCGTCCCTCCCAGAAGTGCCCGGTGCACTGGTCCTCCTCATTGGCCTTGCGCTCGATGTGCTCGTTGAGACAGCGCATGAACCAGCTCACCGAGGTGAGTCGCTGGCGCCAGATCTCGGCCAGCGTGTCCAGCTGTGCCTGCTCGGCGTCCAACAACGGCTCTTCTCGCAGAAACTGCTCCGACAGGACCGTGCCGCCGAACAGCCCATGCCAGCGCTCCACGACTTCGTGCGTCGTCCAGAACTCGGCCAGCGGCAGATCCACGTGCAAAGCAACGTGGCTGTGTTATGTGAAGCTTCACATAAGCTGTGCGTGGCCATAAGCGCGTAACCACACACCTCTATGGCGAAGATCTGCCCCAGCTCCAGCACCCGCTCCTCGATCCAGCCGCGACGATGCTCGAAGGAGCGGCCGGTGAGGGCATCCTCTCCGCACAGAAAGGCTCGGCGCACACAGCGCGAAATACAGTGGTAGTAGGAGGTCGCTTCCAGACTTATCAGCGATTTCCGTGGCTTGGGCATGGGGGAGCTCCCTGGTGGCGCTTGGTTTCCTATCCGTTCCTCTACTATATCCCCTCACTAGCACTTGTCAACGCCAGGGTGTCATCGGCTGGTGCTCGCACCATGGCCCAAAACGGAGACACCGTGACAGGCGGCTGGCGCAGTCTCCGCAGCGCCGGCAGAGGAACGACCCTCCAAACCTGGACCGATCACGGCCCATTCGCAAACGCTGGGTGTCCATTTTTGTGCCCGCTTTTTGCACCGACGAGTCGGGGCCGTATCTCGAAGGCGCCGTGGGATGCGCATGATTCTTGCGCTGACCGCCCACTACCGCCGCAGAACCGTGTGGAATCTGGGATTCGGGGGCAGAGCCCGACATTTCTGCCCACTCCTGAGAATGGCCCGCGCCCCCCATCGCCCACTGACACGCGCTCGCCCGCCGTGCGGGGGGGCGCCGTGGCCCGCGAGCGACGTCATGCACCGGCGTGCAAGGACGCTCGGCGAGATGTCAGCCGCCGTCACTCGCCCGCATGCCAACCGGCAACACGTTACGCGCCTTGTCGGCGCTGGAAGCGCAGACAGGTCACCCCAGTAAGCTAGAAACAGATACTACCCGTCAGTTTGCCCCAACGAGAAGTCACGCCGAAGCCTTGCGTCGCGGACGCCGAATCACCATCGCAACCAGACCAAGACCGAGCAGCGCCGGCACGCTGGGTTCGGGCACGGCCTGGCCAGACGGCACCGTCAGTGCGGATGAGATACCGTACAAGTGCTTGAGTTCATTGTTCTGTGTGAACGTGCCACTAAGCCAGTCGCCGGATGTCGCTTCGCCAAATCCCCATCGTGAGGCGTCAGACAGATCGCCCAGTGTTTGGTTGGCGAAGGGCGTGCCGTTACTACTGGAACCGGTCCAGACGTCGAAGGCGCCCGTGCCGGGCTCGCCTGGCGTGACGTCATCCCCGGTCTGTGTGGTTCGGATTGGCGCGAGGATGCTGCCGTCGAAAAGGTCCGCTTCGTCCAGGGCGACCAGTACGCCATCGGTCCGGTAGATGGGTGAGGTCAGGTCCAAACCGGCGCCGCCGACGTTGTCCCTCGCGGCGATTCCGGTCGATGCGATCGCCTCCCAGGTGACGCCATTGATGCCCGCCCCGGCCAGCGCGGTCGTGAGGCTTGATGCCTCCGTCGTCACATAACTGTTGTAGACCCCGATGTCAGAGGGTATGGCGTTACGGGTCCCCTCGGTCACGAACGCCAGATGGAACGTGTCTCCCGGGTTCAGCCCCGCGGGAATCAGGGTCGGCAGCGCTCACGCAGGAGACGATACGGCAACCACAGACAGGATAGCGATCAGACGCTTGAGCGAATTGCTCATCTTCATCCACTCCAGATTGAAATGACCAACACGATTTGCGAGAACCAGCCTTACGACGCTTCTTAGCGGCTCGGCACGAGGAAGTCAAGTGGCGTGCACCCGAAAACAGGGCGAGCGCATGTAGGCAACCGAACGGGGTTGGGCCATGCTATCCCATTGATTAATATGAAAACCACCTTGAAATAGGCCCGAAATCTGGCTTAGAATGTCCATTTTGGGGCCAAAAACGTGCATTTAAGGAGGGACGGACCTCGGCGCTAACCGAAACAGCCCCACTTACGCTAATAGGAATGGACCCACCGAGTGCGCGGAGGTTGACGTGCTTTTAGTGATCGGGCGGCGCAGGCGGCGGCCCGCTTTCGAAGCGATGCAGCCGCCTGGCGCCGGTGTTGGGCTTTCTCAGGTCGAGGGGTCGGTAGCGGTCGGCGGCTGGCTGGGCGTGCGCAATGAGGGGCCGTCGATGCGCAGGGTGATGCAGTGGTGCTGGAGTCGATCCAGGAGGGCATCGACCAGGGGCTTATTGCGGAACAGCTCGTACCACTGCGCGTAGTCGAGGTTGGTGGTGATGAGGGTGGCCTTGCGGGCGTAGCGCTACTCGAGCAGCTTGAACAAGGCGTTGGCGTGCTCGGGCTTGAAGGTGAGATAGCCCAGCTCGTCAATGACCAGGATATCGTAGGCGCTCAGGCGCTTGATCAGCCGGGTGGTGGTGTGATCGGCGAGCGAGGCGTAGAGCTCGTCGATGAGCTCCTGGGCGTTGTAGAAGCGCCCGCGCTGACCGTTGAGCAGTGCCTGGCGCAGCAGGGCAATGGCCAGGCCCGTTTTGCCGGTGCCGGGCGGGCCGATGAACACGAGGTTCTCGGCCCGGGCGATGAAGTCCAGACCGGCGAGCGCGCGGATCTGGTGCTCGGCCACACCCGGCTGGCGCTCGAAGGGGAAGGTGGCGAGCGACCAGTCCCAGGGCAGCCTGGCCTGTTGGAGGCGATAGGCGAGGCTGCGCTCCTGACGGTAGCGGTACTCCTCTTGGAGCAGGCGCAGCAGCACCGATGCTGGCGCCTCGGCCTCGCGCTCGGCGGCATCGAGGATGGCCTCCAGGGTCTCGGCCATGCCGCCGAGGCGAAGCTGGCCCAGCAGCTTGTGCAGCTTATCGCGCATCAGTCCTGCGGGTCATCGTGGTCGAGCCGGAAGAACTCGCCGCGGACCTGTTTGAGGATCAACGCCTCCAGGCGGCCGATATCGAACAGCCCGTAGGCCAGGGCCTGGGCAATGGCACCGAGGAAGGGCTCGGCGGGGTAGGAGCGCTTGAGCGCCAGCAGCCGCTTGAGACGGGCCGCGCCGCGCCCGGGGGCGTGGGCGACCAGCGCCTTGACGTAGTGCTCGAGCACGGCTGGGGCGTCGTGCAGCAGCGCCTGGAGCTGCGCTGGGGGCTCCTGGCGGCGGGCACGGGCGCCGAGGGGGCGATGATGGCCCTGCGCGGTGATGCGCCGCTCGCGCCGGCCGATGGCCCGGGGGTGGCGGGCGACGACGCGGCCTGCCAAGCACACCACCACCTCCTCGAAGTACTGGTAGACCTCAACGGTCTTTCCCAGCAGCCGCTCGGGCACCGAGTAGCGGTTGGTCTGAAGGTGCACGTAGCCCTCGGTGTCGACCACCCGAGGCACG
>Ga0210110_1000262_pt1 | contig 18182 bp, 7 predicted proteins | sample China_Galinas_PW_2_FD_184865 | JGI IMG/M metagenome (GOLD analysis project Ga0210110, IMG submission 184865) | Wetland microbial communities from San Francisco Bay, California, USA, that impact long-term carbon sequestration - China_Galinas_PWB_D1... | ecosystem: Environmental > Aquatic > Marine... | reverse complement strand
CGGCGATCACGTTGCCGTCGGCATCGAGCAGCTTGAGGCGCAGCTCGTCGCTGGGTTGGCTGCCACTGCTGCGGGCACCGAGCAGCTCGATCTCGACCGCGCTGGTGTTGTCGAGGCTGAAGCGCAAGCTGCCTTCGGTGCCGCGGGTGAGAGTCTCGGCCGTGATGCCGGCGGCCAGGGTGCTGTCGACCACGCTCTCGCTGTGGTGGCGCATCAGCTGGGCGCTCAGGCCGGGCTCGGGGGTCTGCTCCAGCGTGGTCTGGATCTCCAGCCAGTCGGGCAGGTCGGCGTGCCCGCCCAGCACCACGGGGACGGTGGCGGTCTCGCCGGCGGCGAGATCAAAGGTCTCGGAGCGCACGGCATGCCCGGCGGCGCTGAGCTTGAGCACCAGGGGGCTGAGCGCGGTGCTACCGCGGTTGCTCAGGCGGTAGTCGAGCCGGTTCATGATGCCGCGGGCGATGGGGGCCTCGAAGGCGGGCTCGATGTCCACCGCGGGCAGGGTGAGGGCGCGCGCCAGGCTCTCGGCCCCGGCACCGTCGCGCACGATGACGCCGTAGCGGCGTTCCTCGCCGTTGTAGCCGACGTCGGTGTAGGTGGTCGCGGTGAGCGGGGTGTCGTTGACTCGGGTCTCGGCGCCCTGGGGGCCCCGGTAGAGGTCGTAGCCGGCAGCCTCGCCGCCGGGGCTCCAGGTGAGCAGGGGCAGCAGGCTGTCTTGCTGCACCACCGAGAGGCTGCGCACGGGCAAGAGACCCGCGTTGAGGCTGGCGGTGGGCGATGGGAGCGACTGGTTGCCGGCGGCATCGAGTGCGGTGACCGCGTAGCTGTGCTGTGTGTTCGACGGAGCGGTGTCCAGGGCGTTGGGCTGGGTCAGGCCAGTCTGCAGGGGGGTGAGCCCCGAGACGTCCAGGATGGGGTCGAGGCCGGCGCGGTAGAGGCGGTAGGTCAGGGGCTCGTTCCCTTGCGGGGGCTGCCACTGGGCCTGGATGCCGGCGCCGATCAGGGTCAGGGTGAGGCCGTCGGGGGCGGCGGGGGCGCTCGAGTCGGCGGTGACCGTGACCGGCTCGCTCTGGGCGCTCTCGCCTTCCTGGCCGTTGGCCTGGCGGATGCTGGTGACGGCATAGCGGTACTCGCCATCCAGCGCGGTGGTGTCGAGCCACTCGGTGGCCGCATCGGTGCGCTGGTAGGGGGTCAGCGCGCTCTCGCCCGGGGCCTGGCGGTAGAGGCGGTAGTCGGCCGCGTCCTGCACCGGGCTCCAGCCGAGTGCCACCTGGCCGCCGGGTCTCGCCTGGGCGCTCAGGCCCGTGGGGGTGTCGAGCGGGGGCAGCTCGCCCTGGTAGATCTGGATGCTCGGGGGGCTGACGATGCGGCTGCCGGGGTTGCCGAGCGCGTCCTCGCCCTGGAAGGCAAAGGTCAGGGCCTCGACCGCCTCGGCGCCTGCATCGACCGGCAGGGTGAGCTGGCCGGTCCAGGTGGTCTCGGCGGTGGCGCTGAGGCCTTCGACCGGGGTGTCGCTGCGCCCGGGGCCGGACAGCTGCCAGGTCAGGGTCGGGACGGTGCCGGGGGCCAGCGGCTCGGACAGCTCGATGGCCACGCCGAGGGTGGCCGGGGCGGCGGGGTCGTTGCGCACCGGCGAGGGCGGGCTGATGGTCAGGCGGGTCACCCGCGGGCCCAGCGCATCGACCGCCAGCGTGGCACCGGCGTCGATGTCGGTGCCGCGGTTGCCGACCGCGTCGCGCGCGGAGAACACGGCGTAGGCGGTGCCGCTCGCCGACTCGGGCTTGATCTCGAAGCGGCCCGTGTAGCGGGTGTCGCTCTGGGCGGTCAGCTCGACAATGATCGGGGTGCCGCCGCTCACGGTGAGGCTGAGGAAGGGGCGGGTGAGCAGGGGTTCGCTGGTCTGCAGCTCGACGGCCACCTGACCGGGACCCATTTGGCCGGTCACGGCATCGACCGGGCCGTCGCTGGTGTAGCTGATCTGCAGGGCCCGTGGCGGGGTGCGGTCGGAGGTGGCCGTGGCGGGCTGCGACGGCTCGCTGGGGCTGCCCAGGTCGTTCACGGCGACCACCCGGTAGCTCCAATCGCCGTCTTCGGGGGGCAGGTCGTCGAAGCGGGTGGCGGTGACAAGACTCGCGTTGGCGAGTGTGGCCTCGGCCGGATCGCTGAAGGCGCCGGCGGCACGATAGACCCGGTAGCCTTGGACCCGCGGATCGGTGGGGCCGGACCAGGCCAGGCGCACCACCCCGCCCTCGCGGGCCTGGGCGCTCAGCCCGCTGGGGGCATCGGGCACGCTGGTATCCAGGGTGACGATGACGGGGCCGCTGGGCCGGCTGTCGCCGCCGCGGTTGGAGGCGCGCGCCTGCAGGCTGTTGGGCCCTTCGATCAGGGTCACGGGGAGGCTGAAGCGGCCGCCGGCGTCCACTGCCACGGGGTCGGGGATGGGGGCGGCGTCGCGCAGGATCAGCACCTGGGTGTCGGGCTGGGCCTGGCCGCTGACGGTGAGGCTCGGCTGGTTGGTGACGGCGCCGTCGGGCGGGTCGGTGAGGCGGGGGGCGCTCGGGGCGGCCAGCTCGACGTCGACGGCGCGCTCCAGGGTGCCGAGGTTGTCCAGGGTGTCGTAGGCGCGCACCTGCAAGGTGTGGGTCCCGTCGGGAGTGGCGAGGATGTCCCACCAGGCGCTGGCAATGACCCCGCCGCGGCCATCCGAGCCGATCAGGGCGCCGTCGACGTAGAGCTCGACCCGCCCCACCCCGGTGCGGTCGCTCACCGCCACACTGAGCGTGCCCGAGTGGTCGACCCGGGCGCCGTCGCTGAGCAGCACGCCGTCCAGGCGCAGGTCGCTGAGTTCGGGGCCGGCGCTGTCGGCCTCGGGGCTGGCGGCAACGGGCTCGACCTCGGGGCGCTCGCCGCCGGAGAGGTTGACGGTGGTGACCGCGAGATAATAGGTGCGCCCGTTGGTCAGACCCGCCACCCGGGTGCTGGCCGCGCTGGCGGTGCGCACGGGGGTGAGTCCCTGCACGTTGGTGAACGGGGTCTCGGCCACATAGACCGCGTAGTGGTCGACCAGGTTGTTGGGGCTGACCGACTGCCAGCTGAGCTGGATCTGCCCGTCCAGGGGCTCGGCGCTCACGCCCGTGGGGTTGGGCAGGAGAGTGGCGGCCTGGACGGTCAGGCCCGGACTCTGGTTGGCGTCGCCGTCGATGGCGGTGAGGTGCAGGGTGTAGCCGCTCGCCGGGCTCAGGTGGGTGAGGCTGTGGGCGGTGGCCGTGGCCTCGAGGGCAATAGCCGGATCGGCGTCGACAGACAGGCGGTAACCGGCCAGATCGCCGTCGGGGTTGGCCGAGGGGGTCCAGGTCAGGTCCAGGTGGTCGGCGAAGGAGGTCACGTGCAGGCCGGTCGCCTCCGGCGGGGCTATGACGTCCTGGGGGGTGACGGCCAGCGGGGTGACGTCGGTGTGGGCGTTGCCCTGGCGATCGACCGCGACCACGGCGAGATAGACGGCCTGGGCGCGGGTGAGGCCGGTGACGGTGTAGGTGTGGGTGCCGGCGGGCACGGCGCCCACGGGGGACATCGCGAGGACATCGTTGTAAGGCACGGGAGCGGCATAGACGTTGAAATGGTCGATGTCGTTGCCGTTGGCGTACTCGTCGTAGCCGCTCCAGTCCAATGCCACCTGGGTGCCATTGTCCTGGGGATCGACGCTCAAGGCCACAGGGCCGGGGGCGGTGTCGTCGAACAGGATGTCCACCGCGCTGGCGGGGCTCACATTGCCGGCTCGATCGCGCTGCGTGAATTCGAAGGGGTTGTCGCCGGGGCTGAGGATGAGGCTGTAGGACCAGCTGGTGGCGGAGCTGGCGGTGACGATGTGGGTGGCGCCGAGCCAGACCTCGGCATAGGCCTCTTTGCTGCCCGACACGCTGAGGGTGTTGATGTTTGTGCGGGCGGGCCATGGATCGAGGGCCGGAGCGGGCGGCGGCGTGCGGTCGATGGTGAAGGCGACCTGGAAGGCGCTGGAGGCCAGCCCGATCTGATCGAGCAGCCGCCCGCTCACTTTCCACTCGCCTTCGGGCAGGCCACCCAGGGGCGTGAAGGTCAAGGCGCCCGAGTCGTTCCAGTCGCCGATCACGGGGGTGGCGTCGCGGCTGACGGTGAGGCTGGACGCGGCCAGGTCCAGGCCGCTGCCGGTCTCCTGGTAGTCCAGGCGGATCGCAGTCAGGGGCTCATGGGTGAAGCTGCCGTTGGCCGGGTTGGCACCGGTCAGGCGCGGCGCCACGCTGTCGACGAAGAAGGCGAGTGCCACGCCGGGCGAGGCGTTGCCGGCGGCGTCCTGGGCGTAGATCGGGACCTCGGAGGCGCCTTCGGGCAGGGGGAGTAGATAGGTCCAGTCGCCCGCGCCCAGGGGCACGGCCAGATTGCCGTTGATCCAGACGGCGGTGTCGGCCTCTCGGCTGCCCTCGACGCTCACCCAGCGAGTGGTGAGGCGGTGTACCTCGGGGGCGAGTGTGAGGTTGGTGATCTGCGGGGCGGACGGGGCGCTGGCATCGATCGTGAAACCGAGACGATAGACGTCGTCGGGGCTCTCGCCCACCACGCCGTCGTGGTTCTGGTCCATGCCCTGGCCTTCGGTGCTGGTCAGGTTGGGGCCGATGGACAAGATGTAGTCGCCGTCGTCGCTTAGCGGGGGGTCGAGCACCAGACGGTAGTCGATGGGACCCAGGGTGAGAATGGTGGTGGGCTGCACCAGCGCACTGGGGCCCTGGACCAGCACGTCGTCGCGGGTGAAGGTCGTGAGATCCGGCGCCACGTTGAAGCGGATGTCGATCTGGGAGACCGGATCGGTGGCGTAGGGGTCCTGGCTGGTGCTCAGGACGCGGATGGGGCCGCGGTGGTCTTCGGTGACAATCGTGCCGAGTTGGCCAAACGCAGTGGAATGGCCGTAGAAGGCATTCCCGCCATTTGCGTGCACTTTCCCGGCAAGATCGAAGTCGTCCGGCGTGTCGTAATAGATGGCAATGCGGCCACCCCCGCCACCACCAGAAGCATGATCGTTGACGTTTCGCCCGTCGCCCCCATCGGCCGTAATTGCTCCGCCGCCTGAGAGCACCCCTGCTTCCAACCACACCGCGCCCCCGCTGGCCCCGCCGATGTAATCACGAGTGCTAGTCTGTCCGTTCGCCCCCACCAGCCCGTCCAGCACCATGCGATCCGCTACCCACTTTACCGCCCCGCCACCCCTGACGGAGCTGCTGCTACTGCTATACGTCCCTGAGCCCAGCTCGCCCGGCGCTCTCGGATCACCATAGGTCGGATTCGGTGTCCCGCGCCCGTCGAGCCAGCCGCCCTCACCGCCATAGCTGGCACCTGCTCGGTCCGAAAGGCCGTCGACCCGTCCACGACCCCGTCCGCTGACGTCGACGCGAGAGGTTCCATCCACAATCAACTCCGTCGACTCCACTTGCAAACCTTGCTCGGCACCCGCCGCATGGCTGAGCACCGAACGATTGAGCAGGCTCACACGCCCAAAATGTTGACTCCCTTGAAGCTCCAATGCCGCGTCTGTGACTCGCAAGTCGGCAGAGCCCCAATCCAAAGCCTTGGCTGCGTACAAACTCACAGACTCCAGTTCTACAACGTCACCCACAGCAGCTAGACTCCCGCTCGCATGCGCAGACGAGCTGTTGCTCCCAACGATCCGAGCAATCTCGCTTCCGTCGCTGAGCTCCAATCGCGCATTATTCAGCTGGATCGACTCAGGGAAACTCCCTCTCAGTCCCGTCGCCGAATCGGTACTCGGCCGATCCGCGTTGTCAGCTCGAATCTCCCCGAGCGGTTCCAACGCTGCTTTCAGGTAAACTGTCCCGGCCGCACCGACTGCGTTGGAATGACCGTAGAATCCACGCCCCCCGTATGCATGGACTCTCTCGCCCAGATCGAAGTCTTCCAGCGTGCCGTAATAGATGGCGATGCGGCCACCACCGCCACCACCGGAAGCACGATCGTTGACGTTTCGCCCGTCGCCCCCATCGGCCGTAATCGCTCCGCCGCCTGAGAGCACCCCTGCTTCCAACCACACCGCGCCCCCGCTGGCCCCACCGATGTAATCACGAGCGCTAGTCTGTCCGTTCGCCCGCACCAGCCCGTCCAGCACCATGCGATCCGCTACCCACTTTACCGTCCCGCCACCCCTGACGGAGCTGCTGCTACTGCTATACGTCCCTGAGCCCAGCTCGCCCGGCGCTCTCGGATCACCATAGGGCGGATTCGGTGTTCCGCGCCCGTCGAGCCAGCCGCCCTCACCGCCATAGCTGGCACCTGCTCGGTCCGCAAGGCCATCGACCCGTCCACGACCCCGTCCGCTGACGTCGATACTGGAACCCGCCTCAACCGTCACCACCCCCGCCTCAATCTGCGGCGGATAGGCGGTCTCGATCGAGTGGGTGAGCACCGCCCCGTTCTTCAGCGTAAGGTTGCCAAAGTTGTGCGCCCCGTCGATGGTCAGGGTGGTCCCGTCGACGGTCAGGTCGTAGCCCTCGTAGCGGGTATCCCCGTTGGCGATGGTCTCAGGCGTGGTGAAGGTATAGCTCTCGGCCAGAGCCGGGCGGCTGACGACGGCTCCCAGCAGCAACACTGTGGTGGTGAGAAAGATCCAGGCCTTGCGCATGATCGTGCTCTCTTCCGTGCTCATTCGCGGTCTCTGCTCGTTCAGTTCATCGCCACGCGCAGGCCGTCGCCCTGCACGGCGAAGCGCTGCACCAGCCCCGGCTCGGGGCTCGCCCCGCGGCCCAGGATGCGCAGGGCGAGGTAGCCGTCGGCCTGGTGGTCGAAGCGTTGCTTGTTGGGGTCCAGGCGCACCCAACGGTGCTCGGCCCACACCTCGGCCCAGTTGTGGTAGTCCTCGCGCCGCAGATCGGGGGTCGCAGGATCGGCATAGCCGGCCATGACCCGGGCCGGCAGCCCCAGTGCGCGGGCCAGGGCAGCGGCAAGCGCCGCCTGCTCGGTGCAGTCGCCGCGGCGGGTCGTGAGCGCGTAGCGCGCACCGCGGCTGTCGCGCAGGTAGGCATCGGCGCGGATGTGCTCGGCCACCCAGTGCTGGATGTGGCGCAGGCTCTCCAGGGGGTCTTGGGCGCGCAGCTGAACGGCCAGGACGCGGATGGCCGGGTCGTCGGACTCGACTCCGGGGGCCGGTGCGAAGTAGCGGGCCAGCTGGGGCGGGGGCTCGGTGGTCGGGCTGGGATCGACGCCCAACCTCAGCGCGGCCTGGATGCGGATCAGGCGCGAGCCATAGGGGGCCAGGGGGGCCAGCGCAAAGCGCAGGGTGCGGTTGCCCCAGGCGTCCTCCTGCAGGCTGTAGGGCTGGGAGGCAGTGAGATCCAGAGTGCGCTGGCTGGCGGTATGCTCCAGTGGCGCAAACACCTCGACCACCGCCCCTTCGAGCACTTGGGCGCGGGTGTTGTGCGCGGTCAGCTGATAGCGGATGTGGCGGGTGACTCCGGGCGGGCTCGCCAGGGGTGTACGCGTCGGTGCGCCGGCCCGGGTCGGCTCGGAGGCGGGGGTCTGCGTCTGGTCCGGCGGCGGGGTCTGGGCGCAGCCGACCAGCCCGAGCAAGGCGGCCAAGGCCGCTGCGACCCGCGTGGCGCTGGCGCCATTCAATGGCATGTCAGCGGCCGCTCGGTAGAGGCCAAGCGGTGGCGCACCCCGGCGATGGCCTGACTTCTCGCTCGCTCGGCCAGAGCGAGCCGCCCGCCCTGCAGCACGAACAGGTTGAGCGCGGGTCGGGCCCCCAGAGTCTGCAGCGCGGAGGCGTAGCCCTCGCCGTCGGGGCTCACCAGCAGCACGGCCGGGGCGCCCGCGCCCTGGCGTGCGGACAAGGCCGCTTGCAGGCGCGCGGGCAGGTCCTGACAAGCGCTGTCGAGCGACAGCACGATCCACTGGTCGAGCGCCTTCTCGCGCAGGTACTCCTGCGGGCTGAGCTGCTGTAGCGCCTCCTGGGCGAACACCCCGCCCACGAGCGGGTAGCCAAGGCGCCGCCAGCGGTTGAGCCCGCCGTCGAGCAGTCGCACCCGTTTGAAGCCGTGTTGGCGCAACCCCTGGATCGTCCGGGCGACGGCGCGGTATTCGTAGCCCTGCCCCACCAGCACCAGGTCCTTGCCGCGCAAGTAGGCCTTGGTCTTAAGCGCATGCAGGGCAATGGGCAGGGCGCCCGGGATGGTGACCGAGGCCTGCTCGGCCCCGGGGCGGATGTCGACCAGGGTGGGGGCGGCGGGGGTGCCCAGGGCCGCCGCCACCGCCGGGGGATCGGCCAGCAGGTCCGCGTCGCGGGCAATGACCGGGACCTTCTCGGCTGGGGCTCCAGCCTGTATCGCGGGTGCGAGCAGGCACAGGGCAAGCAGCAGAACAAGAGCTTCGAACCGCCCAGGCGCCAAGCTCGCCATGGGTTTCAAAACCCTCGTCACGAAACCGCCGTCGTCTCGGCAAGAAACAGACATCGGCTCTCCTGCGCCTGTCTCTGCGTCCTCTGCGCCTCGGCGGTTCAACTTGGCCTTTTCCGGCCTCATGGCACCTGCACCCCGCCGACGACCTGGTCGCTGCCGTGGAAGTTCTTGACGCGCAGGTCGTAGGCCCCGGGCGGCAGCGCCGGCAGGGCGATGAGGAGGCGCCCATCGGTCCACTCCAGGAGGCTGTCGATGCCGGTCTCGCCCACGCGCACGCGGCCGCCGGGCTTGGTGCCGAAGCCGCTGCCGAGGATCTCGACTTGGTTGCCGTCGAGCACCTGCGAGACCTGCTCGATGTGCAGAGCGGGCACCTCCACCTGGCCGATCTGGGTCCAGCTGCCCTTCTTGCCCTTGAACTCGACGGGGTGCCAGCCCTGCACCAGGTTGGGCAGCTCGAACTCGATTCGGGTGTCGCTCCACGACACGAGCTTGGCGGCCTTGCCGCCGACCTTGATCTGGCCCTTCTGGATGCCGAAACCTTCGCCGATCAGGGTGAGCGGCTCACCGGGGGTGGCCCGATTGGGCACCACCAGCACCTGGTCGGCGGCGCGGTCGATCAGTGCCGTGGTGAGCCCGACCTGGTAGAGCCGCCATTGGGCTCGGTCGTTGGGGCCTTCGTCCTGTACCGAGAGGGCCACGCAGGTGTCGCCGGGGTTGAGGCCCGTGCGATAGCTCGGGTCCTCGGGCGCGGGACACAGCCCGTCCTCGGCGGGGGCAGAGGCCAGGCGGTCCTGGTCGGTCTCTAGAAAGCTCGACCAGCCGTGGCTTGGATCGAACAGACGCAGACAGGCCTGCTCGGGCAGCGGCTGGGCGAGCGGCCAGGTGAGGACCAGGCTGTCGCCGGGGATAGCCGCCTCGCTGAGGTAGAGATCGGTCATCGCCAGGGTGGGGCCGGCCGGGTCCGCGGGGTCGGCCGCGGGCGGGCCGCCCTCGCCGTCGCCATACTGAGCCAGTGCCTGGGTGTCGAGGCCGGGACCCGTGCGTCCGGCGGCAAAGGCGATGTCGCCGAGGCTCATGCGCAGGTGACGCTGGGCGATCAGCTCGCCCAGCGGAGCAGTGAGGTCGGGGCTGAGCAGGCGCGAGGCGACGCGCTCGCTGTCGTCCTGGTAGTCGGCCAGGCCGTCCTGGTCGACATCGCCCGCCCCTTCGGCCACATCGCTCAGGCCGTCTCCGTCGCTGTCGGTCTCGCCCAGCGGCGGCAGGGCCTCGACCACCTGGAGCAGCAGTGCGGCGCGGTTGCGCCGCCGCGGCGTGCCGCTGTCGCTGACGCGCAGTCGTGCGGTGTAGAGACCGGGGGCCAGCAGCGCGGGGTCGATGTGCAGCGCGCGGCCTTGCACGGTGGCGGCGGCGAGCAGCGCGCGGTGGCTGGCACTCCAGTCCAAGGTGTGGGTGTCGGCGCGGTTGACGTCGCTGATCCGCGCCTCGACGCTGACCGGCCCGCCCCAGCGGGCGAGGATGCGCGCCGGGGTCTCGCCCTGGCGGGCGGTCAGGCGCACCGCGGGGGGCCGGTTCTCCTCGGTGACATGGACCCGGCGTTGTTTGGGCTCCGCTTGGTTGCCGGCGCTGTCGCTGACCTCGAAGGTGACGGTGTAGTCGCCGAGCCGGCTGGTATCGACGGTGTCGGTAACCAGCAGCGCCTCGGTGAGGTCACCCTCGGGCACATCGTAGGCGGTAGCACCCGCGTCCTGGTAGCTGTCGCCGAGCTCGACATCGAACTCGGGCGGCCCGAGCAGGGTGATCTCGGGGGCCAGCGTGTCGGGCTCGTCGTCGGCGTTGGTGCCGGTCACATCCGCGCCATCGCGCCCGGCGTACAGGGGATCGGCGCTCTCGGCCGGGTGGGTGCGGATGACATAGTCCTGGTCGCCGTCGATCCGATCGTCATCCATGCCCCAAACGCTCACCACCTGGGGCTGGGCCCACTGGGCGGGCTCGATCACCAGCATATCGGGCGAGGGCACGGCCTCGCCCGGGTCGCTGCTGTCGAGCGCGATGCGCACGCTGGCCAGCGGCTGGCTGGTCAGGCTCACGCTGAACAGGGCCGCCCCTCCGGCCTCGCTGGTGGTGACCTGGGTGGGCGCAACCTGGATGCCGGCCTGGTCGTCGTCGAGGTTGGTGAAGGTGACGTCCGGCGGGTCGAGGCCGGCGTACTTGGGATCGTCGCTCACCGAGGGGCCGGTCAGCACCCGGAAGGCGCGGTTGCCGTCGTCGATGTAGTCGCCCACGCCCTGGACCTGGACGCTCTGGGGGAGGTCCCAGGCCTCGGGCTGGATCAGGGCCACGGCGGGGCTGACCAGGCCTTCGGAGGGGGCGCTGCTGGCCAGCGCCAGACGCACCGGGGCGAGTGGCCGGCTGGCCAGGCGCAGGCTGAAGCTGCTCATCCCCCCCGCCTCGCGGGTGGGGCCCTGGGCAGGGCCGATGACAAAGCCGGCGGTATCGTCGTCGCGGTTGATCAGGGCGGCATCGTCGGGGTCCAGGCCCTGGTAGTGGGGGTCGTCGCTGGTCGCGGGCTGGATGATCAGGCTGTAGGGGCGATCGTCGTCGTCGACCGGGTCGTCGAGGCCGGTGACCTGGATGGTCTGCGGGCTGCTCCAGTCCTGGGCGGTGAAGGTGAGCGCGGCGGGCTCGACCTGCGCCTCGCCCGGCTCGGACACGGCCAGCGCGAAGCTCACCGGGGCCTCCGGCTCGCTGGTGAGGCGCAGCTGGAAGCTCGCGCCGGCGCCTTGCTCGCTGGTCTCGCCCTGGGCGGGGCTGAGCTGGACACCGGCCACGTCGTTGTCGAGGTTGGTCAGCGCCAGGGTGATCGGGGCCAGGTGGGCGTAAGCGCTGTCGGGGCTGGCGGCGGCCGAGACGGTGACCTGGTAGGCCACATCGCCGTCGACCCGGTAGTCGTCCACACCGTGCACGGTGAGCGTGCGCTCGATCTGCCAGTCCTCGGGGGTGATGGTGAGCTGGGCCGGCTCGACCTGGCCCTCGCTGGGCTCCGAGCTGGTGATGTCGAGCACGACGGTGCCGTGCGGGGCGTTCTCCAGACGCAGCGTGAAGCTGGCCTGCGCCCCCGCCTCGCCGGTCTGGCCGGACAGTGGCTCGATGAGCAGGCGTGCAGCACTTTTGGTGAGGGGGGCGGGGGCATAGACGGTGCGGCTGGCGTGGGCGTCGTCGATGCGCGCATACAGGTAGTAGTCGCCGCCCTCCAGCGCGCTGAGATCCCACCGATAGCTGTCGGCGGCCCCTTCGGGGGTCTCGGGCAGGGCCTCAACGATCGGGGTGCCGTCGGCGCCCTTGCCGTCGGTGTCGTAGTAGAGGGCGATGGTGGCGTCGCTGTCGGCGTCCTCGTCGCCCCAGTACACGCGCAGGCTGTCGCGCACCTCCAGTGGCCCTCTAGGGTAGGTGAAGCCGATCTCGGGGGTGTCGTCCACACCGTTGTCGTTGACGAAGAAGCCGAGCGGCTCGGACCAGTCGCCGGCCAGGCCCTGGGCGTCGATCGCGCGCACGCGCCAGCTGTAGGACCGGTCGTCGGCCAGCGCCAGCGCGGGGCGCCATTGCTCCCCTGCCCCGCCGGCGCCCGCGACCCAGGCGCCCGCCTCGTCGTCGATCTCGTACTCGTAGGTCAGGGCATCGCCGTCGGGATCGCCGGCGGGGTAGACCGACAGCTCTGGAAGCTGGCTGCGCACCCAGGCGCCCGCGCCGGGGTTGGCGGGCCGGGGCACGCCGGGGGGCTGGTTGGCGGTGTTGACGCGAAGCTCCCCGTACGCCCAGGGGCCGGCGCTGTGGCCGTCGCTGGCCTGCACGCGCCAGTAATAGTGGCCGTTGTCGGTCAGCCCCGTCGGGCTCCAGCTCGTGCGCTCGGCCCCTTGAGGGATGATCTCCGAGCGCTGCAGGTCGGCGCTTTGGAAGTCGGCCTGGGTGTCGAACTCGAAACGATAGCTCAGGAGGTCGCCCTCGGGGTCGGTAGCGGGGGCGATGCTCAGGGTGGCCGTGGCGCTGGTGAGGGTGTCGCCCGGGACGGGACTGAGCCCCTGGGGGGCGCCGGGGGCGGCGTTGCCGGGATCGAGGCTGAAGCCTTGGATCGGCGAGGCGCTCTCGCCGCCGCGCCCGTCGCTGACGCTGACCTGCCAGTAGTAGGTCAGGCCCGGGGACAAATCCGCATCGGGTCGCCAGCGGAGGGGACCCTCGGCGGGGGTGCTGAGCGAGGGGCTCTCCGTCACCGGGGTGGTCAGCGCGGCATCGGCGGCGATGGTGAAGCGGTAGGTCAGCGTCCGATCGTCCGGGTCGCTGGCCGGCAGCACCCCGAGCTCGGGGCGCGGGTCGCTGACGGTGGCCCCGTCGGCGGGCTGCTCGAGCGCTGGGGCACTGGGGGCGTCGTTGACGGCATCCAGATAAAGCCGCCCGGGGGTCCACAGGGAGTAGAGCCGGCCGTCGAAGGCGCGGGCGCGCCAGCGATAGGGGTGGTTGTCCGCTAGGGGCTCGGTTGCTGTCCAGCTGACCAGGCCGCCCTGCTCGGGCACGCCTTCGGCGCTGGCCAGGATGCGCTGGGCGGTCTCGTCGAGGATCTGCAGCTGGTAGCGGGCGGTGCCCGAGGCGTCGCGCGCCTGCAGCTCGAAGGCCGGGGTGGGCTCGTCGATCCGGCTGTCGTAGAGCGGGGCCAGCACCCAGGGGGTGGCCGGGCCTTCGGCGTTGAGCGGGTCGCGCTCTTGGAGGTACTCATCGAGATCGCTTACACCGTCGCCGTCGTAGTCGCCGCTGCCGTCGCGATCCAAGGTCCCGAGCTGCTCGAGCTCCCAGGCATCGGGCAGGCCGTCGCCGTCGGTGTCCCAGGCGGGGTTGACGCGGATGGTGAGGCCTTGGGAGGCCTGCAGGGTGCCGTCGCTGGCCACCACGGTGAGGCGGTAGTCGCCGGCCTGGCCGACCAGCGGGGTCCAGGCGAACAGGGCGGTGCCGTCGCCGCGATCGGTGAGCAACGCGCCGTAGGGCAGGGGGGCGGCGCTCAGGCGCGGGTGGGTGCCGTCGGGGTCGCTGGCCTCGATGACGAAGCTGACGGGGCGCCCTTCGTAGGTAACCCGGTCGCTCAGCGGCGCGAGCTGGGGCGGGCGCGGGCCGAGCACCAGCTCGCCGAGACTGAGGGTGTACTCGCCGGGGGTGGCGACATCGAACAGGTTGAGGGAGTGCTGCCAGGTGAGGCTCTGGTCGCGGGTCTGGGAGCGCCAGGCGTTGTCGGTGTGCAGCGCCTTGCCGTCGGAGCGCACTACCTCGGCGATGGCCTGGGTGCCGCCGGAGGGATCGGGCAGGCGCACGAAGGCGAAGCCGGGGTCGGCATCGAAGGTCAGGCGGTAGCGGGTCAGCCCCCCGCCGCTGCCGGCCGGTGCCAGCTGGGCCTCGGCGCTGTGGTCGGTGACCTGGGTGTCGCTGCCCTGGGACTCGTAGACGCGGTAGACGTCGCCGTCCTGGGCCAGGAAGTCGCGCACCCGGTCGCGCCCGGGCAGGTCCACGCGCACGTCGTGCACCAGCAGGTGGGTCTGCACGTCCTCGAGCAGGGAGGTCACCGTCCCGCCCAGCTCGTCGGCGTGGGAGAAGGTCGCATCCAGCTCGGTGAACTGCCCGGACAGGCTGGTCTGCATCACCCAGCGCCCCACCCGGCTGGCGGACGGGTCGATGTCGCCGAAGTCGATCAGAAGGGATGGACTGGTGGGCGAGTCGTCTATGCTGGCCCCGAGGATGCGAAAGTCGATCGCCAAACCCTGGGTGTTCTCGACGATGCGCGGCTGGGCCGAGTCGATCGCCACCGCATGGGCCGGGCCCTGGCCGTTGTTGGCGACGCGCACCCCGAGGCTGAAGGGCACGGGCGGCTCGATCTGGGCGGTGAAGGGGTCGTCGGCGTAGACCTCGCGGGTGAGGAAGTAGTCGAGCGAGAGCAGGGGCAGGGGCTTGACGTAGATGGCGTCGGGGCTCACATGCAGGGTCTGGCGCTCGCCGTTGACGGCGTAGGCGAGCGTGGCGCCGATGAAGTAGAGCCGACCGCTGCTGAGCGGCCCGCCCGCACCCTGGGCCGGGATGATCAGCCAGTGGATGTCGGCCTGGGAGGCCGGGGCGACCACCCCGGAGCCCGACACATCGTCGATGCCCTCGTGGGTGTCGAGCCGGATGAAGAAGAGCGCGTCGGGGTCGTCGGGATCGGAGGTCGCGGTCACCGACTGGCCGTTCTCGTCGGCAAGCTGCACGTCGATGTGCACATCGGTGAGCGAGGCGTCGGCCAGGCCGTTGCCGATCAGCATGCGGGCATCGAAGGCCTGACGCTCGAGGGTCAGCTCCTGGCTGATCTCGATCTTGACCGTGGCGCACACCGACTCGGCGGCCGAGGCAGCGCTCGCCCCGAGCAGCCACAGCGCCACCGCCGGCAGCAGCCAGCGACACAGGAGTGAGATAAGGCTTGGCCGCGAACCCCGCCGAGGCTTCGCAAGAGCTGCGTCCGCTTGTCCGTGCATGTCCCTGTCTTCTTGTTGGCGTCCGCCGGAGTGTTACGACCCTGTCTATAGCAGGACAAGCCCATGATTTCAATAGCGCCAAGAATACCTGACAACGACCCCAGGGGACTCCAACAACCGGGACGAAGCCTCGTCGACCGGGCGCGTGACCGAGCAAAGTCTCTCGCTCGATCAATCGTTTAAAGCCGATCGGTCGACCCCCTCGCGGCCGGTCGAGACCCCGGTTCGCGTCTACCCCTTCGATCGGCCGGGGTGATCTGTAGGAATCGGCTTACACCCATTGCTGAAAATTCCTACAAATTCGAAGCCCAAAAATAGTGTCCACCTTTCATGCCAGCATGTGCACCTGGACAGTCTGGTGCCGGGCAGGGCCTTGGCCGAGGACGGCCGCTGGGTCCCGGTCAAGGCCCGCTACCTGTTCCCGGTGCGTGCGCTGTCGCGCCACTCTAACGATCGCCTGGTCAGTGCCCTGTGGGGCGGTGAACTCTCTCCCATCGATGCCTCCGAGGTCTCGCGCATGCTCGATGCGCTGATGGCCGAGGAGTGGGCGGTCTACGCCAAGCCCTGTTTGGCCCACACCGAGTCGGTGATCGGCTATCGGCCCGCTACAGCCATCGCATCGCGCTGAGCAACGCGCGCATCCAGGGCCCGGACGACCATCAGGTGGGCCTGAGCGACCGCGACTACCGGGACGTCCAGCACAAGACGCTGACGCTAGACCCCCCGGAACTCGTCCGCCGCTGCCTGCTGCACGTGCTGCCCAAGGGGCTAATGCGGGTGCGCCACTACGGGCTGCCGGCCAATCACTGTCCGGTCCAACGGTTGGCGCTGATTCGCGAGATCCTCGCCGTGCCACCGCCGCAGCGCGAGCCCCGCTCGTGCAAATGCCGCATTTTTGGCTGCAATCGGGCTACACCGTCACCGAAATGGGGGCCAATAGGAAGCAGATGAGGCCACAGACCGCCCGCAGGACTCCTTCACAGGCCGATTCGGCCGACACCAAGCTGTCCAGACGACCGGGCCCGCGATACTATCCTTTAATTTTGGATCAAGGTGTCGGCCTCCGGAGCGTGGAAGCGGATTAGCTCGACGAATGCGAGATCGGGGACACCCACCTATCGGGCGCCAATCCATCTACCTCCTGTTCATTCTGGAGCCCCGACGATCATGCACAGTTGCCTGGAGTCGATGTCCAAGGCGCAGGGTCAGCGCGAGACGCTCGCACGGATGCTCACCAACGGGTTGACACACGCCACCCAGGGTCTACAGTAGAAGAACGGACAGGAAACACTCGCCCTTCCAGGGAGCACCCACCATGCTCAAGCCACGGAAATCGCTGATCGGTCTGGAATCGACCAGCGACTACCACTGCATTTCCCGCTGTGTGCGCCGCGCCTTTCTATGCGGAGAGGATGCCTACACCGGGCGCTCGTTCGAGCACCGCCGAGGATGGATCGAGGGGCGGCTGCTGGAGCTGGCGCAGATCTTCGCCATCGAGGTCTGTGGCTACTCGCTTATCGCCACGCACAGCCACCGGGTCTTGCACGTCGATCAGCCGCTCGCCGAGTCTTGGACGACGCGCGAGGTGGTCGAGCGTTGGCACCAGCTATTCAGCGGCACGGAGCTGTCAGAGCGCTATCTGCGAGAAGGGTCACTGCTCGAGGTCGAGCAGCAGCAGCTCGAAGACTTGGCCGAGACCTGGCGCGAGCGGCTCACCTCGGTGAGCTGGCTCTTGACACACCGCGCAGCTCAACGAGCACATCGCCCGCAAGGCCGACGAGGAGGATGCGTGCATCGGGCACTTCTGGGAGGAGCGGTTTCGGTACTCCGTCCTAGTGGTACTTGCGTCCGTAAGTATCACTTAGACCGAGTACTCATCCCAGGCCCTGCTCGACGACCAAGCCGTGCTCGCCTGCCTCGCCTACGTGGACCTCAACCCGGTGCGTGCCGCCATCGCCGAGACTCCAGAGGATTCTGACTACACCTCGATTCAGCGACGGATTCGCATACTACAGGCCGCCTCGGAGCCCAGCGAGACGACCTCGGGGGCCGCGCCAGTCGAGCAGGCTCCACCACCCCCACCGACCCAGCCACCCGAGCTCTATCCGTTCGTAGGCGGCATACGCGAGGCCATGCCCGAGGGCCTTCCCTTCCACCTGGCCGACTATCTGGAGCTGGTCAGCTGGACCGGCCGGGCGGTGCGCGAGGACAAGCGCGGCGCCATCGCCGATGACCTGCCTCCTATCTTGGACCGTCTCGGGATCAGCTCACAGGCCTGGCTCCAGCTGGCCAGCGAATTCGAGACCCACTTCTGCAGCTGGATCGGTCAGGCAGAACACGTCGCGGAGGCTTGCCGACTCGGTGGGCACCACTGGGCGCGCGGCATCGGGGCCTGCCGGCGGCTGTTTCGGAGCGGATAGCTTTTCCTCCTCAAGAATATCCCCCGATTCCCGGCGAAAAACGACTCGCCGACGCAGGTCCTGGGCCTCGCTCTCCCGAAATTCCCAGAATTCGGCTGTTCGGCCTTCCTTCAGCGTCAACTCGACCCCAGAAAGACACCTGCCGCCGCATCCGGCCTCGCGGAAGGGGTCGGGGGGAGGGGACTAAGCGCGATCTGGTTCAAATGATGGGTGTCTCCTTGTTTCCCTCCTTGTTTCCCATGCAGGCGTTCCGCTCGGCCGAGCGACTGGCCTCGTGCTTGCCTTCAAGTACGCCGGAGGATCTCCGTTGGATGTGAGGACATCGCGAAGCACATTTTGGACGTATATGGGGTAGAGCTCTGACAAATCGCAAGAGGGAGGGCAATTCTTGGCTCAGTCACAGACGGGCGTTGCCTTTATAATGCACCACAGCATGGACATACGAGAGACAACCGCCGTGCCCACCAATCCCGTAGCGGATCGAGATGCTTCGCTGGTGAGGTTGATTGCGCGTATGGCAGGGGGCGAGGAGGCGGCCGTGGGGGAACTCTACGATGCCACCCTGGGCAAGGTCTACGGTCTATCCCTGCGCATCACCGGTCGGCCAGAAGCTGCCGAGGATGTGGTCGGCGAGGTCTATCATCAGGCTTGGCGCCAAGCCGCTCAGTACCAGCCGGATCGAGGCCGCCCTCTGACTTGGCTGCTGACGATGGCTCGCAGTCGGGCGCTGGATCAACTGCGCCGTCGAGACAAGGCCCAGCTCCATCCCGAGCCCGAAACCTTGGAGGATCCAC
>Ga0210110_1000260_pt1 | contig 18259 bp, 12 predicted proteins | sample China_Galinas_PW_2_FD_184865 | JGI IMG/M metagenome (GOLD analysis project Ga0210110, IMG submission 184865) | Wetland microbial communities from San Francisco Bay, California, USA, that impact long-term carbon sequestration - China_Galinas_PWB_D1... | ecosystem: Environmental > Aquatic > Marine... | reverse complement strand
GTTGACGATCTCGTAGTGGACCTTGGTTATCGGCGAGCCGGGATCGCTTGGCAGCGACCAACTGGCGTCGAAGTGGTCCAGGTAGCGGGCCGGGTTGGCCGATGAGACGCTGAGGGCGGCGGGCTTGTTGGGCGCGCTGTTGTCGGTGTGAACCGTACGGTGATCGCAGGCCTCTTCGCCGTGTAGCGATTCAGCGTAGTCCTGAATACAGATCGCCAGGTCATGCTGCCCGTCGGTGATGTTCTTCGTTTCCAGCCCGTACCAGCGCTGATAGGGCCCAAGCGTGCACGGCTGCAAGGACTTCCCGAACTCCCGGTTACCGTCCCTATATCCAATCCGGCAGCCATTGTTCGCCAGGTAGTCGATCGTCCCGTCGCCCAATGTCGCGTTGTCGACCTTGAGCCGCGAGAACCGCAGACCCGACCCCTCGTCGGATTCGAACCACGAGAGGGGGTTGTAACCGCGCACCCACTCTCCGCGGATGATTGCCGCGTCGACGAAGTTCTCGTCGGGGCGCTTCTTGTCGTTCGCGACCAGGGTGATCGTGTTGGCATCGGCGGCGACGAAGCCAGCCCTACTGCAGCCTTCGGCGCGAACACACCACAGCGCGAACACGAAGCGCTTGAAGTCATCCCATCCGACAAACGGCCAGAGATGCGACGCAAAGATAGAGGTCGTGTTCTTCGTGATCCATGGGAATTCACCGGTTCCTTCGATTCCCACCCCCTGCAAAAGGATGTTGTGAACCCCCCCTCCCCAGTCCTCGGCCCAGAAACGGGCGCGCCAGCCCTGGTTGAAGTCTGCAGGCTCGCGTGTATAGCCACCTCCAGCGACGATCGATACCCACGGCGGGGTGTACCAGGACATGCTGGCTTCGTCGTTCCATCCAGCTGACCCACTCGAGGTGTTCGCACTGAGGCGCAGGTATTCGTTCGAGTTCCCACCACTCGGGTAGGACGTCGACCACTCGCAGTGCGTTCCAAAGTCGAACCAGCCGGGCCGCGCGCCAAGGGTCGGGTTGCCGGCATCGCTGCCGCCGGCGCAGAACACCACGTCATAGAACGACGCACGGGCAGGCTGGACGCTCAGCGCCCAAAGCAGCGCTGTCCCAAGCATGCCCAACAACCAGACGATCGCCAATTTGCGCATGCGTGAATCCAGCCGACACCGTCGAGCTTCCATCGAGCCCTCTCCTTCCCAGAAAATGGCCCGCCTCCGGGCCTATAGCAGGACCCCCTTAGGGCCCCCTCTCACTCCCCAGACGAGGGAAAAGCCACTTTCGTTACCCCCGGGGAGAGCAAGACTTCTTATTCACCACCTTACGCACTGGAACCCGTTTTCACAACGGGAAAACTGAGTGCCATTTGCTCGTACATCCGTTGCACGAACTGAGCCCTTGATCCGCCCCGGCACGCCCCCACATCCCAGCTGCCGCGCGCATGCTGCACCGAAATGATTCAGCCTCGATCCACCGATACCGGCGAGACTCTCCGCCTCGCTGGCCGAGTTGGGCGGCGCATGCGGGCCCGCTCCGCATAGCACCGCGACGCCGTGGATGACGATTGAGTGCCGTGCCACCTGCGTCATCCCCGGTTTACGGGAATTTGGAACCGACGAGCCCCAGCCTTGCCCCCGACGCCGCGAGCTACTGACTCACGACGCTAGGACAGCGCCGCGCCGACGCGACCCCTGCGGAACTCGGTGAGGACTTCCTCCATCGCCTCCACCTCGCAGGAAACCATCTCCGGCCACGGCTTCTCGGGGTGCTCGTCCAAAGTCTTGTAGCCGTTGCCGCTGATCACCGCGACGACGGTGTCGTCGGGTCCGAGCGTCCCATCCGCCGCCAGCTTCATCGTCGCGGCGACGGTCGTACCGCCTGCCGGCTCCGTGAGCAGGCCCTCCGTCGCGCCGAGCAGATCGATCGCCTCGAAGATCTCGGCGTCCGACGCCGTCGCCGCAGATCCGTGCCGAGAGCGCACGGCATCCAATACCAACGGCCCGTCACCCGGAGCCCCGATCGCCAGCGAGTGCGCGGCCGTCTCCGGCCTCTGCGCTGAAATCTCCTCGCTGTCCTCCAAAACTGCCGTCGCAATCGGCCCACATCCCGACGGCTGTGCGATGTGAATCTTCGTCGACTCGGTCTCCGCCAGGCCAACCTCCTGCAGCTCGACCAGCCCCTTGTGCACCCGCGAAGAGAGCGTGCCACCGGCCGCAGGCATCACGAAATGGTCCGGGGACAACCAGTCGAGCTGCTCAACCACCTCGAAAGCCACCGTCTTAGCCCCCTCTGCATAAAAGGGCCGCAGCGTGATGTTCGCGAACTGGATGCCCGTCGCCAGGGCCAACTCACGGCAGGCACGATTCGCCTCGTCATAGTTGCCGTCCAGCTGGATCACCGCGGCGCCCAACGCCCTACACGCCCGAGCCTTGCCGCTCTCAAGATTCGAGGGGTAGAACACGTACGCCGCAACCCCCGCCTTCGCAGCTAGCGAGGCCACCGCTGTCCCCACGTTCCCGGTTGAGACGCAGCCGATCTCTTCGTTGCCCAGCTCGAGCAGCCGGGCGATTGCAATCGACACAACTCGGTCCTTGTATGACAGCGACGGGCGAGCCGTCGAGTCGTCCTTCAAATAGAGCTTCTTCAGCCCCAGCTCCGCGCCGAGACGATCCGCGTGGATCAGCGGCGTGCGACCGCTGTTGATGCCAACGTGAGCCTTCGCCTCCCTTGCCTTGATTGGCAAGAGCTCCTCGAAGCGCCAAATGTTGACCGGCCGCTCCGCCGTCGGCAACTCCCCGAGGCGCGTCTTCGCAAGCTCGTAGTCGTAGTCGATATCGAAGACCCGCCCGCACCCCATGCACCTGAAGGTGGTGTCGGCGAGCGGCAGGCGCAGCTCACAGTCGTGGCAGACCAGCTCGGTCGCGCAGGAGCGGGTCAACTGGCCTGCCGGCAGGCTCATCGTCCCCCGATGTTCCCCGTAAGCGATGGGAGCCCGCCCGCCTTGGCGAACCTCCCCCTGCGCTTCCCATGTTCGCGCCGGATCATTGAATGTCGGAGAGTACACGAGCCACACCGGGATTCAACCGCTCCACAGCCGCTTCCCCAAAAAACTCCCTGCTCACGCGGCCACACCTCCCGGCGACACAGCCTCCTGCTCGGCTCCCCCACCCGGCCACGGGCGGCCTGCGGCCCCAAGCGCCGCCTGCAACTCCTCCGCCATGTGCGGTGCGAACGGCGCCAAGACCTGCGCCAGCAGCGCCAGTGCCTGCAGAAGTGCCTCGGCATCGTCACGGCTAAGAGCGCCGCGTCGCTTGAGCACCCGCTTCTCGAAGTCCTGGATCCGCTCGAAGAGTCGCGTCACGTTGCGTACCGCCTTGTGCATCTGCAGCGCCTCGATGTCGCCTGTAATTCGCTGCACCCCGTTCTCGCACCATTTGCCCAGCCGCTCGCGCATGAACGCTGTGTCCGCGGCGGCCTCGGCGTCCTGTGGCGCAGTTTCCGCCGTCGCGATCTGCTCGTGGGCGTACTGCCACGTGTTGTGTAGAAAGCGCTTCGCAAAGCGCAGCGCCCCGTCAGTCCAATTCAACGTCTTTGCCGGCCCGGCGGCATAGAGCACCGCCAGCCGCACCGTATCGGCCCCGTACTCGCTGACAAGCTCGTCCGGATCGACCACATTTCCCAGGTGCTTGCTCATCTTTCGCCCATCGGCAATCACCATCTCGTGAAAGAGGCAGCCGGAAAAGGGCTCCCCATCGGCCAGGAACTCCAGCGGACCGATGTCCCGCAGGGCCTTGGTCACCACCCGCTGGTCGAAGACGAAACCGCCACTGTCGTTCCCCGCCACCAGCCGCTCCGACGGCAGCCACCGCTGCAGGTCCGGGTGCGTGAACATCGCGTCCCTGCGTCCCTCGGGCGGCACGGCAGCCGGGATCCAAAGCCAGAGCGCGTCAAAATGACAGTCGAGTGTGTCGGTCTCCCGGCGCGCCTCCCCCCCGCACCTCGGACAGGCGACGTCGACGAAGTCCGATCGCTCGGCCAACGGATTCCCTTCACCGGTCGGCTCGACGTCCCGCGGCAGCCGCACCGGCAGATCCTCCATCGGCACCGGCACCGCGCCGCACGCCTCGCAGTGGACAACGGGGATAGGCGTCCCCCAGTAGCGCTGCCGCGAGATCGAGAAGTCGAAGGCACGGTATCGCCTGGTCTTTCTAACCTCAGCCTCGACCTCAGCCGTTGACTTCTCACTCTCGACCTCCGCCGGACCTTTATCCGATCCCGCGGAATCGCCTTGACTCGGCCCCGCCACGATCGACGGGACGCGCGCGGCGATCGCCGCGTCGGCCTCGTCCACGGACGGGATGCCCAGCGCCGCCGTCGGCCCGTACCGAGCATCGACGAGCGGCGACACCAGCACCGGCAGCTCGGCACCTCCAAGCTCCACCGACTCGCCGGTCTCGATCACCGGGACCGCCGCCGCATCGCGGGCGCTTCGCTCCCAGCCGCCCGATCGAAGCTCGTCGAGCTGCTGCCCCACGTCGGTGGCCGCCGCCCAGTCCTCTATCTCCGGATGCCGTGGTGAGAGAACCACGAAAGACGTCTCCGCCACAGCCCCTGCGTGCGGCGTGAAGGCGGTCAGCTCCCGCCCATCTGCCCTCTGCAGCTCGAGCTCCACGCCGTCCGTTCGACCCAGGATGTAGCGCTGTGCGGCGAGCGACAGCTCATCCCAGTCCTCGAACCGCTCCAGGTTGCGGTCGTTCTCCTCCAGATAAGGGGTGACTCGCAGGAACCAGGTCGGCCGCCGGATCAACCGCACCTCGTTGTGGCAGCGCCAGCAGCGGCCATCCTCCACCTGCAGCGCCGCAAGCGTCGTCTGGCATGTGTCGCACCAGTCGACTGTGGTGTCGTCGCGGTAGATCAACCCCGCCTCGAGCAGGGTCAAGAACAACCACTGCGACCAGCGGTACTGATCCTCGTCGGAGCTGTAGAAGGCACGCTCGTAGTCAAACGAGAAGCCGAGCCGCTTCATCTGGGCGAGCATCCGCTCTCCGCAGCGCTCCACCCACTCCGCGGGCGCAATCCGCCGCTCGATCGCCGCCATCTCCGCCGGCAGGCCGAAGGCATCGAAGCCGAACCCGAACAGCACGGCGTCGCCACGGGCCCGCCGAAAACGAGCGTATGCGTCCCCGATGGCGTAGTCGCGGACGTGGCCCATATGGAGATTCCCCGACGTGAACGGGCTTGACGGCTTCACGTATACGGCCGCCTGCCCCTCCGCCGGTTTGGGCGTATCGAAGGCGCGGCTCTCGGACCACGCCTCCTGCCGCGCACTCTCGATCGCCGCTGCGTCGTAGCTGGGCCTCTCGCTGCTCATCCCCCCGGAGTCTGCCATGCGCGATCGGCCGCTGTGCGTAACCTTCCGCCTCCAATGCGCACCAGAATCGCCATCGTCACCGCCGTCCTGGCGGCGATTGCCGCCGCAATCCTGGTACCGATCATCGCAAGCGGGGGAGATTCAGAGCCAACGAAACCCCCAACGATTCCAGGTCTGCCAAGCGTCGAAATCGTCTCTCCACGGAACGGCGCGCGCCAGGCCACTCGTGCGGTTGTCGTCAAGGTCAAGCTGCACAACTTTCGCCTCGCGCCCCGCCGTTTTGGCGGCGAACCCCAGTTGGGCGAGGGGCACCTGCGCTTCAGCCTCAACCGCGTTCCCGATTGCGTCGACCCGGTCAAACTGCAACGCGCCGAGAAAAGCCCGATCGGCAAGGGGCGCCTTGTTGGCGCCTCCTTCGACTTCCCCCAATACGCAGGCGCCAACGGGATCCTCGCGGAACGCGTCGGCTCCACCGGCAGCTACTCGCCTGCGACCCGGCCCGAGATCTACTACCACGAACTCCCGGCCGGGTTCTACCGGCTCGTCATCACCCTCGCCCGCAACAACGGCTCGCCCACTCCCTTCCACAACGTCACCAATTTCCAGATCCTCCCCCGCCCCGGACACGGTCCGCCGCCCTGTAGCGGCGGCAAGGTCACCAGTGCCAAGGCCGCCGCCTTCGACTGAACCCCTTTTCTTGACGACTGGGCCGGGGCCCGATACTTCACTTTCTATAGTTGGTTGATGCGGACCTACCGCCGCCTGATGGGCTTCCTTCGCCCCTATCGCCGCCAGCTGTGGGGCTCGCTGGTCTTCGCCTGGGCGGCGATGGGGATGACGGTGCTGATCCCGTGGCTGGTCGGCCGCTCGGTCAACGCGATCGAAACCGGCGCCAAGCCCGACCTGCTGCCCCTCGCCCTGGTGATCGTCATCGCCGGCATCCTGCGCCTTGGCCTCAGCGCGGTTCGCCGGATCGTCGCCGGCAGGGTGTCGCTGGCGGTCGAGTTCGACCTGCGCCAGCGCTTCTACGCGCACCTGCAGCGGCTCGAGCTCGGCTTCTTCGACGCGCAGCAGACCGGCCAGCTGATGTCGCGCGCGACGGTCGATTTGCAGTCGATCCGCTTCTTCCTCGGCTACGGCCTGATCTTCATCACCCAGAACCTGCTGACGATCGCCCTGGCGAGCGCCGTGATGTTCGTGCTCAAGCCGTGGCTGGCGCTGATCGCCCTGGCGCCGACGCCGCTCGTCGTCTACGCCGCCTCCCGCTACAACCGCGTCTCCCGCCCCGCCCTGCAGGAGGTGCAGCAGCGGATCGCCGAGCTGACGGCGGAGGCCGAGGAGAACGTCTCGGGGATCCGCATCGTCAAGGCCTTCGCCCGCGAAGAGCACCAACTGCGCCGCTTCCGGCGCTCCGTCGCCCGCGTCTTCGACCAGAGCATCTACTCGACCAGGCTGCGGGCCTTCTACTCGCCGCTCTTGGGGCTGCTCCCCCAGCTGGGGGTCGCTCTGGTGCTGCTGATCGGCGGCCGCCAGGTGATCGCCGGCAATCTTAGCCTCGGCGACTTCACCGCCTTCTACGTCTACCTCGTGATGCTGGCAGCGCCGATGCGGATGCTGGGCATAGCTATGGGGATGGCGCAGCGGGCGATCGCCTCCGGCAACCGCCTCTTCGAGATCCTCGACCGCGAGCCGCGCATCGAGAGCCCGCCCGGGGCGCCCGCCCTGCCGCCCGGCGGGGGCCGCGTCCAGATGCGCGGTGTCACCCTGCGCTACGACGGCGCCGCGCCGGCGCTCTCGGGACTCGACCTCGACGTCGAAGCCGGGCGGACGGTCGCCCTGGTCGGACCGTCGGGGTCCGGAAAGACCAGCCTCGTCGCGCTGATCGCTCGCCTCTATGACCCCAGCGAGGGAACCGTGAGCCTCGACGGCGCCGACGTGCGCTCGGTCGACCTCGTCTCGCTGCGCTCCGAGGTGGCCTTCGTGGGCGACGACAGCTTCCTGTTCAGCACCACGGTCGCCGACAACATCGCCTACGCCCGGCCGGACGCCACCCGCGAGGAGATCGAAGCCGCCGCACGGCGCGCCCAAGCGGACGAGTTCATCCGCGAACTGCCGGGCGGCTACGAGGCGGTGGTCGGTGAGCGGGGCCTGACCCTCTCGGGCGGCCAGCGCCAGCGCGTCGCGATCGCCCGCGCCCTGCTCGCCGACCCGCGCGTCCTGATCCTCGACGACGCCACCTCCTCGGTCGACGCCCGCACTGAGGCGGCGATCAAGGCGGGCCTGCGCGAGGCGATGGCGGGCCGCACCACCTTCATCATCGCCCACCGCCTCTCGACCGTCTCGCTTGCCGACGAGGTCGTGGTGATGGACGGCGGCCGGATCGTTGACCGCGGCAGCCACGAGGAGCTGCTCGAGACCTGCGGCTTCTACCGCGAGATCGCCGAGCACGGCCTCGCCGACACCGTCTTCCTGCAGCGTGACCTCGAGAAGAGGGAGGAGATGGCCAAGCTGTGAGCCGCCTGCGCGACGCTCAACTCCTCCTTGCCTCGGTCTGGCGGCTGCTCCGGGGCCGCGACCAGCGGGCCCGCAAGGTGCGCTGGATGCTCGGCCTGCTGCGGCCCTACCGGGGCCGGGTCGCGGTAATGCTCGTCGCTGTGCTGGTGGTGACCGCCGCCGGGCTCGCACCTCCCTACCTCGCCGGCAGGGCAGTCGGCTCCGGGATCCAAGCCGGCGACGTGGCCGCCCTCGATTTGATCGTCGCGGCCTTCGTCGCCATCGCCATCCTCTACGCGGGCGCCAGCTACGTGCAGACCTACCTCGTTGGCTGGGTGGGGACCCGCGCCCTGCAGGACCTCCGCGAGCGGGTCTTCTCCCACCTGCAGGCGATGTCGATCGGCTTCTTCACGCGGCGCAGCCCCGGCGTATTGATCAGCCGCATGACCAACGACATCGAGGCGCTCAACCAGCTCGTCACCGACGGCGTCGTGACGATGCTCTCCAGCACGCTGACCCTGGTCGGCGTCGTCGTCATCCTGCTCGTGCTCGACGTCCAGCTGGCCCTGGTCACCTTCCTCACATTCCCGATGCTGGCGGCGGCCAGCATCGCCTTCCGGATCATCTCCCACAGCGCCTACCGCGCCACGCGGGAGCGGATCGCCGCGGTCACCGCCTACCTGCAGGAGACCCTGAGCGGCGTGCGGGTCGTCCGCAGCTTCGGCCAGGAGCCGCGCCACAGGGATGCGATGACCGACCTCAACGAGGCCAACCGCGAGGCGAACATGAAGACCGTCTACCTCAACGCCTCCTACTTCCCCGCGGTCGAGCTCCTCTCCGCCATCGGCATGGCGGCGATCCTCCTCTACGGGGGCAGTCAGGCGATCGAAGGGGCGATCCAGATCTGGGTGATCGTTGCCTTCGTCGGCTACCTGCAGGTCTTCTTCGACCCGATCCAGCAGCTCTCCCAGCTCTACACCACCTACCAGCAGGGGATGGCCGCGCTGGACAAGATCTTCGACCTGCTCGACACCGAGCCCGACATGGTCGACGCGCCCGGCGCTCTGGACCCGGGGACGCTGCGCGGCGAGATCGAGATGGACGGCGTCTGGTTCTCCTACGACCCCGAGGACGAGGCCGGCTGGGCGCTGCGCGAGATCGACCTGCACGTGCCGCCCGGCCAGACGCTGGCCCTGGTAGGGGCGACCGGCGCCGGCAAGTCGACGCTGGCGAAGCTGGTCGCGCGCTTCTACGACCCGCAGCGCGGCAGCGTCCTGGTCGACGGACACCACCTGCGGGCGGTCCAACAGCGAGCGCTGAGGCGCCAGCTGGGAATCGTCCCTCAGGAGGGGTTCCTCTTCTCCGGGACCGTGCGCGAGAACATCGCCTTCGGCCGCCCCGAGGCGACGCTGGAGGAGATCGAGGCGGCCGCGAGCGCGGTCGGCGCCACCGAGTTCATCGCCGCGCTACCCGATGGCATCGAGACCCAGGTCGGTGAGCGCGGCGTCCATCTCTCCGCGGGCCAGCGGCAACTGGTCGCCTTCGCTCGCGCGTTGCTCGCCGAGCCGCGCATCCTGATCCTCGACGAGGCGACCTCGAATGTCGACGTACGGACCGAGAAGACGATCGAGCGCGGCCTGGAGCGCCTGCTCGCGGGCCGCACGGCGATCGTCATCGCCCACCGTCTCTCGACCATTCGTCGCGCGGGCAAGATCATTGTCCTCGAAGGCGGCCGCATCGCCGAGACCGGAACCCACGACGAGCTGATCGAGGCCGGCGGCCCCTACTCCCGCCTCTACGGCGCCTGGCAGAAGTCCTCGGCGGCATAGAGCGCGGCCGCCGTCATCGCGCCAGCTACCCGGGCCCGATGCCGCCTGAGCCCGAGCCGCCGCCCGAGCTTTCCGTGCCGCCTCCGGCCGCCGCCCCGCCGCCTTCGCCGGTCCCAGCGCCACCGGTTTCGGGGGCCGCTTCGGCTTCTTCGGGCGCTGCTTCTTCTTCGCTCGCTTCGGAGGATTCTTCTCCAGAACCTTCTTCAGGGGAAGAGACGACCGACGGGGCGCTCGGTCCCTCCCCGCAGGACTTGAAGCCATATGCCTGGGCTGCCGCCTGGAAGGAGGCCAGTGCCGAGGACGCCGCCGACTGCGCCGCCAAAACCGCGCTTTCTTCGCCGCGCTCGGCGGCCAGCTTGACGTCCGCTTCGGCCTGGGCGAGGTCTTCTCCGGCGGAGATGAAGTCCGCGTATCCGGCGCTGTCTTCCGGCGTCCCGAGGCCCTTCAGTCGATCAACCATCCCCCGGTAGAGATCCGCCCTCTGGGCGATTTGACTTGTCGCCCCACTGCTCGTCGAGGAGACAGTCCCAACCGCCGCGTTCACCTCTGCGCAGATCGCATCGCCTTGGGCGATCAGTTCTTCCTTGCTCAACGTCGGGGTCGTTTCCGTCGTGGCCGCAACCCCTGTGGAGTCGCTTGACCCGCCCCCGCCGCAGCCCACGATCGCCAGGGCAACAAGCGGGAACGCAGCAAGCGCGCGTCTATGGATCCCCATGCGATGGCGAAGGTAGCAGACCAGCTAGATGTCCCGCCCAAAGACGTCATGAACACCTGCTGCCCGCACCAGCCGACTGTGCGCGCGGCGCGAAACTGGGCACCGCGCGCGGCCCGTCTCCGAGGGACTGCCGCCCAGGGATTCGAACCCCGACTACCTCGTCCAGAGCGAGGCGTGCTGCCGTTACACCAGGCGGCAAACAGAGAATCGGAGGATACCCGTCGCGCGATCCCCCGCAGCAGGCCCGCTTGTCGGAGGGGTCAGAACTGCCCGGCGTGCGCCGTTGCGGCGGCGAGCACCGCGATTGCCACCGTCGCGAGCATCATGCACAGGGCGACCGCGACTGTTCTGTCCGCCGTCCTTCTGCTTCTGGGTGACATGTGGCTCTCCTTGATCGGTGTGCCCGACACCGGGCCGTTCGGTTCGTTCGCCCTCCAAGACGGCTCACCCATAAATCTCGACACCCCCCAGCCACGCCAGCTCACAACGCGGCCCGCTGCCTGCCAATCTGCAGGAAGCCCACCCACCCTTTTAATCTGCCCGGGATCCCCGCGCCCACCACGCGAGGTCGGACGATTTGAGGTGTCGTATCTCTCGATGCCACCCGCGCCGCTGCGCGACCCGAGCACCTGTGCGCCTCCACATCCCCGCGACCTGGTTTCGGCCACCGGTGCGGGCGGGGCTCCCACCCATCCGACGGATCGGTTCCCAAACTTGCGGCCACGTTGAGTCACCGCAACCCATCGCCTCGCTCGCGGTTCGCCGGGCCTCGGCGACGCGCACTGCGGCGCGGGCGGCCCAAAATGGTCTGGGAAGCGCAAAGCCATTGCGATCCGTTAAGCGACCCGCGCGGTAGGTTCGCCCCCCACCGCCTAGCGTCCCTCCGCGTCCTCCCTGACTGAGCTACGCCCGTGGGGCGCCTCCGGCCGGGAGCCGCGGCCAAAGAGCCACGGCGCGTGCCGGCGCACCTGGTCTTCGCAGCAGTGGCGGCAGCAACACTCGGGAATCGTCAGTCCCGTGTGCTTGCAGCGCACCGGATACGCCGGCCGAACCACAACCCCAAGACGCCGGACCAGCCGGCTTCGGCCCTCCGGCGAGTCAAACGGTCGTGCCGTCGAACTTGTAGCCGACGCCCCTCACGGTCAGGATCAACTCCGGGTTCTGTGGATCGCGCTCGACCTTCTGCCGCAGGTTGGAGATATGGACATCGCACGCGCGCTCGTCGCCGTCGAACTCGCTCTGCCAGAGCTCCTCCATGATCTGCCGGCGCTCGAAGACCTCACCAGGCCGGCCGACCATCAGGCGCAGCAATTGGAACTCGGAGCGGGTCAGGTTGACCGGCTCGCCGTGCACCGTGGCGATGTGCCGGACGAGATCGATGGCAACCGGTCCGGCCTCGATCCTCACCGCCTGTGCGAGGGGCGATCGGTCGAGCTCTCGCCGGCGCAGCTGGGCGCGAACCCGGCCCAGCAACTCCCGGACCGAGAAGGGCTTGGTCACGTAGTCGTCCGCACCGACCTCCAGCCCGACGACCTTGTCGACCTCTGCGTCCTTGGCGGTCAGCACGATGATCGGCACGGCGCTGCGCCCGCGAATCTCGCGGCAGATGTCGAGCCCGCTGGGCCCGGGCATCATGATGTCGAGGATCAGCAGGTCGTAGGGGATGCCGTCGCTGAGCTTCTCGGTGGCCTCGTCGCCATCGGCGGCGGGAGTCACGTCGAATCCCTCCTGAGCCAGGGCGTAGCCAACCGAATCGCGAACCGATGGCTCGTCGTCGGCGATCAGGATGCGTCCGCTGCTCATCTATCCCTCCTCATGCCACCGGTGTAGGACTGGGCTCGGCGATCGGGAGACGGACCCAGAAGGTGCTGCCGCGACCCTCGACCGAGCGGGCGCCGATCTCGCCCCCCATTACATCCACCATACGCCTGGCGATCGCCAGGCCGAGACCGAAGCCCTCCTGCTTGCGTGACTCGGTGCGGCGGTAGAAGCGCTCGAAGACGCGCTCGAGCTCCACCTCCGGAATCCCCGCTCCCGTATCGATCACCTCCAAAATCACCTCCGACTTTCCCTCCCGACGGCCGCGAACGGTAACGCTGCCCGGCGGTGACGTGTGCTTGAAGGCATTGGTGAGCAGCCCGACCAGAACCTGGCGAAGCAGCGTCGGGTCCCCCTTTGCCGTCAGATCGCGCTCTGCCTCGACTTTCAGTTCGATCCCCGGCGGGGCCTCGACAGCCTCGGCGACGTCGCGGATCGCAGCCGGGACGTCGACGACCTCGACCTCGCCGGCGCCCACCGACTCCACCCGCGCTAGGGTCAGCAGTGCCCGCGTGAGCCGGTTCATCCGCTCGGTGTCTTCGGCGAGGCGCCCAAGGAAATGGTCAAGCGCTCCGGGGTCGTCCTTCGCTCCCTCCTGCAGAACCTCGATGGCGCTCGAGATCCCGGCCAGCGGGTTGCGAAGCTCATGCGCTGCGTTGGAGATGAAGTCGGCTTCCGCCAGCTCGCGACGCATCTCCTCCGTGCGGTCGCGAATGACGGCCAGCACAGCTCGCTCGTTGGGAAGCGCGCGCGCGGTCATCGCGTAGGCGCGATCGCCGATCCTCAGCGCGGGATGAGCAGCGAAGCCGAGGTCCGACGCGCGCGCCAGGTGGGGCAGGAGCGCTTCCACGGGAAGCCCGGCTGGATCGAGCAGCTTGGCCGCCGCACGGTTGGAGAACCGCAGCTGACCGCCCTCGTCGACGACGACCACCGCGTCGGTCAGGCCGTCGAAGATCGCCTCGAGCTTGTTGCGGTCGGCGGTTAGCACGCCGAAGCTCTCCTTCAGCGAGGCCCGCATCGAGTCCAGGGCGCGGGCCAGGTCGCCGATCTCGTCGCGGCCGCCAGTCTCCAGCTGCGCATCGAAGGCGCCGGCCGCCAGCTCTCCCGCAGCCCGCGAGAGGCGAGTCACGCGATGGGAGATCCCAACGGCGATCATGAACCCCACGAGCACGCCGAGCGCGATCGCTCCGAGCACGGCGCGGGGGCGGTCGCCGAAGAGATAGACGACGCCCGCGGTGACCAGGGTGACAGCGGCAAAGGCTCCGACCAGCCAGAACCGGATCCCGATCCGTCTCATGGCAACCGCACCGTCGTGCCGGTCGAGGCCACTGATGGATCGCATGACAGGGCACCCGTCGCTGGTGCGTGCTTCGGCGGAGCCCCGGTGCCCTTCATGAAGGTTTACTAACACAAAAGCGGCCTCCGCTCCACATCCATAGGCGGGAATTTGCCTGAATCCACCGAGATCGGCGAGACTCTCCGCTTCGCAGGCCGAGTTGCGGGCGATTCCCGCTCGCCCAGGTGGTGGTGCTACCTGGAGGGAATTGACTCCCGGCGAAGGATTCGGGATGGAGGGGCCGGTGAGATCGGCGGATTCAGGTCTAGCCCGCGGGGGTGGCAGGACCGGCTGGCCTGCGTGGGAGAATCAGCCGATGGAAACGCTGGTCTTCATCCCGGCCTGGAACGAGGACACCTCGGTTACAGGAGTCATTGAGGGGGTCCGAGAGCACCTACCAGATGCCGATGTACTGGTGGTCGACGACGGCTCCACGGACGCCACCGCTGCTCGCGCCCGCCAGGCGGGGGCGATAGTCGCGTCCCTTCCCTTCAACCAGGGCCTCGGGGCCGCGCTGCAAACCGGCTACCTCTACGCGCTGCGCGAGGGCTACGAGTTCTGCGCGCATCTCGACGCCGACGGGCAGCACCCGCCAGCCGAGGTGGCGCGGTTGCTCGAGGAGATCTACGCCGACCGCGCGGACCTGGTGATCGGCTCGCGCTACCGCGACCCGGGCGTGGCCGAAAGCGATGACTACAAACCCACCTTCTCGAGGCGCATCGGGACAAGTGTCTTCCGCTTTTTCCTTACCCTCGCCACTCGGCAGCGCTTTACCGACACGACAAGCGGGATGCGCGCGGCGAACCGGCGCGTCATGAAGCTCTTCTCCGAGAACTACTCGCCGGACTTCGCAGAGATCGAGTCGCTACAGCTGGCGGTGCGGCAGGGCCTGCGGGTCGAGGAGGTTCCCGTCCGCATGCTGGAGCGGGTCGGCGGCTCCTCCTTCCTGACGCCGCTTCGCTCGAGCTTCTTCATCTTCAAGGGGTTGATCGTGCTGCTGGTCGGACAGTTCCGGCCCGCTCGCCGGGGAGCCGCGCCGCCGCCATCCACCCCTCCCCGCCCGGCCGACCAGGAGGCCCGGACCGGCTAGCGCCGCATCAGTCCAGAACGTGATGGACATTCTGTATCCAATGGATACAGAATGTCCATCCCGGCCCGATCGAGGCCGACACCGCGCCCGGCTCGATCCAAGAGATGGAGCAACCGGCCCCCTGAGGACGCTCAGGAAAGGGCCCGCTCGAGGCGGAAGAAGAGAGCTTCGAGGGCAAGCTCCTCGGACACGTTGAGGTCGAGGCGGCGGCGGGTGTCCTGGACGAGCTCCGCGGCGCGCCGGGCGCTGCCGGGATCGAGGCTCGATGCCTGCGCCTCGAGCTCGGCGACGCGGTCGCGGTTGAAGGCGAGGTCGACTGCCCCGCTCGCGGTTGCCGCGAGATCGCGAAACCAGGCGGCGCAGAGCGCCAGACCGAGGTCTAGGACCGCGGTGCGGCGGCGCCGTCCAACCCGCTTCGCCTCGTCGACTATTTCCCGAGCGGAGCGCTTGATCCCGGCAGCGGTCTGCTCGTCCAGCGCCTCGCGCGCGAGGGTCTCGGCGTAGGCGCCTACCGACTCGGCGTCGCTGAGCAGCGCCTTCCAGGCCGCCTGTTGCGTGCCCTCCGGAGCGGACTCATTCGGTGCGCCCAGCGCCGCCGCCGCGAGCGCAAACGAGTGGGCCCGGAGGGTCCTGCCCCTCTCGCTCAGCAGGAAGCGCGCCACGTCGGGGCTGCCTGCCGCGAGCCGCGCAGCGGCGGCCACCTCCTGGGGAGGCCCGCCCTCGAGGGCGGCTTCGACCGCCTCGACGGGCAGCGGTGCGAAGTCGACGGCTTGGCAGCGCGAAGCCACCGTCTCCAGCAGCGTCGCCGGCTCGGAGGTGAGCAGCACCAGGTGGACGAAATCGGGCGGCTCCTCGAGCGTCTTGAGGAGGGCGTTCTGGCTCTCATCGCGCATGGCCTCCGCAGCCTCGACCACAAAGACACGCTTGCCGCCTTCGAACGGGCGATAGGAGGCCGCCCGGATCACCCTCTCGCGAATCTCCTCGACCAGATGCTGCGAGCCGCTCGGAGCGAGCCAGACGAGGTCGGGGTGCGGAGAGGGGTTGAGCAGGGCGCGGCGGCGGGCGTCCTCGGCGTCCTCAGCCGCCGACGCAAGGATCTCGGCGGCGAAGGCGCGTGCCGCAGCGCGCTTGCCCGAGCCCCGCGGGCCCTGGAACAGGTAGGCATGCGCGGGCCGGGAGGCGAGAGCGGCACTAAGCGCCACGCGGGCTCGCGGCTGATGCGTGGTGCTGTCGTCCAGTGCGGTGGTCATCCACTTGCGCTCGCTGCGGCTCTCCACAAGTTCGCCGTCCATGGGCCTGCGCCCAAGACGGAGTGGGTGCGTGCAGCGCGCCTAGCCATCCTGAAGGCGAGCGGTGACGGCGTCCATTACCCGCTCCCGCACCTCCTCGACCGAACCTTCGCCATCGACAGCGACGATGCGGTCGGCGGCAATCGTCGCGATCTCCTCGTAGGCTGTCGCCACCGCCCGCTGCAGCTCCAGCCCCTCCGACTCGAGGCGGTCCTCGCCGTCGGCCCGCTCCATCCCAACCTCGGGGTCGATCCGCAGCAGCACGGTGAGGTCGGGCCAGAGGCCGTCGGTGGCGGCGTCGGTGAGGGAGATGACCTCTCCCACCCCGAGCCCGCGGGCGGCACCCTGGTAGGCAACGCTGGAATCCGCGAAGCGATCGGACACCACATGGCGCCCAGCCTCCAGCGCCGGCCGAAGGACGTTGGCGGTGAGGTCGGCTCGGGCCGCCAGGAAGAGCAGCAGCTCCGCGAGCGGCTCAATCTCCAGGCCGGGATCGGCGAGCAGCTCGCGGATGCGCTCCGCGGCGTCCGTCCCGCCCGGCTCGCGAATCAGAACTGTGTTGGGGCCGAGCGCCTCAGCCAGCAGTCGAGCCTGGGTGCTCTTGCCCGAGCCGTCGATCCCCTCGAGCGAGACAAACATCAGCCGCTGGCCGGCCTCATTTGCCGCTCGTGGTTTTGCTGCGTTTGCGTTTCCGTTTTTTGCGGGTGCCGGTGCCGCCTGTTTTCCCGGCCGCTTTTTTGGCGGCGCGCGCTGCTTCGCGCTCGGCGCGGCGTTTCTTCATCTCCAGCATCGACTCGCATTCGTCGTTGAGGCAGAGATTCCAGGCGCGCCCGCGGAAGGGGACGATTTTCAGCCGCGGCGTCCGGTCGCAAATGCTGCAGCGCTCCTCCAGCCGGAAGATGTCGCCGCGCTGGGGAAGCGGAAACGTCTGGTCGCACGACTTTGGGTCATCCGCCGTCCACCCCGAGCAGCCGACGAAGCGTTTTCCGGATTTTTTCGCCCGGATGATCCGCAGCATGTGGGGCGAGCCGTCCTCCTGGGCGCGGCCGGCTTCTTCGCAGGCCTTGCAGGGGCCGAGGACGCGATCCTGCTCCATTCCGCCCCAAACGACTCTGGCCAGGTCCTCGCGATGCTCGTCGATCTCCGACCAGGTGCGGTGGAGCAGGTCCCGGCTGTCGCCGACCACCTTGCCTTTGGTCATCTCGCCGGCGGCGATGTGGTCCATCTCCTCCTCGAGCTGGGCCGTCATTTCCGGCGTCGCCATCCGCGGCACGAACTGCTTGAACGCTTCGTACATGGCCACCCCGGTCTCCGACGGGATGGGGGGATTGTTGTAGACGTAGCCGCGGTCGAAGAGCTTCTGGATGATCTCGGCACGCGTCGCCTTGGTGCCAAGGCCCCGCTCCTCCATCATCTCGATCAGCTTCCCCTGGGAGATGCGCGGTGGTGGCTGGGTCTCCTTGTCGACGATCCATGGGTCGCCGTCGAGGTCGAGGCTCTGCCCCTCGGAAAGCTTTGGGATCTCCTCGTCGCGGGAGCGGGCGTACGTGTAGACGCCGGCATAGCCGATGTCAACGACGACCGAGCCACGCACGAAGTAGGTCTCCGAGCCGGCCTCGATGTCGGCGCGGGTCGACTCGGTGATCATCGGCGGGCTGAACGTCGCGAGGAAGCGCCGCACGACGAGTTCGTACACGCGCCTTTTTGGCCCCTCGAGGGTGCCTGGGTTGACCGCCTGGGTGGGGTAGATCGGCGGGTGGTCGGTGGTCTCTTTTTTGCCCCGGGTCGGTTTCAGCTGCGATTGGTCGAGAAGACCGGCCGCTGCCGAAAAGTCCTTGATGCGAACCAGCGAGCTGATCAACTCGCGGGCGGGAAGCGAGACCGGGTAGACCGTGTTGTCGGTCCGCGGATAGGAGATCAGTCCCTGCATGTAGAGGTCCTCGGCAACTCGCATGGCGCTGGCCGGCGTGATGCTGAGGCGGCTGGAGGCGTCGGTCGTGAAGGCCGTCGTGTTGTAGGGCGTCGGCGGTTTGCGGGTGATCTTGCGTCCCGTCACCGACTTGACGGTGCCCGGGCTGGTCGTGCCCTCCAGGGCCGCGTCGGCTTCGGCTTTGTCCCAGAATTTTTTGGTCGTGTGGTGCGCCTCGAAACTGCCATCGGGGTGCTGGAACTTGGCGAACCCTTCCCAGAACGGTTTCGGGACGTGGGCTCGGCGTTCCATCTCGCGCTCGACGACCAGCGCCAGGGTGGGGCTCTGCACGCGGCCCACCGAGAGGAAGTTGGAGCCGAAGCGGCGGGTGGCGAGGGAGACGGCGCGGGT
>Ga0210110_1000259_pt1 | contig 18285 bp, 12 predicted proteins | sample China_Galinas_PW_2_FD_184865 | JGI IMG/M metagenome (GOLD analysis project Ga0210110, IMG submission 184865) | Wetland microbial communities from San Francisco Bay, California, USA, that impact long-term carbon sequestration - China_Galinas_PWB_D1... | ecosystem: Environmental > Aquatic > Marine... | reverse complement strand
CGCCGAACAGACCGTACTCGTGCTGCAGGCTGACGATGTCCATCAGGCCGGTGTTCATCACCTCGGCCGCGTTCCGATAGTGGTCGCGGCGCGGCTGAAAAACCTCCGCCACAACGTCCGGTCCGTACTCATACTCGTCCTGCCGGTCGCTCATCGCCACGATCCGGACGGCGTGCTCGGAGTTGGCGTCCACCTGAAGCTCCGTGCTGATGGCCGTGGCCAGATCGTTCGTGAAGGTGGCAATCCCGCATTTCCGTGGGATGTAGGAGCTGACAAAGCCAATCCGCGGGGTTTGATTCGTTACCATGGAACCCTCCTTGGGCTCGCACTACTGAGAATGCGAACCCGCGTACCTTACTGCCTAGGTACCTTTTCGGAAACGCTACGCGAATCGGAGTACTGAAACCGCGCATCAGTCCGGCCGTGAATTCTCAGAAATAGGGAAATAGGATCAGTGCGGCACTTCGGCGGGTGGGATCTCGCGGACCGGCCATGGCCTGGCGTCTTGCTCGCCCGCACCGGAGGCCCGGCTTCGCGCCGTGGGGCTTCACCGGTTTGTCGGATCGTCCGATAGAACCGTGAGCGAGCGGCTCCCGTGTGTGCAGCGCCCGGGCGAGCCAGGCCGCGCCGTGTGGATGGTCGAACTGTCATGCCCACGACAATCAGCGAGCGCTGGCTCACGCGCGGCATCATCGTGCTGGCGATCGGCGGTACCCTCGCAAGCGGCGTTCTGCTCGCATACCACGACGGCGGCTGGCAAACAGCCGACACGTCCGACACGGGCTACCTGGCAAGCCTCTGCCACCCCCCCTCGATCCCGAGTGCGAGCTGCGCCGACGTCGTCGGCAGCCGCTGGGGTGCGTTCGACTTCCAAATCGGTTCGCGAAGATGGGTGGTACCGCTCTCGTTCCTCGGGCTTGCGTACTTTCTCACGATGGCTGTCTGGTTCACGTTCACGGGTGGAACAAGTGGCGGCCGCTGGCTCGAGCGGTATGCCCCCCTGTCGGCCGGCTTCTTGGGACTCGTGGCGTCATGTGGCCTGATCGGCGTGATGGCGTTTGTGATCCGATCGTGGTGCCCGCTTTGCGTTATCGCTCATCTTGCCAACTTCGGCATGGTGGCGCTCATCGTGGCGCGTGCGCGGCGGGATGGCACTGACCCCGGCGACGCAAATGCCTTCGGCGGGCCTCGCGCGGCGGCCGGCGGCGTCCATACTCACCTGGCACGCTTGGCGGTGCTGACTTCCCTGTGCGCCATCGTCGGCGGCTGGATGCTCTTCGACCGAACCATCGAGCTGCGCCGGCAGTGGCGGAAGGCACACGGACTGCGCCGGGCCATCGACGCGATGCAGCAAGACGAAACACTCATGCTCTATTCATTCCTGGCCGAGCCGGTTCATGAGGTGACGGCCGGGGCGGATGGGCACCGAATCGATCAGCCGCGCATCGTGCTCTTTCTCGACGCCCAAAGCCGGTCTTCCCAATGCTTCGAGTCGGCCTGGCGGGATCGGTACGCACGAGCCGTGGGCGATGCAATCCCAGTCGAAATCCGGCACCTGAACGACGGGGCAGCCCAAGCCCTGGCCGCTGCGTTCGACGTGCGGCAGGCCCCCGCGGCCGTCGTCGACGGACGACGCGTGCCCGACCTGTGCCTTCGAAGTGACGCGTTCTGGACTGTGGTCGGACGCCGGCCGGCTGTGTTGCGTGAATCGGGCGACCTCGTCGCGATGATGTCGAAGCACGCCGCGACGAGCACGAGCGCAAGCAGCCAAGAGGCAGGTCTGCCGTGAGCCGCGACACGGACAGTCGGCAAGTCGCCGGCGATCGACGTCTCGCCGCCCTTGATCGACCCGCGCGACGTGCGTCCGATCCCGACGGCGCCGAACTCCTGGCGCAAGTTCTCGGTGTACCAGGCAGACACGACATCGGCTTCGACGAACAGGCGTGGCGCAAGTTGGTGCTCGAGGCGGAGTGTCGCGGGCTGTGCGGTCTTGCACTGGAACGCGTCGAATCTCTCGGCATCCGCGCGTCCACCGCGATGGAAGGTCGACTCCGCGCGGGCAAGACGAACGCGGCCGCTGAGGAACTGAACACGGTACACGAGGCGCAGCGCGTGCTCGGCGTACTGCACGACGCCGGCGTACCCGTGCTGCTGCTCAAGGGTCTCGCCTTGCTGGCGACGGTCTACCGCCGGCCGGGGCTTCGGCCGATGGGCGACATCGACCTGCTGATACGTCCGGAGGATGTGGAGCGAGCCACAAAAGCACTCACCCGTATCGACTGCCGGCGAGGTGCCGAGTTCGTGCGGGACGACTTTTTTCCGCGGTACTACTACGAAACGGAATGGATCACGCGGTCTCCGCGGCCGGTGCGCATCGACCTGCACGTTCGTCCGTTTCGTCCGTTGCGCGCCGCATGTACCGTTCCCGACGACGCGCTCTGGCACGACGCGACGCCCATCACGGTGGGCGATTCGCCGGCGTGGATTCCCGAGCCATCGCGCCTGCTGATCCACCTTTGCGCCCACGCCGCCTTCCACGGATGCGAACGACTGATCTGGCTCCACGATATCCACCGCTTTATGCGGCAGCTCGCGGAGCAACTCGACTGGGACAGGTTTCTGTCACTGACGAAGTCGTGGCGCCTGGTGCTTCCGGTGCGGACGGCAATCCGGGCGTGCGTGCACACGCTGGGAACCGACGTCCCCCGCGACGTGGGCCAGGCGCTTGCCGGCGGCCGGGTCTCCTGGCGAGATCGACTCGTCCTGTGGCAATCGCCACACGACGCCGAGCGGCCGGTGTTGCACGTGCTGACCAACGCCGTGACCACGCCCCGCCTCCGCGTCGCAACCGGCTATCTGGCGGCGTGCGTCGGCCCGAATCGAGCCCACCTCGAGGAGGTGTATCCCTGGCGTCATCCGGGCTGGATGGCGGCGGCTTCCTGCTGGCGCGTCCTTCGGGCGTTGGCGCGACCGGTTGCCGGACTCGTGCCGTCGGGTGTGCAGTCGGCTCCGCCCGAAGCACAGGTTCGCCATTGAACCGCCGTGCCTCAACGGCCGATAAACGAATACGCGTGAGGCGTCCGCGCGCCCGCGATGTCGCGACAAAACTCGAGCCATCGATGAGTGACAAACTCCGACACCCGCGCAAGGTCAGCGTCATCATGACCGTCAAGAACGACCGCGACGGCTGCGCGCAGACGCTGGCGTCGCTTCTTTCGCAGCACAGGCCGCCCGAGGAAATCGTGATCGTCGACGGCGGGTCCACCGACGGTACGCAGGCACGGGTTCGCGCGATGGCGCACGGCGACGTGCCGGTGCGGCTGATCGAAGCGCCGGGCGCGAACATCGCGTCCGGTCGCAACATCGCCACGCGCGAGGCACGCTACGAGATCATCGCCTCGACCGACTGCGGCTGCCGGGCCGAGCCCGATTGGCTCGCCCACCTTATCGATCCTTTCGAGACCGAGCCGGATACCGAGTTCGTTGCCGGATTCTACCGCGTTGATGCCCATAGCCTGCTCGAGGGCGTGGTCGGGCTCGTTACGATGCGGGGGCAGCTCGAGCCCCCCGATCCGAAGACGTTCAACCCGTCCGGGCGCTGTGTGGCCTACACGAAGAAGCTCTGGCGACGTGCCGGCGGCTGGCCGGAGTGGGTCAACTTCTCCGAGGACACGCTGTTCGATCACCGCATCCGCAAGCTGGGCGCCAAGTGGCGGTTCGTCGGAGACGCCTTGGTGCGTTGGCGACCGCGCAGCTCCCTGCGGAAGATCGCCAGGCAGTTCTACCACTATGGCACGGGCCGGGGCCACACGCAGATCGACGCACCGAGCTTCCGGTACAACCTGCGAAATGCGGCGATCGTGCTGTTGACCGCGACGCTGGCGGTATGGCGCCCGGGTTGGTTTCTCCCGCTCCTGGCCGCCGAGTCGGGCTACTTCTACGTCTGGACGTTTCATCACCTGGCCGCCCGCGTCGCTCGCCACACCGGGCGCGCCGCCGCATACCCGATGGCACTGGTGGTGCTGTGGACCGTGCTCGTGTTTCACACGCTCGGGTACGTCGTCGGCACGATCCAGCGCGCGGCCCATCCCGCGCGGTATGGCGATCGACTGACCGCATACATGGCACCGACATCGTCGTGAGTACGCACCGCCCCACTCGATCCTCGCCATCTGGCGACCGGCATGGCCGCTGGCTCTGTATTGCCTATGCCTTTCCTCCTACCAATCGAAGCGGCACGCACCGCACGCTCGGCTTCGTGCGCGAACTGGACCGGCTCGGTTGGGACGCGACGATCATTACCGCCCAACCCGCCGGCGCGGACCCGCTCGACCAGAACCTCGTCGACCTCGTGCCGCCTCACGCGGAATCCGTAGCCGTCGAGTGGTGCGACTTGGTCGATCGGATCAAGCGGATGGTCGGACGAGACCGCTCGACGGCCGTTGACGAAGTGGTATCGACCGCCGAAACCTCACACGAGACGATCGAAGGGCACGCGCGGCCGTGGAATGGGATGCGATACGCAGTGCGTCGGTGGATCTCGCAGTGCCTTCAGACGCCCGACTCGCGCCTCGGCTGGGTGATTCCCGGTGTTCGCTCGGCGATGGCGGAGCTGCGTCGCGCGCGGCCCGACGTGATCTATTCGACGTCACCGTACATGTCGGCGCACTTGATTGCAATGATCGTGTCGGTTCGAACCAGGATTCCGTGGGTGGCCGACTTTCGCGATCCGTGGCGCGGCAACCCGTTTCGCAAACTCGGTTCGCGCAGCCTTGACGCGTGGGATGCGCTGCTCGAATACGCCGTGCTGCGAACCGCGCGGCATGTGATCTGCAACACACCCACGATGCGCTCGGCGCTTGTCGCCCGCCGCGCGTTCGTTGGGCGAAAGTGCTCGGTAATCCTTAACGGTTTCGACCCGGGGCGCAAGCCCAACGAGCCGGCCAGCGCGGTCGATGGGCCAGAGGACGAAACCACGCTGCTTCACTGCGGCCAGTTCTACGGACCGCGCCGGCCGCACGTGTGGTTCGACGCCTTACGCCGGGCGGTCGAAACCGACCCGCAAGGGACGCGCGGCCTCACGCTGGAGTTGTTGGGCCCGCCGAACTACCACGGCACGCCGCTGAAGGCGATCGCCCGAACGTGCGGTGTGGCTCAGCGCGTCCGCGTCCTAGGTCCGCGCCCGCACGGTGAGGTGCTCGAGCGCATGAAGCGCGCGCATGTGCTTCTGCTCGCGGGGTCCGAGGGCCCGGGCGTCGAGCTACAGGTACCCAACAAACTGTTTGAGTACCTCGCCGCCCGTCGGCCGGTGATCGCCAACTTCCCGAAGCAGAGTCCCGTCTTGGATATCCTGCGGGATTCCGATGCGCGGGCGGTGATCTGCGGCACCAGCGACGTGTCGGGTCTGGCTTGGGGGATGTTACGACTGATCGGCGCGGGCGTGGGCGACGGCCCGGCCGGCGTCGAAGAGCTTTGCGGAACATGGACCCGGGTGGAAGGGTACGCGCGGTCACGAAGGGCATGGGAGCTGGCGAGCATCTTCGCGGGCCTCGGCGGAGGGCACTGCATCCGAGAGGCCGAGGGACCGGCCGCGTCGGTCATGCCGCCCGCGCCCGAACGCTCTTCGGCGGCCGTCGCGATGCCGCTTCGTGGCACCACCTAAAGTACGGTGGGCCGAAGGACATGCCTTCGACCCACCGTCGTACCCGGTTTTGGAGCGGTCCCCCCCGGTGCCACTCAGCTCCTTCACTCAGAGCCCATTCCGGGATCGATCCTACAACAATTTTAGAATCTGTCCGGCCTGCTGGTTGGCGATACCGAGGAGCGATATCGTCGACTGTATGAGCACCTGGTCCTGGTTCAGCTTCGCGGTGGCGGCGGCGTAGTCGGTGTCTTCGATGACACTCTTGGCTTGGGTGAGCCCGACCTGGGCCGCTTGCATGGAGCGAAGCGCGCTACCGACCTGGAAGCTTTGGAACCCGCCCAAGCGTCCGCGTACCGACGCGACCTGAGCCATCGCGGCACGGACGGACTCCAGCGCGCCTGCCGGATTGTCCATCAACTGGGCCGCGCCGCCGGAGCCGAGTTCGGAAAGCCTGACCGAGCCGTTGCCGCCCCCGAGGTTGTAGGTCGCCAGCGAGTCGATGCCGATCGTTTGGCGCGTGTTGGTGCTGGTCCCGAGTTGGAACGTCGCGCCGCCGCTGGCGCTAATGGAGAAGTTGCTGATGGTCGCCGCCGTTTTCCCACTGCCGAAATCGGAATTGAGCGTGAACGAGAGGCTGACCCCGCCACCATTGTAGACCACGTCAAGGCCGTCGGTCCCGGCCGCCTGCCCGTTGATCTGGATGTTGGCGTCTTTGCCGCTGGTCTTGCTCACGGACTGCACGTCGTTCGTCGTGTCGCCATCGCTCGTGCTCGTTCCGTAGTTCGAGTTGATCGTCCCGCCGGAAATCAAGTCGACGCTGACGAAGGCGTCCCTGCCGAAGGACGTCGAGCTGAGCCCGATGCTGTTGGCATTTTGGATGGCCGACACGCCGGTCTGGGCCTTGGCCCCGTTGATGGCGCCGATGATCGTCGCCTGACTGGACCCGCTGGCGAGGGTGAGGGTCGCGGTGCCGAGGGAACCGGCGATGGCTACCGTCGTGGTTCCGGACGTCGCACCGGTTCCACCGAGTAGAGCGAACGTCGCGGCGGCCGTCTGAGCCGAGGCGACGCGCTGGATCGACATGTTCGTGGCCGCGGTGGCCTGGCTGCGCGAATAGACACGTACGTTCGTGATGAAGTTGGTGTCGACACCGGTCTTGCTGATTGCCTGGGTGCCGTCGATGAGGTGTTCGCCGTTGAAGTTCGTGGTATCGACGATGCGGTTGATCGCGGTGAGGGCGTCGTCGATCTGGGCCTGGTTGGCGAAGATTTCGGCGTCGGTAATCGTGGCATCGCTGGTGGACGAGACGACGAGCTGCTCGATTTGACCGAGCAGGGAGCTGATTTCGCCGATGGCGCCGTCGGCCACGGTGAGCATCGAATCGGTGCGCTGGTTGTTGGTGATGGACGCATTGACTGCCGTGAGCTCGGCGTTGAGACCGGAAACCGCAATCAGGCCGGCCGGGTCATCCGCGCCGGAGTTGATTCGCTTTCCGGTCGTCAGCGACTTCATCGTCGCGGTTTGGGCCGCGGAGTTGCGAGTCAGCGTGTTCAACAATGTCAGCGTGTTTGTGTTGCTAATCGTCAGTGCCATCGTTTATGACCCCTTTGGCAATCGCGGGACACGCATCAGCGCTTCCCGTCGGGGGAACGGTAGGATATGAAACACCGCCCGCCAAACAAATATCCTTGCGGTGCGATAAGAGCGCAATGCAAGGGCGTACCATTGACGATTCGAGTCAAGTTTTTTCTGGAACGAATTGTGTGCCCAACGCGTCGGCGCCAGGGAAGCGCCCGAAACATCCGGGCACACCGACGGGCGCTTCAGTGCCCGATAACTCGCCTACACGATTTCTACTGCGGACGTTCGATCGCCGCGTCCAGCTCGCCCTTCAAGACCAGCAGGGCCCCCAGAGCCATCGTGATGCTGCAACAAACTCCAGCCACCTTTGCGCGGACTAGGTTGTTTCGCGGTGACGTTCTGGTGCAGGCCGTTCTCAACGCATGCGCGCCGAGCCCCTCATTCGCCGGCAATCCCGCAACCAGGAACAAACGAAGCCTGATTGTAACTCAATGGTCCGTGGGTTCCAAATGGAGAACGTGGTAGTGCAGGCGTGCCAAAGCAGGGCACTCGAACGCCCGAGAACCCTGCGTCATCAGGCCAAGGTCAGAATACTTCGAACGGATGAGACGAAGTCCGCGGCCGCTTTCGCCACGCAACTCTGCCAGCCTTCGGAGCACGTACCCTGATAGCGCACGTTTTCGTAGGCATAGATGACGCTGCGCGAGGCACTGACGATCGCGCCGCTGCCGTCTTCGTTGAAACACGTGCTGACTTCGTCCGCGGAGCGGCCCTGGGCGCCGAAACCCGGAACGAGAAAGATGCAGTTGGGCATCATCACGCGAAGCTCTCGCGACAACGCGACATCACGCGGCGAGACGACGGCCCCGATGCAACTGAACCCGCTTTGCCCGATGAGCCCCTTGCCCTGAGCCCAGAGCTGGACGAGATCCGCCACGTGATGGCACAGCGTCGTTTCGTTGGACAGAATGGCGCCCTGGACTTCGTCGGCCGATTCGTTGCTGGTTTGCACGAGCACGAACAGGCCGCGTCCGGTGTCTTTCGCCGCTTCGACGAACGGCCGCACGGCGTCGTAGCCGAAGTAGGGGTTGAGCGTCACGGCGTCCGGCAACGCGAAGCCCTCCTCCTCCGCGAGCAGCGCGTTGCCGAGATGCGCCTCGGCGTATTGCGACGAAGAGTGCCCGATGTCCGCCCGTTTGATATCACCGATAACGATTAAGCCCGCATCCCGGGCGTAGCGAACCATCTGGTAGTACGCCCGGATGCCTTCGGCGTAGTAGGGCTCGAAGAAAGCGATGTTGATTTTGATGGCGGGCACGTGGTCCGCGACGGCATCCACGATGCCGCGTCCGAAGGCGAGGATTGCCCCGGCGAGGGCTTCGCGATCGGCCTGCGTATAGTGCTCTTGGTCCCTGATTTCGTCGGTACCGAAAGAGGCGCAAAGCTCGATGGGCAATCGCTGAATCAGCGGATCGAAGCCGACGCAGACCGGAGCCTCCTTCTGCCGGATCGCCTCGATCAGGCGATCTCCGAAATGCGTGCTCACTGTTTCTCTCCCGTATCCGTGACGCCGCGGAAGCGGTCGCGGCCGTTGACCGCTCTTGAATATAGAGCCCGGGGGGACCCAACGCAACCGGTGCCGACCGCAGCCGAATTCAACTTGACTCGCGTCACCGCGCTGGAGGACAATGTCGTCCATGGCGAAACCCTCGGACCAGGACCCGGTCCGCAAAGGAAAGAAGGTACGAGTCGATTTTCGCCGCAACCGCGGAAAGCGACGACGCGTGACCGACGTCACCGACGAGGCGCACCAGGGCGAAGATTACGACGTCGACGCGGTGCGCGAGGAACGCGTCGTGGCCAAAGGCGACCTCTCGCGGCACCGCACGATCATTGTGGGCGACGATCAGACTGACCGCAATGCCGAACTCAAGTCGGGTACGGTCCTGGCAATGCGCGGGCTCTACGCGGATGTCGACGACGGCGCGCGCGTGTGGCCATGTACCGTGCGTCGCGTACTGCGAACCCGGCGGACCGATGAGCGTAACGCAGTCGCCGTCGGCGACCGCGTGCGCTTTCGACTGAAAGAGGAGCAGGGTGGCGTCGTCACCGAAGGCGTGATCGAGCACGTCGAGCCGCGAACCGGGCAGTTGCGTCGGCGGTCCGGCAGCCGCATCCACACCATCGTCGCCAACGTCGATCAGGCGATCGTGGTCACGTCCGCGAAGGACCCCAGGCCCAAGCCCAACTTGATCGATCGGTACCTCGTCGCGGCGCACGCCGGCGACATCACCCCGATCGTGTGCATGAACAAGTGCGACCTGGATAAAGACGGCAGCGGGCGAGCCGTGCTCGAGCGCTATGCGTCCCTGGGCTATCAGACGGTCGCGACCAGCGCGATCTCCGGCGCGGGGGTGGACGAGCTTCGCCGGATGTTGACAAACCGATCGTCGGCCGTCACCGGGCAAAGCGGCGTCGGCAAGAGTTCGCTTCTCAACGCCGTCGACCCTGCCCTGGATTTGCGCGTCGGAGAAATCAACGAGCAAATCGAGAAGGGACGCCATACGACTACAACCGCCACGCTGATTCGCCTGGCTCAAGGCGGCTACGTCGTGGACACGCCGGGTATTCGCTCGTTCGATCTGTCGGTGGTGCCTCGTGAACACTACGAGGGCTATTTTGTCGAGTTCGTTCCGCTCGTGGCCGGTTGCAAATTTGCCGACTGCACGCACACGCATGAAGTCGGCTGCGCCGTCAAGGCGGCCGTCGAGCACGGAGAGGTGCTTCCGCAGCGCTATCAAAGCTACGTGCAGATGTTCGAGGATCCGGGTCGACTTGAGTAGGCGAGTCCCGACCACCAGGAGCGTGCGCGGGCAGCGTCCTAAGGACGCGCCGCGGCAGCGGCGCGAACCTCGGACTACACTCGCCGCCACGCTTTCTTAACACGGTCACAACAGTGTCACGCGTGTGCACCAAGCCGTGCTGTTGTGGCGGCTCCGCCGCGAATCCGATAGGATGTCTGTATGGCCACAATACCCATGGATGACATCGACCGGATTGAAACACAGGAGTGGGTGGAATCGCTGAAGGCGGTCGTCGAGGCGGCCGGTCGCGAGCGCGCCCATTTTCTGCTAAGCAAACTCGTCGATTGGGGCAAGAACCACAACATCGTTCCACCCTTCTCGGCCAATACGCCGTACATCAACACGATCTCGGCCGACGAGCAGGTGCCCTATCCGGGCAACCGCGCGCTGGCCCGACGCATCAAGAGCCTGGTGCGCTGGAACGCGATGGCGATGGTGGTCCAGGCCAACCGCCGCTCGAGCGGCATCGGCGGGCACATCTCCACGTTCGCGTCGTCAGCCACGCTATTGGAAGTGGCGTTCAACCATTTCCTCAAGGCGCATCAGAAGGACGCCGTTGGGGATCAGGTCTTTTTTCAGGGGCACGCCGCACCCGGCATTTACGCTCGCGCCTTCCTGGAGCACCGGATCGACGAAAAGCACTTGCACAACTTTCGGCGCGAACTCGCGGAGGGCGGCGGGCTGTCTTCGTATCCTCACCCTTGGCTGATGCCGGACTTCTGGGAGTTCCCGACGGTGTCGATGGGCCTGTCGTCCATCACGGCGATCTACCAGGCGCGGTTCAACCGATACCTGCACGACCGCGGCCTGGTCGACACCTCCAACTCGCGCGTGTGGGCGTTCCTCGGCGATGGCGAAATGGACGAGCCGGAATCGCTCGGCGCCATCACACTGGCGTCGCGCGAACAACTCGACAACCTGACGTTCGTCGTGAACTGCAACCTCCAGCGGCTGGACGGCCCGGTGCGCGGCAACGGCAACATCATCCAGGAACTCGAAGGGGCGTTTCGAGGCGCCGGCTGGAACGTCATCAAGGTCATCTGGGGCAGCGACTGGGATCCGCTCCTCGAGGCCGACACCGAGGGGCTGCTCGTCGAACGCATGAACGAAACCCTCGACGGAGAATGGCAAAAGTACACCGTCGAGCCCGGCTCGTACGCTCGAGAAAAGTTCTTCGGCACCGACCCGCGCCTGGCGGCGCTGGTCGAACATCTGAGCGACGAGCAGATCTTCAAGCTGCGGCTCGGCGGGCACGACCCGGAGAAGATCTACGCCGCCTACGACGCCGCCACAAAGCACGAAGGACAGCCGACGGTCGTGCTCGCGCGGACGATCAAGGGCTACGGCCTGGGCGAGGCCGGCGAGGGCCGGAACATTACCCACCAGCAGAAGAAGCTCGACTACGACGAGCTGCGCCATTTTCGCGACCGGTTCGACATCCCGATCGCCGACGACGTACTCGACGAGGCCCCCTTCTACCGCCCGGACAAAAAGAGCGAGGAGTACCAGTATCTGATCGAGCGCCGCCGCGAGTTGGGCGGCTTCGTGCCGCTACGGCGGGTGCGCGCGGCCAAGATGAAACCGCTGAAGCCGGAAATCTTCGTCGAATTCGAAAAAGGCACCGGCGACCGCGACGCCGCCACCACCATGGTCATCGTGCGCATGCTCTCCCGCCTGATGGACGACAAGGCCATCGGCAAGCTGATCGTCCCCATCGTGCCGGATGAGGCGCGTACCTTCGGCATGGATGCGCTGTTCCGCAAATACGGCATCTACGCGCACGGCGGCCAGCGCTACGAACCGGTCGACTCGCACATGTTTCTCTACTACCGCGAGAGCCGGGACGGCCAAATCCTCGAGGAGGGGATCACCGAGGCCGGTTCGATGGCTTCGTTCACCGCGGCCGGCACCGCCAACGTCACCCACAGCGTCAACACGATCCCGTTCTATCTCTTCTACTCGATGTTCGGCTTTCAGCGCATCGGCGACTTCGCGTGGGCGTTTGGCGACTCGCGCGGTCGGGGCTTCCTGGTCGGGTGTACGGCCGGTCGCACGACGCTTGCGGGCGAGGGTTTGCAACACCAGGATGGGCACAGCCATGTGCTCGCGAGCACAATCCCCAACCTCGTCGCCTACGACCCGGCCTACGGCTACGAGATCGCGGCGATCGTGCGCGACGGCATCCGCCGCATGTACGTCGATCGCGACAACGTGTTCTACTACATCAGCGTCCAAAACGAGGTGTATCAGCACCCCGCGAAGCCCGATGGCGTCGACGACGGAATCCTCAAGGGGCTCTACAAGTTGCGACCGGCCGAAAAACCCGGGAAGAAACCACGGATTCACCTCTTCGGCAGCGGATCGATCCTGCGCGAAGCGCTGAAAGCCCAGAAGATCCTGGCGAAGGATTACGGCGTCGCGGCCGACGTCTGGAGCGCCACGAGCTACAACGAGCTGCGGCGCGAAGCGCTGGCCTGCGAGCGGCACAACCTGCTTCATCCGGGTGAAAAACCGCGCGTGCCGTATGTCTCGCAAGTTCTGGCGGACGAGCCGTATCCGATCGTGGCCACCGGCGACTACATGAAGATCGTGCCCGAGCAGATCGCGCGATGGGTGCCCGGCGCGTTTCATCCGCTAGGCACGGACGGCTTCGGCCGCAGTGAGGCGCGGGCCGAGTTGCGCGATCATTTCGAGGTCGACGCGCGGTACGTCACGCTTGCGGCACTCCGGCTGCTCGCCGCGCAGGGCAAGTTCGACGCCTCCAAGCTGCCAGAGGCCGTCAAAAAGCTTGAGATCAACCCGGCCAAGTTCGACCCGATGGCTCCGCCGAAGAGCGAATTCCCCAATGCCTGACTGCGGTCGGCACGCCGGGACTCACGTCCTGCGAACCTGCCCCCGCCAGAACGATCCGCGCCCGTAACCGGATGCTGACCACTGGCCCGGATACGATTTGTTGTGAAGATCGTGACACAGTGGGCTTTGAGTCAGTCTATTGGCACCGAGGGCGTACTACGGCAGCGTCAGCGCGGCCGAGGTAAGCGAGCCGGCCGCGGCGTCGATCGCCTGGAAAAAACGCGGCGCTTGCGCGGACGACGCCAGCTTCTTGTTGAAATAACCCTGGGCCACAATCAGGTGACGAAGCGCGTCCTCGAGGAAACCGATCGTTTTCCCGTCCGGTGCCATTCGAGCCGCGGCGCCCTTGGTCAGCAGTCGGATGATGCCCTCGGTCTGGGCCCGAAGCTTGGCGACTTCCGTCCCGACGTCGTTCAATAGCAGGTTGGTGTTGCCTTCCGCGATGTCGTCCACCCGCGTTTGCATCCACGCAATGGTCTCAACCGCGTGCTTCGTCGGAGACACCGGCTCCAGCGCGCTGATGCCGGCGAGCGGCGGACCGTCGATCTTGAACCGCCGGGGCACCGTCGAGTTCAGCCAGTAGTACATGATCGAACTGAGCAGCGCCGCATGTGACACATAGATGTCACCCTCCGCGGAGAACGATATCACGCCGTCGTTCGTGTCGCGCACGAGCGTGTAGCTGAGCCAGTCGCCGGTGTCGGGGTCGACGGCGACCAGCGCGTTGAGCTCCGGCAGTTGGCTCTGCAGCCCGAGTGTGGCCAGGTCGTAGCCTAGCGACATCACGACCCAGACGCGTTTGGCGGTCACGGACACGACGCCGCTGGTTTTGGCGGTGGGGACTCCATCCGGGACCGACAACGACGGTCGCTCCACCGGCAGGAGCAAGCCCGCGAGATCGTCGTAGGTGCGCTGCCATTTCGTCGTGCCGTCCGGATTGATGGCCGTCAGCACGCCCGGCTCGCGCGCCGCGCCTGACCCGGAGTAAATCGTCCCGTCGGGACCGACGGCCGGCGACGCCTGCGCTCCCGATCCCGGCCGCGTCCACCTCACATGCCCGTCCTTCGCGTCGAACGCCATCATGCGACGCAGCCCGGACACCGCGTAGACGGCGCTCCCGTCCGGCGCAATCGCCGGGCTCGAGCCGCTACCGCCTTCAATCTGCCGGGCAAAGGCAATGTGGGGGCCGGCGTCGGTCAGATCAATGCCGTACATCACGCCAACATTGGGTGCCTGCCCGGCAGCGTTGATGTAGATGCGTCCGGTCGTCGGGTGCACGGCCGGGGTGTTCACCACCTCATACGTGAACCCGAAAAGCACCTGCTCGACTTCAGGAATGATCTCCGGGTCCATGAGCCCGCCAGCCCACAGGCCGGGCACGTGCTGCGGCGCCTCCGGGCCCGGACCTCCAGGCAACTCGAACGGAGGCATCACCATCGAGCCGTCCGCGCGATCGAAGATCATGAGAAAGCCGTTGGTAGTGATGCCGCCGACATGACCGTCAATCGTCAGAAAGGACGACACGAACCCGCCGCTCCCATCCGGAAACCGGGCGATCCACTTGACGGCGCCGTCCGAATGAAACGCCCAGAACTGGTTGGCATCGCCGACGTAGATGTCGCCATCGCGGTCAACCAGTGGCGCGCTGCCAACCGCCCGCGAGTCGAGATCTTCGAGATCGACCTCCGGCTCGCTCTCCCAAAGCACGTTGCCGTCGGCGTCGAAGACGTGCAGGTTGCTGGTGCCGGGGCCTTGGCCGGTGGTGACATAGAGATGGCCCTCCGGTCCGACAGTCGGCGCAAGCAGCACGGCCGCTCCGTCGAGCGCCGTCCATTTCACGCGATTGGTCACCGGCGCGACGAACGGAGAGTGATCGGAATTGCGCGAGTCGCGGTGGGCGGTGGGCCAGGCCGTCGGTGCGTAGGAGCAGGTCAGACCGACCTGGTCGTCGCAGTCCGGGGTTCGCCGTCCCTGCGCGTGGCATGGCTGAGCAACGCCGGCCAGAGCCGTCGCCGTCACGACAGCACAGTACCACCCCATCACGTACCTTCTCGCGGCCACGGCCTACCCCCTCGATAGATGTGGCGTCATTGTAGCAGCGCCGGCCGGGACGTCGCCAGAGGCACGGAAAGGGTTACAGGATTGGAACATCGCCCCGATTAGCGGACCGAACGAGCCCTCGGCACCGCCGTCAGGTAGCGCCCGTCACGGCCGGCGGACCGGCTCGCCTTCATCTCGACTGCCATGCTTCCGCCTACCCTACGCCGGATCGCGATTCACCGTCTCCGGCGAGAACGCAGGCACACACACGGCCACGTACTCCGCGCCGCCGGGCTCCGGCGAACTGTATCGAACCCACTCCCCCGGCTCGGCCACGATCGCTTGACCGGCGCGAACGTCGACCGCGCCACCCTCGTGCTCCACACGGAGCATACCCGCAATCACCAATGTATACTCGCGAAAACTCGGTCGTTGTCCGGGCTCGACCCAACCGGCCGGGCTTTTCATTCGTGCGATGCTCGCTTCGGACGTGTCCGTGTTCACCCGCCCGACGTACTCCTCGATGACCTTGGGCAAGTTCCCGGCGCCCTCGATCCGCGTCGGTGTTGTAATATGCCTCGGCATGAATGCGCTCCACGATTCCCAAACGCTTCCGACGTGCCTCGCTACAGAAGTACTTGTGCCAGAATCATCCCGGCGAATCCGATCGAGAAGGCCCAGGCGATCGCCACGGGCTTCTGACTGTCCAGCGCCTCCGGGATCATCTCGAGCAGGACGAGAAAGATCATCGCCCCGGCCGCCAGCCCCATCAGAAACGGCATGAGCGGCTGAAAGAACCACGACGCGTAGCTCGCAGGTACGGCCGCGATCGGCTGCGGCAGGCTTGTCAAGAACGCAGCGATGAAACACTTCAGCCCACTTCCGCCCGCCGCCCGAAGTGGAATCGCCACCGCCAGCCCTTCGGGGATGTTGTGAATGCTGATGGCTGCGGCGATCAACGTGCCCAGGTCCTCATGGACGACCGCGTCGGATGCATAACCGACACCCACGGCCAGCCCCTCCGGCACGCTGTGCAAACACATCGCGATAAACACCAGGAGCCCGGTGCGCCCGCCCCAGCGGACCCACTTGTCGTCACCCTCTTCGATTCCGTGCAGAAACCTGTCGGATAGCCAGATAAACAGGGCCCCGACCAGAAAGCCGGACACCACCAGCGCCGTGCCCTCGAACTTCGAGTGCTTTGCAAGCATGTTCAGCCCGGGCCCGATCAGGTTGTACACCGACGCCGCAAACATGAGCCCGCCGGCAAAGCCATAGCCGAGGCCCGTGCGCTTCGTGAGCCAGTCGGAATTGCCGAACATGACCGGGATAGCGCCCATACCGCAAGCGACGCTCGCGATGAGCCCTGCGACCACACTCTTGATCACCACGTCGGTGGGCATGGCGTGTCCGACCTATCGGACGCCCGGCGCCTCGGGCATCCCTGCACGGACGCACCGGTCGACGCTCGACCGGAACCACGCACAATCGTAACCAAAGGGTCCGCCGGTGCAAGGATGTCACGACGCCCGAAACACGGTCTCAGTCTCATCTCCAGAGACCGCAAACAAATCGGTCCACCAGGTTCTAGGACCTCGAAGCCGGTCGGGGGCGAATCGTAGGCTTCCAGGACATGTAGCTACTTCCGAATCGCCGACGGGGAACGCGCGTGATCGACGCAACACACAGGGAGTTGTCGGAACTATCCGCCCAACTCAACCGCCGCCATGAGCTGGACGGCCGGCATCGCGAGCTCTACGCCAAGACCGTGTCGCAGAGTGAATGCGTCGAGCAGCTCGGACGGTTCATTCGCAACCGCAACAAAGCGCTGCAAGAGCTCAACCGGCAGACGTGCGGACGCATGCTGGCCGGGCTGTTCAGCAAGAAACGGCAGCGGATGATTGCAGCTTGCCAAGCGGAACTGAGCGACGCCCTTGAAAAGTTGCAGGCCGCCGAGGCCGAGGTCGAGAAGCTGCGATGTGCACTGCGCGGCGTCAGCGCCGAGCGGGCGGAACTCGCCGGTGTCGACCAGCGTTACAATGCACTGGCCGAGCGGCTGGAGGCATCACTGCATGATTCCGATCCGGCCGTATGTGAGCGACTTGCCGAACTCCGCGGGACGCTACGCAGCGTGGAGGAGAGGATAGCCTCCATCGACAACGCTCTGAAGGCAGGTGTGGAGGTCCTCGGCGCCACGCGACTGTTCGCGGAATCGCTCGTCAAGACCGGGAAGAACATGACCCGGGTCCGCGGTAGAAGTGCCATCGGCCTGGCAGTCCAGGCTGCCTCGTTCGTGGCCAACGAAGTCCAAAAAGGAAAAAACGTCGAGCCGATGAATTGGCTCTGTGGCCGACTCGAAAAGTTCGAAGGATCGCTCGGAGACATCGAGTGGGACCGGCGTTCGGCAACGGATGTGTCCGTCGCACAGTCGGTGGCCCCCCTTGTCACGCTCCGAGCCCAGTTGGACGACAGGTTCGCACGTGACGCTACCGGCAAGCCGGCGATCGCACAACACATCGCCCAGCAGGCCGAGGCCGTCCTGCACGCGCTCGATCTGAAAAAGCAGGATGGCATCACCCACCTACGCTCTCTTCAGGCCGAACATCGCGAGTTGCTCTCGGACGCACTGCAATCGCAGCCGGTGTAGAACGCTTCACGCGGGACAGCGACGAGAGATTTACACATCGGACTCTACGGTTCTGGCAACCCCCGGAACATTCGTGTCTTGGTGTCTTCGTGGCTCTACTCAGATGCGCGCACCGGATTAAACGAATCCACCTCGATCGACGCCCCGTGCGGCGTGCCGCCGCCCGCACGCAGATAACGCTCGACGTAACCAAGAGACCGGTTGAACCGAACCCTCGCGACCACGGTCTGTATGCGCCCACGAAACGGCCCGGCCGGGTCCGACAGGTTCTCGAGCTCGCGCGCCAGCAGGTCGAAAAGCCCGTCGACGGAGTAGCTCGCCCAATCGGGCGTACTGGCCGGCCGGTCATTCACCGTCAAATCCTGCACGATATCGCCGCGAACCGCGACCTTGTACTCACTGCCGTTCATGCGATAGCGCATGTCGTAGTCGTGTATGCCGGCAGCCGACCACTTCGCTCGCGCCGCGCTCAATCCGGCCTGGTCCAACTTGACCATGGGTTCGCGCATCATAAACAGCGCGGCGCCCAGCCCGACAAGAAAGGCCACGACCATCAATACAATGTATCGCGTGTTGAAGAACTTCATGGCACGCCATCGTGCCGGAGAGAGCGCAACCTGTCCAGACTCGACGCGAACACCGATCGCGTCAGAACC
>Ga0210110_1000258_pt1 | contig 18307 bp, 23 predicted proteins | sample China_Galinas_PW_2_FD_184865 | JGI IMG/M metagenome (GOLD analysis project Ga0210110, IMG submission 184865) | Wetland microbial communities from San Francisco Bay, California, USA, that impact long-term carbon sequestration - China_Galinas_PWB_D1... | ecosystem: Environmental > Aquatic > Marine... | reverse complement strand
TTTGCAAGGCCGTGACGGTTATAGCGTTTGCCGCATGACCTACCGAGGAGACGGAGGCTGGTCCTGGACCCTGGCGTCTGGCTCCCTTCGTGAGCTGTTGGGAAGATTCCTCCGGCATGTAGGAACAGACGGATTCTTCGAGCTGATGTGACCGCGCAGTACGACTGCAGGAAGCCTCGGCGTAGGCCGGACGCAGAGGGTTGGATCGGGTTTACCCGCTCTCCACCAGGTTATGGGCCTTTCATCGTGACATCGCGAAATATCTCTGAAACAGGAACCTCCAGTCCCGCGAGCGTCTCTGAGGCAGCAACAATTTGTGCCTTCTCGTACTGCAACAATTGGACATCCATGTCTTGGAATGCGGGGACAGGGTGCGCGGCGTATAAATGCTTATTTGTTCGGCCGCTCGGGACAGGGGGCTGACTGCGGAGGTAACGTATCCACTATGAAGTTTGCTACGGGTACCGTCGTGGACGGAAACGTCGTGGTGGAGGGTGAAACGAGTAGACACCCACTGTAAGAACACTGTCAGAATCCGCCGATAAGCAGCGCCTCGAAGATCGTCTTGGAGTGACCGACGCGCCGACAGGCGCTGTGCACGTGCTCGAGTGTCATGGGGGTCTCGCCTTGTAACATGCAACAAAGCGAAGACGGTGATTGGCCCGTGAACGGCCAGATCCCGCTGACCTACGAGCCGTTGCCCGCCATCGCCTGATCGTACTCGAGCCTTGACGCGAGGCTCGATCGGGCTAGAATCGGGCGGTGCTCAAGGACATTGCGCACATGGCCGTCAAGCGGGGCCCTTTCAGGCGTACGGCGGCCTCACCAAGAGGGATTGAGGATGATTTCGTGCAGCACAGGTGGTCGCAGGCTGGCGCGGGGCGGTGTTTCGGGGCCGCTGGCCTCCGCTCCGCCTTCGGCGGCTGACAGCAAATTCCCATACCTTATCCCTTAACTGAAATAAAGACTCGTCGCAGGGTTCCCCATCAGGGCCCGCAGACCGTGCGGCGAGGCCCACGACCAGGAATTACTCGCGATGATGCCGCCCCACGACACCTGCATCGAGACCCATCTGGACGGCGGGGCGGTCATGCGCAAGAAGCCGCCCGCTCGTCACAACATCGCCATCGACATCGACCCGGAGCCCCTGGCGGCATTCGACTGCGGCTATCCGGTCCAGAAGGTCAACGAGTGCGCCCACCGCTACCTGCGCGAATACGACTTCGTCGGCTCGGAGCTGATCTATCGCGACCCGCCCTAGCTGATCGAGACACGCACCTCGAAGCGGCACTACCGCCATGACTACAGCCGCCAGGACCACGTGGAGCTGCTTGAGCTGCTCAAGTCGCTGCCGTGCCGGGTGATCCTCTCCGGCTACCCGTCCGCCCTGTATGACGGCCTGCTGGAAGGGTGGCACTGCGTGCAGCTCCAGGCCATGACCTGGGGCGGGCCGCGCACCGAGAAGCTCTGGTACAGCTACCCGATCGAGCGCGCACGCTGGGCCACCTACGCCGGAAAGAGCTTCACCGACCGCCAGCGCATCGCCGAGCTGAGCGAGCAGCTCGCCAAGCTGCAAGGCGAGCCGCGGGCGTATGGTCGAAGACATCGCCCCGTCGGCGGACAAGACCACCGTTTTCGAAGAGATCACGGAGACCAAGTGGTGCGAGCGCTGCAAGAACATGGTCTCGTCCACCTCCGAGAAGGCGCTGCCGGGCTCGGACATCGGCCTGAACGCCGTGATCGAGATGGCTTACCTGTGGGTGATGTGCGCGCTGTCGTTGCCCAAGATCCAGGCTCTGTTCATCGACTTCAAGACGCTGAGGCTGTCGAGCGCCGGCATCTCCAGGATCATGATCCGGCTGAGCGGCATCCTGCAGCCGGTGTATGAGGAGATCTTAAACGACGTCAAGCAGGGGACGAAGATCTGGGCCGACGAGACCGGGTGGCGGGTCAAGGGCAAGCTGTGGTGGCTGTGGATCTTCGCCAATGAGCGCAGTGCCTCCTATTGGCCGGACAGGACACGCGGGGGCCGCTGGTGGAGCGCCTGCTCGGTCAGGTGTTCCTCGGCATCCTGATCGTGGACGGCTGGCACGCCTACACCAAGATCGTCTGTGCCCGGCAAACCTGCATGGCGCACATCTTTCGCAAGATACGCGCCTTCATCGACGCGTTTCCCCAATACCGCTCCATCATGACATTCTACCTGAAGCTGCGCCAGATCATCCGGGATGGCGAGACACTGCAGGCGGCGCGTGACAGGTTGAGCGAGCGGGCTTTTCAGCAGCAGCTGAAGGCCCTGGAACAGAGGCTCGACGCCTTGCTGAGCTGGAGCAATCCCAATGACACGCTCAAGCAGGTGATCAAAAAGGTCCACCGCCAGAAGAAACATATACTGACCTTCATCACGCATGAAGGTGCGCCCCACCACAACAACTACGGCGAATACTTTATCGAGAAGGGTGTCGTCAAGCGCAAGATGTCCGGTGGCAGCGTGTCCGCCGAAGGTGCCAGGGCCTATGCGTCCATCCAGTCCACCGCCATGACCTGTCAGTTACGGGGCATTTCCTTCCACCGATTTCTGAAAGCCAGCTCGGTTTCCTATGTCCACACCGGAAGGCCTATGCCGCTGGCTGAATATGAGTCGAGCTTAGAACCTCTGGGAGTCGCTGCTTGAATCCAGTTTGAGCTCACGTGAAATCAATGAATAAAATATATCGTCCGATCATTGATCAATTTATCGATCTCGCCGATTCTGCGGCCTTCAATTCTGCGCGTCTCTTATGTAGAGCCGGTGCTTCGGGCAAGACCCCTTCCGCTCTTCGAAGATAGATTCGGGCTCGTTGAAGATTGCCTTTGCCTATGGCTTCATCTATTAGCCAGGCATACCGATCGACAATTATTTCCAGCCCTTTGCGGGCCCCAGGATGTTCTGGCTGCAGGGTAAGAATTGCTTGAAAATGTTTCAGTGCGTTTGTGTCCGGCGGCGTCGTCAGGCGCAAGGCCGCGAGATCTTTTTCAGCGGCTGCCATGTGCTCCTCAATGGTCTCCTCCACGCTTTCTGTCAACAGGTTTGGCGGGGGAGTGGTGTGAGAGAGGGCACTGCCTGGAATGGTCTTGCCTGTATCAAGAGCCGCAGACTCGGTGGTCGTTGCAGGACCCGGCGTAGGTGCAACGCTGCGTTGTTCCAGGCGTCCTTGCGAGGTAGTCGACTTCGACTTTTCGCTGATTCGAACGGGTGCTGTCAGAGGCGTTGCAACGTCATGGTTTATTGCACTGGGCGTTGGTGAGTCTAGTAGGTCTTGCTCCCCATCTGCCCTTACTGCGGAGACCCCGGCTTCGGTTATTGTTGGTGTGGAGATCTGAGCACGTCCCACGTCTTGATTACCCGCAGTCGCTCCCTCGAAGGCTCCCTCGATCTCTTCACCACCTTTACCAAACGTGGTACCGGATTGCTGCAGAGTCGTATGGGGACGGGAGGGAATTGTAGTTTGGTCTATAGCGGTTAGATCACGGGCTGTATCCCGCTCGGCTTTCGCAAGTACGGTGGTCTCCACCTGTCCCGTAGTAGGGCCCGCTATTTCCCGTTTGTTGAGCGCATCCTCTTGCGGGCTCCGCTCACGCCCTGGTAGATACCAAAAACCTAACGCGGCCAGAAGAGCCACCGCTACCCCAGATCCGATCCATTGAGTGTAGCGTCTATCTAGGTTGAGATAAGCTAAGCCAGTGCGCCCAGATTCGTCTTCTTGTCTTGGAGGGGTTTGGGCATCATCGCTGGCGCTTCTCCTTAATGCCGCCAGGACATCAGCGACCGACTGAGGGCGGTCTTGAGCGTTGAAGCTCATCATCCAGTCGATCATGTTGAGCAGATTTTCACTGTAACCCTCGTGAGTTGCTTTGACAGCGGGTTGATAAGGATCGGGCGCACCTTCGTGCATGGCCGCTGTCCGCTCCAGGGACGCTACCGGGGCGATACCGGTGATACACCGATACATCGTTGCTCCCAAAGCATACAGGTCGGTCCATGGACCCGGATGATTATCCTCAACGTATTGCTCCGCAGGGGCGCAGCTTTTAGTCAATATCGTTGCTAGCATCTCACGGTCGGTATAAAGCGCAAGCCGGTCGGCGGCAAAATTGACGAGCACGGGTTCCCCATAATTTCCTAATAGGATAACCGAAGGACTGATGCCACCATGAACAAAACCCGTGTCATGCACTTGTTGCAGAGCCTCAAGGATCGGCAAAAAAATGATTCTCACTTCTTCCTCGCCCAGTCTTAGATCCGAGCGGCCACACAGGTTTTCCAGCGGAACACCACGCTCATTTTCCATTACCATATACGCCGTGCCATTTTCTTGGAGGCTGTTTTGTACACGCACGACGTTTGGATGGTCGATACTCATCAGGTTCTCCGCCTGCTCGAGAAATTTCTTCTTCCCCAAATTGTAGATTGCCCGGTCGCGCACCGACTTGGGCGCCAAGGTACAGCCGTCCTGTGTGCGAAGCGCGAAGTCGTGGGGAAAATATTCCTTGACTGACATCTGAGCATTTAGATGTTGATTCCAGGCGTTATACGTAACGCTAAACCGGTCAATACGCTGAACGCCCTTTATTTCAAAGACACCGATGCGGGTCCCTACTGCCAAAGGCCGGTGCTGGGTATCAGCCATAGTTTCCACCCCCTTGATGATGGACAGCAGATCTGTTCATGCGGAGATCGTTAATAACGAAACCTGGTGAGAAGTTTGTGATCTCAGTTCATGGCATAATGGCGGGCATATCGAGATTGCTGCATAAATGCACGGGGGCCTTCCGGCGATTGTGCGAGGCCAGGGTAAACCCGCCATGGTCCGCCTGCTCCATAGCGTCGTAACGCGACTTATGATGATCTTTCAGGTTTAAGGAGCATCGGGACTATGCGCAGGTCGACCGAAGGTCTGAAATTGAAGCGACGAGGTTTCTGTCTTCTCGCGTTAGCGTCTTCGTGCCTATTATCCCTTCACTACAGAGTCATTGCATGGTCCTTTTGTTCTAACAATGCGTTGGCTTTAACTCAACTTTAACTGAGGGATAGAAATTTGCTTTCAGCCGCCGAAGGCGGAGCGAAGGCCAGCAGCCCGGAAACGGCACCTCGCGCCCGTGGCCACGACCTTTGCTGCACGAAACCATCCTCAATCCCCCGGGGTGAGGCCGTCGCGCGCCGCAAAGCACCCTGCATGACGGCTCTGTCCACGATTTCCTCGGCTCCCGACCGATTCTAGCCCGATCGAGGCTCACGTCAAGTGTCTATCGGGCCGTAACCCGATGGTGTATCTTGCACCATAGCGTGCGCACGGAGATGGGTCCGCTCCGTTCGAAATGTGCGTTGCTCAATCCGCTGTTAGTCGGCGCGTGGTCCGCTTTACCTCGCCCTGGAACAGCCGGACCTTGCAGCGTCACGCTCGAAGCTTTTTCTTGGGGCGGGATGGAACAGGGTTCCGAGCACCGATGCGATCGGTTGCACCACCACCCCGTCGAGCACACAGGCAATGCCCACTAAGCGCACCCCCCAGTGTTCTTGGTGCTCTCGACCCGAAGCTCCGGCGAGGGCACGCAGGTCCCCGCCAGCACCTGCCGCTTGGTCGCCTTCCGGCGGGGTCGTCCCCGCTTCGGGAGCCTCTCGATGCTCGTACCATCCACACTGCGCGCTCCCTCGTGGGCTCAGACCGGTTTCCAGGCTTCGGCTATACTCGCAGAGGATACGATGTATTCCACCGATGCAAAGCGGATAGGAGATGGCCCCGTGAGGCGAAACTGCCGCATTTACCGGCCCCTCGTTCTCCGGACGGGCTATCGGGCTGTGGTGCCTCCCTTGCTGTGCGACGCCGCCCTGCTCCGCCGGCATCCCCAGCCAGCACCCTCCGTGGCCCAGTTGTTCCCTGCTGGATCGCAGCTCGCCCCAGGGGTTCGGCCTGGGATGCAGGCGGACAGCCGCTCCGCCGGCGCCGCTGATTGCCAAGCCGTTAGGTGTCTGGCAAGTGTATCGATCCCTGTGTCATCGTGAGGGCTGAATAATGCCAATGACTATTCTGCTAGGCACCCGCAAAGGAACGGTCATGTTTGACCGAAAAAATTCGGACTGGCATCCTCGATCCATTGTGCATGAAGGGATTCCTGTATGTTACGCAGCACGTGATTCGCGTGACGGTACTTTGTGGGCCTCTTTGGACCACGGTCACTGGGGGCCGAAGCTGTCACGTTCGCGTGACGGTGGTGCAACCTGGGAGAACGCACCGCCCGTAAAGTATCCAGTAGGCGCACGCTATATCGTCAAATACTTACCCACTCCGGATTTTGATCCGGAGGCGCCAGCGGGCCAGCCTGAGTACAAGGATGCGACCGTGTATAAGATCTGGAATATTGCGTTCGCCAGTCCAGAGCAGCCTGGCAGGCTGTACGCCGGCACCATTCCTGGTGGTCTATTTATCAGCGATGATGGTGGAGATTCCTGGGAGCTCAACCGCCCACTTTGGAACCATGGTAGTCGCGGCGGCGATCTGTTCAGCGGGGACGCCACGAGCGAGAACCGCTGGGGCGGCACACCAGCGAGCATCGATTACGGCGTGTTCGAGCCGGGCGTCCATTCAATCATTGTCGACCCGCGCGATCCGGATCATATTCATGTGGCCGCATCATCGGCGGGAGTGATCGAGACCACTGATGGAGGTAAGACCTGGGTAGGTCGTAACCAAGGAATGCGTATGGATTATTTTCCGAACCCAGAAGCCGAGTGGGGCCATGACCCACATTTCGTAACAGCCTGCCATGGACAGCCGGATCACCTCTGGCAGCAAAACCACTGTGGCGTATTTTACAGTGAAGATGGAGCGCAAACCTGGAAAATGGTCAGCGTGCCTGAAGTTGGCGTGCATTTTGGGTTTCCCATAGCAGTGGACGAGCATGACGGGTGCACCGCATGGGTCGTACCCGCACGAGCAGATTCGGAACGTATGGCCATTGACGGCGGTTTGTTCGTTGCCAGGACGACAGACGGCGGACAGTCTTGGCAATCGTTCCGTAGCGGTCTGCCACAGAATAACGCGTACGATATTGTCCTAAGGCATGCCCTGGACGTGGCTGGTGATTTCCTTTGTTTCGGCAGCACTACAGGCAATGTCTACCTGTCGGAAGACCGTGGCGAAACCTGGCGTTGTCTCGGGAACAATTTTCCACCGATATATTCGGTGCGATTTGGCTGACCGCTATGCCTACTATTGAAATGACTTCTCACCTTTACCGGTTCTTCCCAGAGCTTGAGAGCCGTAAGATCTCGGTACCAGCCGGCTCAGTTGCCGATGTGTTGCACGAGGTCAACAAGATTGCCTCGGGATTCTCCGATTACGTACTCGATGAACGTGGCGCACTTCGTCGACACGTCAATATCAGCGTAAATGACACTATGCTGATCGATAAAAAGACTCTCTCCGACTACGTTCCGGACGATGGGACGGTATACATTTTCCAAGCGCTGAGCGGGGGCTAGGCACTCTAATGGTAATACCAGAATCTCTCACGCCCGAGCCTGGAACGCGTCGAGCAGGAGGTGTGGACGACATGAGTGAGCGGGCTCGGACGACCAAGCCAGATTCAGAGCGCGGGCTTGCTCCGCAGCTGTCGTCCGGCGCGCGGTCCAGAGGTCTCGAGGCCGGCAGCTGGGAAACAGGCGCTGGCAGGCGGCGGATGACTCGCGCCCCAGCGTTGGCCACCTCGCCGGCAAGCCTGCTCAACGCGCTCGGTAGCCAGCCAGCTTCCTTCAGCGATGCAGGTACCCGACTACCACGAGGGCCAGAGCCACCAAGGCCATTGCGCCGTGAACTCCGGCAGCCACCATCGGCGGCGGCTTGTTACCTTCCCGCAGGGCCAGCAGCACCACCCCACCCGCGATGACCAAAAGGAACAACACGGCCGCATTGTTGTAGAGCATGTGGACGGGACCGCGAACGATCTGAACCGTGAGCAGCCCGAGGCCGAGCACGCCGATACTCGCGTGTCCCAGACCCAGGGCGAGGGAGCTGCGCTGGTAGCGAGCACCCATAACCGCAAGCGACAGGCCGAAGACAGCCGCTAAAGAGAAAAGCAGAATTGCGCCAAGGACCATGAAATCTCCTGCATCGTAAGGACGCGGACGCCATCGCCGTGCACGAGACCCTCGAAACCGGATCGCCGAGTGCAGTATTGTACGCGCGAAGACGTTCAAGCTCAAAGCCGGCCCCAATGGGCAATCTCCCAGGCCGGCTTTACCTCGTCCACATTGTCAAGTGATTTCGCAATAAAACACCACAACCAAGAATCATTCGGCTGCGCAGTCCACGCCATGGGCTGGGCTGACCGACTTCCACGGCAGGGAATCCGCCTCCCAAACTTCAGCCAGCGCCACCTCGCGTGCCCGACCTTGACCTTCAGCACAGGTTCGATCTCGGCGCGGAATCGGTTGTTCCCCAAGGGTGTTCCCGTTTGCAGGCAAGCCCGTATATCCTGGACTGCAGTCCCGTGAGCTGCCATGAATAGACTGGAGGTCTGCCCGAGTTGCGGCTCTCAGTTCGAGGCCAGCCCTGCGAGCCAAATCCATGACACAGATCTTCCTGTCTGCCCTGCGCCACTCGGCCTTCTACAGCCCCTGCCCGCGACCTGGTGATACGAGCCCCCGCCGAGGAGACGGCGGCCCGCGAGCAGGAAGCGGGGTTCTTCCCGGAAATCGACCGCCGGGTGCTGGCCGAGACGGTGCGCGCCTACCAGGAGCTGGGTTGTTGGGAGCCGGACCCCGGCATCTCCAGGGCCTCCTATGACAACCTGCTCGACGTATTCATGCACAGCGGCATGATTACCCGGCGCCATCCCTATGATGCGGCGGTCGTTCTTCCGCCGTAGCCGGATCGCACTCGTGCCTCTGTTCGGCTTCCATCCGCGAACCGCGTGGATCTCCGGCTTGCCGTTTGCGGACGATGCGTTTATAGATCACAAGGCAAAGAGCGAGGGATTCCCAATATGCGTAAGACTTTGAGCGGGCCGCTCCTGCCCGCGGTCCTGCTGGCGATGTCCCAGGGCGCCACCGCCCAAGGCTTCCCGGACGGGCCGGTGATTCACACCCCACCATTGCAGATGACCGGCAGGGAGGGCACCTCACCCCTGGACCGGGCGGAACGGCCGGTTGCCCCGGCGCCCCGAGCACCGGCAGAGCCTCCGGCACCTGCCATCCGTACCGCACCTCTGAAGATGATCGGCCGCCGCTGAGGAGACGCCCATGCCGCCGAAATCGACTCGTATTCTGCTCGCTTGCCTGCTCGCCTTGACCGCTGTGGGAGCCTGGGCGACCGACCTGGTGCTGAACGTGCCCCTGAGGCTGAAGGGCCTGCCCCGGGGAATCGCCCGTGCCAAGGTGGTGTGCCAGATCTATCCGGACGCGACCCAATCGCTCAGCCTCGGAAGCGGCATGGTGATAGAGCCGATCGATTTCCGCAGTGGCACCCTGGTCACCAACACCCGTGTCAGGGTCAACCTGAGACCCGAGCACCGAGGGATACTGCCCACCCATTACACCTGCCGTCTGTTCCTGCTGGTTCCCTGGGCCATCCCTCCCTGGCAGATGCCCGGGCCGGATGCCCGCGACGCGACCCTGCTGCCCGCACCCGACACCGAGTTCACAGGGGAGGTCACGGGGGGGATACCCCAGGGAATCTGGGCAAGGCCGCCCATGCCCCCGGGCCCGGAGCCTCCACCCGGCCCCCTGTGAGTCGCTCTCGCTCGGTGGCGGGATCTGAGATCCCGTACTCGACCTTTTGTCGAAGACCCCTTGCGCCCTGATAAGTATGCCGTAACAATGGCTTTCTTATGCCGAGGAAGAAAAACCAGCTGGAGACCATCTCCATCACCCTGTCCACCACCGAGCGGGTGGTGGCCTACCTGGAGGCCTTGGTCGATTCCGGCCTCTACGGGAAGAACCCTGCGGAGGCGGCGGAGAGGCTGGTCGCCCAGGGCATAGAAGAGCTGATCCGCCGCGGCACCTTGCGAGCGCGCGATCCGAATCGCGGCCAATTGACTTGAGACCCACGTTCACCACCCCACCATGACCGCTACCGCTTCAGCCGACGCAGTATCCGACGCCCCCTTCGAGCTCAAGGCCGCGGGGTTCACCCTTCCCGTGATCAAGGTGCTGGATACCGACGTGCGGGCCATCACCGCCGGGCTGAACACCAAGATTGCCGAAGCGCCGCAGTTTTTTCGCAGTACGCCCCTAGTGGTGGACGTGTCCGCACTGGTTGACCGGGACGCCTCGCTCAATTTCCCGCTGCTGCTCGGCATGCTGCGTGGTAAGGGTTTGGTTCCGGTAGGTATGAGCGGCGGCGACGAGGCCTGGAACGAGCTGGCGAAAGGCATGGAGCTGGCGATCCTGTCCAGCGGCGTGCCGCGACGCCAGCCCCCGGGCCAGGAGCAGGGGGAGACGCCCCGGGAACGAGGCGGGCGACTGATTACCCAGCCCGTGCGCTCCGGCCAACGGGTCTACGCGCCGGACGGGGACCTCACCGTCCTCGGGCCGGTGAGCTCCGGGGCGGAGGTATTCGCCGACGGTAACGTGCATGTCTACGGCAGCCTGCGCGGGCGGGCGCTGGCCGGCATACTGGGTGACCGGGACGCCCGAGTCTTCTGTAGCCACCTAGACGCCGAGCTGGTCTCGGTGGCCGGGATCTACAGCGTCAGCGAGGACATCGCGGACGAGCTCAGGGGCCGGCCCGCGCAGGTCTACCTGGACGAGGGGCGACTACGGATCGAGGCGCTTCGCGCCCGCCCATGAGCCGCCCCGAAACTACTCGCAATGATTGCATTGAGCCATCGTCGGCGCGGGGAAACCGCCGCAGGGCGCGGAGTCCCACCGGCAGGTCAATCGAGCCACCGGAGGTACAAAAAAAGTGTCCAAGGTCATAGTCGTCACATCAGGTAAAGGAGGCGTCGGCAAGACGACCACCAGCGCCGCTTTCGCCATGGGCCTGGCCCAGCAGGGCCATAAAACCGCCGTCATCGACTTCGACGTGGGTCTTCGCAACCTGGATCTCGTGATGGGCTGCGAGCGACGCGTGGTCTACGACTTCGTCAGCGTCATCCAAGGCGAGTCCAACCTGAACCAGGCATTGATCCGCGACAAGCGCAACCCCCAGCTCTCGGTGCTGCCGGCCTCCCAAACGCGGGACAAGAACGCCTTGACCCCCGAAGGGGTGGAAACGGTGCTGGAGCAGCTGCGCGAGGACTTCGACTACATCGTCTGCGACTCGCCCGCGGGCATTGAGCATGGTGCCTTGATGGCCATGTACTTCGCCGATGAGGCGCTGGTGGTGACCAACCCCGAGGTCTCCTCGGTGCGCGATTCCGACCGCATCCTCGGCATACTCGCCAGCAAGTCCCGGCGCGCCGAGCAGGGTCTGGAGCCCATCCAGGAGCACCTGCTGCTCACCCGTTACGCCCCGCATCGGGCCAAGCAGGGCGAGATGCTGAGCGTGGAGGATGTGCAGGAGATTCTGTCCGTGCCCCTGCTGGGGGTCATCCCCGAGTCTACCGCCGTGCTTCACGCCTCCAACACCGGCCATCCCGTGATCCTCGACGCCAAGAGCGACGCCGGGCAGGCCTACGCGGATGCGGTCGGCCGTTTCCTCGGCGCCGAGCTGCCGCACCGATTCCTGGAGCCCGAGCGCCGCGGTCTGCTCGGGCGCCTGTTCGGAGGCTGAGCCATGGGTATGCTCGACTATTTTCGGGCCTCCCGGGCCAAGAGCGCCAGCGTGGCCAAGGAGCGGCTGCAGATACTGGTCGCCCACGAGCGGGCCGAGCGCGGCCGACCCTCTTACCTGCCCATGCTGCAGAAGGAGATCCTCGAGGTCATCCGAAAGTACGTCCACGTCGATCAAAAGGACGTCAACGTCAGCATCGACCGCGAGGACGACTGCGAGATACTGGCGCTCAACGTGGTGCTGCCCGAGCCGGAGGAGACGAGACACCTGCAACGGGCCTCGCCGGCTCGATAATCCGGAAAGAATTCTGCAATAGTCCGGGCCCAGTGGGTGCGAAGACTGGGCGAGAACGACTATCCGGTAAGCACCCGCATCGACCCGGACGCCCTGCGCGAAGAGCTGGGCATAGAGCTGCCCGAGGGCAACCAGGCGACCTCGGCGGGGTTCCTGCCGGAGAAGGCGAAGAACGTGCCGACCCAGGGCAAGGAGACGGAGTACCAGAGCGTGAGTTTCGCCGTCCAACGGGCCACACCCCGGGTTATCCACGAGGTTCGGATCCAATGGTAGCCTGCTCAGGGCACGGGGAATGGGACCTGCCGCGCCTGTTGCTTCCGGCAATACCGCGGCAGGATGCGAGAAGAATCGCCGTGTGGAGGTCCAAAATATCCGATCCTCGACCTAGGCCCATGTCGCCGAACGACTTGGATGGCCCGAGACACGCCGCGAAAGCCGGGATCAGACGCCGGAAAGACGGTATGCTTGGTGATTCGGTACGCCTCACCTTGGAGAGACCGGCTTGGCCATAGCAGACATCGCGAGCCTTCGGCAGCACCTCCAGTGGGCGATCGAGCTGGAGCACGCCACCCTGCCGCCCTACCTCTGCGCCCTCTACTCCATCAAGGAGGGGAGCAACCCCGAGGCCGCAGAAATACTGCGAAGCATTTTCATGGAGGAGATGCTGCACCTGACCCTGGCGGCGAACATCCTGATCGCAGTAGGAGGCTCGCCCCAGATCGACAGCCCGGACTTTCTGCCCAGCTATCCACTGCAGGTGCCCCACAACCGCCGCAGCCTGGTGCTTCCCTTGGCGAAGTTCTCCGAAGAGACCGTAGCGACCCTGATGAGCCTGGAGCGGCCCGAGGGTGACGACGCCCCCCCGAACGACGAGCTCTACGAGACCATTGGCCAGTTCTATCGCGGCATCGAGCTGGGGCTGATCGAGCTGTGCCAGAGACACGGAGAGAGCGCGGTATTCTGCGGCGATCCCGCCCACCAGATCCGACCCACGACGGTGGCCTACCAGGGCAGCGGGCGAATAGTCCCGGTCGAGGACCTGAACTCGGCCCTGGCAGCCCTGGAAGAGATCGTGGATCAGGGCGAGGGCCTGGACCACGGATCCGTCTGGGACGGCGACCGCAACATGTTCCACCACAAGAGGGACGAGGTCGGTCATTACTTTCGCCTGGAGCAGATCCTGGCCGGGCGCTTCTATCGCCGGGGCGACACTCCCCAATCGGGCCCCTCGGGAGAGAGCTTCGAGGTGGACTGGGAGGCGGCCCATGACATGCTGCCCAACCCCAGCCTGCAGTCTCATCCCGAAGGCAGTGAGATCGAGTCCCGGATGCGCGCCCATGCGCTGGCCTATACCGAGAGCCTTCGGCTGCTCCACCGGGCCTTCAACGGCGAGCCAGAGCAGCTGGCCGCCGCGGTCGGCACCATGTTCGAGAACCGCCGGCTGGCGGTCGAGCTGATGCAGCTGCCCTCGGGTGACGGCGCCTCCATGGCGGGCCCGGCCTTCGAGTACATTCCGGAAAGGGTGGGCTTGCGGGAAGCGGCCACAGGTACGCGCATCACCATAAGGCCCAATGGCCCCTACTCGGTCCAGGGGGAGGTACCCCTGGTGCGAAAGACCCCGGTCTACACCGAGCTGAGAGAGTCCCTCGCCTGGCAGACCGGCCCCACCCTATACACCGACGAGTCCTACCTGCTCTGCCGATGCGGCCAATCCGAGCACAAGCCCTTTTGCGACGGCAGCCACGCCTCCAAGGGATTCGATGGTACCGAGACGGCGGATCCGGCGCCCACCGAGACCCGCCAAGACATCCTTCAGGGTACGAGGATCAGGGTCAAGAACGACGGTCGCCTGTGCGTGCATGCCGCCTTCTGCTTGAATCAGTTCACCAACGTGACGGGCATGCTCCCGGACAGTGCCGACGTGCGCACCCGCACCCAGCTGGTCGGCATGATCGAGCATTGCCCCTCCGGCGCGCTGAGCTACGAGCTTCCCGTCGACGAGAGCGAGCCGGACGGGCCCTACCAGGAGGTCGAGCCCGCCCTACCCAAAGCCATAGGCGTGATCCAGGACGGCCCTCTGTGGGTGACTGGGGGAATGGAGATAGAGCGGGCCGACGGTCAGCCGGTGGAGCGGCGCAACCGGGTCACTCTGTGCCGTTGCGGCCAGTCCAAGAACAAACCCTACTGTGACGGCAGCCACGCCGAGGTGGGCTTCTCGGACTGAGGCACCGCCGACGCCTGGCTGGCCAGGCGCCCCAGCACATGGGCCGCGGCCACCAGCCCGAAGGTCGCGGTGACGGTCACCACCGAGCCTATGCCGCCGGCACAGCTCAGATCCCGGGTCTCGCGGGCGGCGGGACGCTGGAGGCAGACCCCGCCCCCCTCCCCCGGAAGAACCATCGGCTCATCGGACCAAACACAGGGCACACCGAAACGCCGCTTGGGGTTGCGGTTGAAGCCGTAATCCTGGCGCAGCAGGCGGCGCACCCGTGCCAGAAGCGGGTCCTGGGCGCTGCGGGCGAGGTCCGAGACGCGGATCCGGGTCGGGTCCACCTGCCCTCCCGCTCCACCCACGGTCACCAGCCGAAGGCGCCGGCGATGACTGTAGGCGATCAGGCCGGCCTTGACCCGCGCGTTGTCGATGCAGTCCACCACGTAGCCCGGATCGGCTCCGAGCAAGCGATGCAGGTTATCCAGCGCGAGGAATTCCTCCAGGACATGGACCCGGCAGCCCGGGTTGATATCCTCCACCCGCTCGGCCAGGACCCCGACCTTGGCACGCCCCAGGGTGCTGCCCAGCGCATGGAGCTGGCGATTGATGTTCGACTCCGCGACGTGATCTGGATCGATCAGGGTGAGCGCCCCGACACCGCTGCGGGCCAAGGCCTCCACGGTCCAGGAGCCCACCCCGCCCGTGCCGATCACGCATACATGGGCAGCGCCGATCCGTGCAGCCCCGGCGTCGCCGTAGACTCGGGCGGCGCCGCGGAAACGGCGGGCCGAACCCACTTGGGACAGGGACACGGAAGATGGCTAAGGTTTGGCCTTGGTCGCAAAGGGTGAGCCCGCCGCCTCGAAGCCGCGATTGATCTCTTCCTCCACCTGCTTCAGCTCCTCGATGGTGTCCTGGTTCTGCTGAACGATTTGAGCGTTGAACTGACCGACGCTGAGCAGGTCTGTGAGCAGCTGGGAGTAAAGGACATCCACCCGTTGCTCGGCCTCGCTCAGCACCGTCGCCAGCTTGGGGTAGATTCGGCGCGCGGACTCGAGGCGAATGTCGCGGCACTGCTCGATCAGCGGGAGCCAGACGGCCAGATCGGACCTCTCCTGCTGGGTCAGCAGCCCCTCGATACCAACCTTGTGCTGGATCCGCTGGTCGTCGCCGGGGAACAGCACGAGCCGCTCGTCGAGCCGCTTGTAGGTGCCCGTCTGCCTGACATTGTCCACACAGGCCGCAGTGCGCTCTCGGGCAGTCTGCCACTCCCGCACCGTGGTCTGATAGTCGAGAGGTGGCACCGTTACGCAGCCGCCCAGCAGTACGGCCGCCACAAGGCCCAGCACAGGATTGCCGATCACTCGCATCGTGGGTCCTCCGTCGCCCCCGAAGAGGCGCAAACAAACACCTGGGTCAGCCAGATCCACGTAGACCCCTCATACCGCTTCTCGAAGCCGGCGCGAAGGATTCTGTCCTGGATCTGTACCGGATGATGAAGGTACGGGCGAAAGCTCGAGCGGATCAAGCGCATGGCACAACCGCCCAGGAATATGCCCACCCGAACCAGCCAGCGATCCCGAGGATAGGTCAGCGCGACGACCCGACGGGTCTTCTCCAACGCCCTCCCGATCAAGACATCGGCGTCAGGATAACAGCAGACCACCTTGTCGAGGAGGGTGATGTCTGCCGTCTCTATCGGCTCGGACAGGAAGACGAAGTCCCCTTCGATATACCGGGTCCGCTCCGCGAGACCCCGCTCCGCGGCCCACCTCTGGGCCTCTTCCAGCATCCGCGGTGCCAGGTCTACACCTATTGCGCTGGATGCTCCCCGCTCCAGCAGAGTCTGGTGCAGGTGTCCCACGCCCGAGCCCACCTCTAAGATACTGGCACCCTGGATGCCAAGCTGCTCCACCCCGGCGAGGAGCTGTCGTTGCGAGGGCTCCAGGCCGCGACGCTCGAAGCGCCGACGGTGGCGGCGGGCGACACGCGAGAAGATACGACTCGCGGATCGGTCGTGGGGACAGCAGCAGCTCATGGCATCATGGTGTCGGAACTTTGGCGATGCAATGGCGATCGTATCTCACAGTTTCAATGGGCCGCGATCCCAGCCGTGCCGCCGGTCACCCGGAGTCCATTCCCGAGGCCCACTCATGAAAAAAGAATTCTTTCGCGCCAACGCAGGGGCGGTCATCCTCAACGAGCGCGGGCAAGTGCTAGCATGTAACCGGGCGGATGTACCGGAAGAGGCCTGGCAGATGCCTCAGGGCGGAATCAACAAGGGGGAGGAGCCGATCGACGCGGTACGGCGGGAGGTCGAGGAGGAGACCGCAGTTGCCGCGAGCGAGCTGGAGCTGATCGGCGAGGTTCCGGGCTGGCTCGCCTACGAGCTCCCGCCTGCCTACCGTCGAGCGAAGACCGGCCGTGGTCAGGTACAAAAGTGGCTCATCTTTCGCTTCACCGGCCGGGACCGCCAGGTGCGGCCGGACCAGCACGAGTTCTCGGACTGGCGCTGGATGAGCCCGGCGGATCTGCTGGACCAGGCCCCACCGTTCAGACGCGCCGTCTATCAAGCCGTCTTGGCCCTGATCCCGAAAACGCGCTAAGCTCCTATAATAGATGTTGAGGGTAGCCATTACCGCGTGGTGACTCGGCGAGCGGCTGAGCCGAGGCCGGGGCCGGTGGTGTTCAAACTATAACCCTGTCGGAACGCCGACAGTCAATTGGGAGTCCAACAATGACCAAACAGAGATTTCTCGCCGCAATAGCCGTCGTCCTGGCTGCAGCCGCACCCAGCATTGCCAACGCCCTGCCCGGATACCTGACCGACAGCCAAGGCGCCATCGTGCACAACAATTTCGGCGAGTGCTGGCACACCAGCCAGTGGACGCCTGAGCTGGCGGTGATCGGGTGTGACGGCAAGGTCGCCGAGCCCATGGCGGAGCCGGCACCGCCTCCTCCTCCGCCACCGCCCATGCCCAAGGTCGAGCGGGCCAGCCTGGACGCCAGCGTCTTCTTCGAGTTCGACCGTGCCAACGTCAATCCCGACGCGGTCGAAGTGCTTGATGACCTGATGTCCCGTATGGGGGCCTACGACGAGATCGGGGCCGTGAGCGTCACGGGCAATGCCGACCGGATTGGTTCCGACGCCTACAACATCGACCTGTCCCTGCGCCGGGCGCAGTCGGTGGAGCAGTACCTGCTCGATCACCATGCCGTGTCGTCGGGCAACGCCCAGCTCCGGGGTCTGGGCGAGTCCCAGCCGCGGGTCATGTGCGATGACATGTCGCGGATGGCCCTCATCGAGTGCCTGGCGCCGAACCGTCGGGTGGATATCACCGTCGACGTGAAGCGGATGCGCTGACAAGCAACATCATCCCCAGATGCCCCGGGGGTCTCCCAAAGACCCCCGGGGCTTTTCGCTCCCCCCATGTAGGAGCGGCTGCCGGCCGCGATTCCGCCGTCGCGCAACCATGATCGAGATCCTGATTCTGCTCTCCATCGGTGCCGGGATTTGGGCCGTGGTCATGTTCAACCTGCTGGTACGCGACAAGAACCGCGTGCTCGCTGCCTGGAGCGACATCGAGGTCCAGCTGAAACGCCGCCATGACCTGATCCCCAAGCTGGTGGAGGCGGTCAAGGCCTATGCGGGCTACGAGAGCGGTCTGATGGAGCAGATGACCCGCCTGCGCAGTCGGGCCCAGCAGGCCAAAGACCCTGAGGAAAAGGGTCGCCGGGAGAGCGAGCTGGGCGACGGCGTGCGCCGTCTGGTGGTCATCGCCGAGGCCTATCCGGACCTCAAGGCCAGCGGTCAGTACCTCAAGCTGATGGAGCAGCTCACCGCGGTCGAGAATCATCTGCAGTACGCACGGCGCTACTACAATGGCGCCGTGCGCAACCTGAACGTACGCATCGAGTCGTTTCCCGACCTGATCGTCGCCCAGGCCTTTCGCTTCCACCCGGCCCGCCTGTTCGAGCCGGAGAGCCCGGGCAAGGCCTAGCCCCCGGAGCGCCCATGACCCGCCTTGCCCGCCTGCTGCTGCTCTTC
>Ga0210110_1000257_pt1 | contig 18350 bp, 17 predicted proteins | sample China_Galinas_PW_2_FD_184865 | JGI IMG/M metagenome (GOLD analysis project Ga0210110, IMG submission 184865) | Wetland microbial communities from San Francisco Bay, California, USA, that impact long-term carbon sequestration - China_Galinas_PWB_D1... | ecosystem: Environmental > Aquatic > Marine... | reverse complement strand
GGGGATCCGCTCGGCGACGGGTCCGCGGGCTAGGGGTCTGCGACGCCAATCGAGGATCCTCCTCGATGCGGTAGGCACTGGCAGTGCTGAACGACGCCTTGGCGGCGGCAGCGGCGCAACTATCGGTATGTCGAAACTTCATGTAAAGCCTCACTTGGTGATCGGTTAGGTGTCGGCCTGGCAAGGGATGCTCCTCTTTGGTCGGAAGAGCACCCTACCCGGGTTGGGCCGCGATCACCCGAGGGGTCCACTCGGGGCCCCCGTCTTCGTCTGGGCGCTGACTACGGTCGGGCTACGCCCTCCCTTCGTCAGCGCCCAGACGCTTTGGCTTTCTCATCCAGATTGTCGCGCTGCAGCAAAAACAATACGGAAGCGTGGTCCGACCCCAACTGCCTGTCATTCTCTACGTCACCCTGAGCGTCTTCGCGGTGAAGCTGCTGCTGTTGTGAACCGGGCGTCTGTCCAGCGCTCGAGGCGCTCCGGTGTGCTAGCGTTACCTTTAGGAACAAGGGGGCTTGCGGGAACACGGCTCGCCGACGGTGACTCTGTGGGATCGAGAGTCGCGAGGGGCACAGGACTATCACATCCCAGGAGGACGATCAGATGGCTTTTATCGTAACGGACAATGCGGAGCAGTACTTCGATCTAGAAGAGCATGGGGACCTCTCACAAAGGGCGGACCGGCTAGTCGAAGATCACGCATCGCGGATCCTGCTGGATGACTTTCCGGTGATGGTTGTCGATGAGCTGGAGTCACCGCCGGTCTCCGAGCTGGCTCCGGAGTATCGGTTGCCGCCGCCGATTCCACCCATGAGCCAATTGCCGAGCAGCTGGCCGAGCGGTGGAACCTTGACACCCTGGGACGACATCCAATCGCGCTGGATTTACTCGATCACGAGTCCGCCGGCTTACAATTTCGAGACCATCCCCTGGGGATCCCCGTTGACCCGCAAGCAGGGGAGCTTCAATACGGGCCCCTATGCGAGTCTGACGGCCGACCTGCGCAAGACCCAGTACGGAATCTTGAATGTCGGAGTCGCTACGCGCGACGCGAGCCACGCGGCCTATTCGTCCGTCTATGCACTGCGGAAGGTGCTCGTGAAGAACGCGACGACCCAGTCGCGAGCCATTTCTTTCTACGTCCGTCCGGCGCAGCCTCGTATCATCCTGGGAGGCTGGACGAACAACTTCAAGGCGCCCGGTGTGGACCCGATCGCGTTCTCCATGAAAGGCGAGATCTGGGTGTACTTCGGGAATTTCGGCCCGCACCCGGCCGTCACGTCCCAAGACGAGAAAGGCGCGACGCTCCATACCCCGGGCAACACAGCCGTCCTGGACTGGGAGTTCAGCCTGAAAAGAAATGGACATCCATGTTTTGGAAGCCCCCGAAAGTGGGATACCGCGCGTGCCCGCTTGTGCCCCTATCTGGGACCAAGAGCGACTTCAACGTGTAGAAATGGCGCCCAAAACGGGGCAATGGGCAAGGTTCGGGGGCTGGACGGGAAACCGGCCACGGGCTTGCCCTCGATTCTCTATCGGGTGCAGTTACGGGGTTTCAGGGAGAGAGCCGAGTGCGCTCAACTGGGAAACAGCCGCCGGCAGGCGCGGATGCCGCGCACGCAGCGCTGGCCCCCTTGCTCGCAAACCCACTCGACATGCTCGGCTTGACCGATCCAGGTGCAGAAATGGCTCTCGAGGTCCTTGGCCAGGTCCAACCAGGCCGCTCGGGTGATGCCGATCCGCTCCAAGATCGGCGGCAGATCGTCGGCGATGGCCCCGCGCTTGTCGTCGCGCACCACCCGTCCGGTCCAGTTGACCAGGTCCAGGTAGTCGGCCAGGTGAAACGGTCGGTGTTCGGGCCTGGCTTCGCGGGCACCACCCAGTAGCAAGTAGTGCCTGTCCACGATTTCGCGGGAATCCGTCGCTGGATGGAGGCATAGTCGGAGTCCTCGGGCGTCTCGGCTTTCGCGCGACGTACGGGGTTGAGGTCCACGTAGGCGAGGCAGGCACCGCGCGCTCGTCGACTACGACCTGGGATTTGAATCGGCCTTCCCAGAGTTGCCCCGTGCACTGGTCCTCTTCGTTCGCCTTGCGGGCGATCTGCTCGTTGGGACAGCGCGGTGTGTCAAAAGCCAGTTCACCGAGGTGAGACGCTCGCGCCAAGTCCCGGCCAGATCGTCGAGCTGTTGCTGCTCGACTTCGAGCAATCACTCCTCTTTCAGAAAGCGCTCCGAGAGCACGGTGCCACCAAACAGCTGATGCCAGCGCTCGACCACCTCCTGCGTCGACCAGGACTCGGCCAGTGCCCGGTCCACATGCAACACGAGGTGGGATTCTGGAGTACCGAATAGCCAAAGACCTCGATCGCGAACACCTTCCCCAGCTCTAGCAAGCGCTCCTCGATCCAGCCTCTCCGATCCTCAAATCAGCGATTTTCATAGCGGTTGAGGTCTAACAGGCCCCCGCGTTCCGGCTCGGCGGCGGCGTAGCTGTCCTGGAACCAGTCGGCAATTTCCCAGAAACGCGGGTCGGTGCGGCGAATGCCGTAACGGTCGACGAACCTGGCGTGGTCGCCGGGGCTGTGGATACCGCTGTAGCGGCGGGTGAATTCTTCCAGCTCCTTCAGATCGATGTCGAAGTAGAAATTCGGATAGGCGCCGTGCAGTCCCCTGAGCACGGTCAATGTATCGTTATTCTTGTCGCGCGAGGCGTCGTTGCCGGCGTCGGCGAACATCGCGGAAATGTTGTTGTAGGCCTTGTTGTGGATCAGTGTGTAGGCCAGATCCGGTTGCGACTCCCGGTCGCGGCGCACGCGCAGGAACGCCAGGTCGGGTACCACGTCCAGGTCGGTGCCTTTGATTGCGGCGATGTGCGCCATCATGCGGTCGGCGTCCTCCTGTCCGTTTTGGCCTGCGTTCAAACGGCAAGGCTTGTCCGGGCAGCGATTGATACTGTCGGGCCCTCCTGACATGGCACCAAGCCGCGATTCGATGGCCTGGTAGAGCTCTTTCTGGGAATCGTCAGTCCGGTAGCCGGTCACGACCTCGACATTCAGCCAGTCGCTGGGCTCGTCCAGGAGTTTGCTCAGGTTGGAGCGCAGGCCCACGTACCAGGAGTCGCGAATCCGCTTGCGGTCCCTGACCGGCAGGAAGGCGAGAAAGCTGTTTTCGCTCTCCATGCGTAGGAAATCCATGTACAGGCGGGTATTCAACTGGTGGCCGACATTGCCGTAGACATTGAACCCGGCAACCAGTAGATAGTGAATGCGCTCGAATACCGGGTAGTCGATGATCCAGGCGGTCTCCGGGTAGTCGCCCACCAGGCCGAATTCCACCGAGGCGCTGTCGAAATGGCGGAACACCGTCAGCGCCGCATTGCGGTTGTCACCGCCCCCGTCCCAGATATATTCCGCCGCCTGCTCGAGCGGGATCTGCGACAGGCTTGCGAAGTTCGCCTGCCTCGCGTCCATGTACCCGGTAAGCTGGCGCCAGTACTTCGTCCAGGCCGCAAACAGACGCAGTGTGTCGCCGCGTTCGTTGGGCATTTCCAGTTCGTCGGACTGGCGGGAGAGGAAGTCCTGATCGAGCGTGATCAGGGTGCGGTCGGGGTCGAAGAAGACCACCCAGAAATTGTCCTCGATGACACTCAGTGCAATCTGTCCGCGGCATACCGGCCCATTGATAAAGCCCGCGATGAAAAAGCGTGCGTCGTCCAGCATGAAGCGGTACCGCGACTCCGGAGGAATGGCAGCAAAAGCTTTGAACGGGTTTGCGGCGGTTTTCGCGTCGTAGCCGGGTAGCGCGTCGACGACATAGTCACGTTGAAGAAACAGCTCCCGGTAACGCGTCATTCTTTGCGGCGACAGTTCATAGACCACATGGTCCTTGGCCACAATCGACGCGTCGTAGCGACGCAGGCGGTAGTAGAACGGCGCCGTACCGGGATCGTCGTAAGGCCGGGCCGTGGGGATTTCATCGATCGGTTGTCCGGGCGGTGTGGTCGAGCGCACCAGGCGGAAGAACTCCCGGGGCGCCGCGCCCGCGAGGTGCAGGTGGGCGACGAACAGGTGCTCGTAGAGGTAACGGCTGACCAGTCGCTGTTTCCGGTCCTTGCCGTTGAAGAAGCTTTCCCAGGTTTCCACCTGTTCCAGGCTGGCCGCCGGCAACGGGGCGTGAGGCGGCGCGGGTGCGCCCCGCGCCAGCCATTGGGACAGGATGCGGTACTCATCGTCATCCAGGTTGGGCATGGCATAGGGCATGCCCCAGCGCGGGTGCTCGCGGGCATAGTCTTCGAAGCCGTCACGGCTGGCGCAAACCTGCTTGCGGTTGAGTCCCAGGTCGAAGTCCGCCGCCAACACACCGGTGCGCGGTTGTGGATACCGCTGTTTCAGACGCAGCAACTGGTACATCACCGAGCCCTGTAGGCGTTGCCAGGGTGTGGCGGAGGTTTCGTTCAGCACCGGGAAGAAACCTTTCTCGCGCCATTGCGCCGGTGTTTGCGCATCTATACCCAGCCGCGTCGGCTCGACGCCGGTGATGCGCGCGCCGTCATAGACCCGCTGTTTGCTGGCGCCGCGCTGCAGGCCGTCCATGGACGACAGCTTCAGCTGGCAGGGCGCGTCATAGCAGCCATGACAGACCACACAGCGCCGCTCCAGGATCGGCTGCACGCGCTGCCGATAGTCGATGGCCTTCCCGGGCAATGCCAGCAACAACTGCTCGTCCACGCCGGACATTCGCTCGCTTTCTGACACTTCATGGGTCGCGCAAGCGGACAGTAGCAAGGCGACTGCTAGGATGGCGCCGCCGGAGAGGGCTTTTTTGCATGCGGTGGTTGCGTTCGACATCGGTCCTTATGCTCGATAGATGCTGCTGGAATTACATAAACAGAGTGAGAACGCCGGTGTAACCATCTAACCGCTGGTTGATGATGTCGCCGTTGGCAAAAAAGCCCAGCAGCGGAAACTCGCCGGATAATCGGGGACACTGTCTACGCATCAGCTATTCGTCGGTTGGTTGCTTCCGGGGCCGCCCGGATCTGCCGCGCCTCACGCGCCGGCCGAACACCGCCGCAACCTGGTTCCCCCGTACCGGATTGAGCTCGATGTACCGGTAACACCCAAGTGAACATGATTGATCGTCAGAGGCGTAAATCGCACGATCGGTCAGCTTAGCGTACTTCTTCAACCGGCAGAGATACGCCAGATAATTATCCTCTGCGGAAGTTCCACTCGCCCGAGGCATCGAGATTATACCAGACCATTAATGCGAGATAATAGCGCTGACCGATGAGCAGGCGGTGTCTGATCGGCTATTGACTAGAAATTGGTCAATTATTGGACAGTTCCTGAATTTCAGACACAGCTACCCCTCAGCAGCGTTTTCTGCCGCGGTGATCAGGGTCGTTCAGTGCAAATGTCGTATCAGCAACTGATAGCCGATCCGCGTCTTATCCAGAAGAATTGGACAGCCATTTTTTGAGCTCGGAAGCGGCTCGCAAGGTGCGAATCCGTCGCTGGATGGAGGTATAGTCGGAGTCCTTGGGCGTCTCGGCTTTCGCGCCAAGTACGGGGTTGAGGTCCACGTAGGCGAAGCAGGCGAGCACCGCGCTCTCGTCGAGTACGGCCTGGGATTTGAATCGGCCTTCCCAGAATTGTCCCGTGCGCTGGCCCTCTTCGTTGGCCTTGCGGGCGATCTGCTCGTTGAGACAGCGCGGCGTAAACGGTGGGTGTCCACTTTTTGAGCGCAGTGCCGCCGGGCGAAGGGCGGTCTCGCGCCCCGGGCGCATGCTCCCACGTCGGCAAACCGGACAAGGCCAGCTCAGCTGGTGCTTGTGGTCTGCGTCCGACTCGGGCTCGCGCTCCGGCGGTGGCACGGCGAAGATCTCGCGGACCTGCGCAAGGCGCTGCACCCGACGGCGATTGGTCAGCAACTGATTGATATAGTTGCCGTTGGTTATTGAGGAGTCACCTTGAAAGGGGTAATGCGGCAACACCAATAGCCAATCGATCCGTTCTTCATGTGGCCATTTGGTGATATCGATCATATCTTTGAGTAGCTATTTCTGTTATACGATAAAAGCCAGGTGAGCTTACACTGGCCTGGGGGGATGTGTTTCAAAACGATGCCGCACCGCAACGGGGTCGGACCACACCATCCTATTGAATAAACTGAATAAAGGCCCAAAAATAGGCCGAAAATCTTGCTTAGAATGCCCATTTCGGGGCCGAAAACGTGGGTTTAAGAAGAAGAATCGCAGAAGAACACGGTTCGGGGGTGCTATAGCATGGCCGCAAGACTCCCAATCCATTATTTGTACAGTCGAATCAGGCGCTGGGCGGCCTGGAGGGGCGCTGCGATCGCTGCGGGGCCGAGCAGCCGCGCTATCGCAGCTGCGGCGACCGCCACTGCCCGCAGTGCCAGGGTCGGGCCGCCGAGGCCTGGAGTGAGCGCCAGCGCGCCAACCAGCTGCCGGTGCCCTACTTCCACCTGGTGTTCTCCTGCCCCATCGGCTCAACCCCTGGGTGCAGTCCCATCCCGAGGTGATCTACCGGGCCTTGTTTTAGGCCGCCTGGGGCACGCTCGATGCGTTTGGCCATGACGCCAAGCACCTGGGTCGACAGCTGGGCATGACCGGCGTGCTCCACACCTGGGGCCAGAGCCTGTGCCAGCACGTGCACCTGCACTGTCTGGTGCCGGGCGGCGCGCTGGCCGACGACGGCACCTGGCTCCCGGTCAAGGGCAGCTACCTGTTCCCGGTGCGGGCGCTGTCGCGCCACTTTCGCGGTCGCTTCGTCAGTGCCCTGCGCAATGCCGCCAAGGCGGGTGAGCACACCGGCATCGATCCGGGCGCGGTCTCGGCCCTGCTCAATGCCCAGATGGCCGAGGAGTGGGTGGTCTTCGCCAAGTCCTGCCTGGCCTACACCGAGTCGTTGATCGGCTATCTGGCCCGCTACACCCATCGCATCGCCCTCAGCAACGCACGCATCCTGGGCCTGCACGACGATCAGGTGAGCCTGAGCTATCGCGACTACCGCGACGGTCAGCACAAGACGCTGACGCTCGACGCCCCGGAATTTATCCGCCGCTTCCTGCTGCACGTGCTGCCCAAGGGGCTGATGCGAGTGCGCCACTACGGGCTGCTGGCCAATCGCTGCCGGGTGCAGCGCCTGGCCCATATCCGCAAGGTCCTTGCCGCGCCAGAGCCAGAGCCGGAGCCCCTGGCCGAGCAAGACCGCCAGCCCGAGCCGGGCTGGCCCTGTCCGATGTGCCGGCGTGGGCGCATGCGCCCAGTGCGCAGGATTTTGCCGCGTCGCGCGGCGCTGGGCTGCGCACCCTATCGCTGACGCTCCGCCGACGCCGCGCTCGCTGGGTCTGCCGACTGAGTGAGACCGGGCCGAGCCGTTGCCCCACAGCGCCCACGTGGCGCTGCAGTCCGGCTCGTGCAAACAGCGAATTTTTAGCTACAATCGGGCTAGCCCGGCACCGAAATGGAGGCCAGAAGGAAGCAGATGACGCCGCAGACAGCCAGCAACACCCCTTCGCAGGCCGTTTCGGTCGACTTCGAGCCGTCCCGACGACGGGGGCCGCGATACTTTTCCCTTTAGATTAAGGTGTCGGGCTCCGGAGTGTGGAAGCGGCTTAGTCCAACAGACATTTATACGCCGCGCCGGGCGTCCGAGCTTCGCCTGCTAGACCAGGGTGCGCAGCGTATAAATGCTTAATTTGTTATGTGTCCTGAGGAGAAAGATCATTGGATGAACTAGCCGAAGGCGCACTAAAGGGATTACTACGTTTAGTGGGCGTAGTGGTTCGGGCCTTGATTTGGCTAATCTGGGAACTTTGCTTTGAGGTTATTGCCTGGTATATAGGTTGGCCTATATGCCGCGCTCTTAGTTTTGGAAGAACACCTCAAGAATCCATCACTGAGCATGAACAAGCTTCAAACCTAACCAGTTTCACAGTATCAGTCGTTGGGCTTGTTTCATTGGTAGGGTTGGCAATTTTGATAGCAAAGTTGGTTGGCTCAGGTTAAGCATGGCGCCCACACATAACAAGGCAATGGTGCACAGCCCCAGCAAGGTGGGACTGGACCTACATTCCGCAGCTTCGCTGCTACATTTCGGCCGCACATCGCGACGTTACTGCGACACGAAGTCGCATGATTTACTGTTAAACAACAGCCAGGAGGCGGTCTTATTTCACCATGGTATGGTGTTACCTGTCCCCGAACCGGGGGGGCGTTGCTGGCAACGGCGGGGTCTCAAGCACTCGGTAAGAGATCGGCAGTGAGTGGCACACTTGCTCAATCCTTGGGGAATGGTCGGTATGGGCAACGTAAGTGCAGCCTTGGTGTTACGAATCGTGAAAGCGAGCGGGGCTAGAGCCACCATTCGGCCCCAGAGCCAAAATGGCAATGCCGGGCATGTCGGTGAGTTTTGACGGCGAGCCGACACACCCGTAGTCCCGGTCGGTATACAGAGCCGCCCTAACCCGATCTGTTTGTGGATCATGCGGAACGTGGTAAGCCTGTATTCCTCTCCTGCTCGGCAGGAGTCGGTCTTCCGTAAGGAAGGAGAATGGGGGTGCAGGTAGAGGATGCTGGAAAAAGCGAATGCCCGGCTGTAATGATCGGGATAGGGGTTCGAACTTTGCCCTATTCGAAAGGGGAGCCCACTTCCTAAGCAGGTGTGACTGGACGTAGAAGTTGAAGTAAACCTTAACAGAGGCTCAGTTTACAATGGGTACTAGCTTGCTAGTATAAACGTCCTCTGGTCCACCTCTTTACTCGGATGGGTCACTGCGTCTTCGGAGCGTTCAGGTGATGAGGATGTTTTATGAGTAGTCCAATTCATCGCGTCACAACGGCGTTTGTCATGCTTGAGCCGTATACGGTGAAAGTCGTTCGTGCGGTTTTGAGGGGGGAAGGGGCCGCGAAGCCCTGATCTACCCGGCGACAAGGTGTCGCGCTCCGGAGTTCGGAAGCGGCTTAGTCCAACAGACATTTATACGGCACGCTCGACTGGGGAGCTTCTCCTGCGAGACCAAAGTGCGCGGCGCATAAATGCTTATCTGTTGGACGTCAAGGAGGCTGGATGGGTAAGAAAAGCTTAGAAGCCACTCAAGTCGATCACATGGATGTTGAGGGCTTAGGCACGCTTAGACCGGGAGTGCGTGTGGTGCATCCCCATTTCGGTCCGGGAGTCGTCAAAGCGCTATACGTGTTCACCCTGACAGGCCAGAGATCCGTCGGAGTAGAGTTCGCCACACCCGGCTACAAAGAGCTCGCACCCGAGTATGCGAAGTTGCAACTAGCCCCATGATCATACGTTTGCCGCCCAACCATTGCTTGCAGCCGATCGGCCACTCACCACGCTCGCGGCCATCGGCTAAAGCTCGCCGTTCGGATGAGGCACGTACTACCGGGGAAGATCAGCTGTGCGCATATTCTTGACAGGTGTCAGTTGCGTCGGCAAGACGATGATAGGTCGGAGGCTCTCGGAGCTGCTTGACCTAGACTTTTTCGATCTGGACGAGGAGATCGAGCGTTTTTTCGGGACGAGCATCGAGCGACTTCAGAACAGATTCATCACGATGCACTCTTTCCGAGAGGAAGCCGCGAAGGCTCTGGCGCATTTGTTAGGCCGCCCGGCGACTCGTGAGTGTGTGATTACCCTACCGCCGAGTGGCTTGATGGGGGGATACCTTCGGGTGCTCAAGAAGAGCCTTGGTATCAGAGTTGTGCTCACGGATTTGCCGGAGAGAATCCTGGAGAGGCTCGTGCTTTACGATGTCGACTCCCGGCCGATCGAAAAGAGCTTAACGGCCGCAGAGAAACGCCTCTATCTGAGAGAAATCAAGAAAGACATCACCTACTTCCGCAGCAGCTATGAGCGCGCAAACTTACAGGTCGACATTTCCGGGTTGGATGTCGACGAAGCGGCTCAGCAAGTAAAGCTGGAGCTGGAGGCGACCTATAGCGAAACGGGGTCAGTCCTGGAACGCAGTCAGTTCTAGCCATGTAGCGTATGGCGAAGAATGATGCCGAAAGAACTGGCCAGTCATCTTCCTTATCGGAGTCTCAAAAAGAATTGGACATCCACTTTTTTGGAGCCTTCCCAAAGTTGGGGCCGCGCGTGCGCGCTCGTGCCCCTATCTGGGACTTTCAGCGACTCCAACGCGGAGAAATGGCGGCCAAAGCGGGCCAATCGGCAAGATTGAGAGCCTGCTCGACTGCCGCGGCCCCCGAGGTCGTCTCGCTGGGCTCCGAGGCGGCTGTGGTATGCGAATCCGTCGCTGGATGGAGGTGTAGTCGGAGTCCTCGGGGGTCTCGGCGATGGCGGCACGCACCGGGTTGAGGTCCACGTAGGCGAGACAGGCGAGCACGGCTTGGTCGTCGAGCAGGACCTGGGATGAGTACTCCGTCTAAGTGATACTTACGGACGCAAGTATCACTTAGACGGAGTACCGAAACCGCCCCTCCCAGAAGTGCCCGATGCACGCATCCTCCTCGTCGGCCTTGCGGGCGATGTGCTCGTTGAGCTGCGCGGTGTGTCAAGAGCCAGCTCACCGAGGTCAGCCGCTCGCGCCAGGTCTCGGCCAAGTCTTCGAGCTGCTGCTGCTCGACCTCGAGCAGTGACTCTTCTCGCAGATAGCGCTCTGACAGCTCCGTGCCGCTGAATAGCTGGTGCCAACGCTCGACCACCTCGCGCGTCGTCCAAGACTCGGCGAGCGGCTGATCGACGTGCAAGACCCGGTGGCTGTGCGTGGCGATAAGCGAGTAGCCACAGACCTCGATGGCGAAGATCTGCGCCAGCTCCAGCAGCCGCCCCTCGATCCATCCTCGGCGGTGCTCGAACGAGCGCCCGGTGTAGGCATCCTCTCCGCATAGAAAGGCGCGGCGCACACAGCGGGAAATGCAGTGGTAGTCGCTGGTCGATTCCAGACCGATCAGCGATTTCCGTGGCTTGAGCATGGTGGGTGCTCCCTGGAAGGGCGAGTGTTTCCTGTCCGTTCTTCTACTGTAGACCCTGGGTGGCGTGTGTCAACCCGTTGGTGAGCATCCGTGCGAGCGTCTTGCGCTGGCGCTACGCCTTGGACATCGACTCCAGGCAACCGTGCATGGTCGTCGGGGCTCCAGAACGAACAGGAGGTAGATGGATTGGCGCCCGATAGGTGGGTGTCCCCGATCTCCCCGCGATCTCCCCGATCTCCTATGGAGGGCCACGCCGCATCATCAGGATTTCTCAGCGCAAGGGCTTTTCCGTGGACAATCAGGTGCGTATCAAGGCCGATGACAGCAGCGAGCGCCAGCAGCTGGCCCGCTACATGGTCCGCGCGCCCTTCTCGCGGGACAAGACCGAGTACAAGGCCGAGCACGGGGTGATGGTGTGATGGTGTATCGGTCCAAGCCGCACGCGACCCTGAAGAGAAGTCTTGCTCGTCTCCTCCCTGAGACTCACCTCCGTCCCTGGAGGCTGGCGCGAAAATTCGCTCCAGGCGAATCTTTCAAATCATGCCCGGCGCCAAGTGGCTGGAGATGTTGCTCCAGCACTTACCCGACCGGGGCGAGCATCTGGTTCGCTACTATGGCTGGGTGAGCCGGGACCGTTCGTCCGGCGAACGAACGCAGCCTGGCGAACGCACAGACAAGGATGTCCGGGCCGGGGGTCGTGATTGCGCGGTCGCTCCGCAAAGGAAGGCTACACCCCAGCTATTCGATTGGACTCCGTATGCCCTAGCCACCTGGGCTCGGCTGATCGAGAAGGGTGAGCTGAGGCCGTTGATCCAGTGGGCCAACGCAGCTCAACGAACGCCCGGCCAGGGTTGCGATCTTGTCTCGCGGTGATCGAGGAGCCCGTCGTCATCGCGCGCATCCTGCGTCACCTGAGGCTCTGGGACCCTCGTCCGCCCAGCCAAGCCCCGCCCGAGGACGATGACTGGCCGGTCAACGGCCAGATTCCGCTGACTTACGAGCCTCTACCCGCCATGGCCTGACCTTTTTTGAGCCTTGACGCGAGGCGGGATCGAGCTAGAATCGGGCGGGAAGTCAAGGAAATCGGCCGCACAGCCGTCAAGCAGGGCCCCAGGCTCCGGGCGGCCGCATCACGGGGGATTGAGGATGGTTTCGCGCAGCACAGGTGGTCGCCGACCGGCGCTGGACGCTGTCTTGGGGGCACTGACCTCCGCTCCGCCTTCGGAGGCTGAAAGCAAATTCCTATCCCTTCCCTAAGAAGATGAACCGAGCCGACGGCACGGTTTCACGGACCGTCGGTGGCGGCGGCCGGACCAGCGCAAACCGGCGCGGTTGCGTGTTCTTCACCTACGGCGGGAAGTACGCGCTGCGCCTCCTCGTCGCCGTCCACTCCCTGCGCCGGTTCTACGACGGCCCAATTACCACCTATCTGGCACGTGATACCACGCCCGCTGCTCTGCGAACGCCCCTGGAGCGGCTTGGCAGTGATGTCGTCCTGATCGACGGACTGCGATCCCCGGCCGACCGATGGCGGCTGTTCCGGGACAGCCCCTATCCCGCCACTCTGATGTTCGACAGCGATCTGATCTTTTGCGCGCCGATCGACGATCTGTGGGGGCCGCTCGAGCACGAAGGGGTGTTGGTGACGCGTTTCTTCCCACCCCCCTACGGCGTCGATGGCACCGCCGAGCGGCGGGGCTGGTCGGACCGGGTAGCTTTGCTCGAGGGCATCCGGGGCTTGGTCGATGCCCGGGTCTATGAGGCCGCGCTCGAGCGCTTGGTCAACGAGCGCCTCGACGTCAACATCGGCGTGATGGGAATCGCCCGGCCCCGGGGTGACGCCTTCCTCGCGGACTGGGCGCAGGCGCTGGAACGCGATCCTGGCCGCAGGGCCCTGCTGCTGGACGAGATGACGGTGGTCAGCATCCTGCCGAATCATCGCCACTTCCTGGCGGAAGAGGCCTGGAATTGCCCGGCGGATGAGTTCTTCCGCCGCACCAATCTTGCCGATGCGCGGGTGATCCACTACTTTGCCGACGGCAACCACGTCTACGGCATACGCCTGGGTCGCAACCCAGAGACTTGGGCGGGCAGGAAATGGTACGATGCCTACCGCGAGACGGCCCGGCAGCTCGACCTCCGGCCCTGGGAACGCGCCGACCCGACCCTTAGACCTCCCGGCCCGCTGCGGCGCCTGTTCCCTCGCGGTGCGGGTCGTCCCATCCGCATGGTCCTACGGGACGCCCGCGACCTCGTCCGACGGCTGGGCAACCGGATCACCGCCCTGGTGCAACGCAGTACCTACTTTCCGGCTCGGCAGGTCGTGTTGAACGGGCTCGCACGGCTCGGCTACCGGCTACCGCTCGGCCGCCCCGCCAAAGCGACGGTGATCATCCTCAGCTATCAGCGGATGGGCAACATTCCCGTGATCGTGCGCAACGCGCTGCTGTGCGGGTTCGTGGAACGGATCGTCATCTCCAACAACAACCCGGACGTCGACCTGGAACCTTATGTGCCGCTGACCGATCCGCGGGTCGAACTCGTCCAGCAACGCCGGCGACGCTGGCCATCCTATCGTTATGAGCTGGCGAGCGCCCACCCGAGCGAGTACTATCTCTGCATCGACGACGACGTCTTCCCGACGCCCTGGCAGCTGCGCCGGCTGCTCACCGCGCTGGTCGCCGACCCCGAGGCGCCGCGTGGCTCGGCGGGGCATACTTACGATCGACTCAGCGGCAAATTCGACTATTATCTCCCTCCTTTGTTCTTGCGTCGGCATCAAGGTCGGCCGGTCGACGTGATCCTCCATACCTATGCGTTCACGCGGCGCCATCTGCAGCGTTACTACACACTGCTCGCCGAGATCGGCATCGGCAACGACGACTTGGAGAGTTCGGAGGACGTGATTATCAGCTTTGCTGGGACTCGGTCTGCCGTCGTCGTGCCGGTCGGTCGGATGTACGAATGCGCCAGCTTCAAAGACCCGGCGGTGGCGACCCACCAGCAGAGCGGGTTCGATGACTTTCGCAAGGATCTTTTCTTGCGCCTGAGCGAGGGCGGCTAAATGGTGACGAACGGACCGGAGATCGAGGTGGTGATCCCCACGATCCGATCCCTGCGCAACCTGGTCCACTGGCAGGGGGCCCTGGATGGGGTGCACGTGATCGTGGTCCAGGACGGCGATCCGTCAGTCAGGCTCGACATTCCCGCCGGCATCGACGCCACGGTGTGGGCCCGGCCGCAGATCGAGGAGTTGCTCGGCGAGCGCAGCTGGGTTATCTCCCAGCGCGATTCTGCCTGCCGGTGCTTCGGCTTCCTCGTCTCCCGCGCCCGTTATGTCTACACCTTCGATGACGACTGCACGCCGCCGCACGGTCGGGCAAGCCGGACCGCTAATCCGCTGCGGGACCACCTCGCCAACCTGCGCTCGCCGTCGCATCCGGACTACTTCAACACGCTCTATGACGTCGAGTTCGTGCGTGGCTATCCGCACGCACTGCGCGATGGCAAGCCGACTGCGATCTCTCACGGCCTGTGGCTCGGACACCCCGACCTGGACGCCCTGACCCAGCGTGCTCGCCCCGACCTGCGCATCTGGGACGAGGTTCCCATCGTCCAGACCGTTCCACGCGGGGCGCAATATTCGATGTGCGGCATGAATCTCGCCTTCGATCGCGAGCTGATCGGCGCGGCGATGTACTTCGGGCTCATGGGAGCCGGCCAGCCGTGGGGCCGCTATGATGACCTCTGGGCCGGTTGGTGCTCCAAGGTGATCTGCGATCATTTGGGTTACGGCGCCAAGACCGGTCGCCCTTACGTCGTCCATGAGAAGGCCAGCAACTGGCGCACCAACCTCGAGCGTGAGGCCAACGGCATCCGGTGGGCCGGGGACCTGCGGTTTTTCTTCGAGGGCGTCCGCTTCGATCACCGCCAGACCACGGTCAGCGAGTGCTACACGGCGCTTGCCGACCAGGTCGAAGCTGCACTCAGCGTCCTCGATTCCTATTTCGTTCGCCTCGCCGAGGCGATGCGCGTATGGGCCCAATTGTGGGGGGAACTCGCCGTAACGACCCAGCCCGGCGGGGTCCCTGACGCCGCCCCGAGTCAAGCCGGTTGAGCCGGTATAGGCCGCGCGCACGATCTCTTCCGGATGACCGGGCCAAAACCCTTTGGATCGGTCGAGGTGGCTGGCCGGGTCCGCTCCACGAACATTCAGTTCCTGCGCTGCTTTTTGCGAGGATGGATTTTCGCATGGCGGGTCCAGGTTGCGAGTCCATGCGGAAGGGGCGGTTTGGCAGGGGAGCCGCGCCGCGGCACCCGTTTGTAGGCCCAGCTCGGAGCAGGTACGACTTCTACCGGAGCGTTTGCCGGAGAGCGGCCTCAGGCGGATGCACGGGGGGCGGCTCGGGTGCTCGCTAATATCTCCGTCGTAATACCAACCGCGAATGACATGACCCTCGGGGCTACCCTCGAAGCCGTGCTGGGTCAGACCCGGAGAGCCGACGAAATACTGGTCGTGGGCCGCGACGAAGCAGGTGTGAGCAGACGTGTTCGGGGTGTCTCCTTCATCGATACCGGCATTCCGGTTTGCGCCGCCGCGGCTCGCAATCGTGGATTGGAGGCAAGCACCGGCGATATTGTCGTCTTTACGGATTCGGATTGTATCCCGGCGGCAGACTGGCTGGAGACCCATGCGCGACTGCACGCGTCCGGCGCTGACGTGGTCGGCGGAGCGGTCCTGCTGAACGGATCTAACTACTGGGCGCAGAGCGACAATCTTTCGTTGTTTCATGAGTTCATGGTCGGGCACGAGCCAAGTACGCGCCTGTTCCTCCCTACGCTCAACCTCAGCGTCAGGCGGGCGGTAATTGAGCAGGTGGGGTTGTTCGACGAGTCCTTCCCGGGGGCGGCGGCCGAGGACACCGACTGGACGATCAGAATGCGTCTGGCCGGCTATTCGCTGAGATTCGAGCCCGCTGCCGTGGTTGCCCACAGGCCTATGAGAACCACCTTGGTCGATGTCGTGCGGCACTGGTGGAAGCTGGGGTATTCCGGCATCCGCGTTCGGCACCGTTACGCCGAGCAGTTCAAGACGCCGGGGCTGGCTCGGAACGCGCTCATGCTACGTATGCTGAGTCCCCTCATCGCTCTGCAGGCGACGGCGAGAATCTACGCCAACCGGATGTACTGGTCCTGTCTATGGTTTCTGCCCGTGGTCTACGCGACCAAGGTGATCTACTGTCTTGGGGCCGCCGCATCGGTCCAGAGCCGATACGCGTTCATCGGTCCGGCGCCGCCTCGACGCTTGAGTCGCCGGCGGCCGGATTGAGAAAGAACAAAAAAGAAATAAAAAGAAATGGACATCCATGTTTTGGAAGCCCGCGAAAGCGGGAGCCCAAGCGTGCCGGCTCGTGCCCCTTTCAGGGACTTTCAGCGATGCCAACGCGGAAGAATGGCGGGCAAAGCAGGCCAATCGGCAAGATAGAGAGAGTTGGACGGGAAACGGACCACGGGCTTCCGCTTCCCCCCGACTCTCTATCGGGTATGGTTACGAATTTTCGAGGAAAGAGCTGAGGGTGCTCAGCTGGGAAACAGCCGCCGACAGGCGCGGATGCCTCGCGCCCAGCACTGACCACCTCGCGTGCAAACCCGCTCGACGTGCTCGGCTTGACCGATCCAGGTGCAGAAGTGGGTCTCGAAGTCCTCGGCCAGCTGCAGCCAAGCGGCTCGGGTGATGCCGATCCGCTACAAGATCGGCGGCACATCCTCGGCGATGGCCCCGCGCTTGTCGTCGCGCACCCCCCGTCCGGTCCAGTTGACCAGCTCCAGGTAGTCGGCGAGGTGGAAGGGCAGCCCCTCGGGCGGCACGGGTCAGTGCCCTTTACCCTCTTTCGCTTCTGTGGCGACAGGCCAGACCGGAATCCGACCTGCCTTTCGATCTGGGCCCGCCCGCCAAGGCTCGTCGTAACATCTTTATGCCGGTCGCTTGACCCGACTGGCGTTAAAGGGAGGGGGCCCCACACTCGCTGAACCTGTTTGACCCCACACATGTCCCGCCTCCGAGGCTAGAATATGCGTTAGTTGGAGGCTGTGCCAGTGAGGCCCCATCCCCGATGGAAGACGTCAAAGGCTTGGAGACCATCGTGCGTTACCTCTTCCATCCCCTGGTGCTGATCGGCCTCGTCCTGCTGATCTTCTTCACTATTCAAAAAGCGCTGATCGCGCGCAGCGTCATCCCCCCGGTGGGCCCGCGCACAGGCGGGCGGCTGGCGCAGACCCTGCTGCGCCACGGCTCTGGCGTCGCCCTGGTGGTGATCCTGCTTGGGCTCGGGATGGCATTCTATGAGGGCCTTCTGGATGCCCGCATTCAGGAGAACGTGGATGCCCTCATCGGGACCGTGGAGGTGGGGCGCGGGCGGGAAGTCGACCAGCCTGGTCGAGACGTCGAAGACTGGAAGGCCCGGGCCGGGAAGGCGGTGAAAGCGCTGCGTAAGCTCGCCGACACCGAGAACGCACCTCCGGACATAGACCATGCCCTGAATCTGCTGGCGGCAGGCGAGCACCAGGCGGCGGAAGCCGCTTTCCAAGCGATCATCCAGCGAGGCAAGCCGGAAACCAAGAAGAGGGCGACGGTCCACCGCCATCTCGGAGGCCTTCCCTTCGTGCACGATCCCGACAACGCGCTGGACGCCAACCGGCGAGCGGCCGAACTCGAGTCCGACAACCCGGCCCGGTGGAACGAGCTGGGCCATCTGCTAACGCAGCTAGCCTGGCAAGCTGGATGAAGCCGAAGGCGCCCTTCGGCGGGCTCAGGCCCTGGGAGACGCTCAGAAGGATAAGGAGGCTGTTGCCCTGGCCTACGGCAACCTTGGCGTGGTCTACGGGCTCCGAGGCGAACTCGGCGAGGCGGAGGCGATGTATCGCAAGGCCCTCGGACTCAATGAGACTCTGGGCAACAACGAGGGCATGGCCGCCAACTACAGCAACCTGGCCAACATGTACTTATACCGCAGCGACCCTGGCCGGGCCGAGACGATCTATCGCAAGGCTGTCGAGCTCTATGAATCCGTGGGATACACGGAGGGCATGGCCACTGCGTATGGTAACTTGGGCATCATTTATCAGGCCCACAACGACCTGGATCAAGCCGAGGCGATGTATCTCAAGGCCCTGGAGATCGACGAGAAGTTGGACCTGAAGGAGGGCATGGCCAATCAGTGCGGCAACCTGGGCATCCTCTACAAGGCCCGCGGTGACTTCGACCAGGCCGAAGCCATGCAACTCAGGGCCCTGGAGATCAACGAAACCCTGGGGCGCAAGGGGGGCATGGCCATTCAGTATGCCAACCTGGGCAATCTGTACCAGACTCGAGGGGA